>WBZO01004479.1_pt1 | contig 15107 bp, 12 predicted proteins | sample 5204261 | NCBI WGS metagenome assembly WBZO01 (sample SAMN12412400, study PRJNA552823) | activated sludge metagenome | isolation source: activated sludge from anammox sidestream of wastewater treatment plant... | place: USA: North Carolina | collected 2017-09 | reverse complement strand
CGTCGACCGGGGCGCGGTGGAGCGCGTCGGCGAAGGTCGCGTTCGTTCCGCAGCAGTAGCGCCCGCATGCCTCCGGAGCCGGCAACCGGGCGCGGCGGGATCAGACGCTGACCACCGGGCAGTGCGACTGACGGATGATGGAGTAAGCATTGGCCCGCATCCGGCCGAAGACTCCGGCCGCAGAGCCGCGTCCGATGACGAGCAGGTCCGCACCCCAGGTCTGCGCCATCCGGCAAACGGCCGGCGCGGCGTCGCCGCTTTCGATCGCAAGGGGAGCCCTGATGTCGAGCCGCTGGAGCAGCGACGCGACTTCTTCCCGCACGGCCGATTCGATGTGGATGCGCCAGTCGGGATCGAAGTACTCGCCGGCCTTCCCCTCCAGGTTGGGCGTCGCATGGAGGAGTTGCAGTTCGGCGCCGGCCAGGGAGGCAAACCGGCCGGCCCACATAAGCGTTCGTTCGGTTTGCTGGCCCAGGTCCAGCGCGACCGCGATCCTGCTCCAGCGGCATGCTTCGGGAGTCGGCGCCTCCAGGTGAACGCCGGTCCAGACGGGACAGTCGGCGTCATGCAAAACCTTGGCGGTCACGGATCCGAGGATAAAGCGCCGGAAAGGACCGTAGCCGTGCGTCGGCATAACGATCAGGCTGGCCTCGAGTTCGTGCGCCAGCGCAACGATCTCTTCGGCCGGATCGCCCTCTCGCACAACCCGGTCCGCCTGCCCCGGCGGGAGTTCCCGTGAAAGAAACTCGTCGAGATCGGCCCGCACCTGCTGAGCGCGGTTGGCGATGAGTTCCTCGAGGATCGTCCCGCCCACCTCCATCGCACCGAACTCGTAGTGCGGCGGCGGCAGCACATGAACCAGCGTGATGCTGCTGCCGAAAGCGCGCCGCAGGGCCTCCGCGTACCGTGCGGGACCCTCCGAACGCTCCGAGAAATCGATTGGGACAACGATCCGGGTGATCGGCATGGTTGAACCCTCCCTGCCCCGGTATCTTATCTCCGCGGGCTACTGCTTGGCAGCCGGATTCAGCCCGAGATCCGCCAACACTTTGGGGGACTCCTCCTCCTGAGCAAGCAGTTTGTGGCAAGTGTCGCAATCCTGAGTGATCGTACGGTCTCCGATGTTCGAAGGACGCTCATCGTGGCAGCGGAAGCAGCCGTCGTAATCGGTATGCCCGATATTGTTGATGTAGGTTCCCCACTTCACGTTCATGTCGGGAAAGACGTTGCGGTTGAAGGTCGCCAGAACGGCCCTGGCGCTGCGCTCGACCGCGTCCCGCCGCGAGCGCGCCACCGAAGCATGGTGCTGCTCGTAATAGGCGATGAACCGTTTCGGCACTTCGGTCTGCGCTTCGGCCTCGGTCCTGTATTCCTGCTGCAGGACCTCGAGCGCCGCCTTCCGTACAAACGGCAGGGAGCGGTCGAGTTCATTCGCCAACAACGCCTTGTCGATGGCGTGCCCGGGCAGATCGAAACTGTGCGACGGACGCGTGTGACAGTCGATGCACTCCATCGTGCGCACCGGATGCGCGCCGGGCGAATCGCTGGCGTAGCCTTCGGCTTTGTAGATGCGGCGTTCGTTCCCCCGGCTGTACTCCACCCAGGGGATCTTCACGCGCTTGGGATCCGAGTGCGCATAGCGAACTTGGACGCCCGGCCCCATGTGAGCCCCGTGAATTCCCCGGTAGCCGTTGCCGCCGCCGATGTGGAGCAGCAGCACTGTCTTAAGCTCCCTAGTCTTCTCGTCGTCGGTGAAGCTGGACCTGACGCGGATGGCGTCACCACCGTACTTCTGCGGCCAATGACACACCTCACAGGTCTCGCGCGCCGGGCGCAGATTCTCAATCGGGGTCGGAATGGGCCGCGGGTACAGATTGAAGGCGACGCTGACCACCTGCCACGATCCGGAGATCTTGCTCTTCACGAACCAGTTGGCGCCGGCGCCGATATGGCACTCGACGCATGCGACGCGCGAGTGGGGCGAATTCTGATAGGCGGTGAACTCGGGTTTCATCACCGTGTGACAGGTCTGCCCGCAAAAGCTGACCGTCTCCATGTAGTGCATGGCCCGATAGGTGAACTGCGCGCCAATGACGACATTGGCCAGAGTGGTCACCGCGACAAACGCGAGCAGTTTGCGAAAACGCGGATTGGAAAGGTCCGGCGGAGGGAACGCCGCGGGCAACGCGCCGCGGCTTCGCCGCTTGTAGACCCAGATGCCCAGCGGAATCAGGGCCAGGCCTGCGAAGAAGATCGCCGGCAGCAGCATGAACTGCAGGATTCCCAGATACGGATCTCGGGCACTGCCACGCAGCATGTTCGGCAGAAGGATCAGCCAGAGCAAACCGCCCGTGGTGGTGAGAATGACTCCCAGCAGGCTGATCCAGTTGCTTGAGAAATAGACAAATGGCGCTAACCAACGCCGCATGGGCATCCTTCAAACTCCTTGCCTTTCCAGCCGGACGATCAATCGTCACGATGTCCGTAGTGGTCTTCGCTGATCCTCGGGCTGTAGCCCGTCAACCAGGCGGGATCCATCGGATAAACATCCGGGTCAAAGATAACACTGTAAAAATGCCAGACCACGATCGCCGCGGTGGCGAGCACGGCTTCGTAGAAATGAATCACGCGGGCCAGATCGATAGCCACCTTCGGCAGGATGGTCAGCGTCCAATTGTTGAACCACAGCATCAGCCCGGTCACTGCCATCACCGCTGTGCCCCAGATAAGCGCCCAGTACTCGATCTTCTCGATATAACTGTGGGCCGATTGGCGCGGGCGCTCTGCCTTCAACCCAAGCCTCCACAGCGTGCCCTCCACCATCTCGCGCAGGTCGCCCCAGACGGGCAGCATCTCGCGCCAATGCGCGCGCAGCGTCCGGTTGAAGAACAGGGTGAGGATATGGACGATGGCAGTCGCGATCAGGATGACGCCGGCCGTTCTGTGCACCGTGCCGCGGACCGGATAGTTGCCCTCAAAAGCCACGACCGGCCGCGCCCACCAATGGTCGGGATAGTGCAGCGCAAAGCCGGTGTAGGCCAGTGCGATGAAGCTGACGGCAAGCAGCAGATGCTGGATCCGCTCCATGCGGTGCATCCTCACGTGAAGCTTGTCGACCGTGCGGAATACGGTCATCGGCAGTTCCCTGCCCTGGAACCGCATTGTCGCCAGTTTGCGGACGAGATCGCCGGCGTGGTGGACGAACATGAAGCCCAGCGTGCCGGGTATCAACAGCACATAGAACCAGGTTGCGTAGCCGACCAGCGGCAGAGCGGCATCCCTTCTCTCCACCTCATGCACCGGTCCGAGCGCGAACCGGCTGCCCACCCCCGGATGGCATTTCCCGCACGTGGCAGCGAGATTCTTCGGATTCGTCTGCGAGCGCGGATCGCTCGATGGCAGAATACTGTGCACGCCGTGGCAGGACGAGCAATCGGCCACGGTCTGCGAACCGGACTTGAGCGCCAGGCCATGAAAACTCGCCTCGAACGACGTGATCCGGTCGGCAGGCAGCCCGAAGCGCGCCATCAGCCGTACGTCTCCGTGGCATTTTCCGCACGTGTCGGGAACTGCCGTCGTGAACACGCTCGACCGCGGATTGGTGTGCTTGAGGATTTCGTGTGAGCCGTGGCAATCCGTGCAATCCGGCGCAGCCCGCACCCCGCCAGCCAGTGCCTTGCCGTGGACGCTTGCGTTGAACTCCGCCGCCACCTTGTCATGGCACATTCCACAGGTGTCCGGCACCGATGTGTGAAACTCGGCCGTTCTCCCGCTCTTGACTTCGTGGACGTCACCGTGGCATGAGGCGCAATCCGGCGCCATCTGGTTGCCGCGCTTGATCTGCGCCGCATGCTCGCTTCGTTCGAAGCGCGACACGCTCTCGGCATGGCAGTTCCTGCACTGCGGTTTCGGCGCGTCTTCGGGATGCGGATACTCCTCATGCTTCAGATGACAGCCTGAACACGGCACCGGCGCATGCGCCGATTGCTTGGTTTTGGTCTCCTGCTCGTGGCACTCGGCGCACACCGAGTTCGGCGCAGTAGCTTTGGGTGGCGTCGGCAGATTACGGCCCCGTACCGGCACGGAGACAGCCGCACCGCACAGCAAAACCGCAAGAAACACGTTCACTCGAATCGTCATCGGCCTCGAATTCCTGTCCCGGACTGGAGTTGGAGCGAACGGCGGGCGGAGCACCCAGGTGCTCCGCCCGCATCTCAAACCCGGCGTCCACATCCTATCAGGCCCTCGCCGGGCCGCCCGTCCCGCGGTCCGGTGCCGGGTCTACTTGAATGTCGCCGCACTGCTCTCGTTGAAGACGTCCCAACCGTACAATCCGCCCAACACTACGCCCGTCACCACGAGCACGATCGTCAGTATTTTGCCCCACCGGTCAATCGATTCCAACTTCTTGGCAACCACGGCCTGCTCGCTCACTGCCCGGTCCATGTCGCCGGTCAGATGCACAGTGTCGTCCTCGTGGGAAGAGACCGACTTCCGGACCACCGCCAAGACAATCAAGGCGATCGCCAGCACGCCCCACGCGATCGCATACGGAATATACTTCTCCATCGGCTAGCACTCCTTCCGCGAACCCGGATGCTTCGGCGCCAGGCTCGCATCGTCGACCAACCCGGACGCGCCCAGTCGACCTCTCACTTACACAGGGCGTGAGCCGGAGGGTTTTTGTTTCGCCGTGCCGGCCCGAAGACAGGCGCCCAACACTGCCAGCACGACGGTATTCAGTGGATCCTGGTCGCTGAGAACCGTATTGACTCCTGCCTCCCAGGCGGCTCTCAAGTGCCCTTCGTCGTTTCGTGTGATCAGGACGACAAGGTCTGCATGCTGCGCCGCCACCGGGTCGGCGGAAAACCGCTGCCCGTCCATCACCACGACGCAGGCCGTCGCAAAGTCAGGCTTTGCGACGCAGAGCACCGGCACATGCGTGCTCCGCGCCAGCAGGTTGCTCAGCGCGGACGCCTTTGCCACATCGCTCAGCGCAAGTTGGATGGAAGCCATGTCCCTTGCTTCGCTCGGACCCGGAGGCCGCTGATCCTCGCTGTCCAATATGCAATCAAACGGCCATCTTGCCCAAGATTATCAGGTATCAGTATCTGCAACTTATCCAACTACATACGCCACACAGCGCAGTTGATTGAGGCCTCCGCCGCTGCCGGACTGGGGCAATTGCCCCACCTGCCCGCCGGCTCCGCTATGATGAAAGCGTCCTCAGGCGTAAAATCATTGTCGACTGGGTCATATGGCTAAGATCTCCCCTGGCTGGCAGGATTCGGTGGTGCTCGGCACCGTGTTCGACCAGCTTTCCGACGCCCTCGTTCTGTACGGTTCGGACCATGTGATCACCGGAATCAACTCCTCCGCCGAACGCATGTTCGGCATGTCCGCCGAGGAGATCGTCGGCAAGGATTGTCGCGAGTTGTTCCATTGCACCGACTGCGAACAGGGTTGCGGAATGCAGAACGGTCTGGCCGCGCAAAACACGTCCAACGGCACCGTCCGGCTCCATCTGCCGAACGGCCTAGAGCGCCTCGTCGTCATCCGCACCGCGCCCATCGGCGTCGAAGGAATGGTGGTGACCATCAAGGACGTTAGCGCCGAGATGGAACCCCAGCGCCGCGAGATCGTCGCCGAGAGTCCCGCCATGCGGGACCTGATGAGCTTCATCCGCCGGGTTGCAATCAGCGAGGCGACGACGATTCTCATTGAAGGCGAGAACGGGGTCGGCAAGGACCTCATCGCCAAGACACTGCACTACCAGAGTTCCCGCCAGGCGGAACCCTTCATCGCCATCAACTGCGCCGCTATCCCGGAAACACTCCTGGAAAGCGAACTCTTCGGCTACGAAAAGGGCGCCTTCACGGACGCCCGCGCGCAGAAAAAGGGCATCTTCGAACTGGCTGACAAGGGCACCCTGTTCCTGGACGAAATCGGCGAGATCCCGCTCATGCTGCAGGCCAAGCTCCTGCGCGTCCTCGAAGACCAGTGCTTCCGCCGGCTGGGCGGTCTCAAGGATATCCAACTCGACCTGCGCGTCATCGCGGCCACCAACAAGAACCTGCGGGAAGCCGTGCGCGAAGGCGCCTTCCGCCAGGATCTCTACTACCGTCTGAACGTCATCCACGTGAACATCCCCGCGCTCCGCGAACGTCCCGAGGACATCGGACCGATGGCGCAGTTCTTCGTCGAGCATTACAACCGCAAGTTCAAGCGCCAGATGCTGGGCGTCAGTCCCGAAGCGTTGCGCCTGCTGCTCTCCTACGATTGGCCTGGCAATGTCCGCGAACTGCGGAATGCCATGGAGCGGGCGATGATCCTCGAAGACACCAGCTACATCACACCGGCCAGTCTCCCGCTGACAATCGGAACCGGCGCTGGCGCCGCTGCGGCGCCAGCCTTGCCTTCCAGGCGCCCGCCTGCCGGCGCCGCAGATGAGGCGCTCTCGCTCGAGGAAAACGAGCGCCGCCTGCTCGTTTCGGCCTTGGAGCGCACGCACGGCAATCAGACTCAGGCCGCCCGGTTGCTCCGCATCACTCGCGACACCCTCCGCTACAAAATGAAGAAATTCGACCTTCGCTAGATTCGAATTTTGTGATCTTCATGGCCGTCCGTTCACCCGTTCCTCGCCGCGCACGCGTTTAATCGATCTCTACCATCACAATCAGGATCTGGCCTGCCCGTTCGAGCCAGAAGGCCGCCGGCCGGCCCGCGGGCAGGGCCGCGACGGCTTCCCGGAACTCGGCGAGCGAGGCGACCTTTCTGCCGTTGATCTCGTAAACGATGTCGCCGGGCAGCAGCGTGCCCTCGGCCGCGGCCCCAGTCAACAGCGCCGCCACCGCAACGCCCGACAGCCTGCGCGCCGGTCCCAGTATAGGGGTGATCTTCTCGTCCAGGGTCGCTGCCAACAGCCCCAGACGTGGCACCAGGTTGTCGCGCTGTGTGATGTTGCGAAGCAGCCTGTCGGGATCGCGCGGCCTCTCCCGAACGGCCATCTTTAAGGTCAACGTCCGCCCCGCCCGCAGGATGTCCACCGTCGCTGTCTCGCCGGCCATCTGGTAGATGTTCACCCCGAACTGCCGCGCGTTTTCCATCGGCTTGCCGTTCAGCTTGAGGATGATGTCCTTCGCCTCGATGCCGGCAGCGGCAGCCGCGCCACCCGGAACCGCGTCCGCAACAATCACGCCGTAATCGCGGGGCAGTGCTAGAGCCTGCGCCATCGCCGGCGTGATCGTCTGCGCGATCACACCCGCCTGTCCGCGCTTCACATACCCGTCCTGGCGAATCTGCTCGTAAACGCGCCGCACGATATTGGCCGGAACGGCGAATCCGATCCCTTCGCTGCCTCCCGAACCGGAGACGATAAAGGTGTTCAATCCGGCGACGCGACCCTGCAGGTCGACCAGCGGTCCGCCGCTGTTGCCGGGGTTGATCGCCGCATCGGTCTGAACGTAGATCATCGGGTGATCCGGCTTCAGTTGCCGGGCAACTCCGCTGACGATGCCCATCGAGACCGAGTTCTCAAGCCCATAGGGGCTGCCGAACGCATACACCACCTGGCCCGGCCGCAGTTTCTCGGAGTCGGCCAGCTCCAGCGCCTGCAGGTTCTGCTCTGCCACTTTCAGAACGGCGACGTCGGTTTCCGAGTCGAGTCCCACGACCTCCGCAGGAAGCGTCTTCCCCGCCGGCTTCAGGACCGAATGCATTCGCATCGATTCGTCATGGCGTAACGGAATGACGACCTGCACGCGCCGCGCCCCTGTAACCACGTGGGCGTTGGTCACAATGTAGCCGGTCGAATCCACGATGACACCGGATCCCGTGGAGAACGCTGTTTTCAGCACAGCGCCCGACGTTTCGCCCACAGGGGCCAGACCGCTGGTCAGAACCTGCACCACGGCCGGTTCCACCCGCTCCACCAACTGCTCGACTACTTCACTGATCCCCGCCAGAGTAGCCGCCTCTGCCCTGCGCGGCGATTGGGCCGGCAAGGAGGTCGCGGCCAGAAACAGAATCGTGAGCCTCATCTCTCGAATCATAGCCCCTGAGCACGCCGGGCTTCCCGATCGCGTCCGGTCAGATCGCCAGCCAGTCAAAGCCGCGCCGCGGCCCTGGCCCGCGCCACCATCCCGAAGGCGTCCTTCCGGTCTCCCGCATACTGAAGGAACAGGTCGTACATCTTCCTGGCTTCATCCCGTCTGCCTTGTGAGATCGCAATCTCGGCCCGCGTGTAGAACAGGTTTGGATAGACCAGCAGCACGAGGTCTGTGAAACCCGGCTCGACCGGCATCGGCCACAGCGCCCCCAGCCGCTTGTCCGCCTCAGCCGGCCGGCCCGCCATCACGAGCGCCCATGCGCCGGCCTCCCGCAGTAAACTCGCCTGCGCGCCGTTGGCCGGGACTGTTGGCAGCGCGACGGCGAACTCGGCCGCCGCTTCGGCCCACCGCCCACGTAACGCTGCGCTCAACCCTCTGACAACGGCCAATTCCGGCTTCCCGGCCATCTCTGCCGGCAACCGCCCTTCACCCGCCAACACGGCCCTGATCCGACCCGCTCCCTGGTCGGTTCGCGCCGCGAGTCGCTGCGCCGCCGCCTGCCAGTCGCCCGCCGATGCCAGCGCCAGGGCCGCCACCGCCGGATCCACCGCCTCCAGAGTCTCGACAGCTCCAGACGTGTTGCCCAGAATGAACTGCCATTGCCCGTGGACCAGCTTCGCTCCCGGTGCGTTCGTGCTGCGAATGCCTGACAGGTACCGGTCCACGTAGGAGGCCGCCCGCGACTTCTCGCCGGCCAGGTAAGCAGCGAAGCCGGCCTTCAGGATCGCCTGCCCTCCATTGAAGTTTCTGTCCTTGCGGTAGCTCTCTTCGAACCGGTCGATCGCCTCGCTGAAACGTCCTGCCAAGAGCGCGACTTCACCCTGCGAATCCTGAGGGTTGGCCGACCCGGGCGCCAGCCGCGCGTATTCGTTGAGCGCCCGCAGCGCCTCGTCCGGCAGGCCCGACCACGCCAGAACATAGCCGAATTCGTTCCAGAGTCCGCCTTCGAACGGGGCGATTTCCACTGCCCGCCGGTATGACGCCGCCGCCTCCTGCCACCGGCCCAGCGAGGCATACAAGGCCCCCAGCCGCGCGCGAGACTCGTATTCGCCGGGGCGCAATTGCGCCATCCGCTCCAAAATCGCCGCCTCCCTCGCCCGGTCGTTGGCCGCCATCGCCAGCGTGAGGTCGATCGCCGCACGGCTGAAGGCCCCCAGGGGCTTGTTGCGACTCGCCTCGGCCAGCGCGACCGCCTCGTCCCGCGCCCCGGCTGCGAGATTCACTTCAACCAGCCTCCGCCAACAGATTCCGCACCCGGGTTCGGCTTCGACCGCCGCCTTGAGTTCGGCCGCGGCGGTCTCTCTCGACGAGGTCTCCAGACTCCTGCCCAGGCCGGCCGCGGCTGCCAGCGTTCTCAACTCCGGAGCCGCCAGCCTGCCCTTGGGCCGCACCGCGGAGCGGATCCCTTCGGCGATAGAATCCGTCAACGAGGGAATCGCCTCCTTCGACCCCTCCGCTGATCCCGCCGCCTCGAATTCCCTGGAGGCGAGCCGCTCCATGCCGGCCACCACCCTCCAGCGGTCACGCTGCTGCTCGATCCTCCCATGCACCAGCAGGGTCGCCCGCCGCCCCGCCGCCTCGCCCGCGCTGCCCACCACGAATGCCTCGCACCGCTCAAGGCTCGCCAGCCGCTCAGCCAATGCAACGGCCAGCGCCGCTCCCACCGGGTCGAGTCCAGCGTCCGGCGTCTGGTTCTCAAAGCGCAGCACGCCGATCCGCTGCGGCTCCTGCGACAGTCGCCGCAGCTTCGAGGATTGCCAGTAATAGAAGGCGAAGCCACCGGCCATGACCGCAGCGGCGGCGAGGAGAGCCCGTTTTCGACTAGAGAACACGCGGCTCCAGCTTCATCAGAACTTCGAATTCGGGCAGCGTCCGAAGCTGCGCGAACTCGGACTCCTCCAGGTACTTGGCCCGCTCCTTGAAGCCCTCTTCCAGCGACTTGCGGATGTACTGCAGCGCCAACTCCTGCCGCCCCTGCTTGGCGTAAGCCTTCGCGAGATAGTAGTGAAACTTCGCGCGCTCCGCCACCGACCGCTCCTGCAGCAGAACGCCCATCGAACTGCGATGCTCGAATACGTCCGGATCGAGCGACATCGCCCGCTCGTAACACTCCATCGCTTCCCGGTACCTCTTTCTCGCAAACCACGCCGTGCCCAGATTCGAGTGGATCGAGGCCGAGTTCGGCGAGTACTTGAGCGCCTGCTTGTAAGAGGAAACCGCCCGCCGGTAACTCTTCTTGGCGTACTGGATCGTGCCCAGATTGTTGATCGCTTCGGCGTAGTCGCGCCTGGCTTTGATCGCTTTTCGATAGTACCGCTCGGCTGTATTCAGGTCGCCCGTCTGGTGGTAGGCGATGCCGACCTTGTTGAGGACTACGGCGCCGGGCTTCTTGTCGAGCAGGTAGGTTTCGATCGCCTCTCGGTACATTTTCCGCGCCATGAAAATATCCGCGCGCGCCTCACTGGACAACGGAACGGGGCGGTCAGGATTGGGGATCGCCGCGCTCTCTCGCACTCCGGCTGTGAGGCTTTGCTGTTGAGACCGCGCCGGCCAGGCCGTCAGCGCGCAGACCGCCAGCGCACCAAGAACCAGCCGGACAGGGAACCCCGTGAGGGCTGCGAATGAGCGCTCGATGAGCATGACACCCTCCTGGCCCAAGACTATCACGACTTGCCGCGGATGAGATCCCAGAACGACTTCAAAACGCCCTTCTTCGCAGGCTCTTTGGGCTGAGTTTGCGGTTGTTGCGAAACGGGCGCCGCAGACCTGCGGGCCATCGCCCTGCCCGGCTCCGCGGCTCGAACCGCAGGCGCCGGCGCACCGGCCGCCACGGACGCCGCCACCTCGTCCGGCGCCTCGTCCCAGCGCGCGATTTGCGTCCGCGAACTGCCCGGATGGATCGGACACATCTCTCCGGGCTCGGTTCCGGCCAGGAACACTTCCGTCCGCTGTCCCGGACAGCGGTCCGTCGCCCGCATCCTGCTCAGCGGGCAGATCTCCACGAACGTAATCCCATCCGGCTCGGCAAACTGGGAGACGTTCCTGTACTGGCTCCGCGCATGCGCCCGCTTCATGAACTCAGTCCAGATCGGAAGCGCCGCCTTGCCTCCCTCCAGTGGCAACTCCTGATTGTCGTCAAAACCCACCCACACCACGCACAGCAGCTTCGACGTGAACCCCGCGAACCAGGCATCGTGTGAAGTACCCGTCTTGCCCGCCGCCGGCAGCAGGAATCCGCGCGACCTCGCTCCCGCTGCCGTGCCGGAGTTGATCACGTCCTGCATCAGACTCACCACCATATAGCTCACCCGCGGATCCAGCACCGCGCTCTGCGCCGGCTTCGGCTTGTAGATCAGCGAGTTCTCCGCGCTTCGCACCTCGCGGACCATCACCGGCTCCACCATCACGCCCGCATTCGAGAAGACCGTGTACGCGCCGGCAATCTCCAACGGCGTCGCTTCATAGGATCCAAGCGCCGCCGAGGGCGTCCCCCTGACCCCGCTCAACCCCGCTCTGCGCGCCAGGTCCGCCACACGCTCATACCCGGCGATCTCCGCGAACGACACCGTCGGTACATTCAGCGACCGCGCCAATGCCTGCCTCAACGTTACCCGCCCGTTGAACTGCTGCCTGAAATTGTTCGGAGCATACTCCTTGCCGTCATATTCGAAAACCCGCGGTTGGTCGTCCACCTGCGTGACCGGCGTTACGACCTCGCCGCCGTCCAGCGCCAGCCCCAGCACGGCGGCATAGACGAACGGCTTGAACACGGATCCCGGCTGCCGCTTCGCCAACGCCCGGTTCAACTGGCTCTGCCCGTAGCTGCGCCCCCCGATCAGCGCCTTCACTTCCGCCGTCCGCGGATCGATCGCCACCAACGCCACCTGCGGCTGTGGATACTTCCGCTTTCGTTTCGCCAGCAATCCGTCCACCTCGGCCAACCCGATGCGCACCGCCTCCACCGCGTCGCGCTGCAGCCCCAGGTCCAGCGTTGTGTACACCCGGTATGACTTCGACTGGAAATCGATGCTCTCCAGATCGTTTCGTTTCAGGCTGTCCAGCACCAGGTCCACAAAATACGGCGCGTCGGTCGCCTCCAGTCCTCCCGAAGCGAGCTTTACGGGAGTCGAAAGCGCCTCCACAAGCTGCAACTCCGTCAGGTAGCCGTTTTCCTTCATCAGGTTCAACACAATGTCGCGGCGCTGCCGCGCCCGCTCGGGATGACGGTACGGGTTGAGATAGTTCGGCCGCTGAATCAGCCCCGCCAGCAACGCCGCTTCGGGGGCGTTCAACTCGCGGATGTCCTTGCCGAAGTAGACTTGCGCCGCTTCGCCGAATCCGCGGATGGCGAAACTCTGTCTCTGCCCGAGGTCCACGTGGTTGGCGTAATACTCGAAAATCTGCTCCTTGCTCAGCTTCTGCTCGATCTGCAGCGTAATGAGCACCTCGGCCGCCTTGCGCTTCGGCGTCTTTTCCGGCGTCAGCCAGATCATCCGGGCGAGCTGCATCGAAATCGTCGACGCTCCGTATCGCCTGTTCTGGGTCACGTCCACCCACGCCGTGCGGATAATCCGGATCGGATCGAAACCCGAGTGCTGGAAAAACCGCTTGTCCTCGGCCGACAGCACCGCGTTGACGAGCACCTTGGGAATGTCGCTGAAGCCGACTGCGCGCCGCTTCTGTCTGTTCCTGTCGAACAGGTTCGTGATCAACTCCGGCTCGATCGAAAGCGTGTTGCGCTCGGAATGATCGGAAAGCGCATGGATCTTCTCCACCCTTCCACCTCTGAGGTAGACGATGCCGCCTTCGATCTCGGGAGCCGCAATCCGCGACGGATAGACCTCCACGCCGTCGCCTTCCGGCCGCTCCCGGTACCAGCCCAGCCGGTTCGACGGTGATTGCGTATAGCCGCGGCGCCGCAACGCGGATACGAGTTCTCCGGCGCTGAGAGCGTCGCCGACCCGGACCTCCTCCGTGGCCGCCAACAGCATCGCGGTCTCTTCCCACGGACCCTCCGCAAGCTTCGCGTCGATCAGCTTGGAAAAGTGGATCCACGTGTAGGTGATGGCACCCGCCATCAGTAGCGCCAGAAAGGTGAGCAGTCCGAGAATGAACTTCCCGGCCGGACGCAACAGGAATCTGGGCAGCCACGCGCCGCTGGGAACGTTCAATCTCACCGTCGGAAAACCTGCCTTCTATTCTCCCACGGCCGCACCTGCCGCTGGTGCGGTTTCATGCCCTATCTGGGGCGCTGGTCCATCTGCTCCAATTCCTCCCACATGTCGCCGTGCCGCTCCCAACTCTCCGGCTGCGCCGTAGAAGTGTGGGTCTCCGGCGAGGCCAATGTGCCGTGGCCGAACGGACAGATCGACTCCGTCTGTGGAGGAGCGAACAGCAGCGCCAGCCCCCAGTTTCCGGTGTGAATCGGCATCCGCAAGCGGCGCAAACAGATCCGGCACCGTCTCCGCTGATCCCAGACCACGAAAGCCAGCACACCGCACGCCAGCAGCCAGTAGAGCAGGTAGGCCAGGGTCCACGTCAGATCCTGCGTAAATCCGCCCATCTTCACCCGCATGAACTCGACCGGCTCCGGCAACAGGGCCTGCATCGCCAGCCACAACGCGTACATGCCGACCGCCGCGCCGGCCAGTTTCCCGATGAAGTAGCCCCAATACCTCATTGCACAGCCGTCTTCCTCTATTTTAGACGCTGCTGCAAGCACTCCCGGTTCCCACCCTCCGGATCCAGTCTCAGGACCTCAGGACCGCAGCAGGTTTCTCGCGATGAAGAAGACGTTGGCCGGCCGCTCCGCCAGTCGGCGCATGAAGTACGGGTACCAGGCGTCGCCATACGGAACATACAACCGCATTCTCCAGCCTTCGGCGCGCAACTGCTCCTGCAAGTCGCGCCGCACGCCGTACAACATCTGAAACTCAAACTCCGCCTGGCTCCGCTCCCGCAATCTCGCCGACTCCAGCGTGCCTGCAATCATCGCTGGATCATGCGTCGCGAACGCCGGATCGATTCCATCGGCGAGCAGCAACTGCGCCAGCCTCAGGTAGTTCGAATCCACGTCCGCCTTGGCCGGCATGGCCACTGATGCCGGCTCGTCGTAGGCGCCCTTGCACAATCGCACCGGCGCGCCGATGCCGTTCAACCGCCGAATATCTTCTTCTGAACGATAGAGATACGCCTGAATCACGGCCCGAACACCGCCGGTCTCCGCATGCAGACGCTCAACAATCCGCAGCGTTGCCGCCGTGTATGCGCTGGCCTCCATGTCGATCTCCACCCGGGTCCCCGTCGACTTCGCCAGCTCCGCCAGCTTCCGGGCGTTGCTCAGGCACGCGCTCTCGTCGAGGTCCAACCCGAGTTGCGTCAGCTTGACGCTGATCGTCGCTCCAATCCCCAGGGCAGCGAGCGCTCCCAACGCCGCTTCGTAATCTTCCCGGGCCTTGCTCGCATCAGCCTCCGAGGCCACATTCTCTCCCAGATGGTCCAGACTGACGCGGAAGCCTCTGGGCTCGAGCCCAGAGGCCACTTTCAGCGCATCCTCCAGATCCCGCCCTGCAATGAAGCGCCGCGTGAAAACCGACGCGCTGTTTGAGGTTTCCATCCATCGGCGCAGGGTTGGCTGCCGGGAGAGGAACAGAAATGTATGACGAAACATCGCGTTCGGCTGTCGCTCCGTTCAGATTACCGGATTCGACGCCGCGCCGCGTCCCTCCCTTCCACTGCCAGAAACCGTTGCAGGGTCGATTTCAGCCTTGCAACCTCAATCGGCTTGGACAGATAGGCGTCCATCCCTGCAGCCAGACACAACTCCTCATCGCCCACCATCGCATGCGCTGTCAAGGCCACGATCGGCGTGTGCCGGCACAGATCGGAGCGTCTTGTCTCGTCGCTCCGGATCAGCCTGGCCGTTTCCAGTCCATCCAAATTCGGCATCTGGATATCCATCAGGATCAGATCGAATTCGCCCGGATCGGCCCGCCACAT
>WBZO01004478.1_pt1 | contig 15109 bp, 13 predicted proteins | sample 5204261 | NCBI WGS metagenome assembly WBZO01 (sample SAMN12412400, study PRJNA552823) | activated sludge metagenome | isolation source: activated sludge from anammox sidestream of wastewater treatment plant... | place: USA: North Carolina | collected 2017-09 | reverse complement strand
GATAGATCGTCCACGTCAGCCACGAGGCGGCGATGCCGACGGGGATGTTGATGTAGAAGATCCACGGCCACGCGTAGTTGTCGGTGATCCAGCCGCCCAGGAGCGGCCCCGCGACGGGTGCAATGAGCGTGGTCATCGACCACATGGCAAGCGCGGTGCCGGCTTTGGCCGCGGGATAGCTCGACAGCAGCAACGCCTGCGACAGCGGGATGAGCGGCCCGGCCACCGCACCTTGCAGCACACGGAAGGCAATGAGCGTCTCGAACGTGGGTGCCATGCCGCACAGCCACGAGGCGACGACGAACAGCGCCGTCGACAGGCAGAACAGGCGCACCTGGCCGAAGCGTTGCGTGAGCCATCCGGTGAGCGGCACCGCGATCGCGTTGGCGACCGCAAACGACGTGATGACCCACGTTCCCTGATTGGGACTGACCCCCATCTGCCCGGCGATCGCCGGCAGCGAGACGTTGGCAATCGACGTGTCGAGCACGATCATGAAGGTCGCCGCCGCGAGCGCGAGCGTTCCGACGATGAGCGTGCCGCCGGCGAGCGGCGGCGGCGGATAGGGGTGGGCCGGCCTCCCCGGTGCGCCGATGCCGCGGGCGGCCGCGGCCGTCGGCGCTGCCGCAGGTGGGGGGCTCATCGTCGGGGACCGCCTACAGCGCGGCTTGCGCCGGTCGCCCGGCGGTGCGCGGCGCGCGCCGACCGGTGGCGCGGGCATCCGCGGATCGTGCCGTCGCCGGCGCCGGCGATGGCACCGTCGCGCCGCCGGCATTGGCGGCGATCGTCGCGCGCACGAGCGCGTCGGCGCCGCGTGCGGCGTCGGCGTACACGTCGGTGACGTAGTGGGTATTGCCCTGCGTCGTGGTGGCAAGCGTCGGGCCGGAGCGATCCGCCGTATCGACCGTGGCTTCCATCGACAGGCCGACGCGCAGCGGATGCGCCGCGAGTTCCTTCGCGTCGAGCGCGATGCGCACCGGGACGCGCTGCACGACCTTGATCCAGTTACCCGTCGCGTTTTGTGCCGGCAGCAGCGCGAACGCACTGCCGGTTCCGGCGCTCAAGCCGGTGATCGTACCGTGGTAGTGCACCGACGTGCCGTAGGCATCGGCGGTGAGCGTCACGGGCTGGCCGATGCGCATGTCGCGCAGTTGCACTTCCTTGAAATTGGCGTCGACCCAGACCTGATCGAGCGGAACGATCGACATGAGCCGCGTCCCGGGTGCCACGCGTTGGCCGACCTGCACCGCGCGCTTGGCGACGTAGCCTGCGACGGGTGCGGGAATCGTGGTCCGGGCAAGGGCGAGGTACGCCTCGCGCACTTTCGCCGCCGAACGCTCGACGTCGGGATGGTGTTCGATCGTCGTTCCCGCGGTCAGCGCGCGACTCGTCGCCAACTGCTGCTGCGCCGCGACGAGCGCGGCCTGCGCGGCCGCCAGCGCGGCTTCGGCGTTGGCCACCGCCGAGCGCGCATGCTCGAGCTCCTCGCCGCTCACCGCGCCCGACGCCTCGAGCGCCTGGCGCCGTGCGAGATCGTCGCGCGCCTTGGCAAGATCGGCGCGCACCCGACCGACTTCGGCTTCGCGCAGCGTGACGTTGGCAAGTCCCGTGGCGTCGGTGGTGTAGAGCGAGCGTACCTGCCGTGCGGTTTGCGCGAGCGCCGCCTGCGCTTGCGCGAGCGCCACTTCGGCGTCGGTGCGATCGAGCGTGACGACGGGCGCGCCGGCTGGAACGAAATCGGTATCGTCGGCACGCACCGCCACCACGGTACCGGCGATCTGCGGCGTCACCTCGACGAGATTGCCCTGCACGTAGGCGTTGTCGGTGCGCTCGAAGTGGCGCAATTCGACGTACCAGTACGCGAAGTACGCGAGTCCGATCGCCGTGAAGATCGCCGCGGCGATCCCCAGGTGCCGCCAGCGTGCGTTCTTGCCATTCGTTGCGGCGGCGTCTGCCGGGGTCGGTGCCACGTCGGCCATGGTCTTAGGGTCCTTTTGCCGCCAACGCCGGTGCTGCGGACTCGACGTAGCCGCCGCCCAGCGCGCGAACGAGGTTGACGTCGAGGACGTAGGCACGCGCCTTGAGGTCGACGTCGAGGCGATCCTGCACGAGTTGTTGCGTCTGCGCGGTCAGGACCGTGAGGTAGTTGCCCAGTCCGGCGCGATAGCGGATCACCGCGAGGTCATAGGCCTGGTTCGTCGCGCTGCGTGCGCGCGCCTGCTCGTCGCTCGTGCGGGCGAGACCATGGATCGACGTCACCGCATCGGCGACGTCGCCGACCGCGTCGACGAGCGCCTGGTTGTACGCCGCGATCGCGAGATCGGCCGCGGCGCTTTGGCCGGCGAGGTTCGCGTTGAGGCGACCCCCCTCGAAGATCGGCAGGTGCACGGCGGGCCCGATGCCCGCGATCGAACTCGACCCCAGGAGGAGGTTCGACACGCCGAGCGAGGTGAGGCCGGCGAAGGCGACGATGTTCACGTTCGGATAGAACTGCGCGCGCGCGACGTTCACCTCCTCGTGCGCGGCCTCGACGCGCCAGCGGGCGGCGACGACGTCAGGCCTGCGACCGGCGAGATCGAGCGGAATGGTGGCGGGCAGGGCCGAAACCGGCGCGCCGGTCGGTGCCACCGCGACGATCGCTTCGCCACGTGCGGGGCCGGCGCCGACGAGTGCCGCGAGCCGGTTGCGGGCGATGCCGATCGCCTCGTCGTACTGCGCAAGCTCGGTGCGCACCGTACCCAGCGCCGCTTCGGCCTGTCGCACCTCGACCTTGGTATCGAGTCCTGCGGTGAAACGCTGGCTCGTGATGCGCACGATCTCGGCGCGCTGCGCGATCGCGTCGCGGGAGACCGCCTGCTGCGCGAGGAGGCGCTGCAACTCGAAGTAGGCCTGGGCCACGCTCGTGGCGAGCACGAGCCTTGCGGCCTGCGCGTCGGCCGCGGCGGCCTGCGCCTGCGACAGCGCCGCGCGCAGCGCCGCGCCGTTCTTGTCCCAGAAGTCGAACTCGAACGCGAGGTCGATCGTCGCCCGGGCATCCGATTTCCATGCGCCGGCAAGCGGCGGCGGATAGATGAAGTTCGCCGAATATTTCTGCTCGTTGACCGCGGCGTTGCCCGTGACCTGCGGCAAGAGCGCCGCACGCGCGACCCCGGCCGCGGCGTCGGCCCGCGCCATGCGTGCCCGTGCGACGGCGAGCGTCGGACTGTCCGCGAGCCCGTCGGCGATGAGGGCGTCGAGTTGCGCGTCACCGTAACGGCGCCACCACGAATCGGTCGGCCACGGCACGACGACGTCGCGCGCGCCCAGTGCTGCGGCATCGATCGGGGTCTGCGGCGCCGGGAGCGGATCGAAGCTCGCGCAGCCGGCGACGGCGCCGACGAGGAGCACCAGCAGCCAACGGACGAGCACGACGTCGACCCCGCGCACGATCATTCCGTCGCGGCCTGCAGGTTCGCGAGCATGCGAGCGAGGAAACCCTTGAGCGCTTCGAACTCCGCCGGCGTGAAGCCGCGCAAGAGCGCGTTCGAGACGCGGGCGAGCCCGAACGGAATCTCGCCGCAAAGGCGCTCGCCGGCACGCGTGAGCGTGAGCCGCACCACCCGCCGATCGTCGGGCGAAGGGATGCGCCGGATGAGGCCCTTGCCTTCGAGGCGGTCGAGCATGCGCGTCACCGCCCCGGTATCGACGCCGGCCACACGCGCGATCTCGGCGGCGGTATTGCCAAGGCCGTGACTGATCATGAGCAGCGGGCCCCATTGCACGCCGGTGAGGTCGTGTTCGACCATCTCGGCATCGACGGCGCGCTCGAGGTGGCTGCGGATCTGCTTCACGAGATAGCCGACGCTCTCGCAGATCGGATACGCGTCGCCCCGATAGAAGTCGGCATCACCTGGACGCACCGAGCGTTCCCGCGCGGCGCGCCGTCGCGGCGGCGCGCTGCCCTTGCCCCGGCGCACGGTTGCCTTCCCGTTCATCGCGAGCATTATCCTGTCTAGACAGTAATTGTCAAGGCAGTGAATTGTTCCGGCGGCAGCGGCGGCGTTGGGCTACCATGCGCTTGCGCGCGCCGAATCGGCGCGCCCGTCCGCTCGAGAGAGGCCGGTGTCGATGCAGCGTATCGAAGTGATCGATTCCCACACCGCGGGTGAGCCCACGCGGGTGGTGGTGGCGGGTGCGCCGGATCTCGGCCCGGGAACGCTCGCCGAGCGGCGGGACCGGCTCGCGGCGCGCTTCGACGTGGATGCGAGTCCGATCGTCAACGAGCCGCGCGGGTCGGATGTGATCGTGGGCGCCTGGCTCACCCCGGCGGTCGATCCTTCGTGCACGACGGGCGTGATCTACTTCGACAACGTCGGCGTGATCGGGATGTGCGGGCACGGGACGATCGGCGTCGTCGCCACGCTCGCGCACCTCGGTCGCATCGGGCCCGGCGTGCATCGGATCGAGACGCCCGTCGGCATCGTCGCGACCCGGCTCGCACCCGACGGCACCGTCACGGTCGAGAACGTCCCGAGTCATCGCACCCACGCCGCGGTGGCGATCGACGTCCCGGGTATCGGCCGCGTGCGCGGCGACGTCGCGTGGGGCGGTAACTGGTTCTACATCGTTGCCGACCATGGCTACGAACTTGTGCCCGCGAACATCGACACGCTCACCGCGCAGGCATGGCGCATCCGCAGTGCGCTCAATGCACAGGGCCACCCGGAGGTCGACCACATCGAGCTCGTCGGCCCCGCCGCGTATCCGGCGGCGAGCAGCCGCAATTTCGTACTCTGCCCGGGCAAGGCCTACGATCGCTCGCCGTGCGGGACCGGAACGAGCGCACGGCTCGCGTGCCTTGCCGCCGACGGCGCGCTCGCCGAAGGCGAGCGCTGGGTGCAAGAGAGCATCATCGGCAGCACGTTCGTCGCGTCGTACCGCTGGCACGACCGGCGCGCGGGACGCATCGTGCCGTCGATCGCCGGTCGCGCGTTCGTGACGGCCGAAGCCACGCTCGTCTTCGACGAGCTCGATCCGTACCGCTCGGGCATTCGCGCGCGCTGACGCGCCGCGCGTCGCCGCCGCGCTACGCGAGGCTGCCGATCGCCGCGGTGAGCGCTTCGAGCGTGCGCGCGAGATCGGCGTCGGTGTGCGCCGTGCTCACGTACATCATGCCGCGCGGCAGCGGTGCCACACCGTGCAGGACGAGCGCCGCGGTCAGCGTCAGCGTGCGCTCCTTGTCCACCTGCGCGAGATCGCGCAGCGTGGGCACCGCGCTCACTCCGGCGAAGAGCTGGACGCAGGGCCCCAGTGGATTGGCAGCGACGGGAACGCCGGTGCGCGCGGCGACGGTGCGCACGTGCGCCGCGAGCGTCGTCGCGTACGCCTCCATGCGCGGATACAGCGTTGCGGCGTGCGTGCCAAGGTAATCGAGGCAGGCAACGGCACCGGCGATTGCCGGCGGGAAACCGTTGTACGTCCCGCGCTGCGATACCGTGCCGCGCACGATCGGTTCGAACAGCGCGCGCCGTCCGGCGACGGCGCTCACGGGCAGGCCGCCGCCCAGCGCCTTGCCGAGCACCGTGAGGTCGGGAGTCACGCCAAAGCGGCCCTGCGCCCCGCCCAACGCCAGGCGAAAGCCGGTGATGACCTCGTCGAAGATGAGGACGACACCGTGCTGCGTCGTCCACTCGCGCACGCGCGCGAGGTAGCCCGGTGCGGGCGCGAAGCAACCGGCGTTGACCGCCGCCGCTTCCATGATCACCGCGGCGATGCTGGTCGCGTCGAGCGCCTCGAGCGCGGCCATGTCGCCCCAGTCGAGAACGACGACGTGCCGCAGCGCCTCGGGATCCTGGCCACCGGTCGAGGGTCCGTCGTTCGCGGCGTCGGTCGCGACGTGGATCGCGTCGGACCAGCCGTGGTAGTGGCAGCGAAACTTGACCACCGTGAGGCGGCCCGTCGCGGCTCGCGCGAGGCGGAGCGCGAGTTGCGCGGCTTCGGTGCCGCTCGAGACGAACGCGCTCATCTCGCACGCCGGCATCGCCTGCGCGATGCGCTCGGCGAGATCGGCCTCGAGCGTCGTGATGCCACCGGTGCGTAAGCCCTTGCGCAGTTCGCGCTCGGCCGCGGCGAGCACCGGTTCCGGGCTGTGACCGAGGAGCAGCGGTCCATAACCCAACGAGTAATCGATGTACTCGTTGCCGTCGACGTCGATCACGTGCGCGGCTTCGCCCCGGGCGATCGCGAGCGGAACGGGGCGCTGGGTGGCGCGCGGCGACGACGAGACGCCGCGCGGCAGCACGCGCTGCGCGCGCGCCTGATACGCCTGCGAGGCGGCAAAGCGCGACGATGATCCGGGGGTGGCTGCGATCGGGGAGCTTGGCGTTGACATGGGATCTCGCTTCATGCGGCAGGGACTCGCCCGAGTTGCGCGGCGAGTTCGGGGGCGGCCTGCGCGAAGAGCGCGGAGCCCGCAGGCTCGCCGCACTGCGCGAGGAGCCACCACGCGCAGCACACGTTCGACGACAGGAGGGGAACGCGCAGCGTCGTACGCGCCGCGACGATCGAGGGGAGCGTCAGCATGCCGGTGCCGCTCATCACGACGGCGTCGACGGCGTGCGCGTCGACCGCGCGCAGCGCCGTCGAGACCTCATCGGCCGACAGTTCGTAGGCGCGAAACGTCTCCGAGATCGACACCACCTGCACCACGTCGTGGCCGGCCGCGCGCCAGTAGGCGGCCGCCTCGGCCGTGAGCCATGCAGGGTACGGCGAGAGGAGGCATAGCCGTCGCGCACCCACTGCGACGAGCGCGTCGGCAATTGCGGTGCTGGCGGTCGCCACCGGGATCCCGGCCTGCGCGCTCAAGTCGCGGCCGAGCGCGCGGTCGCCCTCGGGTAGCAAGCGGTACGACGGCCCCGTGAGCGCCATGACGAGTGCGCGCAGCGCGAGGCTGCCGAAGGCGCGAAGCGCATCGCGGTAATGGTCGAGGTAGCGGCGATTGCGCTCTTCGAGCGTGGTGTCGGGCATCACCGGAAAGCGCGCCGCGTAGAGCGTGAGCGCACCGTCGACCAGACGGCCGAGCTCGGGCTCGACGGTGGGATTGGCGGGGGGCACGACGACGCCCGCCCACGCGGGCGGCCGCACGCCGCGAAGGACGCTCGCGCCGGTCATGCCGCGTTCTCCGCAAGCGGGCCGAGCGCCGGCGTCATGTCGAGCATCGCCGCGGTGCGCAAGTACGCCGCCGCCTCGGCGGCGTCGGCGGCCATCGCGCGGATCCGGTCGAGCCAGGCCGCGCCGCCGGCCACGTTGCGGTCGGTGCGCGGGATCAGCATGTCGCGCGCCACGCGCAGGCGCTCGTCCGCGGCCGCGGCGACGAAGGACGCGCTGTCGCCGTCGGGCGCGGCCGCGATCGCGTGCGCGAGCGCCCATGCGTCGTGGATGCCGCAATTCATGTTCATTCCGCCGCGCGTGTTGGTGATATGCAGCGCGTCGCCGGCGAGGAGCACGCGGCCGTCGCGGACGCGGCTCGCGATGCGCCGCGCCACGCCGTAGACGTCCTGCATCACGACGTGCGGAACGCGCTCGCAGTGCGGGACGACTTCCCGGAGGCGCGCGAGGATCCAGTCGCGGTGCAACGCGATCGCGTCGTCGACCTCCTTGGGAACGCGCAGGATGATGCGCCAGCAGTCGGGCATGCGCAGGAAGCTCACCGACTTCGCGTCGTTCCACACGTACGTCACCGGAGCGATCCCGGGCAACAGCGCGTCGAGGTCGTCGTCGGTCATGAGGCGCAGGATCTTGTTGGCGTACTCGACGCCCTCGAAGGCGATGCCGAGTCGCGCGCGCAGGTCGCTGCGGCTGCCGTCGGCGGCGATCAGCCAGTTGGCGGCAAGCGTCTCGGACGTCGCGCCACGCCTGACCCGCACCGTGACGCGAGCCTCGTCTTGCACGACGTCTTCGACTTCGGCGTCGAAGAGCACGCGCGCGTGCGGGTGCCGTTGCAGGCGCTCGAGGATCACTGGCGTGAGCGCGGCCTGCTCGAGATGGAGACGAAACGGAAACGACGTGTACGGCGCGAGGACGGCGAGCTCGAATTCGGCGAAGATGCCCTCGCTTGCCGTGCGGTATTGCACGCGATCGACGCGTTGGCCCAGGTGTTGCACCGTGTCGAGCACGCGCAGGCGGTCGAGGATCGCAAGTGTCGGCGGATGGAACGTCGATGCCTTCGACGCCGTGCTGAGCGCGGGACGCTTCTCGGCGACGGTGACGGCAACCCCCGCGTCGGCCAGTGCCAGCGCGGCGACGAGACCCACCGGACCCGCGCCGGCGACGATCACCTCGCGTGGCGTCGTCATGGCGCGTTCCCGTACTTGCGTTCGAGGGCGTCGTCGCCGAGAAGGCGCGCCTCGAGCGCGCGCATGTCGTCGTAACCCATGAGCGCCATGATCTCGTCGATGCCGGCGAGGAGGTCCGGGCGATCGATGGGCTCTCCGCTCTCGACCACGCCACGCATCAGCGCGAGCGCCGTCGTCATCGCCTTGATCGCGGCGGCCGGCAGCATGCGCGGCAGGCTGATGCGGCGCACGCCGAGGGCCTTGAGGCGGGGAATCGGGATGAGCGGCGTGGTCGGCCGCGAGCGGATTCCGAAGCCCATGTTGATCGTCACCGGCACCCGGGCGGCCTCGACGATGCGGGCGATGTCGTCCTCGCGCTTGACCGCATCGGGAAAGATCATGTCGGCGCCGGCTTGCGCGTACGCCTGCACGCGCTCCAGCGTGTCGGTGATGCCCTCGAGCGCGAGCGCGTCGGTGCGCGCGATGATGACGAAGTCGGGGTTGCGGCGCGCGAGGCAGGCGGCCTCGATCTTGCGCACCATCTCGTCGCGCGACACCACTTCCTTGCCGGGCATGTGTCCGCAGCGCTTCGGCGCGACCTGGTCCTCGATGTTGACCCCGGCAAGGCCCGCCTCCTCGAACAGTTGCACCGCGTGGTGGACATTGACCGGGTTGCCGTAGCCGTTGTCCGCGTCCGCGGTGACCGGGATGTCGACGCAGCGCGCGAGGTTGCGGCAGTGCTCGACGTTTTGCGTGAGCGTCATCACGCCGATGTCGTCGATGCCGAGGAGTGCGTTGGAAATCGCCGCCCCGCTCGTGGCGGCCGTCTTGAAGCCGGCGCGCTCGACAAGGCGCAGGCTGTAGCCGTCGTAGACGCCGGGCGACACGATGAACTCGCCCGAACGCAAGAGCTCGCGATAGCGCGATGCCTTCGATCTCGTGGTGGTCACGATGCTTCTCTCCGCTCGCCGCTGCGCATGGCGCGCCTTGCGGCCAGGATGTAATAGGTATGGTACATGATACCAATCGGTCTCGGGCGCTACGGCGAGTTGCCGCGCGGGGCGCGACGCTTACTTGGTGTCGAGCGCGAGCTTGGGTACCACGCGCACGAACACCGCGCGTTCGTCGTCGACCGACTTCTGGTACTCGGGCCCCGGCAGGTACGCGGGCACCGCCAGCGCGCGCGCGGCGAACTCCTTGAACGTGTCAGACTGGATCGCCTTCGCGAGCGCGGCATCGAGCTTGGCGACGACGTCGGACGGCACACCCTTGGGCAGGAAGAAGCCGAACTCGGCACGCAGCGCGACGTCCACGCCGCTCTCCTTGAGCGTCGGCACGTTGGGCAGCGTCGGCGAGCGCGTGGGGCCGAACTGCGCGATCGCGCGCAGCTTGCCCCCTTCCACCTGCGGCCCGATCGTGCCCGGCGCTCCGAGCACGAGGTCCACCGTACCAGCCACCGCGGCGGTGACCGCCGGCGCCGTCCCGCGATACGGGATGTGATTGAGCTTGATGCCCGCGGCGTCGGCGAAGGCCTCGGCGGCAAGGTGCACGGCGGTGCCGCTGCCCGGGCTTGCAAAGGTGACCTTGCCCGGATTGGCCTTCGCGTACGCGATGAGCTCCGTGACGTTCTTGAACGGCGCGTCGGCGCGTGCGGCCAGGAAATGCGGCGTGATCGAGGCGCGGGCGAGCCCGACGAGGTCGTCGTACTTGTACGGCGGCTTGCTCACCAGCGGCGCCACGGTGATCACCGCCGGCGTGCTGAAGAGGATCGTGTAGCCGTCGGGCTTCGACGTGGCGACATAGTTGGCGCCGATCGTGGCCCCGGCGCCGTCGCGGTTTTCGACCACGATCGGCTGGCCGAGCGTTTGCGACGCGAGCTCGGCGATCTGGCGTGCCTGCCGGTCGGTCGCACCCGGCGCGTAGGGGACGACGATCGTGATCGGCCGGGTCGGGAACGTTTGCGCCTGCACCGGGACGATGCTGGCGAAGGCACAGACGGCGGCGAGGAGGTGACGAAGTTTCATGGGGGATCCTTGTCGGGAGAAATCAGCGCGACGCCAGTACGGCGCGGCGCTCGGCGGTGTCGTTCCAGACTTCCTGCTGCACGATGCGAAGTCCGGAAAGCTCGAAGCGATCGATGAAGCGGATGCCGTCGAAGTCGGTGCCGTCCGGCCAGGTGCCGTGCAGCGTGCCGAGGCAGTAGACGACGACGTTGCCGTTTGGGGCATCGTGCGCTTCCACGCGCTCGATGTGCTTGCCGATGCGCCGGTAGCGGCGCGACGAGTTGGTCACGATGTCCGCCACCGCGCGCACCTCGCGCCCGCCAGGGACCACGATGCGCGCGTCTGGCGCGAGATGCCCCTGCGCGCGGTCGACGTCGCGCGCCTCGAGCGCGCGCAGGAAATCGCGCACGATCCCGATCGCGGCCTCGTGGGCTTCGCCACCGTGTTTCGTCATGACACGACCCTTCGCGCTTGCGCGCTCCGGGGCAATTCGCCCTCGGGACGGCCCGTCGGGCTCATGACACGACCCTTCGCGCTTGCGCGCTCCGGGGCAATTCGCCCTCGGGACGGCCCGTCGGGCTCATGACACGACCCTTCGCGCTTGCGCGCTCCGGGGCAATTCGCCCTCGGGACGGCCCGTCGGGCTCATGCCTTCCTCGCGACGATCGTGTGCCAGGGCAGGCGCCAGGCGCGGGGGGGTGTGGCGAGGGCGCCGTCTTCCTCGTCGAACGGCGTTGCCTCGACGTGCGTGAAGCCGGCGTCGGCGTACGCGCGCGCGAGGTCGATGCGACTGTGCTCGAGGAGGTACGGCTCGTTGTTGCGCCGCGCGTGACCTTCGAAGAGGAGCCGCAGCACGGGGTCGGCGGGAGGCAGGAAATCGAGGTGCGCGACGATGCCGCCCGGACGCAGCAAGCGCGCCGTCTCGACGATGAGCGCGCGCACCGCGGCCTGCGGCATCTCGTGCAACAGCATCGTCGACGTGACGATGTCGTACGCGCCGCCAGGCAGGCCGCTCGTCGTGGCTTCGGCCTGGCGAAACGCGACGCGACCCTGCAGCGCCACCGGTGTCTCGCGCGCGGCAAGGACCACGCAGCTCGCAGCGATGTCGACGCCGTCGACACGCGCGCCCGGCGCGGCGCGTGCGAACGCAAGCGTGCCGCGGCCGAAGCCACAACCGAGGTCGAGGATGCGCTCGACGCGCGAGTCGCCGACGATGCGCGTCGCAAAGCGCTCGTGCAGCGTCGCGGCGTCGACCACTCCGCCGGCGACGCCCGCGCGGTAGACGTGCGCGCCAAGCTCGGCGAGCAGCCCGCCGGGCTGCTGGTGAATGTCGCACGCGGTGTAGTACGCCGGCGGGACGAGCGTGGGGTCGAGCGTCAACAGGCCTGCCGGCAGCGCGGCTGCCGTGCCCACGAGCGCGTCGCGGCTGCGCTGCGCGATCGCGGCGAGTCCGCGCGGACCGCTGTACTTCATCCGCTGCAGATGGCGCTCGAGCCACGCGAAGTAGCGGTGCGTGACGAGGTCGCGGCCGGCATCGGGAGCGCCACGCGCCTGCGCGTGCAGCGTGCGGAAGAGCGGGCCGCGCCAGTAGCTGCGCGCCGCGGCCACGAAGCGCTGGTGCGCCGCGCTCTCGGCGTCGAGGGGCAGATCGCTCACAGCGGACCCTTTGCCTCCTGCTCGCCCGCGAGTGGCGCGAACAGGCGCGCGACGAATGCCGCTGCGTCCGCATCGGGGGTCGGTTGGGTGGCGGCCAACGCGCCGGTGCGAGCCTCGATCGCGTGCAGGCGATCGCGCAGGACGTAGACCTCGGCGGCCAGCGCCATCGTGACGCCGAGCAGGCGATCGATCGCGGGGTCGGTGAAGAAGGTCTGCTCGGGGAGAGGAGCGCTGGGCATGGCCGGAAGCGCGGGGGCACCGCGCGTGCCGCCAAGGGCGGCGGCCGTCGGAAAAATCATACGTTGCACATCGATCAAGTGTCAACACATCGCGCCGCGCGCGTCAGTGCGATTCCCTCGTGTAACCATGGGATTGGCCGAGGTCGAGACATCGCCGCCTGCGAAAGTGTTGACACGTACCCCCCTGCCCGCTATCGTCCTGGCGCATGACGACCCTGAGCGACACGCTGTTCACGAGCACGCTCAATGCGATCTATTCGGGCGAGCTCGCTCCCGGCGACGAGGTCAACGAGGCCGCGCTCGCCGGCCGCTTCGGCGTTTCGCGCGGCCCGGTGCGCGAAGCGGTGCGCCGTCTGCAGGGCATCGGTCTCGTCTCGCGCGAGCCCTACATGCGAGCGACCGTCGTGCGCCTCACCGCGACACAGGTGCGCGAACTCTTCGAGATGCGCGAAGCGCTCGAGGGGATGGCGTGCCGCCTCGCGGCGCAGCGCATGAGCGACGCCGAGCAGGAGCGTGTTGCCGCCGATCTCGACGCGGCTCGGGCGGCGCGCCTCGCGGCGCGCAAGTCGCGGGCGCGCGCGCCCGACTTCGACTTCCACGAGCGGATCATCCGGGCGAGCGGAAACGCGCGCATCACGAACACGCTGTGCGGTGACCTGTACCACGTCCTGCGCGTCTACCGCCGACGCTCGGGCGCGATCCCCGAGCGCAGCGACGAGGCGCACGCCGAGCATTGGCAGATCCTGCGGGCGCTGCGCGCACGTGACGGCGAACTCGCGGAATCGCTCATGCGGGCGCACATCGCGCGCGCGGCGGTCAAGGTGACCGAGCGCCTGCATGCGCTCGATGGGCGACGGCGGTGAGGCCATGACGCAGGGTGCGCCGGCGGGCGCCGTGCTGCGCGCCTTGCCGCCTCCGCACGAGTCGATCGCGTACTGCGATCTCGCTGCCGCGCTCGCACGGCGCGGCGGCGATGCGCAGCGCCTGCCGTACTGCCTGCGCGTGGTCGCGGAGAACCTCGCCCGTCACCTCGCGCGCACCGGCGCCGAGGGCGAGGCGGCACTCGCGGCGCTGGCGCACTGGCCCGCGGGCCGGGCATCGCTGCCGCTCTTCGTGAGCCGCGTCATCCTTCCCGATTCGAGCGGCGTGCCTGCCCTCCTCGATCTCGCGGCGCTGCGCGACGCGGTGGGGGAGCGCGGCGGCGATCCCACGCGCGTGCGGCCGGGGGTTCCCGTCGATCTCGTGATCGATCATTCGCTGCAGGTCGACGTTGCGGGATCACCGCTTGCGCTCCGGTCGAATCTCACCCGCGAGTTCGAGCGCAATGCCGAGCGCTATCGCTTCGTGAAATGGGCGCAGTCGGCGCTGGGCAACGTGCGCGTGTTTCCGCCGGGCACCGGGATCATCCACCAGGTGAACCTCGAGCACGTCGCCAGCGTGGTGAGCGTCGCGGAGCACGAGGGGCGGGCGCTTGCGTTTCCCGACTTCGTGATCGGCGGCGATTCGCACACGCCGATGGTCAACGGGATCGGCGTGCTCGGCTGGGGTGTCGGCGGGATCGACGCCGAGGCGCTGCTCCTCGGCTATCCGGCGGACATCGCGATGCCCGAGGTCGTCGGGGTCGAGTTCGTCGGCACGCTTCCGGCCGGCACCACGACGACCGATCTCGTGCTCCTCGTCACGCAGCGGCTGCGCGCCTTCGGCGTCACGGGGAAGTTCGTCGAGTTCTTCGGCCCGGCGGTGGCCGCGCTCGCCGTTCCGGACCGGGCGACGCTGGCCAACATGGCGCCCGAATACGGCGCGACGATCGGCTTCTTCCCGGTCGATGCGCGCACGCTCGAGTACCTGCGCGCCACCGGCCGCAGCGAAGCGCACGTCGCCCGCGTCGAGGCGTACTGCAAGGCCAATGCGCTGTGGCGAAGCGACGATGCGCGCGCGCCCGATTACAGCGCGATCGTCACGATCGACTTTGCCGACGTCGTGCCCACGCTCGCCGGACCGCGCCGCCCCCAGGACCGACTGCCGCTGCCCGACGTCGCCGCGGATTTCCGGGCGCGCCTTGCGCGCAGCGTCGCCGAAGGCGGTTTCGCGACGACGCCTGCGACCGCCACCGCACCCGCGACGGCATCATCGGGAAACACGCTGCCCGACGGCGCGGTCGTCATCGCGGCGATCACGTCGTGCACCAACACGTCGAATCCGTCGGTGATGCTCGCGGCCGGGCTCCTCGCGCGCAATGCGGTCGCGCGGGGATTGCGCGCCGCGCCATGGGTCAAGACCTCGCTCGCCCCCGGATCGCAGGTCGTCACGCGCTATCTCGAGGCGGCCGGGCTCGCGGCGCCGCTCGCCGCGTTGGGCTTCGACGTGGTCGGCTACGGCTGCACGACCTGCGCCGGCAAGTCGGGGCCGCTCGCCCCCGACGTCGTCGCTGCCATCGAACGCGACGGCATCGTTGCCGCGGCGGTGTTGTCCGGCAACCGCAACTTCGAGGGCCGCATCCACCGTCTCGTGCGCGCCAACTACCTCGCCTCGCCGCCGCTCGTCGTCGCGTACGCGATCGCCGGGCGCATCGACATCGATCTCACCCGCGAGCCGCTCGGGCACGATCCGCTCGGAGCGCCGGTGTTTCTCGCCGATCTGTGGCCTGCGGCGAGCGTGATCGCGCAACACCTGGTCGGCGCGCGCGATGCGGCGCTCTACCGCGCGGTCTACGCCGACGCGGAGCGCGGCCCGGACCTTTGGCGCGAACTCGAGGCACCGCGTGGCGCGCGTTTCGCATGGGATCCGGCATCGTCGTACCTCGTCGCCCCACCGTTCGTCACGCGCATGTTTGCCGGTGATGCGCTGCCGGAGCGCCTTCCGGGTGCTCGCGTGCTCGCGGCCTTCGGCGATTCGCTCA
>WBZO01004476.1_pt1 | contig 15115 bp, 16 predicted proteins | sample 5204261 | NCBI WGS metagenome assembly WBZO01 (sample SAMN12412400, study PRJNA552823) | activated sludge metagenome | isolation source: activated sludge from anammox sidestream of wastewater treatment plant... | place: USA: North Carolina | collected 2017-09 | reverse complement strand
AATGTTCTTGTTTTCATTGACGCACGAAGAGGGCCGCGTGGACTGCTGACTGTTGAAACGATCCACGAAATAGACGCCATTCGGCAGATAGGTCCAATCCTTCAGATAGCCGCGAGAGCGGGAATAGACGGCGTAGGAGCGAAGCGCTTTCTTGTGCTCGTTGGTGGAAAGTCCGCTGTAAACAGCGTTTTGATCGTCGGGGAACACCAAGAATGTGTCTTCGCGGTTGGCGACCGCCCACTGGCGGGCGAGCGCGATGGTCGCACGCAGCTCATTGATGGCCGCTCGCATCTTGCTGCCGCGGCCAATGTCTTCAAAGCGCGGAAGCGCAATCGCAATCATCACAGCCATAATCGCGACGACGACGAGCAGCTCGATCAGCGTGAACCCGCCCCGTGCACCCCGCAAGAAGGCGACCACCTCGGAAGGAAATCGTCGCGTTGTTTCTTTCATCACAGCCACCTGAAGAACCTCAACAACATCTTATTCACTGGATTCGCTGCGTCTTTATATTCCGGATCGCGCCAAATGATCGCCACGGCGCGCTGCTCAGCGCCCGTGACACCGCCCGGCGTGATGGATTGAGCGTAGAGATAGACGGTGAATAGGTTTTGCCGATAGCTGAAGAGCCCAGCCGAATTGCGAACCACGGACTCGTAGGTCGCATCGTCCACAAGCCCATTCGGGAAGGCGACCGTCAATTTCCCCTGCACACCCGCGAGCAGGTTCGTATCAAAATCACCCAGCAACGCAATGGAGCGATTCGTTTCATAAACCGCACTCCCTGCAGAAACGGTGTGGAGACGCTGGATGTGGTTGGAAGCCAAAATCGAGGCTGCCGCCACGGTCAACGTAGGTCCGCCACCGCCCGGATAGGAGTCGATCGGCGTGGCGTAGAACACGGATTGCACCGCCGCCGTGCTCGCCGAATTGATATTCACAAGTCCTCGGCGCACCATGTTGCTGCCGGGCGGCGTGAGCGTAAAATAGTCGAGGACGGGGTGCAGCGCTTGTCCACGCGTGTTGTACAGCGCAATGGTTCGCCACGGTTGGCCGACGGACAAATACCCCAACTCACCGACAGAACCGAGGCCGGAAAGTGGGGCAACCTTATCGAACGGGAAATCGCGCACGTACATCGTGGAGACTCCCTCACCCTCCTTGCCCGCCGGGATGGGATTCACGCGCTGCGGAGTGACAGATCCACCCGCCTGTGATGACCACTCGTTCACGTCGTGATTCAAGCGCGGATCCGAAACGGCGAAAGAGGCCCCTTGGCTCTGCGCCAAATTAGCGCGCACCGCCAGATTTCGACTCGGCAAGATGGCCTTATCCACCTCCTGATTGCCGATCTTGAGATAGAAGGCGCCATTGAAACTTACCTGCCCGCCGTACTGGATGGCACCAGGCAGATTAAGGGCTTCCTTCTCCCACATCCACGTCGTCAATTGGTAGGAATTGGTCGAATGCGCAGGTAGATTTTTGGGGGCAATTCCGGATGACAAATCGGGATGAAGGGCGGGCGTACTGCCCGCCACCATGGTGAGCGAGAGCCCGCTCGCGGGGGGCTCAAGCGTGACGACAGGGCTCGATTTGTGAGAAAACGGATACCATGTTTCCACCGTCAAATAGAACCGGTGCGTGTAGACATTCGTGCTGCCCCGCATCGTGCGGGTGATGGTGTTCGAGACGATGACTTCATTAATCATCGGCACCGCTTCGGTGCAAAAGCTGTCGAGATTCCGGGGATAAGAATCCGTGTCCACATAGTCCAGCAAGTTGTCGAAGACGAGCGCGGCATTCTGCACGCCGGCGTCGGTCAGCGCTTGCACCACTTCTGTCTTTCGAGCCGTCAGATCGTCTTCGGTGCCTCCGAGATAAACCTTCGGTTCTCCCTTGGGATTCAGATCTTCGCCAAAATTCGAATAGACAAATACATCTCGCGGCGGCCGATTGGTCACCATCGTCTCGCTGAACAGTCCCACGTAATACAATTCAGCCAGACTTTCAAAGCGACGCCACGTATTCGAGCGATCGTACAGGAAGTCGCCCAGCGTCTTAACCTCCGTCAGGATCGAGGGGGAAAGCTGAATCTCACCGCCCGATGTGCCTCGCCCGCGATTCCTCGAGCTGATCAGGTTGATATCCACATATCCCGAGCTATCCACGGCGACATACCCCACGCGCCCGACAACAGAGGTCCCCACGCGCACGGCATCCAACCCAATCCGCTGCGGCAACGAGGAGGTGACGGCCGAAGAAACGTAGAACTCAGCTCCCGCATAAAGGCCGCCCGTGATCACACCGGACGCGTTGGAGATATAGAAAATGTTGGTTTGCGGATAGGTGCGGCCGCCGCCCGACAGCATCGCAGCGTCAATATCGTCAAGCGCGCGGGCCAAGGCGGCGTGCGTCAACTGCCGCGCCCGCGTCATGTCGGCAAAGGACGACGTCGCAAGGCGATCAATGCGCGTGGTGATCATCAAACTGACGCCGAGCACGGCGAGAACCGCGATGAAGCCCAGCACGATCACCAAGGCCATGCCCTCTCGCTTCGTTCGATCTGTCGGATGTTCAATCATGGGTAGTTATCGTCAAAGTATCCGCGTTTATTGGGGAAATAGATGCGCTGATAATAGCGCCGCACCGAAGACTCAACAAATTCTACAGTTCTCTTCTCGTTAGGCCCCAGCGACGCCGCCATCTGTGCAGCCAAAATGGCGTCGGCTTCGCTCAAGGTCTCCAAATAGATGTCCATGCAAAACAGATCTTGTGCTCCATAGCGGCTGGTGCCGGTCGAATCCCAGTTATAGGTTCGCTCGCCGGTTCCCTCTGGATTGGTGTAAGCAAAAATCTCGAATGTGCGGACATTTTCCAGCAGCAGATCATTGCGCTGTTTCTGAGCGCTACTCCCTTCCGAATCGCCAGACCATTTCAGTCCTTGTGTCTTGTCATATGCCGACTGCCACGGGTAGGGTGACGTGGGATAGCGAGTGGAGCGCCACAGTCCAAAGCGAAATCGCGCGTTCGGCGGCGCATTGGTGAGATTCTCGTAGTTCTGCACAAAGAAAACCGTCTGCACGCCCTCGCGCGGCTTGTCAGAGCGCAACCGATTGTTCGCCGAGACAAACCAAATTTCATCTGCGCCCTCCACGCCGAAGTTATCTTTGCAGGTATCCGCGCGGTAGCGCATGGAGAGCGCCGCGTTGGTATTGTTGAAGGCCGCGTCAAACATCGCCTCGCTGATTTCGCGGACGATGAAGTCCATCACAGCCCGTGCGGATGCATCGCGCTCGACCTGTTTGTTCGTGTTCCGATAGGCCTTCGTCGTCGCAGCGAAGATGCGCCCCATCGCAAGGACGATGAGCAACAAAATCACAACAGCCGCGAGGACTTCGATGAGCGTGAAGCCGGATCGCCGCTTTTTTGCTCTAATTGTTGAAGCCATATTGGAAAATCTCGGTCGCAAAGCGATAGGGGTTGTTCGTGGATCCAAATTCACCCGGCCACACCTCAAGCGCCAGCAACCGGCGCCGCGTCACCACATTGCTGACACTCACATCCGTCATGGTGAGGCGATAGCGGAAGGCGTGATCGTATTGGTCGCCGATGGTTTGCAAGCTCCCGCTCGGGAACTTTTCCTTCGTGGAGGCGGCGACGAACAACTGGGTTCGCATGTTTCCATCCGCAATCACCGCCATATCGGCCGAATCCTTCCAAAACATGTCGCGCCCGCCAACGGTCACAGGGGGTATCGTCTTGTAGTTCTCCAAATTGCTCCAGCGCACGACATAATTCCGATCCGAGGAAGGACTCGCCACATTCGTGAGCACTGTGGCCACCGCCACGTGGTAGCTGTTGAAGACGGTATCGGCAAAAAACGCCGCGTAGGTCTCGTCCGCCGCCTTTTTCCCTTGGTCCATGGCGGCGGGCATCAAGGCGATCACGGCCGTCAGGCCCACGGCGGCAACGAGCATAGCGAGCGCGGTTTCTACGAGCGTGAAACCCGCGCGATGATCTGTTTTTTGCATGACGCGATGAATCTGCATGGCTATCGGAACGAATACACGTTGTCTGCAACGCTGCTGAAACTCTTGTCGGGTCCTGCGCTATACGCCGCGCCAGGCGCAAAAACTACGTTCGTGCCCATGCCCGTCCCGGCCGAAACCTTCAACTGGCCGTCGTAGTCCGTATCCAGCGCCACCGCAAACTGGGTGCCCCACACATCCACAAATGTCCCGTCGGTCGCCCCGTTCGGGATTTCGAGAAAAATGATCTTCCGGGGATTGTTCGTGGTCAGCATGGACAACACCTGCCTGGAGTTGGCATCGGTATATTCCTTGTCTGCCTTCCCTTGATCATTATCAACTGCCGGCAGTTTGGAGTACTCGTTGAAATATGCGCGAATCGCGCTGTCAATGCTCTTGGCGTCGGCTTGCACTCGCGCAACCTTGGCTCGCTCAAGAGCGCCGCGAATAGCGGGCGTCAGAACGGAAATCAGGATTCCAATGATGGCAATCACCACCAACAGCTCGATCAGCGTGAAACCACCTTTGGAAAACAACCGCATTCTGGATTCGCATTTCATACCAACCATCTCCTCAAATCTGCGCCGCCTGAAAGCCAAGCCAACTCCTCAATAGCTGCCCAAGCCCGTCTCCACATCGTCAATCGCATTGGTCGCATTGGCGCCCTGCGACCACAAACGGTAGGAAAACGAGCTTTTCAACATATACCGATAACTGCGCCCCCACGGGTCAAGCCCGTCCATCCCGGACAGCCTCTTCAACTCCGCCACCCTCGTTTCCCCTCCATACGAGAGGCTGAACACGTCCTGGAAAAACCGGTCGCCGGACACCAGCACTTCAACATCCTTGCCCTGCGCATCGTAATACTTGCCATTCTGGAGGCGGTACTCCTCCAGATAGTTCTTGATCCGCTCCATCTCAGAGGTCGCCTTGGCCGTCGCCGACTTCTTTCCCGCAAACCCCGATATCCCGATCACCAATCCAACCAAAACCCCGATGATCGCGACAACAACGAGCAGTTCGACAAGCGTAAACCCCCTGCAAGAGGGTTTTTGTGCATTTCGCAACATGTTAAAGCCTTTTTTCACGATGGAAACGTGCCTTTATCGCATTTGGAAACAAAGAGTACACGGGATGCCTGAAACGGGAAAGGGAAGAATTGAGAGAATGCGAAAAGGGGGTGAAGGACGCACCCAAACGCCGATCCGCCATGGAGGAAACCCCATTGCGCCCATCGCGCGCCACTTGAGAGCTGCGCCTGATGGGCTCGGGCATGAATGCGTGTGTTTGGCCGGAGCCGCTGACGGCGGTTTGAGCCAAACCGCCCTACCCTTTTGACGAGCAATATAGAACGCCCCCCCACGCCACGTGCGACGGCTAATCGAATGTTCGATCTGTTGACATAAGGCACACGTCGCGATACGGTGTCAGGGTGAGCGAATACGATTGGAGCGACGACAAGAATACCCGGCTTGAGAGAACGCGCGGTGTTTGCTTTGAAGATGTGCTGGTTTGCATTGAAAACGGAGGCGTGTTGGACATCATCAGGCATCCCAATCGGGACCGCTACCCGGATCAGAATATCATCGTCATCAATATTGCAGAGTACGTTTGGCTGGTCCCCTACACGAAGTCAAAAGGCTTACGGTTCTTAAAGACCATCATACCGAGTCGCAAGGCCACAAAGGAATACCTGCCATGAAAAAGGCACTAGCACTGGACAAAGAAGAGCTTCAGATACTTGAGGACTTCGAGCGCGGCGACTTTAAGCGGATTCCGAACTTCCAGACCGAAAAAATGGCACTGGAAGACTCCGCGCGTAAAACGCTTCAGAAAGACAGGCGCATCAATATCCGCATTTCTTCGCGCGATCTTGAGCGCATCCAAATGAAGGCGGCCAGAGAAGGCATGCCCTACCAGACCTACATTTCCAGCACGTTGCACAAGCTTGTATCCGGCAGACTGGAAGAAAAAGTCTAGCAAGTCGCGTCCGCTAAGGTTTGCATCGTGATTCGGCCATGGCAATCTCCCGAACCCTGCCCATCAGACAATATCCGTTTGCCCAAAGCGCCCTACCCTTTTGTGGTTCAGGAGCGGATTGTGTGTTGATAGGGCATGATCCGTTCGTTTGATCGAAACCGTTGTCCTCGACGTTGTCTATTCGGGGGTCGAGCGATAATACTGCACATGGTTTCACCCAAAGGGGAGTTGAGGAGATTCAAATGGATCACAACGACGCGCGGCCAACGACTCAATTGTGGCGACGCCATCAGATGGCGCGGAGGCCACTGCCGCAATGTCATGGCGGTGTTGGAGCCCTCGATTGGACGGAGGTTTTCAACGCAGATGCATCACCCCACCGCCGAGTCCTCAAGTTCATTCATGATGACATTCTGCCGCCAGGAAGCTCGGTCGGTGAGCACACGCATGCGGGAGACGAGGAGTACTACTACATTCTCGAAGGCGAAGGGGAAATGACGCTGGACGGTGTGGTTCACAAGGTGACTGCAGGCGATTTGACGGCTGTGTTCCCCGGCGGAAGCCACGCGCTAAAAAATACCGGGAGCACAGACATGAGGATTCTGGTCATCTGCGCGGGTTGATCGTTGGGCGGAGCGGATGAGGATGAAGTCCCACGGCACGCATCGGGTGCAACAGCAGCACGGGCGTCGGGGAGACTAACGGGCGAATGAAGCTGGAGTTGCCACGCGGGCGCGATGAACGCTTGATGCGCTTCAGGCGCCTTGCTTGGATGGAATCGCAGTGTGTTTGCGAAGCGCGGGGCGCATATCCACATTCATGAAGCTGATCCACGCCTGCTGGACGGCGGGCCAAGGCTTGAGCGCGTCCTCGGCATGCTGGCAGAGGTGCTCAATGTAGGCGACGGCATCGGCTTGTTCCTGTTGACTCAGGGCGCCGACGGCCGTTTTCCCGCGCGCTTCGTCACTTCCGAGCGACTTTCCGGACAGTTCTTCGTTGCCCGACGTGTCGAGGATGTCGTCGGCGAGTTGATAGGCCGTGCCGACGGCGTAACCGCTTTCAATTAAGGTGGCCAGGAGTGTGGCGTCGTTTCCAGCGCAGGCGCCGGCGGCAAATGCGAACAGAGCGCCGGTCTTGCGGCGCGCGATATTGACGCAGTTGTCCCAACTTGGCGCCTTGCCGCGCAGGATGAGCTCCTGCTCGGATTCCGCATCGCAGACTTCGCCGGTCAAGCGAACAAGCAGCGGCGTGAGGCGGCCCTCCTCGACCTCGCACATGAGTTCGACTGCCTTAAAGAGGAGCATATCACCGACAAGGATGGCGCCGGATATCCCCTTCTCCACCCAAAAAGTCGGCACACCGCGTCGCAGGTAGCCGCCGTCTATCACATCGTCGTGAAGGAGGCTCGCGCCGTGGACCATCTCCAAAGCAGCGGCGGCGTGGAGCAAGGTTTCGCGGGGCACCCGCGCGGCGGGTCCCACATTAAATATGAGGCGCGACCGCAACATTTTTCCATTGGCCACCAAGGCGGCAGGGTCCGCAGTCAGCTTGCTCAACACGGTGCGCTCAATCGCGCGGCTGATCAGTGCCCGTACATCGCGCAAATCGTTTTCTATGCTCGTCGCCTTACTCATTCCCAAAATCACACTCCTGCAGCGGACTATGCTTTAGGCAGCGGACAGTGTCAAAGAAAGAAGCCGCGCGGTGTGGAGAAGACCGCCACATTTCATGCGAAACAAAGGCTCCATGTTCGCGCGCAGCGTACTCCCGGATGAAACACAACATCCCGCAGCGCCAGAATGGGCCCCCCATTTTCTTCGGATAAAATGATCCCGGCGGTTGACAAGAAGGAGCAAGTGGGTACTCTGGCCCCATTTTAGGTCGCCCGGGGGGACGACTTTCACGGAGCTGCGAGAGGTTGATTTATGGCATCGTTTAGCATTCGGAAAGGCTTCAACATCAAGTTGACCGGCGCGCCGGCAATTACAGTCGCAGATGCGCCCGACGCGCAAACGGTGGCCGTGATCCCGGGCGAATATGGCCCCATCAAGCCCCGACTGGATGTAAAGGAAGGCGACCGCGTGAAGCGCGGGCAGCCGGTTTTTCATAGCAAAATCAATCCCGAACTGTTCGGCGTTGCGCCGGCCGCAGGCACGGTGTCGGCCATTGTGTATGGCGCACGGCGGGCATTGGAACGCATCGTGATCACACGCGACGGCGCCGACGAGGCGGTCGAGTTTCAGCGCTTTGATCCGGCGAGCATTCGGGGGTTGGAGCGCACAGCGCTTCTGAAACTCCTGCAAAACACGGGCTTGATTCAATTGATTCGCCAACGCCCATTTGGGCGCGCGGCCCAAGCGACGGCTACGCCGAAATCCATTTTTGTGAACGGAATGTCGTCTGCGCCATTCCAAGCGGATATCAACGCGCTGATCAAAGGCCGCGAACTCGCATTCCAAGCGGGCTTGGACGCGCTGACTCGCCTTACGGATGGCCGAGTATTCCTCTGCCTGAACGGCGCGGCCACGAACGCCACCGCGCTCACAGATGCGCGGAATGTCGAGGTGCATACGTTTGAGGGCCCTCATCCGGCAGGTAACACGAGCGTCCACATCAGCCGACTCGACCCCATGAAGCCGACCGACATCGTGTGGACCATCAAGGCGGTGGATTTGCTTCAAATCGGCCACTTGCTGCTGAACGGCGAGGTCCCTTCTCACCGCGTGGTGGCGTTGGCCGGCCCGGGCGTTGCGGAAAGCGCGGCTCAATACTACCGCGTTCGCATTGGCCAATCGCTCGATTCCCTGCTGAAGGGCAAATTGCGCGAGGGCGAAAAGCGCGTGATTCGGGGCGACGCGCTCAGCGGCGATCTAACGGGCGGAGACGATGTCGTTCGCCTGATGGACACGGGCTACACCGTGTTGTTCGAAGACCGAGAGCGCCATCTGCTCGGCTGGATGATGCCCGGCTTCCGATTCTTTAGCGCATCGCGCGCCTTCATTTCCTCTTGGCTGGGCGGCCGGAACCGGGAGTGGGCGCTGGGCACCAATCAGCATGGCGAAGAACGCCCCATGGTGCTCACCGGGCTATACGATAAGTATATGCCCATGAACATTTTGGTGGATTATCTCGTCCGCGCCGTGCTCGCGCATGATACCGATGAGGCGATCAAACTGGGGATTCTGGAGACCATGCCAGAGGACTTTGCGCTTTGCGCGTTTGCCTGCCCATCAAAGGTGGACTTGGTCGGGATCATTCGCCAGGGCCTCGCGGACATTGAAAAAGAGGGGATCTAATACGTGAAGAAGTTTATTGAACAGCAGATGAACAAGATGCGCCCGCTGTTCCAGCAGGGCGGCAAGTTTGAGCGTTTGCATCCGCTGCACGAGGCCAATGAGACCTTTCTCCTGACACCCCCGGACGTCACCAAGGGCGCCCCCCACGTGCGCGATCAGTTCGACCTCAAGCGCGCAATGATCTTTGTTGTTCTGGCGCTGATCCCCGCGACGCTGTTCGGCATCTACAATGCCGGCTATCAGCACGATTACGTCAATCAAATCGCGGGCGCTACGCTCCTTGACCACTTCATCCAAGGCCTGCGCCTCTGCCTGCCCATCATCCTTGTCTCCTACGCCGTCGGCGGCATCTGGGAAGTGCTCTTTGCAATCGTCCGCAAACATCCGGTCAGCGAGGGCTTTCTCGCCACGGGACTTCTGTTTCCACTGACACTTCCGCCGACCATCCCCCTCTGGCAAGTCGCGGTTGGAATCACGTTCGGCGTGGTGATTGGCAAAGAAATCTTCGGCGGCACCGGGTTCAACGTCCTGAACCCCGCCCTCACCGCTCGCGCATTTCTCTACTTCGCCTATCCCGCACAAATCAGCGGCGACAAGGTGTGGACCAGTGTGATTGACAGCAAACACGTCGTCGAGGGTTTCACGGGCGCGACCCCGCTGGCGCTGGGCGCCGTGCACCACGATGGCGCAACCATGATAGACGTATTGCACCACGCGGGCTACACGCTGAAGTCCATGTTCATCGGATTGGAGCCGGGCAGCATCGGCGAAACCTCCACGCTCATGTGCCTGATCGGCGCTGCCATTCTCCTCATTTCCGGCGTCGGCTCGTGGCGCATCATGCTCGGCGGACTGCTCGGCCTCGCCGCCGTCGCGACCATCTTCCAGCACTTTGGCGGCCCCAATGCGAAACAACTCGCCGAGCTACCCTTCTACTACCACGCCGTGATCGGCAGCTTTGCATTCGGAATGGTGTTCATGGCCACGGACCCGGTTTCCGCTGCAGCCACCAATGCCGGCAAGTGGATCTACGGCTTCTTGATCGGCGCGCTTATCGTGCTGATTCGCGTGTCGAATCCGGCCTATCCGGAGGCCACGATGCTCGCGATTCTATTCATGAATGTGATGGCGCCAATGGTTGACCACTACGTGCTGCAGGCGCATATCAAGCGGAGGTCTCGTCATGTCTACGCCTAAAGGCGACTCATTTGTCGTCGTCTACGCCACCATCGTCTGTTTGATCTGCAGCTTGCTGCTGGCAACGGCGGCGTCCGTCCTCAAAAAGCCACAGGAATACAACGTGGAAATTGATCGCAAGATCAATGTCCTCAAGGCATTCGGCGTCCCCATCACCGACGCAAAAGGAAAGCGCATCAAGGGGCCGGAGGTGGACAAATACTTCACGGATCACATCTCCGAAATCACCATTGATGGCGCAACGGGGCAGGAAGTCACCGCGGCTGCGGCGGCCAAGCAACCGCTCTCCCTCTATCTGTGGAAAGATGATGGCGTCGTCACGAAATACGCATTCCCCGTTTCGGGTAAAGGTCTCTGGTCCACCATTTATGGCTACCTCGCACTCGAGGGCGACTTGAGCACCATCGCAGGCATCACATTCTATCGGCACGGCGAAACGCCCGGTCTCGGCGGCGAAGTGGAGGCCGACTGGTTCCAGAACGGATTCAAGGGCAAAAAGGTATTTGCCGACGGCAAACGCACCAAATTCGAAGTCGTCAAGGGCCGCTTAGCCGACAAATATCCAGAAGGCAACAATCACGCGGTGGACGGCATCAGCGGCGCAACCCTGACAGGCAACGGCTTGAACCGCTTCATCAACGCTGATCTTGATAAATACGAATCGTACTTTAAGTTGCACCGAGGAACGTAACGAGGAACACCATGGCACTTAAAGCCAAAACAGTCTTCACAGACCCCCTATCCAACAACAACCCGATCACCATCCAGATCTTGGGCATTTGCTCCTCGCTGGCGGTGACCACGCAGGTGGACAAAGCGTTCGTCATGTCCGTGGGCTTGACCCTCGTGACGGCGTTCTCCAACCTCGTCATTTCGATGATGCGCAACCAGATCCCGAGCAAGATCCGCATCATCGTCGAACTCGCCGTGGTCTCCACCTTGGTAATCGTGACTGATCAAATCTTGCGCGCTTATGTTTATGACATCAGCCGTCAAATGAGCGTGTTCGTAGGCTTGATCATCACTAACTGCATCGTCATGGGCCGCCTGGAAGCCTTCGCGCTCCAAAATCCGCCCGGCCTCTCCTTCTTGGACGGCTTGGGCAACGGGCTCGGCTACAGCGCACTCCTGATGATCGTGGGCAGCATTCGCGAGATTCTCGGCAAAGGCTCTTGGTGGGGCATTCACTTTCTGCCCGAGAACTATCTCGGCAACGGATTGATGGTCTTGGCGCCGGGCGCCTTTTTCTGCTTGGGCCTGATCATCTGGCTGCAACGTCAACTCACCAAGAAGTTCGAGACGGCATAAGGACGCGCCATGCACTACATTGACCTCGCCATCAAGAATATCTTCATCGAGAACATTCTGCTCTCGACCTTTTTGGGCATGTGCTCTTTCTTGGCCTGCTCCAAGAAAGTGGAAACGGCCACCGGCCTCGGCCTCGCCGTCATCTTCGTTCAGACCATCACCGTGCCGGTCAACTGGCTCATTCTGAACTATCTGCTCAAACCGGGCGCCCTGGCATGGACAGGCATTCCCGGCGTCGCCAGCCTCGACCTCTCCTTTCTCACCTTCATCACCTTCATCTCCACCATCGCGTTCATGACGCAGATTGTGGAAATGACGCTGGATAAATACGTGCCCAAGCTCTACACCTCGCTCGGCATCTTCCTCCCCCTCATCGCGGTGAACTGCGCAATCCTCGGCGGATCCCTGTTCATGGCAGAGCGCTCCTACACCTTCCCCGAAACGATTGTGTACGGCCTCTCCTCCGGTGGCGGCTGGGCGCTAGCCATCGTCGCACTCTCGACCATTCGCAAGAAGCTGCGCTACTCAAACGTACCGGACGGCCTAAAAGGGTTGGGCATCACCATGATTGTCACCGGCCTAATGGCGCTGGGTTTCATGAGTTTCACGGGTATTGATCTATAAGGCATTGCCATGGATATCATCTACGTTGTAACAAGCGTTGCCGTCTTCACCGGCGTCATTTTGCTGCTGGTGTTCGGCATCATCTGGGCATCGAAAAAACTCGCGCCCTCTGGCACGGTCAAAATTGACATCAATCACGGCGCAAAAGTGCTCGAAGTCCAACCGGGCAAGAGCCTGCTGTCCTCGCTCGCGGACCAGAAAATATTTTTGCCTTCCGCCTGCGGTGGCGGCGGAACCTGCGCCATGTGCAAATGCAACGTGGAATCCGGCGGCGGCTCCATTCTCCCGACGGAAACGGGCCACATCAACAAGCAGGCCGCCAAAGAGGGCCAGCGTCTCGCCTGCCAGCTCAAAGTCAAAAACGACCTAAAAATTCACGTCCCCGACGACGTGCTGGAGATCAAGAAATTCGAAGGCACCGTGCGCTCCAACCGCAACGTCGCAACCTTCATCAAAGAGTTCATCGTGGACTTGCCCCCCGGCGTGGACCTCAACTTCAAGGCGGGCGGCTACATCCAAATTGACATTCCGAAGTACTCCCTGAAGTTCAGCGAATTCGCGATTGAAGAAAAGTTCCGCGATGCGTGGGAGCGCTTCAAACTCTTCGACCTCACCTGCTCCAACGATGAACCTGCTTTCCGCGCCTATTCCATGGGCAATCACCCAGCCGAAGGCAATATGGTGATGCTCAATGTCCGCATCGCCACCCCGCCGCCCAAAATGCCGGACATCAAGCCCGGCATCGCATCGAGCTACATTTTCAACCTCAAGCCCGGCGACAAGGTCTGGATCAGCGGTCCTTTCGGCGAGTTCTTCGCCAAAGATACCGACAAGGAAATGATCTACATCGGCGGTGGCGCCGGCATGGCGCCCCTCCGCAGTCACATCTTCGACCTCTTCCACACAAAGAAGACGAACCGCAAAGTCTCCTTCTGGTATGGCGCGCGCTCCTCTCGCGAAATGTTCTATGAGGAAGACTTCCGCGCGATCGAAAAGGAGTTCCCGAACTTCCAATTCAACGTCGCGCTCAGCGAACCGCAGCCGGAAGACAACTGGAGCGGCTACAAGGGCTTCATTCACCAAGTCTTGCTCGATAACTACCTCAAGACACACCCCGACCCGAGCGAGGTCGAATACTATCTTTGCGGCCCGCCGCCGATGATCGCCGCGGTCAACAAAATGCTCTACGACCTCGGGGTCGAAAAAGAGCAAATCGCATACGACGAATTCTAACTCCACACACGGGCTTTCGATTCGCGCTGCCCCCGCGCCGCGCAAATCGAAAGCCCGTATTCATTTAACCCCGCGAGGAACCCGCCATGAAAATGCTCCAACCGCGCCGCTTCCATCCGCTCAAAGCGCTCTGGGTCCTCGCCGTCCTCGCGGCCTTCTTTGCCTACACCACCCATCGCGATCGCGCCAAGCAGGCTTCCAAGTGGGTGTATGACGGCCACATCTTCGGCTCCACCTTTGGCATCCAAATCGTCGCCAGCGATCTCAAGCCGTCGGACTTCGAGACCATCAAGAGCGATATCCACACACTCCTCGACCAACTCGACAACGAACTCTCGACATGGAAAACCGACAGCGCCCTCTCGCAATTCAACGCCAGCGCAAGTCTCGCACCCATCACCGTGCCCGCCCATCTCGCCGAACTCGCCAGTCTATCGCTCGAAATTAGCCGCGCTTCCGCGGGCGCGTTCGACGTCACATTCAGCCCTCTCTTCGATGCCTGGGGCTTTGGTCGCACGGGGCCCAAGCACGTCCCGACCCCCGAGAGCGAAGCCGCTGCGCGCGCGCTCTGCGGCTATCAACTCCTCTCCGTCACCTCGTCCAACCAACTCCAAAAGGCGGTCCCCGGCCTCCAGATCGTCTTCAACGCCATCGCGCCGGGCTATGCGGCACAACTCATTGCCGAACTCCTCCGCGCTCGCGATCTCACCAATATCTACGTGGATGTCGGCGGCGAAATTGTCGTGGGCGGGCGCAACGCAACCGGCGGCCCCTGGCGCATCGGCATTGATCGCCCGCTGTACGACGCGGAACCCGGCGAAAACATCGAAGCGGTATTCGCGGTCACCGATGGCAGCGTCGCGACCTCCGGCGATTATCGCAACTATGTGCTGGCCAGCGACGGAACAGCCTATTCCCACATCTTCGATCCGCGCATCGGCAAACCCACCACCAGCCGCGTGGCCAGCGTCACCGTGGTCGCCAACAGCGGCACATGGGCCGATGCGCTCGCCACCACGTTGTCTGTCATGGGGCCCGAGGAAGGCATTCCGTGGCTCGCCCAACACACCGATGCCGAAGCGCTCTTCATCATGCGCGAGGCCGAAAACACCTTCCGCGAAATCGCCACCCCCGGCCTCACTGAACGCACAGGCTACGAGCCAAACCTGGAGCCTTTTTCAGCCCAAGCTCGCTGAGGCGCATTCACTCCGCTCGCAAGCGCTGAATCGCCCACTCCGCGTGCTCGCGAATAAGCGGTTCTGGATCGGTCAGCACCTTCTCAAGTGCAGGGATCGCGACATCGGGTTGCCTAGAATTGCCCAGCGCAATGCAGACGTTGCGCAAAAAGCCGCGTCGCTTCGTTCGCGGAATCGGTGACGCGCGAAAGCGATCGCGGAACCCTTGATCATCCAGCTCCAGCAATTCAACCAGCGATGGCGCGGCCCAATT
>WBZO01004475.1_pt1 | contig 15115 bp, 10 predicted proteins | sample 5204261 | NCBI WGS metagenome assembly WBZO01 (sample SAMN12412400, study PRJNA552823) | activated sludge metagenome | isolation source: activated sludge from anammox sidestream of wastewater treatment plant... | place: USA: North Carolina | collected 2017-09 | reverse complement strand
GCTCCGTCGCCTTGAGGCTCATCTTCGCGGCCATCGCGGAGAGCGTGATGTTCTCCTCGATGCGGATGACCTTCTTCTCGGCGCTCATCTCCTTGGTGGAGACGTTCACCGGGCCCTTGCGGATCGGCGCACCGAAGCGGCCGCGGCCCATCGGACCGCCACGGCCCATCGGACCGCCGCGTCCCATCTGCTGGCCGGGCCGCATGCCCGGACGCGCACCGCCGCCGCCCGCACGCGGGTCGTACTGCACGCGACGCGCGCCTGCGCCGATCGCGCCGCCGCCGATGCCGGTGCGCTGAGCGCCGGCAGGCGTGGGCATCGGGACGCCCGGACGCCCCGCCCAGACCTCGATGCCGGTCTTCGGCGGACCGGAGCGCACCGGCGGAGCCGGCGGCGGGGTCTGGACGGCCGGGCGCGCCGGCTCGACCGAGGGCGGCGGCGCCTCGACCGCGACGACGGGCGCCGCGACGGGCTGGGTGACCGACGCCGCGGCGGGCGAGGTCACGGTCGACGCGGGAGCCGCGGCCATCGTCTCGCTCGCACGCTCGGGCGTGGGCGCCGCCGGAGCGGCGGGCGCGACCTCGCGAACGGACGGCGGAGCCGGCGGAGGCGCGACCTCGCGGACCGACGGCGGCGCCGGCGGAGGCGCAGCGGCCTCGACCGGAGCCGCGGCGGCGCCGTCCTCGACCATCCTCTTCGCGCTCGGACGCTCGGCGGGCGCGGACGGAGCGGCGGGCGCCACTTCGGTCGCGCTGCGACGGTCCTCCGGGACCTCGCGGAGCATCGCACGGGTGCTCTCGCGGTCCTTCGCGATCACGTCGGTCGCCGCGGGCGCGGGCTCGAGCGCGATCTGCGAGATGTCACGCCGCGAGGCGACGTCGTCGAGCACGGGGGCCCCCGCTTGCGGGGTGAGAGCAGGCGCCGACGGCTGCGCCGCAGGCGCGCTCGCGACGGCCGCAGGCGACGACTCGGCGGCGCCGGTCTTCGCGACCGCGCGACGCTTGAGGACCATACCGGCGCCGCGCTTGATCTTCTCCTCGACGACGTCGTGCGTCTTCTGCTTCTCGAGGTGCCGCTTCACGCGCTCGACGGCATCCGGATCCACGCTGGACATGTGGTTCCGGACGTCGGTGACGCCGAGCGACTGGAACAGCGTCACGACCGCCTTCGGGTCGAGGTTCAGCTGCTTCGCGACTTCGTAGATCCGAACCTTGCTCATCGAACCTCCGACGACGACCATGCTCCACCACTCCTACTGCCAGTCTTGAACGGTCCGGACATCCGGTACGCGGTGCCGATGGCGTCGGCGACCTTGTCGTGTACGACGCCGCAGACCGCGACCTCGTCCCGGGCCAGGAGCGCGCCGAGGCGCGCCTTCACGTTCCAAGCGATCGCCTTGCCCGCGGCGACCGCATCTCTCACTTCACCGAGCTGCGCCGCAGCTGCGGCGTCCGTTGCCACGATCACGAGCGCGACCTCTCCTTCACGCAGGGCCTCGACCGTCGCGTCCGCACCGATGACCAGGTGCCGAGCGCGACGCGCGCCCATCAACAGCCCTTCGATGCGGCGATCCACACCGGCGACGATCTGCTCGGCGATGTCCTCGGCCTTCGCGACGACCTTCGTCTTGAAGGCGCGAGACAGCCCGCCCTTCACGGCCTTCGCCACGCAATCCGGGGAAGGGTGAACGTGCGCGCCGTGCCCGAACGCGGAGCCCGCGACGTCGACGACGACCGACGGAACGTCACCGACGGTGGGATCCAGGACGAGACGGACGAGCTCCGCCGCGGAGCAGCGCTGTCCGCAGCCCGCACAGGTGCGCGTCGGCGCGGGCTTCTTGCCCGTCCTCTCGCGCTTCTCGTCCGTCATCGCCTCACCCATCATCCGTCGACCTCGTCCTTCGATCAGGCGCTCGCGCCCTCGCTCTTTTGGGAGGCACTCTTACGCGCCGCCTCGATCTGCTTCCACTCGCTCTGGAGGAAGTGCTCCGCGCCCTGCTTGAGCGCACGCGCCTTCTTGATCCCGAGCCCGGTCTTGATCGCGAGCTTGTCCTCGTCCTCGCGGAGGATGTCCTCCACGCTGCGGTAGCCCGCGTCCTCGAGCAGCTGCACAGTGCGCTCGCCGACGCCGCGGACGAAGAGGAGCTTCTCCTTGTCGCTCAGCGGCTCGGCCTTGCTCGACGCCTGCTCGATGCGCTCCTGGCGGAGGCGCTCCATCGTGGTCTCGGCCGCAGCGCGGATCGCCGCAGCGTTCTCCGCGCCGACGCCCTGGATGCCCGCGAGCTCCTCGGTCGAGGCCTCGGCGACCTCCTCGAGGGCGCGGAAGCCCATGCGATACATGTTGCGCGCGACCTGATCGCTCACGCCGTCGATGCGTCCGAGCTGCGCGATGGCCTCTTCCTCCATCTGCTTGAACTTCGACTCGCTGATGATGTCGAGCTTCCAGCCGGTGAGGTGCCAGGCGAGGCGGACGTTCTGGCCCTTGCGGCCGATCGCGAGCGAGAGCTTCTCGTCGGGGACGACGAGCTCCATGCGCCCGTCGGCCTCGTTGACGATGACCTTGTTGACCTCGGCGGGCTGGATGGCCGCGCAGACGAAGCGCGCCGGATCGCGATCCCACGGGACGATGTCGATCTTCTCGCCGCGGAGCTCCTGCACGACCGCCTGGACGCGCGAGCCCTTCATGCCGACGCACGCGCCGACCGGATCGACGTCCGCGTCGCGGCTCATGACCGCGATCTTCGAGCGGGCGCCCGGCTCGCGCGCGCACGCCACGATCTTGACGATGCCCTCGTAGATCTCGGGGACCTCGCTCTCGAACAGCTTCTCGACGAGCTTGCCGTCGGCGCGCGAGAGGATGATCTGCGGGCCGCGGGCCTCGCGGTCGATCGTCTTGAGGAGGGCGACGATGCGGTCGCCGGGACGGTACGTCTCGCGCGGGGTCTGCTCGCGGAACGGCAGGATGCCCTCCGTGCGCCCGAGGTCGACGATGATGTTGTTGCCCTTCTCGAACCGGCGGACGACGCCCTTGATCAGCTCGCCCGTCTTGTCCTTGAACTCGTTGTAGATGAGGTCGCGCTCTTCGTCGCGGACGCGCTGGATGAGCACCTGCTTCGCGGTCTGCGCCGCGATGCGGCCGAACTGCGAGCGCGCCTGCTTGACCATGAGCAGGTCGCCGAACTCCTTGTCCTGCTCCGCGGCCTTCTTCGCGTCCGCCGGGTGCCAGAAGATCTGGAAGCCGAGCTCCTCGCCCAGCTCCGCCTCGAGGCCGTGCTTCTGCGCGTCCTCGAGGGCGATCTCGCGCTCCTCGTCGGCGACGTCGTCGACGACCGTCATGAACTGGAAGAGGTCGACCTGGCCGGTCTCCTCGTTGAACGTCGCCTGGAGCTCGCGGTTCGGGCCGAAGACGCTCTGCGCCGCCTTGAGGATCGCCTCTTCGATCGTCTTCACGAGGCGCGCACGGTCGATGCCCTTCTCCTTTGCGACCATCTCGATGGCCTGAAGGAGGTTCGCGTCACTCTGGGCTGCCTGCTGCTGAGTGGCCATGTTCTTCCTCTTCGAAACGGGGGCTTCGGTGCTGCTGAGCGTCACGACTTCCTCTTCTTCTTCTTGCCGGCGTGCGGCCCCGGCTTGCTCGCCGGGCCGAACTCGAAGACGAGCCGTGCGGCGACGACGTCGTCGAGGGGAACCTCGTAGCTCCGGCCCCCGTCTTCGATCGTCAGGTTCCGATCCCCGTCGACGGCGCCGAGCTTGCCGACGAGGACCTTCTGCCCGCTGACGCCCTTGTCGAGCTTCAGCTTCGCCTTCTCGCCGGCGAACCGGACGAAGTCGGCGTCGCTCTTGAGCGGGCGCTCGAGACCGGGCGAGCCGACCTCCAAATTGTAGCGAGTCGGGATCGGGTCTGCGACGTCGAGCGCGGGAGAGAGATCACGCGCGATCTGCGAGCAGAGCTCGAGATCGACCGCGGCCTCCTTCGTCGACATCCGCTTCTCGGCGGCGCCGAGCTTCTCGACGTACACCCGGAGCACCCAGCCGTTCTCGTTCTTCAGCTCGAGATCCACGAGCTCGGCACCGTGCGCGCGCACCACGGGCTCGATGACGGCGACGAGCCGGTCTCGATTCGCGAGGTGGGGGGTGCTCTTCGGTGCGGCTTGATGCATTCGGACGAGGCAGACGATGGACAAAAAAAATGCGAACCACAGATTGGGGTCCGCATTGCGACATCCACCAATTGGGGGCGCGAAGATAGCGCCAAGATAGGCGTCGATCAACCACCTTCCCGCCGGTTCCCTGCGCTCGAGCTCGAACTTGCCTTGCGCAATGATCTCATGCGCTTACCGAGCACCGTACCACCGGCCGACGCACCTCCTCGAAATGGGCGTCCGCGCGCCGTACGGCCCGGCGCCGCAGGAACGAGAGAGGCCCGCCGCCTCAGTCGTAGTACTCGGCTCCGAGATGGGTGATGAGCTCCTCGCCCATGAGCCACCGCAGGGTGTTCTTCAGCTTCTTCAGCTGGATGAACAGGTCGTGCTCCGGCTTCAGCTCCGGCGCGGTCATCGGGCTCTTCCAGTAGAACGAGAGCCACTCCTGGGTGCCGCGCAGCCCCGCCCGCTGGGCGAAGTCGAGCAGCAGCGCGAGGTCGAGGACGATCGGCGCGGCGAGGATCGAGTCGCGACAGAGAAAGTCGATCTTCATCTGCATCGGGTAGCCGAGCCACCCGAACAGATCGATGTTGTCCCACCCCTCCTTCGCGTCGCCACGCGGCGGGTAGTACTCGATGCGGACCTTGTGGAAGAGGTCCCCGTAGAGCGCCGGATAGAGCTCGGGCTGGAAGATCGTCTCGAGCGACCCGAGCTTCGAGACCTCCTTCGACTTGAACGACCCCGGCTCGTCGAGGACCTCGCCGTCGCGATTCCCGAGGATGTTCGTCGAGAACCAGCCACGGACGCCGAGCATGCGCGCCTTGAGCGCGGGCGCAATGACCGTCTTCATCAGCGTCTGCCCGGTCTTGAAGTCCTTGCCCGCGATCGGGAGGCTCCGCTCGCGCGCGAGGGCCCACGCCGCGGGGAAGTCGACGGTGAGGTTCGGCGCCCCGTTCGCGAAGGGAACTCCTTCGTGCAGACACGCCCACGCGTAGATCTGCGAGTTCGAGATCGACGGATCGTTCTCGCGGAGGCCGCGATCGAACGAGGCGATCGACTGATGCACCTCCGTCGGCTCGAGATAGATCTCGGTCGATCCGCACCAGACCGCGACGGCGCGGCTGCAGCCGTTGTTCCGCATGAACGCGCGGATGTCGTGACGGACCTGCTCGACGAGCTCCGCCTTGTTCGCGCCCTTCTTCACGTGCGTTCCGTGCAGGCGTTTGACGTACGACGGATCGAAGACGGCGGTCATCGGCTTCACCTGCGAGAGCTCGTCGGCGACGAGGTCGAGGTGCCGAGGCTCGAGCACGTTCGCATGACGCGCCGACGCGAGCGCGTCGTCGGGGAAGATGTCCCATCCGCCGAAGAGGATGTCCTCGAGCTTGGCCAGCGGCAGGAACTCCGTGAGCTTTGGCGCACGCGCATCCTTGCGCGGCCCGAGCCGGATCGTGCCGAGCTGCGTCAGCGACCCGATGGGCTGCGCGAGGCCGCGGCGGGCGAGCATGACGCCGGCCATCGCCGTGGTCGCGACGGCGCCCATGCCAGGGAGCAGGACGCCGAGCCTTCCGGTTGCCGACGGGATGTGGGTTGGCTTCTTCATGGGGACTCTCCTACTCGCGTGTGCGGCGCCGACCGGGATGCATCGAAGGAGTCATGAGACGATCGGCGCCCACGAGGTGCCCCTCCCCTCAGGAGTACCGGCGCGTCATGCGCGCGCAGAACTCCGCGAACTCCTCGACCCGCCTGGGCGGTGAGGTGTGGTGGTCGCGCAGCCCGCACGCACCGGGCGTGGAAGAGAGCGTGATCGTGACGTCGAGCTTCTCGAGCGCCTTCATCTGCCGGTCGAACCACGCCTCCGCGCGCGGGCGGTGGCTGTCGGCCCACGAGAGGCCGGTGCGCAGGCGCTTGATGCCGAGCTTGCCGAGCCAGCGGACCGCATCCTCGAGGCGGTGGTCCTCGAAGTCGAACCACTGGCAGATGCCGAGCTCCGGCGTGTAGTCCGCGACGTGACGGAGCGCGCGCTTCGGCGTCCCGTTCTCGTCGAGGAGGCCCATGTGGAAGTGGCGGTGGAACGACGCGCCCTCGGCCTGGCGCTGGCGCGTCGTCGCCGGCCAGACGTGCGGAGTGTCGAAGAGGCTGTACCAGTGGATGCGCGGCACGCGGCCCACGAGCAGCTCCGCCGTCCGCCGGAGACCGACCTCCTGCACCTCTTCGGCGCCGAACGTCGAGACACCGACCTCGGTCACCCAGATCGGCTTGTCGGTGACTGCACGGATCTCGGCGAGCTTGTCCGGCCACTCGTGGAGCTGCCAGTGATCCCAGTCGAGGGGGTAGCCGTGGACCGCGACGGCATCGACGACGTCGATCACCCCCTGCAGCTTCATCGTCGCGATGAAGCTCGCGTCGATGGGCGAGATGCCGCCGAGCACACGCGTGAGCCCCGGCCGCTCGCGCCCGATCTCCTGCGCCGCGATGCGCGTCATCGTGGAGAAGGTCCTCCAGCCGACGTCGAGCTCGAAGTCCCAGTGAGATGGGTTGTTCGGCTCGTTCCACAGCATCACTGCTTCGACGCTCATTCCGCCGTCGCTCCCTCGAGGACGCTCGGGCGGCGGACGCGGACGCCGAGCTCGCCGGCGATGCCGAGCAGCTCGTCGACGCGGTGCGCGCACGTGTGGCGCGCGAGGATCGTGCGGCGACCGTGGCGCGCGAGCTCGGAGCGCGCCGACGCGTCGTTCGCGAGGAGCTTCATGTGCTCGCGCATCGACGCACCGTCCTTCGCGATCAGGAAGTCGCGGCCGGAGGTGAACAGGTTCTCCGCGTCTTCCCACGGCGCGCTGACGAGCGGGATCCCGCACGCGAGCGCCTCGAACACGCGCATCGAAGGCACGCCGGGCCGCGCCGTCCCCGGCGAGCGCCGCGGCACGTGGACGGTCATCTTGAAGCGCGCGAACACCTCGGGGACGCGGAAGCTCGGGAGCCAGCCGCCGAACGCGATGTTGCGCGTCCGGAGCTCCGTGAGCGCGTGCTCGGGGAAGCGGACGCCGTGCACGAGCGCGGTGAGCGCGAGGTCGCGCACCGGATCGAGCAGCATCTCCCGAAGCTCGGCGGCGCGCTCTTCGTCGCCCCATCCGCCGATCCAGACGACGTCGCCTTGCTTGCCGCTCGGCGGCGCGAGCTGGGGGAAGAAGACGCGCGGGTCGGCGGCCTCGTGCCAGACCCATGCGCGCGGTGTCCAGCCCCTCTGCAGGTACACGTCGCGCACGGCCGCCGCGAACGCGAGCACGCCGTCGTATCCCGACAGATCGTACTCGGCCATCGCGGCCTCGTCGGTGAGCGATCGATGATGGGTGTCGTGGAACAGCGCCTTGAAGCGCACGCCCGTCGTCTTCCTGCGCTCGCCGATCCGCCGGACGAGCTCCCGATCGTTCCAGTCGTGGACGAGCACGAGATCGACGTCGTCGAGCACCTCGTCGAGATCGAGCGATGCGAGGTCGTAGCGGCGCGGCCGGAGGCGCGGGTACGCCTGGCGAGCGAGATCGAGCGCTTTGTCGCCGTGGTCCTTCACGAGGTTCTCCACGCTCCACGCGTTGCGCGGCTCGAAGACCCGGACCTCGTGGCGGCGCGCGGCGAGCTCGGTGACGATCCCGCGCAGGAAGTGGGCGCTATCCTGTTTCCAGTCGCTGAGGAGAGAGTGACAGAAGAGGGCTACGCGCATCGGAGCTCTCCTCCTTTCGATCGCGTCCGGCAGGAGACGCGCGCATGGGCGTTCATGGTCAGCTCGGCCTTTCGTGCTGCGTCCTCGCTCGATGCGACGACGAGCCGCCGGATCCTCCCGCGGACCGCAGCGGCGGAGAGGTCGGCCGCGCCACCGGTGATCAGCACTCCCTCGATCGACATGGCCCCCCTCCCGAGACTTTTTGGTGTCGGGACCGCGGCGTCTGCAGCGCACGTGCCGCCGGGGCCGGTAGAAGACGCATTTACCTATTCGTGAGGCACTTGGTTTCCGAGTGTGAACGGCGGTCGTGCGCGAGCGTGCGTGTCAGCACGCCCCGCACGAGGCCGACGCGCGTTGCGTCAGCGCGCTCTGCGCTCGGGATCCGCGCGTCGATGCAGCCCGCGCCGCACCGAGCACGCGGCGACGGCGCACGTGCGCGCGAGCGATCGCGATCCGCGCTGCGAGCGGCCGCTCCGGCCGATCAGAACGGGAGCTTCACGTCGCCCGGCTTCGCCGCCGGCGCAGCCTTCTCCTGGTCGAGGATGACGAACTGGACGCGACGGTTCTTCGCCTTGTTCGCCTCGGTGACGTTCGGAGCGAGCGGCTTGTCCTGTCCGTAGCCCTTCGCGACGAGGCGATCGGCCGGCACGCCGTGCGCGGTGAGCCACGCGACCACGGAGTTCGCGCGGTCCTCGCTCAGGCGCATGTTCTTGTCCGGCGAGCCGGTGTTGTCGGTGTGGCCCTGGACCTCGACCTTGCGGATGCGCGGGTTCTTGATGAGGACGTCGGCGATCTCGTTGAGCAGGCCGGTCGATGCCGGGAGGATCACGGCCGAGTCGACCGCGAACTGGATCTGCTGCTTGATCACGATCTCCTTCGCGGCGACCGTGACGAGCGGGTTCTTGGGCTTCTTCTTGAGGCCGAGCTCGACGGTGTTGTCCTGACGGACCTTGATGTCGAGCTTCTCGGTCATCGCGAGGTAGCCGTCCGCGTCGACCGTGACCTGCGCCTCGCCCGGGGTGACGAGCTCGAAGCGGAAGCCGCCGGTGGCGTCGGTCGTGCCGGTCAGCTCCTTCTTCGCGGCGTCGACGACCTTCACCGCGGCGCCGCCGACGGGCGCACCCGAGTCGAGGTCCTTCACCTTGCCGACGATGCTGCCGACGCGCGGCAGCGCCTGCAGCGCGCAGTCGAGCTGCACGTCGCCGCCGGCGGCCGCGGGCGGCGCCTGCGGAGGCGCCATCGGAGGACGCGCGATCGTCGTCTGGCACTGTCCGGGCTTGTAGCCGTCGGCGCGGATCGAGAAGACGTACGGTCCCTCCGGCAGGTCGTGCGTCGTGAAGCGGCCATCGGTGCCCGTGACGAGCGACGTGAGCTCCGGGTGGTTGTCGTAGGCGACGATCGCGCCCGCGATGCCGGTGGTCTGACCTTCCTCGTGCACGAAGCCGCGGATCTTCCGGCCGGTCCTCGCGGCCACCGGCTTCTCGATCACGCGCTCCTTCACGACCGGCGGACGATCCTGGGTGTCGAACGCCCAGCCCGCGCCGAGGTAGAGCATCCACGGAGAGGTCGGCTTCATCTCCTCGATGAAGGTGCCGACGCCGGTGATGCCGATGTCGAGCGCCGCGAGGAGGTTGAAGCCTCGCTTCCACGGATAGAACCGCCCGCCGAGCGTGAGGCTGCTCGGCGCGATCGGATCGTTCAGGAGGCACTTGTCGTTCGAGACGTTGTTCGGGCGGCAGCGGTAGTCCTGCCGGTTCACCGGGATCGCGATGTTGTACTCGACGAACGGGCGGACCTTCTCCTCCGCGGCGAAGAGCTCGCCGCCGAGGTGGATGTCGAAGTGATCGACGCGGTTGATGTTGAGCCCGTAGCGCTCGATGCGCGTGATCGCCGTGCCCCGCGCCTTCTCCGTGTCGAGGACGACCTCGCCCGTGTTGTCGACCACGTAGGTGGCATTGAGGCTGAACCGGAGCGGGACGCGCTTCTCCATGCCGCGGAGGTCGGCGGTGGCGAGCCCGCGGAACTTCAGGCTGGTGCCCGCGCCGTCGAGACCGACCGAACCGGTGCCGTTCACCAGCCACAGCTCGAACGCGCCGCCGGCGTGGAACACCTTCGAGAGCTGTCCGAACGCCTTCGCGCCGATCGTGCTGTCGCCGAGCACCTGGAGGAGCGAGGGCCGGTTGTTCGTGTTCGAGGTCGCGAGCGCGCTCGTCGCGAGGTACGGCTCGAGCCACTTCAGGACCTGCATCGAGAGCGTCAGGCGCCCGCCGATGTGATCGGTGCTGTCGGTGCGGATCTGCTGGGAGGGATTCCGCGGATCGCGGCACGGGAACTCGCTCGAGCAGAGGAACCCCGCGGACATGTACTCGGTCGTGAAGCCGACGCGGAACTGCCCCGGCGCGCCGCCCTGCGCGTGCTGGGTGTGGAGGAGGCCGACGCCGCCGGTGAGGGTGTCCGCCTCGTTCAGCTTCTTGTCGCGCTCCGCCCACTCCTTGTCCTCGGCGGCGGCGTCGTGCTCCGGCGTCGATCCGCTCGCGCTCGCGCTGCCCGACGCGGCCGGAGCCGAGCTGGTGCTCGCGCTCGCGCCGCCGCCGAAGGTGACCGTGCCCTGCGCGTACGCGTTCGAGGCAAGGAGGGGGAGGACGAGACCGGAAAAAAGGAAGAAGCGGGCGCTCTTCATGGATGGGCCAGACGCGGTTGTAACACCCCTCGGAAGGGCCTGTCACGAAGCCCAACCGTCCCGATCGAGCCTCCGTTCGACGTCCTTGCAGGCCCGTAACGGCGGTGGAAGGATGCGCAGTCGATGGCCAGTGCGCGCGGTCGGATCCTCGTGGTGGACGACGAGGCGAACGCGCGTGCGGCGCTCAGCGAGATCCTCCGCGACGAGGGGTACGCGACCGAGACCGCGGCCGACGGGTTCAAGGCGCTGGGCAAGCTCGAGGAGTTCGCCCCCGACGTCGTGCTGACCGACCTGAAGATGCCCGGCCTCGACGGCATCGCCTTCATGGAGAAGGCGAAGAGCGCCTCTCCGCAGACCGTGTTCGTCGTGATGACCGCGTTCGGCACCATCTCGAGCGCGGTCTCCGCGATCAAGCAGGGCGCGGAGAACTACCTGACGAAGCCCCTCGACTACGAGGCGCTCTCGGCGGTGGTCGAGCGCGCGATGGAGAAGGCGAAGCTCCTCCAGGAGACCCACGCCCTCCGCGAGCGGCTGCGCGAGCGCAACGCCTTCGGTCACATCGTGACCGAGGATCCGAAGATGCGCGCCGTGCTCGACCTCGTCGCGCAGGTCGGCCCGAGCAAGGCGACGGTGCTCATCACCGGCGAGAGCGGCACCGGCAAGGAGCTCATCGCCGAGGCGCTGTCGGCAGCGTCGCCGCGCGCCAGCGCGCCCTTCGTGCGCATCAACTGCGCGGCGCTCGCCGAGTCGCTCCTCGAGAGCGAGCTGTTCGGCCACGAGAAGGGCGCGTTCACCGGCGCCGTCGCGCGGCGCGAAGGCCGCTTCAAGCAGGCCGACGGCGGGACGCTCTTCCTCGACGAGATCGGCGAGATCCCGCAGGGCACGCAGGTGAAGCTCTTGCGCTTCCTCCAGGAGAAGACGTTCGAGCGCGTCGGCGGCAACGAGACGATCAAGGTCGACGTGCGTCTCATCGCGGCCACGAACCGCGACCTGAAGGCCGAGATCAAGAAGGGCACGTTCCGCGAGGACCTCTTCTACCGGCTGAACGTGATCTCGATCGATCTGCCGCCGCTGCGCGATCGCCGCGGCGACATCGGCCCGCTGGCGAGCTTCTTCCTCGCCCGCTACGCGAAGGAGAACGGGCGCAGCATCGAGGGCTTCACCGACAAGGCGCTCGCGGTGCTCTCCGGCTACGACTGGCCGGGCAACGTGCGCGAGCTCGAGAACGTCATCGAGCGCGCGGTCGTCCTCTGCGACGGACCGCACGTCGACGTGCGCCACCTGCCCTCCTCGCTCGTCCCCGCGCAGCGCGAGGGCCCACCGCCGATCCCGGGCTCCACCATCCAGGACCTCGAGCGCTTCGCGATCCTGCGCACGCTCGAGGCGTGCAGCGGCTCGACGTCGAAAGCTGCGAGCATCCTCGGCATCTCGCCGCGCAAGATCCAGTACAAGCTCCACGAGTACAGCGCGGGCCCGATCGGCGGCGGTCACGCGGGCCGCGACGACGACGGATAGACGGGTTACGGCACGCTAACGTGACAGCCCCGCGGTGCGTGGTAGACCGCGTGGGCGATGGCGCAGACCGACGCGCTCGACCTCGCCCCGACGTCGGCGAAGCGGCTGCTGGGCGGACCGCTGGTGACGCTCGCCGTCGTCGCGGCCACGGTGCTCCTCACGCATCGCGCGTTCTCGTTCCCGGGGCTCGGCATCGTGCTGCTCGCCACGGTGATCTACGCCGTCCTCGTGGGGGGCAAGGCTTCCGGTTGGGTCAGCGCGGTGACCGCCGTGGGCTTCTACGCGTACGCGTCGCGGACGCCCGGAGCCCCGGCGCTGCACTACGCCCGAGCGAACCTCGAGAGGCTCCTGATCGTCATGGCGGTGACGCCGATCCTCGTGACGACGCTTGGAGCTCTACGAACGAAGCTCGATCGGTACCTCGTCCGCGAGCGAGCGCTGCGAGCCGAGGCCGAGGCGGAGCGACGTCGGGTCCTCGGGATCCTCGAGAGCATCAGCGACGGCTTCTTCGCGCTCGATCGGGAGTGGCGGCTGGTCTACATGAACAGCGCCGCCGAGAGGATCGTCGGACGCCCCCGCGAGGACGTCCTCGGACGTGTCCTCTGGGAGGAGTTCCCGAGGCTCGTGGGCACGGCGTGGGAGCGCGAGTACCACCGCGCCGTCGAGCAGCAGTCCGCGGTCCACGTCGAGGAGCACCTCGAGCCGCTCGGGCGCTGGTTCGAGACGAACGGATACCCGACGCCGGACGGGCTGTCGGTGTACTTCCGCGACGTCACCGTTCGACGACGAGCGCAGGACGCCGCCCGCCGCCGTGCCCGACAGCAAGCGGCGGTGGCGGCGCTCGGAGAGCGCGCGCTCCGGGAGCCCGAGCTGCGCCCTCTGCTCGACGCGGCCGTCCGCACGATCGCCGACATCCTCGACGTGGAGCTCGCGAAGGTCCTCGAGCTCGCCCCCGACGGCAGGGACCTCCTGCTCGTCGCAGGCGTGGGTTGGCACGAAGGCGTGGTCGGGCACGCGCGCGTCCACGCGGCGGAGCGCTCGCAGGCGGGCTACACGCTGCTGTGCAGCGGCCCGGTGGTCGTCGAGGATCTACGGAGCGAGACGCGCTTCGAGGGCCCGAGCCTCCTCGAGGAGCACGGCGTCGTGAGCGGAATGAGCGTCGTCATCCCCGGCGGAGACCGCCCGTTCGGCATCCTCGGTGCGCACACGCGGCAAAATCGTTCGTTCGATCCGGAAGACGTCGACGCCCTGCGCGGTGTGGCCAACGTCGTCGCGGCGGCGATCGCGAGGACGCGGTCGGATCAGGCGCGCGCGGATACGGAGCTGCAGCTCCGCCAGCTCGCCGAGAACGTCCACGAGGTCTTCTTCGTCCTCGATGCCGCGACGAAGGACCTCCTCTACGTCAGCCCCGCCTACGAGCGCGTGTGGGGACGCACGGGCCAAAGCCTCCACGAGTCTCCGCGGTCGTGGCGCGAGGCGATCCATCCGGAGGATCGCGCGCGCGCGGAGGCCTGCCTGCTCGCGATCGACCAGGGCCGCGAGTACGCGGTCGACTACCGGATCATCCGCCCCGACGGCGAGGTGCGATGGATCCGGGACCGCGCATTTCCGGTGCGTAGCGCGTCCGGCGACACCCGTCGCATCGTCGGCGTGGCCGAGGACATCACGGCGCGGCTCGCGAGCGAGGACGACGCTCGACGCCTCGCAGCAGCCGAGGCCGCCGTGCGCGCGCGCGACGAGGTCGTCGCCGTCGTCTCGCACGACCTCAGGAGCCCGCTCGGCACGCTCCTCATGAGCCTCGCGTTGCTCGAGAAGGAGCACCCGGATGCCTCCGGCGCGAGGCCGTTCGAGATCATCCGTCGCTCCGTGCAGCGGATGGCCCGCCTCATCGACGATCTCCTCGACGTGTCCACGATCGAGGCGGGGAGGTTCGCCGTCGAGCTGCGCGAGCTCGAGCTGGGCGCGCTCGTGCGTGAGGCGTGCGAGAACGTCGCGCCGGAGGTCGAGCGCAAGGCGCTGCAGCTCGTCTGCGACGTGCCGTGCGAGCTGCCCGTCGTCGCGGGCGATCGCGGCCGACTCCTCCAGGTCCTCGCGAACCTGATCGGGAACGCGGTGAAGTTCACGCCGGAAGGCGGGCGGATCACCGTCTCCGCGGAAGTGGCGGAGCGCGACGTGCGCGTCTCCGTCGAGGACACCGGGCCCGGCATCCTCCGCGAGCACCTGCCTCACGTGTTCGACCGGTTCTGGCAGGCACGCACGTCCGATCGGCGCGGCGTCGGGCTCGGGCTCGCGATCGCGAAGGGCATCGTCGAGGCCCACGGCGGCGCGATCGCGGTCGAGAGCGGCGCGGGACGGACCGGCGCGACCTTCCGGTTCACCGTGCCTCTCGTGCGGGAGGGGGAGAGCGCCGGACCTACGGCAGCGTGCCGGTGAGGATCATCTCGCTCGGCTTCTTCACCGTGCCCGCGACGCGGAAGAGGAGCGCGTCACCCGGCTCGATCGGCAGATCGGTCGGATGCGGCGGCCGGAGCTCGATCGGATCGCCTCCGCGCGCGGGCTTGAAGCGAAGCGCGATCGACGGCGCCGTGCGGGTGCCGGTGTGACGGATCCCGAGCGTGCACGCGAACCTCCCGGGCTCGCCTCGCCCGCCGAGCGTCGTTCCGCATCGCGCGTCCTCCTCGACCGCGAACGAGACGCCGTCGGGCAGCGGCTTCTCCCACGCGATCGCCGCCGGCTTCCACTTCGCGGGCGGCTCCTCCGGCGGCGCGAGCCGAACGTCGACGAGCATCGGCTCGACCCTGGCCGGCGCCGCCGAGACCGCGATCCCGTTCACCTCGATCCGCGCGCCGTAGCGCGGCAAGAGCTCGAGCTTCTCGCTCCGCGCACGGCCGATCTCGGCGCCGCCCGCGTCGCGCACGACGACCTCGACGACCGCGCTCGTCACCGCACGATCGCCCTCGTCGACCACGAGCCCGCCCCACGCGACCTTGCCGTTCATCACCGACGCGCGCCGGCTCTTCACCGTGACGCCGCCCTCGGCGACCGATGCCGCCGCGATGTC
>WBZO01004473.1_pt1 | contig 15120 bp, 16 predicted proteins | sample 5204261 | NCBI WGS metagenome assembly WBZO01 (sample SAMN12412400, study PRJNA552823) | activated sludge metagenome | isolation source: activated sludge from anammox sidestream of wastewater treatment plant... | place: USA: North Carolina | collected 2017-09 | reverse complement strand
GATGATATTCCAGTTCCATCAATATTATTATAAATATTACTTACAGTTGCTAATGCTGAACTTCCTAATAAATAACTAATAATATTATTTATTTTTTTCTCATCATCAATTACTTTTTTTGTTGTAGTAGCAGATTTAACATATTTCCACTTATCATCTGTATCTTTCCAAAATGGAGTTCCATTATATATCTTTGTTGTATATGTATCATCAGATACTTTATATAACTTTGAATAATTTGTTCTTGAATTTTCTATTTCATTTACTATTTTACCATCATAGTTAATAGTATCTGCTAAAACTTCTTCATCTGAAACATAGTCATATTTAACAATGATTTTATCACTAGAATATCCATTAGTAGAAAATGTTTGGTATTCTTCTTTTCCATCAGATTGTATAACTCCAATTTCTTTTGCATCTAATACTTTTGATATTTCAGTTTTTAATTTTAATTCTTCTGGAACTTGCTGTTGTTTAGCAATATCACCAGCTCCAAAAGCAACAACAATAATTCCTGTTGCTATAAGCCACTTTTCAAATCTCTTATATAATTTGTATAGTGTTTGTTTTATCATTTCCAATCTTTACTTAATTGACATTTAAAGTTTTTAGTAGAATTGTTACCTGCTGTCGTCCTATATTTACAAGACAACAAACTCTCTGTTGATGTTCCATAAGGAAGTGAAGGTAAAAATCCACCTTCAAATGCTATATTGCTTGCAAAAGATAAAGTCGTTGTAACCGAACTTCCTTGAAATATCCTAATATCAAGATTGCCATTTAATGGTGGGTTTACGATTGATAAAACTGATGTTGTGGTTGCAATCTCAACTCTTGCCATATTTGAGAAACAAGGTTTTGTTGTAGAAGCAAAGTCAATCGTTGTTGTGGCACTGGTAGATGTCCCATAGTCGCATTCAGTATTAGAACCCATAAATCCACCTAATCCTATCGCAAGTGTAGAGGTGTTAATAGTCATTGCTATTCCAGCAGAGAAGTCTGTTGATGTGGCGATAGTAAATTTACCTGTTGAATAATCGTATCCTAAACTCATTGCTTGCGTTCCATTATGGGTAAAGTCTATTGCTCCATCTCCTGCACCTGCTGTTCCAATATAGGTTGTAGTAGCAGAAACATCCCACCAGAAAGGTGCTGTGGCTGTTGCAGTAGAACCAAGAGCAAAATCATAAGTTGCCAAAGTTGATGTAGGTAAAATTAATGATGGTGTTGTGGTTACAAATACTGTCGTTCCACCACCAGAAGAACCCCCTTCGGAATTACACGATATTTTACCTGTGGCACTTGCATAAGTGCAATATTTTGTATCAGTCATTGTGCCAGACATTTTATTGTAAACTGCGTCCCAATTAGTGGATGACGAATTTACAATATTGTAAGCAGTATCCCAAGTAAGCATTCTTGTCGTTGTTGGAATCTCATATCCACTTGTCAATGAAAATGCCTGTCCAGTTAAATCTATGCCTAATATTGATTCAGTTGCAGTAGCGTGAGCTTGTGAATAGGCAGACAAACCTTTAACATAAGCCTCGTCCCATTTAGAACTTGAAGCATTTACAATATCATAGGAATTGTTCCAGTTAGTAGATGAAGCAGTCAAAGGAATACTGTAATTAGTTGCTGGTTCTATGTTATCTCCATTAAGTTGTATTCCATTAGAAGCAGTTAAATTTGTATAACTGCTAATATCTATAGCAGAACCGTTCCAAGTTCCTGATTTTACTGTTCCTAAGTATGAATTGGTTCCCACTGTTAAATTAGTCGTTGAAGCATTAGTATAAGTTAATTTAGTTCCCCAAATGTTTGTAGCAGTCCAATTAGTAGAAGAACCATTTCCAACAGTTAATAAATCAGTTGAAGTATTATAAGTAAATCTATCATCTTGCCCAAATCTTGAAGTAGAATATCCAAAAAATATTCCATTTGTTTTAATAGTACTTGTTCCAATTCCACCGTAAGTTGTTGCTAATATTCCAGCATTAAAATCATTGCTTGCATCTAAATTTGATATTGTTGTACTATCGTGGTTATGACTATTGTCTGCAACTGTTATTGCCGATGAAGTTCCTGAAACATCGCCACCAAATTCAGTAGAAGTTGTTAAAAAGTAATTTGAAGCAATACTTGCAACATTAGAACTTAATTGTAAAGGATATGTCCAAGTATCCACTCTCTTTGTATAAGCATCTGTCCAAGTGCTAGAAGCCGTATCTAATTGATTCCATTTTGTAGCACTTGTTATTCTCGCATCTTCCAAAGTTCCAATCCATTGTGGAGTTAAGGTTATTCCTGTTGTATCTACTAATACAGCTATTCCTAAATTAGTATCTGATGATGTAGCAAAGTTAAGAGTTGTAGTGGCATAGGATTGATATGCTGTTTTAAATGTTGTAGTTGTAAATCCACCACCAGCTCCACCTTCAGAATTACACGAAATCTTACCAGTAGCCGAAGCGTATGTGCAGTATTTTGCATCTGTCATTGTGCCTCCATAAATTCTGTTATAGGCGTTTGCCCATTCGGTGCTTGATGCTGTTAATGGTATTCCATAGCCACTAGATACTGTTGGGGTAAAGGTAACAGCAGATGTTGATGTTGTAATCGTCAATCCAATTCCCGTCGCTGTTCCTGTGGCAAATGAAAATGTAGTAGTAGCAAAGTTGTTAATAGATGTTGTAGTAAATCCTGATGATGCAGAAGGGTCAGTATTGCAGTCAAAATATCCTCCTGCATTCCAAGTGCAAAGTTTTGTTGCAGTTAAGGTTCCTTTTGTAGTTCTATTATGTGCTATATCCCAATTAGAAGAAGAGGAGTTAATTACACTATAAGCAGTATCCCAATTTGGTGCTGTTTTAATAACCTTATTTGAACTTGAGGCAAATTCAGTAGAACTTGCATCGGTAACTAAATTATAACCAGATGCGATACTTGCTTGAAAATCGTGATTATTAGCTGATGATACTACTTTAAATGTTAAACCAGTTCCTGTTGTTGTAGAAAATGTTTGAGTAGCACCTGTTTGTCCTGCCAACGAAGAAATACCAGCTGTTCCTCCTTCTGATGTGCAGGAAATCTTACCTGTGGCACTGGCGTAGGTGCAGAATTTTCCGTCTGTATAAGTGCCGTTATAAATTCTGTTGTAAGCACTATCGTAGTTCGTTGTAGAGGCAGTTGTAGGGATTATATAGCCTGATGTTAATGATAAATCCTGCCCTGATAAATCTATTCCTGTGATACTCTCTGTCATTGTAGCGTGGGCAAATCCGTAGGCATTTAAGCCTTTAACATAGGCAATATCCCAATTAGATGATGATGAGTTAACGGTATTTCTAGTTGTTGCCCATTCAGAAGATGAAGCAGTCAAAGGTATTCCATAGGTTCCATCAACACTTAAAGTAAATGTGTGGGTATCTCCTGATGATACTATCTTAAAGTCTAACCCTGTTGGTTTTGTTCCAGTTGCAAATAATTGTGTTGCTCCTGTTTGTCCTGCTAACGATGTAATGCCAGTAGAAGGCGTAGAATTACAACTTATTTTTCCTGTGGCACTGGCGTAGGTGCAATACTTTCCATCACTTAAAGTTCCATTTACTCTGTTATACGCTGTATCCCAGTAAGTAGATGAACCGTTTACTGTGTTGTATGCTGTGTTCCAGTTGGTTGTGCTTGCTGATAAAGGAATCACATAACCAGTAGTAAGTTGTAAGTCTTGTGCACTAAATTCTAATCCTGTTACGCTTTCAGTAGCAGTAGCGTGTGCAAATGAGTAAGATGTATCCCATTTACCAGCGTTTTTAATTACTCTGTTAGATGATGATGCAAATTCAGTTGATGAGGCATCAGTGATAAGATTGTATCCTGCCGCAACGCTAATCTGCGCCGCACCGCCAATTACTTGTCTTGTATTGTCAAAAGAAAGTCCCGTTCCTGCCGTAAGGTTTCCAGTTGTTAAAGTTGATTGTAAGCCCAAAGTTGATGTTGCACGGCATTGTATTACTCCACTTGCATAGCCAACAAAAACATCTCCCAAAGCACAGGTAGTAGTTGGCATTTGATTGCCGTTTAATGTCGTTGTTCCATTAGCTCTTAAAACTGTTGTAGTGGCATAGGTAGTTGATACTCCTGTAAAAATAGGTGTTGCTGGGAAGTTAAATGTATGTGTATCAGCCGAAGAAATGACATAAAAAGCCGTTCCGCCTGTTGTTGATGCAAAAGATTGTGTCCCACCAGTCTGTCCATTTAAGTTTGTAATACCTCCTCCTGCTCCTGTATCATCTGGCTTATAATTCCAATATGTTCCGTCCCATTTTAAAATATATCCAATAGAAGGCGTTTGAGTTGTGGTTACATTTCTACCTCTTATCTTATCAATCATTAAAGAAGATGAAGTTCCAGATATATCCCCTGCAAAGACAGTAGATGTTGTAAGTGCGTCGGCACTTCCTCCTCCTAAACTTCCCCAATTAGAACCATCATATCCTTCAAAACTTCCACTATTGTATCTAATCGTTCCTGTTGCTGTGCTTGTGCTATCTCCAACAGTTATTCCTCTGTCTAAAATAAGATTAAGGTTTCTTACTCTTGGCAAAATCGATGTTCCTGATTGGTAAAACATAGGCATAGGAGACAAAGTATCTCCTAATGGCTTGTTAAACCAAGTCAAAGGGTTATACCACTCTGCAAAAGCGACATTTGCAACTAATAATAATGGAATTACAAAATAAAATATCTTTTTCATTTTAAGTTATATTTCTTTTTAATCTCCTCTAATCTCTTTTTTTCTGGGTCATCTTGTTCTTTTTCCAAAGCTACTGGAAAAACTGCTGTAAATTTTAAGTTTTTGCTAAAATCTTTTAAGTTATCTGGCATTCTATCAACTGCTTCAACTAAATCTTTTACTACTTCTTTTGCAAATTTTTCAAATTTATCTCCAATTTTTCCTTCCATACCGTTAATCTTGCTCTCTATTCCGCTTAAATCCATCTTTTCTGGTTTGTTTTTTGATATTTCTTTGATTAAAGTTGATTTTATCTCGTTAATAGACGACAAAATCCCAGAGTAATCTGGGTTTTTTGGTTTGTTTTCTTTAATAAGCTGTTCTAATCCTCCCAATCTGTTAAAAAGTGGCACTAAATCTATTTCTGGTGTTGGTCTTGGTATCATTTCTAATTCTTCCTTGATTATTTGTCTTACTTTCTTGTAATCAATCTCCATTCCAAATCCTCCTCCAACAGTTGCTCTTGGGTCTCTTATGACATATTGGAATTTCTCTGTTCCGTATATTCCGTTTATGGTTGTATAGCCACTGTCGTCATAAGTTGTAACCAAAATGTCTACATAGGTTTCATCTTGATAATAGGGGACTGTCCAATTGTAATAAAAATAACCACTTCCAGCATCAGTTAGATTAACTGTATCTATTGTTTCTCTTGTATTGGCAATTTTTATTACTGCTCTTACATAAAAAGTTCCGCCATTTAAGGTGTCTTGTATTTGCTTTGTAATTGGCAATACCTTTGCGGGAGTGATTTGTGTAGCCATATTATTCGGTGCATTCGGTTATATAAACAGTTCCAGCAGTTCCTCCAACTGGTAATGCTTTTATAACTCCGTTATAAAAATTATCTTGTGTTATTTCGTATCTTCCACCTGCTTGTATGATAGTTCCTGCGGCAGTTGCTGTTGAGTTTGCCATATTCAAGTAAACGGCAGGCGAAGTTGATGCAACATTAATAGACACATATTGTCTTGCACTGTTGCCCGCTAAAATAGTTGTTGCTCCTGATGTTGCAACTGTTGATGTTGTATTTGTGCAAGTAACCAATCTAATTTGGTTCGTTACTGCTCCTAACTTAACATCTTGCTTAACTGCAAATCCTATTACTGCTAATGCTAATAAAATTAAAATTATATTTTTTATTTCCATATTTTATGTGTGGTCTTTATTTCCACAATTCTACCCACTCCCTTTCGGGAGCGAGTAGTATGTAGAAACAATCGTTTAATCGCAACCTGTTGGTTTTGTTGAAGTAACGATAAATGTTCCATTTCCAGTAGTTGTTGCAAAGTCAATATAATAGAGAACACCTCCTTTATATTTTCCAATACAACCATCTCCAGTAGTAGTTCCGACAGTTAAGTCGTCAGTAATACTTGAATCTCCTGAATTGGTAGATTTGGTTACTGTTATTTCTCTTGATGAGTTTAATACATCAGTTCCATTAACAGAAAATCCATTTCTAAAATCCATTTTGTCTTGCCAAACAACAAGTCCCATTTTGCTATTTGATAAAACAGTAAAATGATAAACTCCTAATAATATTGCGAAAATAACGATTATTCTTAAATAATCTTTAAATTCCATATTATCCTGTTGCTTCGGTTACTTTAACATCAATCATTTTATAAGTTCCCTCGTAAAATGTCTTTGCTTTGTAAACGCAATTTGCCAAGAATGTTGTTCCAAGTTTTCCATTTGATGTTTGGTCTCCACTCTTAACATTAACTTCTTTTTGAACAACCATATCAGTGCATTTTTCAATTCCAAAGAATTGATGGATTGTCTCATTTGACCAAACATCCAACACTTCTGATGTGGCGACTGTGACAGATGTTGTTCTACCACCTAACCAAACTGTTATCTTTGTTGGAGCTGTGGCGTTATCAACTGTTGCATACCAATTTCTAACTTTTCTCTTATTGGCAGCACTCAATGAATAATAATTTTTATCGTCTCCTACTCCACCTGCGTTAATCAATGCTTGTAAGTTAAGCAATGTTTGTGCTGTTGATGTTGTCTGCAAAATAGAACCTGCTGTTGTTCCCATTGAAGAAACAAATGTAAATACAACAGAATCAATCGTAATTGTTGCAGAGTTTGAAGGGTTATCTGCTGGTGTCCAAGTTGCTGAATAAGGTAAGTTGTTTGAGACATAAATCTTAAAGTCGTTAAACATACCTTTTGACTTATATCCGTATTGTGTAACTTGGTCTCCTAATTGTGTTTGTCTACCTCCCAAATATGTTAAGAGCTTTTGATAAACTGCTGGTGTAATAACAGCAAATCTATTTCCTTCTATTGCATTTTGAGCAAGTAAGTATCTGTCTGCGTATGTGAATACATCAACAATATTTGTAGATGTAACAGCAAACGGGTCTCCTGCTGTTCCTGCTGCAATATCTCCATTGTCAACATCTGATACTGCGTTTCTAATTTCTAACAAGAAGTGAGCGTCCATATCTTCTTGCAATGCCTTTCTCATTTTTTCAACATAGTGAGCCATCAAGTCATATCTTGATTGGAGCTGTTGTGTGTCATCAACAAAGACATTGATAATTGCAAACCTATCAATAGTCATTGAGTTGTCTGTAATTGTAATATCTTGTGCTGTTGACGCTGTTCCTGCTACATAACTATCAACAGAAACATCACTTGCATAAGGTCTGTGTATAACATCGCCATAGGTTAATCCAGCTTGTTCCTTAAAAGAAGCAATTTCTCTAAAAAGAGTTGATTTTCTCAATGCTTGTTCAAGCAACGATGACCATAGTTCTGGATTGGCGGCACTTGTACTATTTGCCATATTGTTTTGTTAAAGAGCTTACTATCTAACCACCATCATTCCTGTCCGTGTTTTTTCCTCATTATGTTGATAAATTCTTCTGCACTTAACTTTCCTGCTTTGACATCGTCAAAGGTTGCATTTTCTTTATCAAATATCTCGGTTTTCGGAGATGGGCTTGGAGTTTCTGCTGACATTTTCTTTTTTATCGGCTTAAACTCATCAAATCCTTTATAAACTAATTCTGGCGGTGTAGCATATAAGCCCTCTTGTAATATTTTAATCTTTAATTTATTTAATACTTCTGGGGCATTATTGCCGTGTTCTTTTTGGATTAAATCAGATATTTCGCTTACTTGCTTATCAACATACTCAACAAGTTCTTGTTGTTCCTGTTGCTCCTTTGTTTTGGATTGGTATTCGTCTAATATTTTAAATTTATCAGAATACTTGTTTTCTATTGAGCCAATTAGGTCTTTAAAAAATGGTTTAGCACTTTCATCAATTCCATATTGTTCAAATAGTTCCTCTAATTCTTTTGGAGTAGGTTGTTGATTAGCTTGTTTTGACCTCTCTAATTCTCCTGTAAGTTCAGCAATTTTTGCCTTGTATTCCTTCTCTGCTCTTATGTGAGCTGATAATGGAATAGTTTTAATGTTCTTCTCTATCTTTTGCTCTGTTTTAATATCTTCTTTAATCGGTTCTTCCTTTGTTTCGGGAGTTTCCGTTTCAATTTTTGTCTCAGGTTTTTCTTCCTGTGGTTGAGGATTGTCTGCTTCTCGTTTTTCAACTTCGGCTTTTATCATATCCTCTAATTCTTTTTGTTCCATAAATTATTTGTCTTTGCTCTTATGGGAGCAACTTAATTTAGTCCGTTAATGGCGGATAACCATTTCGTTTTTGTCTTGGTGCGATAACCACTTAATTAACCTTTGTAATCTCTTAAAGCTTTCTTTTCTGACATATTGAATAAGTTAGCAGTATAATCTGCCTTTTTCTTGTCGGTGTATTCTCCTATCAACTGTCCTCCCTTGATAACTTGGTATTTTTCGTTAAATTTCACTACTTCAAACCATTGTGTAAAAGGAATGTTTAAACTTTTGATGTATTGTTCGTGATTAAGAGGTTTTGTTTCCTTTACCTCATTTATTTCTACATCTTCTTGTATTTTTTTTGCCATATATTTTTTATTTATTTATTGCGACCTTTTACTTTATTAACAAACTTTTTTATATTCTCCATACTTATTTCTGATAGGCGATAATTGTCTCCTTCTATGGTTATAAGTCCCATATCTAACGCTGATTTAGTGTCAATTATCCTTGTAGTCTTTATATCCCATCTCTTATCGCTTATATCTGCCATTTTCTTATTTGTTCCTTCAATTAGTTCTCCTCCTGTTGGAAAGGCAACAACATTCCATAATCCATTGTCAGTGTCTATCAATAGCCATTCGCCAGATGTTAGTTTGGTATCACTCTTTAATCTCGGTAGGTTTTTCATAAAAGTTCTTATAATTATTATTTACTTCGTTTTCTATTTCCTTTATATCAGGAATAGCAAATCTCTTTAAAAATGTTCCAAATACTCTTTTGTCTGATATAAGTTGCTGGCGTTTTCTTATGTCTTCATCGTTATTTACTTCTTGCTCGGCTAATATCTCGTTGACATTATTCATTATCCCTTCAAATTCGCTTATAAGGTCTTTAAATTGTGGAAGTTCGTATAGGGACTTAATGGAGTCGTAATTCTTGATTTGGTCTTCCCAATTCTCTATTACCTTTAAAGATAAATCGCCTAAATCTCTTTTCTTTATCTCGTTTATTTTGTCTCTTAATTCTTGTGTGTTCATATAGGTTGTTCTATTGGTTGTTCACCTTCTTGCTCTTGTTGTAATTGCTCTGTGTCGCCTCCCATAGGAGTTTGTATGCCTTGTTGTAATTGGGCTTGTAGTTGTTGTCGTCTTGCCATTTCTATATCCATCACTGCTTTCTTTGCTCCGTTCATTTGGGCTATTTCTGATATGGCTTGTAAGTAAGTGTCTAATATAGGGCGTTTCTTTTCTGGTATTCCTTCTGTTTCCATAATTAAATTGGCAAAGTTCTGGACAAACACTTCATCAGCACTTTGATAAAATTTAGGTTGTTTACCTTCCAAAATCTTATTAAAGGCGTTCTCGCTGTTCTCAATCTGTTCTTTTGAAGAGTAGTATTCAGGTTGTAAAAACTCTTTAATCTCTCTGCTGTCATACTTGCCCAATTTAAACATTTCCTCTAAAAGTTTCTTTGGATTGGCTTGTTCAATTACCTTTGGGTGATTAAATAACCATTGCTTGAATACTAAATCCTGTTGGTTTTCAAGTATCTTTTTGTTGTTGTCCTCAATTATTACATCAAAGTCTGGGTCAGCATCGTCTTTGGTTATCATTTGCATTTCTAATCCATTCTTGCCTAATATCTGCACAGCAATCTTTTCTGATAAGTGTTCTCTTACTCCGTATAAATAGCGTAATCCTAATTGTTTAACAGCTTCCTCGTGGCTTTCGTTTTGATAGTCTTGTTTAGTTGCTGATTGATAAAGGTTCATTTGGTTAATACCAACCTTGTCAGTTTCAGCGTTTCCTTGCACTCCACCTGTTTGTCCGCTTTCTGTTGACCTTATACCTCTTAAAAAGTCAGTTAATTTCATTCCCTTATCAACAATGTCAGGCGTTTCCATTATGCTATATGCTTCTGCTACGCTTCTGCCACTCTTAATTGGCATCCAAAAGTCAGGTAAGTATTGTGGTGGTCTGTCTGTGATGTCAGGGTTAAAAAACCTAACAGGTCTGTTCTGTCTTGTTAAGTTGTTAATTGACTCATTTGTTATTACTCTCTCGGCTTCACAACTTGCTCTTACATCTGTTGCAGGAGCAATAGCCCAAAAGTTGTTTATGTCTTCTTTTGGAGCAAAAGATACATAAGGATATAAATTGCTTTCAAATACATCGGTTAGCTTGCATTGTCTTACAGCAATCTTGCTCTTTGGTTCAAACAAAACATAGTATCTTATTCCTCCAACTGTTATATATGCCTCAACCATTGAATAAGTCTTTTCTAAAAAGGCGTCATTGCTTTGTATTCCTAATATTCTAAATCGTTCTTCTTGGGCTTTTCTTTGGTCGTTTATATCAGTAAAAAAGTCTTTATTTTCTCCTGTAAAGTTTATAAGCTTTTCTACTGCCGTTTTGTCATAAAAGCCATTATCTACTCCGTCCTTTAATTGGCTTTCTATTTTCATTATTCCAACCTCTCCACAAAATTGGTGTGTTTCAAGGTTGCTACCTCCGTATGGTTGGCAAAAGAAATTAGCAGGATCAACAGCAACTAAATGATGTTTATATCCGTCTGCACTCTCGCTAAATATCTTATAAATTCCAATTCCAGACATAACAGCAAACTTATTCACTCCTCTGTTTATCTGGTCATAATTGGCAAATTGTATTCCTCTATCTCTGTCTGCTAATGCGTTTAATCTTGCTACTGCTTGATTGTCGGCATTCTTATTGGCTTTGAAAACAAACTTCAAGCGTGGCATTCTTGATACATAAGTATCTACATAACCAGAAAGGTTGTTAAGAGGGAAGTAAGAATATCCTAATAACTCCTCTTTTGGCTTGTTGGAATACATATCAATATTCTTGATGTATTCCTTCATTTGCTTTCCTTTTGCATCACAAGAAAAGCCTGTCATAAATGCCTTATATGCTTTCTCTGTGATTTTTGTGTCTATTGCCATTGTATTTTTTTACCTTCGTAATCGCTATTTATTTGATTTTGATATTCTCGAATTTGCTTAAATATCTCTAAACTACTGTCTTTTGATGGTTGTTGTGCTATTTGTAATTGATAAGCGGTTGCATCCATAACATCATCGTTTATTGATTTTGGAAAGGTTAATAACTCGTCCTCTAAATCTTTGCAATCAATGTGATATATACTCCCACTTGAATATCTTGGTATTAAACCTCTAATTCTTATCTCTTTTTGCGTTTGATTATGAACCAATTCTGTTATTGTAAAAAACTTATTTCTTTTTCTTTGTTCTTCTTCTATGAATGGTTTTAATCCTGCTAAATATGCCGTTTTTTCAATTCCTACTGCTTCAAAATTCCTTTTTTCCTGTAAAGTAAAAAGATAATCTGTAAATTCCTTTGGATTTAATCTCATTTTATAAGCAATTAAATTCCATTTGTTCTCTTTATCTACAAAGTTCTCGCAAAATCCTATGTAATTAGCACTATCTTTTTGAGAATATGCTGTATCTACTGTTAAAAAATTCCTTGTATTTAATTTTAAAACCTCATCTAAACTTCTTTTTTTAAACCATTCTTGTTTAAACTCTTGATTCTCTGATAGTATTGGCACTTGTTGATAAAGCGATGACCAGTCATAAATTCCTATTGTCTGTTTAATATTATTAAGTGCTTGTAAGTCATACCTTTCTTTCCATAATGGTTCTCCTCTCTTTCTAAATTGTTCATCTATCGTTGCTATTGCTGGAAAAGTTATAAGTTTAACTCTTTTTGACAATTCTGGGTGATTGAGTATTCTTCCTGCTAAATCGTCTAAATGCCATCTTGTTAAAATAAGTATTATCTTTCCTTTTGGCTCTAATCTTGTATATGCCGTAGAAGTAAACCAATCCCAATGTTTGTCTCTTATTAACTTGCTTTCTGCTTCTTCGTGATTCTTTATAGGGTCGTCAATTATTAAAACATTTGCTCCTCTTCCTGTTATTGCTCCACCAATACCAACTGATGTATAACTACCACCTTGTTCGGTTTTCCATTTTGCCTTACTCTTATCATCTTGTTTAAGGTTTATTCCAAATATCTGTTGGTATGGTTCATCACAAACTATATCTCTTGTCTTACCTCCAAAGTCTAACGCCAGTTCTGATGAATAAGATGCTGTTATTATGTTGTTTAAAGGGTTTCTACCTAAATACCACGCAGGAAAATTTATTGTTGCCAACTCTGATTTTCCGTGTCTTGGTGGCATACATAATATCAATAAATCCCATTCTGCCTCATTACTTTCTGCTTTTTCTAATTCATTTGCTATTACTTCGTGATGCCAATTAGGTTGGTATCTAGGATTATTTGCTATACAGAAATCAATTAAATGTTCTTTTGCTCTTTCATTAACCATTTGTATTGCTACTTGCAATTCTTCTGGCGATAAGTTCAATTTGTTTTGTATCATATATTTTTTCGCCTTTACTGGTTAAATCTATTTTATCTTGTGGTTTAAGTCCTCCTCTATCCATTAAATCTTTACAAGCTCCTAATCTAACAGCGTCATTTTTTGACTTTTCTGCTAACTCATAAACTATTTCTGCACACCTACTTGCTTTATCCTCTAAATATGCTTTAATGTTAGGCTTTGTTAAGTTTTCACTTGCCACCGCCCTCGCACTTCCATCTGTTGTTATCTTATATGTTTTTTTAGCAGATTCACTTCCGTTTCCTGTTTTTAAGTATTCGTCAGCGAACTCCTTTTGTTTTTTTGTTAACTTGCGTGCCATATAATTCTTGTGGTAATTTTTCTAATAAGTTTTCTATTGCTTCTTCATCAGTTGGTTTGCCATCGCTAATGATTTTTAAAAACTTTCCCATTTTATTTGCATATTCTAAATAGGCATAATAAAGACCGTGTTCTTTATAAATAGATAATCCGCTTTTTATTTCTTTTCTTATAATATTAAAACGATAGAGTTGATCTTCTGTCATATATTTACTTTTGCCTGTCCCTGTCTGTTATCAGGGCTAATTTGCAATACCCATATATTAATATAGGTTTTTTAATATATTTGCTTCCCCCGACACGGGACAGATAAGAATAAACAATTTATGTGCGTCTATTATACGCTGTCTAATACAAAAAGGGGCAGTAGTTTATACTGCTCCCTCTTTTATATTGTAATATATGTTAGCAAACTTTTAACGCTTTGTCAAGATGTGAATTATTTTTCCGTTGTAGTAGCCTCTGGTTGTAGTGCGGGTTGGTTCAAATCAATCAATCCACAGTTTAATTGCCACTTCTTACCTTGAAAATCAAAAGGTATCTGTGCTACTCCATTGTTTCCTTGTTGCTGTGATAAATTAGCAATTTCAATAACAAAATTTGTTCTTACCGAACTAATTAAAGATGTTCTTAAATCAATCCACTTTTGAGTAGTAGTGTTATTCATTATTTCTCCTATTACTTTGTTCTCTTGCTTTGTAAAAGGTGATGCTGACTTGCTCTTTACTCCGCCAGTAAAAATAAAAATTAAAGTTCCTATTAATGCTATTACTAATATAGCAATCAAGACATAGGTTGCTATTTGTTTTTTTTCCATAAGTTTTTTTATTTATTTTTTAAATCCCCAATCTTTTGTTTGTATTATTTTTGTTTTATTTGATTATACATTTGTTTTATACAATCCTTACATAAATGGGTATATATTACTTTTACTACATCTAGGGATTGGTTAATGGTTTCTTGGGCAGTAGGAAACTGTATGCACATAGCAGGTTTTTTACATAACACGCAAGAAAACTTTACTACTTCAATGTTTTTCATCATAAACAACTTTTTTACATTTTTTACATTTCTTTAAATTTACCCACTGGTGTTCGCAATCATCTTGGCTTGGCTTTCCTTTTGAGGTTCTTAACTCATCATAAAAATCTTTGCTTAACATATTTACTGCTTTATCAAACCATTCCTTTGCCGACTTTTTATCTTTTGCCAAAGGTAGAGCTTGTAAAAGTTTTCTATACGCTGGTAGCTTTTCTCCTCTAAAATCTCTGAAAGTTCTATTCACTCTCATACTTCCATAAATAAAGTGCGGTTCTATTTTCTTTTCTCTGGCGTAATCCTTGTAAGATAAAATATGTTCTCCTTGCCTTTGCCAGCCTAACTGTTCTATCTTGCAAAATTCATCGCCTAATTCAAAATAAACTTTTGCTTCTTTATTAAGTAATTCATCTACTCTCTTGTCTGAGTTAAACGATTCTCTATTCAACTGTTCTTCTGTTGGTTTCATAATTTAATTTTATTTATAATTTTATTTGTTATAACCTTTAAATTTTCTAAAAGATATTTTAATTCCTTGTTGTTTTCTTGTGTTATTGGTTCTTTTTTACTATCTAACAATTCAAGCCACTTCCACATATCAATTACTGCATAACAATTAGTAAACTCTGGGGTTTTTCTTGGGTCATTTACTATTAACACCCAATTATCAGGGTTTTGATTACCTTGTTGTGCCTCTCTTTTGGCTTGGTCTATGCTTTCATACCAATTTAATGTCTTTTGATGTTTTGCCTCAATTATCCAATTTAAACTTGTTCTTATATCACCTTTATACCAACCAGCACCAGACATCGGTTGTCTTCCTGCGTTATTATCTAAACCACTCTCTTTTATTTGTTCGGCAATAAATCTTTCAAATCTTTGTCCTTTTGCTCTTGCGCTGTTTGGTTTCATCTTATAAATTCCTTTATTTT
>WBZO01003927.1_pt1 | contig 15124 bp, 19 predicted proteins | sample 5204261 | NCBI WGS metagenome assembly WBZO01 (sample SAMN12412400, study PRJNA552823) | activated sludge metagenome | isolation source: activated sludge from anammox sidestream of wastewater treatment plant... | place: USA: North Carolina | collected 2017-09 | reverse complement strand
AACCGCGGCCGGTCACCACCTCCACACAGCGCAACCGCTCGGCGTGCGCCGAACGCAGGAAAGCGAGCAGGGCGTGGTAGGCGTGCTGCGTGGTCATGCCGTGCAGGTCGAGCTTGCGGGCGGCTGTCAGCCGGCCGCCGCGAAACCGCTGCCAGGTCGCGCGGTCGAGCCCGGCGGGTTCGGCGCCGATGCTGACGGGCATCGGGGCGGGCCGCGCGATGGCGGGAACCGGCCGAGGACGAGGCGGCGCAACGGCGGCGGGCGGTGGCGACGCCTCGGAGTGTGGTGCCGATCGACCTCGTCCGCCCAACGGCGTGACCTGTCGCGCGAACGAGGTCCAGACGGCGTGGTCGGCTTCGGTCAGGGCGCGCTGCTTGGGGGGCATGCCCTGGCCTCCCTATGGTTCCCGGCCGAGTCCCAGGCGGGCAAGGGCGGCCAGGTAGTCAGCCCAGCGGCGCGGCTGCTCCTGCCCCAGGTCACGCAGATAGTCCCAGGTGTAGATGCCGGTGTCGTGCCCATCGTCGAAGATCAGCCGCACGGCATAATGGCCGACCGGCTCGATCGCCGTGATCGCGACATGGCGGCAGCCCGGGATCGTCTTCTTCTGCGCCGGGCCATGCCCCTGTACTTCGGCGCTCGGGCTCTCGACACGCAGATACTCGGCCGGCAGGTCGTAGACATGGCCGTCATCGAAGGCGACGTGCAGGACGCGGTCGGCACGGTCGTAGCGAAGTTCAGTCGGAACGGCCATCAGGTGTCCAGCTTGCGCGCCTCCTCGACGAGCATGATGGGGATACCGTCCTCGATCCGGTAGGCCAGCCCGGCCTTGCGGCTGATCAGCTCATTGGCGGCGCGGTCATATTCCAGCGGCCCCTTGGTGAGGGGGCAGACCAGGATTTCCAGCAGGTACGGGTCCAGCGGCGCTGGCGTTCTGTCGTTGGAAGGGGTCGTGTCGGCAGTCATCGCGGATTGGTCCGTTCAGCTTACCGCCCGTGGCGGCGTGTCCGGTGCGGCAGCGCCCATCTGCAACAGGGTCAGCAGGGTGGCCGCGCGGTCCTGGTCGTTGCGTGCCTCGAGCAGGGCCTGCTTCTCGGCGGGTTCGAAGGGGCAGGCCATCGCCAGGGTGATCACCAGCGCATCGTCGTCCATGCGGCGGATCGCATCCCAGTTGGCGTCGACATTCCGGTGTGCGAAATAGGCCCGCAGCGCCGTCAGCAATGCCTCCCGCTCCACCCCCACCTGCCGGGGCGACAGATCGAGGTCGTCGAGGAAGCCGGTGTAATCCGTCCGGATCCGGCGGTAGCCGCGGCGCATCGCGATTTCCTCGGCGATCGAGAACCGCGTGACGCCGGTCAGGGTGATCAGGAAGCGTCCGTCATCCGTCTCACTGAACGACGACAGCCGGCCAAGACAGCCGACCAGATAGACAGCCGGACCGGTCGGCCCTTCGGGCAAGGTCGGGTCGGGCTGGACCATGCCGAACATGCGGCCCTGGCCCAGCGCATCCTCGACCATCGCCTTGTACCGTGGCTCGAAGATATTGAGCGGCAGCTTTCCGCGCGGCAGCAGCAGCGCCCCGGCGAGCGGGAAAATGGCGATCTCGCCGGGCAACTGCTCTGCGCGGGGATGGAACGCGGACATTCAACTGAACAGGATCGACGACAGGCGGCGGCGGGCCGTGCCCGTCACCGGCTCCTCCGAGCCCCAGGATTCGAAGAACTTGAGCAACTGCACCCGGGCCGCGTCCTCGTTCCAGTTGCGGTCGCGACGGATGATCTCGAGCAGCGCATTCGCGGCTTCCTCGCGCTGGTTCATCGCGTTCAGAGCGGTTGCCAGCTCGTAGCGTGCCTCGTGATCGGCCGGGTTGGCGGCCAGCCGGTCCTGCAGCGACTGCAGCTTGGCCTGCGCCTCCCGCCCCTCGCGCGCCAGGGTCAGGGCGCTGCGGGCGCCGGAAATCTCGACATGCTCGGACAGCGACGCCGGCACCTGCGACAGGGCCTTCTCGGCGTCATCTTCACGGCCGAGCGCCATGAGCGAGCGGATCAGGCCGCCCCAGGCATCGCCGTTCTCCGGCTCCTCCTGCAGCATGGCGCTGAACAGTTCGCCGGCATGCTGGGCATCGCCTTGTTCGAGCGCGGCCTTGGCCTCGGCCAGCAGGTCCGCAGCGGGCATGGAGCCACCGGCCATCTTGAGCAGGTTCTCGACGAAGCGCTTGACCTCGGATTCCGGCAGGGCGCCCTGGAACAGGTCGGCGATCTGCCCCTGCCAGAAGGCAGCCACGGTGGGCACCGACTGCATCGGCAGGCCGAGCTGAGCGAGCTGGGCGACGAGGGAGCGGTTCTTGTCGATGTCGATCTTGACGAGCTTGACCCGGCCGCCGGCGGCGCGGACGACCTTTTCGAGGGTGGGTGTCAACTGCTTGCAGGGGCCGCACCAGGTTGCCCAGAAGTCGACGAGGACCGGGAGGGAGCGGGATGCCTCAACCACGTCCTGCATGAAGGTCTTCTGGTCGCCGTCGACGATCATCACGGCGGGGGCGGCTGCGCCGGGAGCGGAGGGGGTCTCGCCGAGGATATGGTCCATGGTAATTCTGATTCCTGGTCGCCGGTCAGGGCCGGCCTTTTAGATGTTGTTGATCGCGCGCCAAACAAGCGCGGGCGCTGGTTGCTGCGACCATGCCGTTCCGCGCCGCCGGCGTCCAGTGCGGTATTGCCGTGTGCGGGCGGCGTGGCGAGGGAATGAGGCGGGGGCTGGGAATCGTTTGGGGGGTGTCATGCGGCGGCTTGCAATTGGGAGCGAAGGCGCCTAGAACGCGGCCCGCTGATCGGAGCGCGGGCGTAGCTCAGGGGTAGAGCACAACCTTGCCAAGGTTGGGGTCGAGGGTTCGAATCCCTTCGCCCGCTCCAGAGCGCCGCTGGCCGGCCCGACCCATCGGCGGAACTGCACGGCGAACCCGTGGTCTCGTTCACCTGGGTCTCCGTTCGCAGACATGCCACAGGCTTCGCAACCCTGCCGCCTCACCGCAAAATGACGACCGATCCACGCGCGGTGCTCCTGAATGTGAGGGTAACAGCGAAATTCCGAGCCGCGTGACGCCGCACGATGTGTGCCCGGCAACCCAGCGCTCGTCACCTCCGAAAATCCCGGGTCGCCGGCGTCGCTGACGAAGATGTGCCGGAGGACATGAAGGAATCACACCGGAGAGTCTCACCTTGGCGCAGACTTGGTCGAGCACCCCTCAACCCCGCCGACAGGTCCGCCCTCTTTATCCTCGATCACGGCGCCGAGCGACTGCCGCTTTCGGCTGCTCTCTCGATCGCAGCAATGATCCGATGCACCGCGACCGCATCGTCGAAGCTGGGGGCGCTGCGGGTGCCATCGCGCAAATCCCCGACCATCCTGGCATAGACGCGGGCGACATTCCCTGGCTCGACGTCTTCCGGCCAGCCGGAACGGCAAGAGGCCGGGACCTCCAGTCGGCGGAACACCCTCTCCTTGCCTCGGGCGCCCGCGAGGGAAAGCTCCACCATCTGCGTATGGCCGGAAGGACCCGAAATGCGGATATCACCCTCGGCGTCATTGATCTCCCAGAACAGGCCGGCGCCGTCCCGCCGCGGTAATGGATGGAGATGGGCACGCCACTGGCGAAGACACCGCTGGCCAGCACCTGGTCCGGCGCCGACACGGGAAGCGTCTTTCCGGTATCCAGCCCGAGCGCTGTCCGCCGCCGCGTGGCCAGGACCGCCGACACCTCTGCAACCTCGCCCAGCACGTGCCTGAGCGCAGCGAGCGTGTGCCCGACCGGGATCGTCAGCATGGTGGCGCCGTTTGTACGATCCAGCAGATAGGCGTAGATTTTCGTGTCAGGGATGGCGCCACCCCACCACGCGCCGCCCCATGCGACCAGCGTGGTCGACAGCACCTCGCCGACGAAGCCGTCGGCGATCAGATGTTTCAGGTACTCGATCTCGGGAGCGAGCCACGCCTGCGTCCCGACCACGCCCAACACCCTTTTCGACCGGGTAAGCGCAGCCATTTCCTCGGCCTCGGCGAGGTCTCTGCCAAGTGGCCATTCGCAGTAAACGTGCTTCCCCGCGCCGATCGCCGCCTTTTCGATCTCCAGGTGAGCAGGCACTTTCACTGTAACCATGACGATGTCGATCTCGGGCGCCGCGATCAGCTCGGCGACGTTGGCGAAGGCCCTTGGCAGCCCGAACGCCGCAGCAGCATGTTCGGCGCTGGTCCTGTTCGTATTGGCGACACCGACGATCTCAAAGATCTCGGATAGCGCGCGCAGCGCAGGAACATGGGCGCGCGCGGCCCAGCTCCTGCCTGGTTGCAGCCCGACGATACCGACTTTGAAGCGTTGTCCCGGCATGGCATTCCATTCTCCGTCATGCGGCCTGGACCTTGTCGTTGAGGGTACGAGACCGCGATCGGGACGATCCAGGAAACCGGTCTCAGCTCGCGCAACACGCCCGTGTGCGCCAGGCGGAAATTCTGTATAGGCGCCAGTGATCCTGGAAATTCTGCACAGATGGTTGACTGGGAAGACATCCGCCATTTCCTCGCCGTGGCGCAAAGCGGGACGCTCTCTGGTGCCGCTCGCAATCTGAAAGTCGATCACGCGACGGTCAGCCGGCGCCTCGCCGCGCTCGAATCCGCGTTGGACGTGCGGCTTGTCGACCGCCTGCCACGATCCTGCCGCCTCACCGCGATCGGCCGACAGGTGCTCGAGCGAGCCTTGGAAATGGACGCCGGAGCGCATGGTATCGCTCGCCTGGCGCGGGCCGCTCATGCCCCGCTCGTCGGCCGGGTGACGCTCAGCGCGGCGCCGGTTCTGGTTGCGCCACTTCTGGCCAGGCACCTTGCGCGATTCCACGACGAATATCCGGACATCCTGCTTTCGCTCTCCGCCGAGGGTCAGCAGGTTTCGCTAAGCCGTCGCGAGGCCGATATCGCTGTGCGACTGGTGCGGCCGGATGAAGCGGGCAGCGTGACGCGGAAGATCGGCACGATGGCGTTCGGCCTCTATGCCCACCGGTCCTATGTTCATCGGAACGTGCCCGGACGGTGGCAGTTCATCGCCTTCGAGCAGAGCTACACCGATATGCCGCAACAGCAGTGGCTGCTCGGCATTGCCGGCGACCGACCCGTGGTCTGTGAATTGAACTACATCAGCGAACATCTGATTGCGGTGCGGGCCGGTGCGGGGGTGGCCGGCTTGCCCCGTTTTCTGGGGGAGCGTGATTCGGACCTCGTACGGATCGAGGATGATGTACCGCCCTTCACGCGAGACATCTGGCTCGTGGTTCACCGCGACTTGCGTAGCACCCCACCGGTGCGTGCGATGATGGATTTTGTTTCGCAGGTCGTCGCCGAGGAACCGATGCTGCGTGCATGAGATGTGCATGCCGCTGCCTTTACGGATGTATCGGTTCAGGTCCGACCATCTGCCCGAGCCTCACATTCTCCATCCCGCGTCAGGCCGCCGACCGGTTGCCCAGGCAATCGCCAAACGCCTTGACGTGCCGCAGCATCGACCAGGCACCGCACCGATGCACGCCCGCGAGGCGCCCCTGGAGCGGGATGACATCGCTTTCGCTCAGCCATCCCGCTCCAGCTCATTGTTTCGTCGCGTGATTCAGACCTCCGGCGACTCCGCCTCCGGTCATCACGCTCTACGCCGGCCCCTTCCCCCCGCCGGCAAGCTCCAGTATTTCGTTCGTGATCTCTTCCTGCCGAAGCTGGCGCGACCTTGCGACCAGCGAATCGAGCGTCGTCGTGACATTGCTCTTCGCCGTGATCATGGCCCGCATGCGCGCCTCGTTCTCGGCTGCCAGCGACAGCACGACGGCCTCGCACAGCTCAGCAAAGATGTATTCTTCCGCAAGGCGTGCCAGCAACGTGTCCGGCGGCAGCGTGAATATCGGCTGCCGGGCGTGCCGCGCAACCGGGAACCGCCCGAAATCAAACGGAATAAGCACCTTCTCGCGAATCTCGACCTGGGCGGAAGGCCCGGGAACCGCATGGATGACGGATATGCGGGTCAGTTGCCCTGTGCCAAGCCGGCGATAAATCTCCTCGACGATCCGGTTCGCGAGCGAGGTCGCCTGTCCGGCATGGACCACCATCGGGGCCGACCATGCCACCGCAAGCTGGCGTTCCCCGGCGGGCATGAGACCGCGATCGCCCAGCAGCACCAGGTGCGACGTCCGGCCCGGTTCCCGCGCCATCGCCTGTTGAGCGGCGTCCAGCACCCTTTCGTTGAACGTTCCGACAAACCCCTGCTCGGCGCAGAAGGCCACGATGCCGTGGTCGCCTCCCCGCGATCCGCCTGCCGCGGGCGGCCCACCGGGCAGATGCGCCAAAGCGTGGCCGATCGCCTCGGCGATCGTCCCGGCATAGGCACGCACGCCGTCGAGCTGGCCGCGCGCCTCACGCGAACGCGCCGCTGCGATGCCGCGCATCGCCGTGATCACCGCCGAGAGTTGCTGCACCGACCCGATGCGAACGACGATGTCACTCAGCCGCTCCGTCATCCTGCCGCCCCTTGCAGGGTTTGCGCCAGGGCGCGCACCGCCCCGACAAAATCCGCGCGCAGGGCATCGGGGAGACTGTCGCCAGCAAGGAGCTTCACTGCCTCCGGCAGCGCGGCATCCAGGTGGCCAGGCAGGCGCGCGCGCAATTCCGGAATCGCCGCCACCGGCAGCGTATCGAGAACACCGGCGGCCAGCGCGGTGAGCAGCGCGATCTCGTCGGCAGGGCGCAGGGTCGCGAACCGGGGCTGGCAGATCAGCGCGCGGATGCGCTCACCACGCTCCATCTGCGCCTTCACATGGGTATCGGCGATACCGCCGAAACGCGTGAACATCTCCAGCTCCAGAAACTGCGAATAGTCCAGACGGATCCGCCCGGACACTTTTCTCAGCGCCGGATGCTGTGCCTTGCCGCCGACACGGCTCACGCTCAGTCCCACATCAACTGCAGGACGCTGGTTCGCTGCAAAAAGCCGGGCATCGAGCACGATCTGCCCATCAGTGATCGAGATGAGATTGGTCGGAATATAGGCCGACAGATTCCCCGCGTCGGTCTCTGCGATCGGCAGGGCGGTCAACGAGCCGCCGCCGAGGTCGGCCGAAAGCCTGGCGGCACGCTCGAGCAGGCGGGCGTGCAGGTAGAAGATGTCGCCTGGGTAGGCCTCGCGGCCTGGCGGCTCCCGGGTCAGCAGCGCGAGTTCGCGATGGGTCGCGGCATGCTTCGTCAGGTCGTCGATGACGATCAGCGCATGCTGGCCGCGGTCGCGGAAATACTCGGCGATGGTCATGCCGGCAAACGGGGCAATCCATTGCAGACCCGGCGAAGCGGCGGCGGAGGCGACGACGAAAATGCACCGCTCCGGCGCACCATGCCGGCGCACCGCCTCGATCACGCGCTCCACCGCCGTGGCGCGCTGCCCGACCGCGACATAGATCGAGACGATGTCCGAGCTCTTCTGACTGATGATGGTATCGACCGCGATCGAGGTCTTGCCGGTCGCCCGGTCCCCGATGATGAGCTCGCGCTGACCGCGGCCGAGTGTGAACAAGGCGTCGATCACCAGGATGCCGGTATCGACCTGCTGTGACACCAGGTCGCGTTCGATGATGGCCGGTGCCGGCCGCTCCACCGGATGCCAGGCTTCTGCGACCACGGCCTCGCCACCGTCGAGCGGCCGGCCGAGCGGGTCGATGATTCGTCCGAGCAGGGCCTGCCCCACCGGCACCTGCACCACCCGGCCGGTGCGTGACACGCGGGAACCGGCCTCGATCGCCGCTCCCTCGTCGAGGACGACGGCGCTGATCGACTCGGCGTCGAGCGTCAGGGCAAAACCGGTTCGGCCACCCTCGAAATGCAGAAGCTCGTTGAGCCGCGCCTCCGGCAGTCCGGAGATCTGCGCGATGGAGTCAGCGATCCGCTCGACCCGGCCGATCGACACCGCCTCGGGCGCAAGCGGCGTGCGCGACAGCCGCTCCCGGCTCCGCGCCAGCCATTGATCGCCCGCGCGGTCACGGGGGCGGGACGCGTCAGCCGTCATGGCGTCGGTTGCCCGGCATGGGTCAGGGCCGCTTCGATCCGCTCCAGGTCCGCCCGGAAACTGTTGCGCACCGCCGCGTGCGGCATGTCGATCTCCAGCCCGGCGATCAGCGCCGGATCAACCTGCACGTTGATCTCGACCGGCCGGCCCAGCGCCTGCGACAGGCGCTCGCGGCAGGTGCGTGTCTCGGCGGCGGTCAGGGCTCGCGCCGCCGTCAGCTTGATCGGCAGGCCGTTGGTTCCCATGCCGGACCGGGTCGTCTCCGGCAGGCCCGACAGACCCTCGACGAGCCCGTCAACGAACCCGATGATGCGCGCGTCGTCCGGCAAGCGGGAGAACAGTTTGGCGGCGATGTCGACCGCGAGCCGGCTTGCGCGATCAGCCTGGGCCTCCGCCGCATCCTCCCGGGCGCGCGCGATGTCGGCCTCGGCCGCAGCGCGCAGCCGGTCGGCTTCGGCCCGGGCGGCGGCGAGGATGGCCTGCTTCTCCGCCTCCGCTTCCTCGGCGGCCTTCTTCATCGCCTCGCTGCGCGTCAGGGCGAGGTTCGCTGCCTCCTGCGCGGCCTTGTCCCGTTCCGCAACCGCAGCGTCGCGCGCCGTCCGGGCCTCGTCGAGCAGCCGGGTCGCCGCGGCACGCCGCTCCTCGATCATCGCGGTCACCGGCCGGAACAGGAAGCGGCTGAGAATCCAGATGAGGACGAGGAGATTGGCCGCCTGCAGGCCGAGGGTCCACCAGTCGATCCGCATCGCCCGACGACACTCACTTCACGAACGGATTGGCGAACAGCACCAGAAGGGCGACCACCAGGCAGTAGATCGCCATGGTCTCGATCATGGCGAGGCCGACGAAAAGCGTGCGGGAGAGCGTTCCTGCCGCCTCCGGCTGCCGGGCGATGGCATCCATCGCTGCTGCGACGGCACGCCCCTCGGCCAGCGCCGGACCGATCGCCCCAAAGGAGACCGCAAGCGCCGCAGCGAGGATGCTGATGACTTCGATCATGTTGCTCATGGCTGGTCTTGCTCCTTTCAAGCGGTCTTGCCGGGCGCCCTCTGTTCGCCGATTGCCGCCCCGATGAAAACGCAGGCAAGGACGGCAAAGATGTAGGCCTGCACCGCCCCGGTCAGCAGGTCGAGCGCCATGAGCGGGATCGGCACCAGAAACCCGGCGAGCGAGAGGATGATGCCGATGACGAAAACACCGCTCATGATGTTGCCGAACAGGCGCACGATCAGCGAGAACGTGCGGGTGACCTGCTCGACCAGATTAAGCGGGATCATGACCCAGCTCGGTTCGGCGAAGGTCCTCAGATAGCCCACCGCACCGCGGGCACGGATGCCGAAGAAGATCGTTGCGCAGAACACGAGGAACGCCAGCGCCGCATCCGTCTCGAGATGCGCGGTCGGCGGCTCGATGCCGGGTATCACCGACGACCAGTTGGCGATGAGCACGTAGATGAGGATCGTGCCGACAAGCGCGCGATACGGGGCGGGGTCGGCCTGTATCGTCTCGGCGATCTGGCTGTCGATGGCGCTCACCATGGCTTCAAGCACCGCCTGCGCGCGTGACGGCTGCAGCGAGAGCCGTCGCGTCACGACGTGGGCGAGAAGGCCCAGGCCCAGCATGATCACCCAGGTTACAAGCACCGGCGCCGTGATGGGCACAGGACCGACCTGGAACAACGGTTCCAGCGCAAGCGGCGAGTTCACGGCAATGCTCCGGTTCGGCGCAGCAGGAGATGGCGGGCGGCGAGCAGTCCGAGCGTCGCGCTCAGGAGCATGACGGCGCCAAGGCGCGCCAGCAGGAAGAAGACCGTTCCCAGGACCGCGAGGCGCAGCACTTGCAGACCGAGCCCGAGCGCTGGACCTTTGCCGAGATAGAGCCCGGTGTTCCAGCGCAGCGTGGCAAAATGCACGAGGCCCAGCGGTGCGCCGACCGCGAAGCCGAGAAGGATGTGAAGTGCCGCCGCCATGGCGGGGCCAAGGAGGATCATCTGCATTATGGGCGGTGCATCCATTTCCACGCCGACCAGAAACCGAAGCCGGCCCCGATCATGATGAGGGGCGCCGAGAAGAACACGCCGGACTGGAAGATGCGATCGAGCCAGCGCCCGAGCAGCAGGGCGAGCAGGGTCGGAACGACGATGACCCACCCCAGGATGCCGATCTGACCGAGGCGCGCGCCGAGCGAGGGTTCGGGAGTCCGCGCCCCTTCCTTCACCCGTTCGGCCGCCTGTCGCGCCGCCTGGGTCATTCGGTCCTGCCCGGCGTCCGGCGGGTCCTCGCTCATGAAGCGTCCTCGCCCTGAACCGTCGCGGGCTGCGCTTTGCCGGCCGCCATCTCGTCCGCCTGACCCGGGCGCAGATAGCGCATGAGCTGGCGCACCGCCCGGGCGTGCAGGCGCATCTGCTCGACGCGGGCGCGCCGGCTGGCATCTGCCTCGGCCGCGCGCATGGCCGCGACATCGGCCTCGAGCTGGACAAGGTCGTCACTCATCGTGCCCTGGCGGCAGGCGATGGCGACATGCTGCCCGTCGGTAACCGTGAGCACCCCGCCGTTCACGACGCAATAGTGCTCGAGTTGATCCGTGCCCCGCCAGCGCACCACCGAGGCCGGCAGGACGGTCAGCAGATCGACGTGCCCCGGCAGGATGCCGAAGCCGCCGCTCTCGTCTTCCGCACGCACCGAGACGACATCCGCCCGGTCGATGAGCACGGTCGAAGGCGTGGTGATGGTCAGATGCAGCGGCGCGTTCATCCCGTCCGCCCCTCGGTGGCCACGGCCGGTTCTCGCACCGCGTCGGACCGGCGGGCGGCCTTCTCCTTCTCCCGCGCTTCCTCCAGCGTGCCGATCATGTAAAGCGAGCTTTCCTGCCAGTCGTCGCATTCGCCCGACAGGATCGCTCGGCAGCCGGCAATGGCGTCGGCGATCGAAACGGAGCGGCCGGGCACGCCGGTAAAGGCCTCGGTCACGCTGAAAGGCTGGGTCAGGAAGCGTTGCAGCCGTCGGGCGCGCCGGACGATCCGCCGATCCTCGGTGCCGAGCTCCTCGATGCCAAGCAGGGAGATGACGTCCTGCAACTCCCGATAATGTTCGATGGTTTGGCGCACCTCATTGGCAATCGTGGCGTGCTCCGCCCCGACGATCAGTGAATCGAGCAAGATCGAGGAGGAGGCGATGGGATCGACCGCCGGATACATGCCCTCGGCCGCCATCGCACGCGATAGCACCACCATGCTGTCCACGTGGCTGGCGATGGTCGTGACCGCCGGATCCGTGAAGTCGTCGGCCGGCACATAGACCGCCTCGATCGCCGTCACCGCCGCGCCACCAACGGACGCGATACGTTCCTGCAGGGCAGCCACCTCGCTGGCCAATGTCGGCTGGTAGCCGACGCGTGAGGGTAGGCGGCCCAACAGGCCCGACACCTCGGCGCCCGCCTGAACGAAGCGGAAGATGTTGTCCATCAGCAGCAGCACATTGCGATGCTGCTCATCGCGGAAATATTCCGCGATGGTGATCGCCGTCATTGGCACACGCCAGCGTGCGCCGGGCGGCTCATTCATCTGGCCGTAGACGAGGACCGTGCGGTCGAGCACGCCCGAGCGGGCCATGTCGAGCAGCATCTCGTGCCCCTCGCGCGACCGCTCGCCCACGCCGGCAAAGACCGAGATGCCCTGGTAGGTCGCCACCATGGCGTGGATCAATTCCATCACCAGCACCGTCTTGCCGACACCGGCGCCGCCGAACATGGCCGCCTTGCCGCCCTGCGCAAGCGGGGTCAGAAGGTCGAGAACCTTGATCCCGGTCGTGAACAGGCCCGAGGTGCCGGTCTGCCGAGCGAGCGGCGGCGCGGGACGGTGGATCGGCCGCAAGGGAACGCCGGCCGGCAGATCGCCTCGCCGATCGCCGACCCGTCCGGTGACATCGAGAAGGCGGCCAAGCACGGCATCCCCCACCGGCACGACGATCGGCCCGCCGGTCCGGCTTACGGCGTTGCCCCGCTGCAGCCCCGTGGTGGCCTGAACCGCGATGGCCCTTGCGGTCCGTTCGTTCAGATGGGCCTGAACTTCCGCAACGACCGCGCCGTTCTCCTGATCCTGGATCGAGACGGCCTCGTTGATCTCCGGCAAAGCGGCGTCCGGGAAGGCAATATCGACCACGGCCCCCCGGACGGCAACGACATGCCCGTTCATCTCCATCGCCAGAAACTCCTGTGAAACTGGGATAGGCGTTTGCCGCGGTCCGCCGCTTTGATCTCGATCACTCGGGCGACAGATTGTGATCCCGGCGGGAACCTGCCTCTTCGTTACCCGTGCCGTTTTCCCGGACCGGCCGCCCGGGCCATGGTCGCGCCCCGAGAGACCCCGGGCCATACGTCGCAAAACCGTATCACCAGCCGGCGTGACCGGTGATGCCGGTTTTCGCCGGGATTTAGTTGGTCTGATTGTGTGAAGTATTTCACATATACTTGTGCGAAGCCCAAAAAATCCAGAATTCCACCAGATCTTCTTCATTTCCCCTTCAAGCGCGGCACCGTGTCACCGCCTAGCTTCCTGTCACGCCCAAAGCGGATGACGCCAGGGCGCGTGAACACCACACCAGCAACACGGACAGCCCTGCTGATCCAATGATCGCGCAGGGCCCGAGAACCAGGAGAACCATCATGAAGTCGTTGATCCTTGCCGCCGCCGTCATCCTGCCGATCGGTACCGGCACCGCCCTCGCCGATTCCGGTGAGTCGTACGAATGGGCTTATGCGCCGGCAAGCCGGAGCACGGTCATCCAACCGCGACAGACGCCGGCGACCATGAAGGCGGCTGATGTCGTGACGAAGAACAATCTCGCCGACAATCGCTCGGCGCCAACCTTCCTGTTCCATGGGAACGGCTGACGCAATCAGCCAGCCACACACAGAAAGGGGCCAGTTCATGAACTGGCCCTTTTTCGTGTCCGATTATCCACCGCGACGCCGGCAGCGCATGCCGTCGCAGATCCCTCGGGGAAATCCAGAAATTCACCAGGGCTCCTTCAGATCGTCCTCAAGCCTTGCCCCGGAGGAACATCTAGCGTCTCGCCACGCCCTGCCGGAACCCGACGGGGCGCAGCCAACAAAACCAGAAGGAAACCCACCATGTCCGCTCATGTCGCTACACAGGAAATGCCCGCGCAGAAGAAGGCCCGCGTCCCGCTCAACGGGGTGAACACCCCGGCCCTGTTCGCCACCATCGATGTCGTCCGGCAGCAGCCGCAACTGGCCGATTTCCGGTTCCGCGCCAAGGGACGCTGGATCGCCGGAACCCACATGCAGACAACGATGTCGAGCTTCACCGGTGCCGGCGGGGATCACACCCACAAAGTCGCCTACACGGCAGATGCGGATCATCCGGCCGTGCTGTGCGGCGAGGATGAAGGCCCGACACCGGTCGAATACCTGCTGCATTCCCTCGCCGCCTGTCTGACCGCCGGCATCGCCAACATCGCGGCGGCACGCGGCGTCACCCTGCACGAGGTGGAATCCACACTGGAAGGCGACATCGACCTGCGCGGCATTCTGGGCCTGTCCGACGAGGTGCGGAACGGGTTCAGCGCGGTCCGCGTCAACTTCGCGGTCAAGGGCGATGCACCGGCCGCGAAGCTGCAGGAGATCGTCGACCAGGCCCGCGCCCGTTCCGCGGTGTTCGACATCCTCACCAACGGCGTCCCGGTTTCCATCGACGTCAAGGTCTGAACGACGACCGGCGCCAACCGGCGGCCCGACCGGTTGTCGGCTGGCGCCAGCAGGAGCGAACCATGCGACACACCGACGCGATCATCATCGGCGCCGGACAGGCCGGGCTTGCCATGAGCCACTGCCTGAGCCGTTCCAACATCGAGCATGTCGTGCTCGAGCGCGGTGAACCGGCACAGCGATGGCGCGACGAACGCTGGGACACGCTCCGGCTGCTGACCCCGAACTGGATGAGCCGCCTGCCGGGCTGGTCCTATCAGAGGAGCGATCCGGACGGTTTCATGACCATGCCGGAGATCATCGCCTATCTCGAAGGGTACGCACGCGCGTCCGCAGCGCCGGTCATCACCGATGCCGCGGTGCACGCGGTGCGGCGAGTGCCCGGCGCCTATCGCGTGGAGAGCCAGCAAGGCACGTGGCAGGCCCGCTGCGTGGTGATCGCGACGGGGCACTGCGACACGCCGCTGATCCCCGCGATGGCCCGGGATGTTCCGCCTGCCATCCGCCAGCTTACACCATCCGGCTATCGCAACGCCGGCGAGCTGCCCGATGGCCGCGTGCTGGTCGTGGGAGTGTCCGCCTCCGGCATCCAGTTGGCGAGCGAGATCCGGGAGTCCGGCCGGCAGGTCATCGTCTCGGCAGGGCGTCACACAAGACTGCCGCGGACCTATCGCGGGCAGGACATCATGTGGTGGATGGACCAGGCCGGGCTGCTGACGGAGCGCGCCGAGGCGATACCGGATCTGGCCCGCGCCAGGTCCCAGCCCTCATTGCAGCTTGTCGGCCGGCCGGATCGCACCAACCTCGACCTTGGCGTCCTGCACCGGATGGGGGTCCGGGTTGCCGGGCGCGCCGCGGGCATCCGCGACGGCGTGCTGCATCTTCGGGATGATCTGGCAGAAACCGTCCTGGCCTCACAACGGAAGCTGGAACGGCTGCTGGCCCGCATCGACCTGACCGCCGATGCCATCGGCGCCCCGCCCGAATGCCGGCCGGCCTGCCTCGCCCTGCCCGGATCACCGCCCACGGCGCTCGACCTGAACCAGCACGGCATCCGGACGATCATCTGGGCAACCGGCTTTCGCCGGAATTACCGCTGGCTGCAGGTCCCGGTGCTCGATGCCGAGGGGGAGATCATTCACGCCGGCGGCGTCACCCCCTCCCCCGGCCTGTACGTGCTCGGGCTGCGTTTCCTGCGCCGGCGCAACTCGAGTTTTCTCGACGGCGTGGGCGCCGACGCGATCGACCTGACCGCAGAAATTCACCGCTATCTCAGCGGAACGGCGTGTGCCGCGGCATAGCACAGGGGGAGTCATGGCC
>WBZO01004469.1_pt1 | contig 15132 bp, 10 predicted proteins | sample 5204261 | NCBI WGS metagenome assembly WBZO01 (sample SAMN12412400, study PRJNA552823) | activated sludge metagenome | isolation source: activated sludge from anammox sidestream of wastewater treatment plant... | place: USA: North Carolina | collected 2017-09 | reverse complement strand
CGCGAGCAGGATGAGATTGCCGCGCACCGGAGCGAGCGCCGCGTCGTGCACGGCCGCGAGCGCGATCCCGGTGGCCACGAAGGCGGGGACGGTGCGCAGGTCGTAGCGCAGCACGAGCCAGCCGAAGGCGAACGTCGACGCACCTTCGATCGCTCCCTTGGCGAGCGCCTGCACCAGGTCGGCGCCGGCGACCACCCCCGGCACTGCGCTCGCGACGACGAGCACCGCGCACACGAGCGTGAGCCGTCGCGTCCACCCGGACGTGACCTGCGCGACGAGGGCGAGGAAGAAGAGCGTGAGCGCGCTCGCGGGAACGACGGCGAGCGCCTCCAGCACCGCGGCGAACCACGGCCACGCGGCAGCCGCAGCGCTGACGTCGGGCCAGACCGGAAGCCGCGGCGCGGCCATGGCGGCGAGTGCGGCGCCGATTCCCGCCGTGGCGAGCGCGGCGAGGATCCCCAAGGCCCACGGCGGCGCGCGGCCCGCGAGCGGCAGCCGCGGGGTGGTCCGCGCCTCCTGCACGCCGATCGCGGCGGCAAGGCCAAGGAGCAGCGCGACGATGAGGCCGGCCGCAGCAATGCCAAGCAAGGCGGTGAGCACCTGATTGACGAGCGGCTCGGCCGTGGACAGACCGAACATCCGGCCCGGATACGCATTGGCCGCGCTCGCGAGCACGGCGACGAACGCGAGCACCGCCATGCCGCGGAAGGCGCGTGCGTCGTAGCGGCGGCGACTCCAGGCGACACCGGCGTGAACGAGGATGACGACCGCGAGTGCCGCCCCGAAGCCGCCGGCGACGAGTCGCACCCACTGCCGCGTCCCTTCCTTCTCCTCCTCCCCTCGCACCCACGCCTGCGGGAGGTACAGCGAGCGGCCGGCCGACGCCACCTCGTCCCCGGCGAGCGCGACCTGCACCCGCGCCTCGCCCCCCTTGCCGACGTTCACCCCTGGGTCGGCGTACGCGAAGACCCAGTCGCGACGTCGCGGCAACTCCGCCTGGTCGGCGCCGCGGAAGACGAAACGCTTTGCGGTGGCGCCAAACTCCTGCGCCAGCGTGCGATCGACGATGGCCTGCGCCGCCGCCTGGTCGAGCTTCACCCCGGCGCTGTCCTCGGGCAGGCGATGCACCACCTGGCGAATCTCGCCTTGCGCGACGACCGCCACGCGCCACTCCTCCGCCCGCCTTGCAACGTCGCCTTCGAAGCGTGCGAAACGCACCTCCCACAGCGGCGGAGCGAGCACGGTGCCGACGAGCGCCCGATACGCCTCGGGACCCGCCTCGCGCCAGACGAACGTGTGCCAGCCCCGCTGCGCGCCACCGTCGAGCGCCGCGCGGGGAACCGCGAGCCGCCGCCACTCGGGACCGAGCGTCACGCCCCGCGCGGCCAGCGCCGCTTCGGCCGCGGCGATCGCCTCGGCCCGGGTCAGCGCGAGCGGCGGCGCGTCGGCGCGCAGCGGCGTTGCGAGCACCCACGCCGTGAGGCCGGCGACGCCGAGCACGGGTAGCGCGCGCTGCAGGATCGCGGCCGGGCGACGGAACGCGTCGGGCGCGGCCGCGGTCCGCGCCGAAGGCGGTGCGGCCGCCGCCGTGGCGCTCCAGCCCGCGTTACGCAAGGCCGCGGGAAGCTCGCCCCAGCTCGCAAGCCGCGCCCGGCGCGCGAGAACGATGACAAGCGGCACGAGACCGGCGCCGATCACCACGGCACGCTCGAGCTCGGCGCGGGGTGCATCGATGAGGAAGAGCGGAATCGACATCAGGGCGAGGTCGAAGATCGCATGCAGGAGGATCGTCGGCACGAGGCCGTAGCGCAGGAAGATCGCCGCCCACACGAGCGAGGGCACGACGAGCTCGACGAGCCGCGAATACGCCGGAAATCCCGGATAGTTGGCGTGCGCCGCACCGAAGACGATCGCCTGCAGCACGACAGCAATGACGATGCCTGCAGTGCGGTGGCCGAAGCGTGCGCCGATGAGGGCGCCGAGCGCGAGCGGTATCGCGCGGAAGAGGCACTCCTCCATCATTCCGGCCTGCGCCGCCTGCGCAATCGGTCCCAGCGCCGGAAAATACGACGCGAGGACGTTGGGGTCGGTCAGCTGCTCGGACGGCTGCCACCAGCCGAGCCAGCGGTTGGTCGCGTAGTAGAACGTGGCGACGAAGGCGAGCTCGATGGGCACCAGGAGATAACCGGCCACCGTGCGCCCGGCGATCGCGCGCGTTCCGGCGGCGTCGCGCCCCCACACGCGCCACAACTGCGGATGCGCGCCGAAGGCGTGACGGGTGAGGCCTTCGGCGGCCATGAAGACGAGGCCAAGCGCGAGCCCACCGGCGACGAACGTGAGCACCGCCATGCCGAGCTGCTCGACCCAGAAGTTCGACGTGTCGAGCGCCGTATTGAAGCCGAACCACGCCACCGGAATCTGCGCGAGCGTCGCCGCCGCGCCCAGGCCGGAGACGACGAACCCGGCGATGAGCGCGGGGCGCGCGACGAGCGTGCGCCGGCGCAGCAACCACAGCGCGCCGACGACGCAGCCGAAGAGCCCGTAGCCCACACCGGCGACCAGCGTCGCCACCTGGGCGATGGTATCGTTGGCGCTGCGCATCTCGCGGTAGCGACGGCCGAACGACTCCGGCACGTGGAAGATGGGATCGATGCCGGTGAGCTCGTCGCCGGCGACGCTGAGCTCGAGGCGAATGCGCGCCTCGCCGATGCGCTCGGGGCGTTCGAACACGAAGCGGTGGTCGACGCGCCCGGAAGGTCGCGACACCTGGGCCTGGTCGAGCAGCGTGTACGCGGTGAGATCGACGTGAAAGTCGCGTGCGGCGTGCTCCTTCGCCAGCGCGAGGGCGGCGTCCGGCGCCAGCGCCATCGTCTTCGCATCGCGCACGTAGGTATCGGGCACGCGCCGGGTGAAGCCGTTGAAGGCGCCGTCCGGGCGGAAGGCAATCGATGCCTCCTCGACCACTCCGGGGTGAAACAGGCGGACCTCCCACCAGTACGGCGCGTAGAGCGTCCCACTCACCAGCCCCGCAAACGCGTCCCTGCCGCCGCCTTCGAGCTCGACGTAGCTTTGCGCCTGCGTATCCTGGTTGAACACCGCAGCCTGCCGCGCGCCGGGCAGCACGAGCCGCTGCGCTGTCGCGATCTCGCCCGCCCGGGCGAGCGCCGCGTCGCGCGTCATGCTGATGCCCAGATGGACGATCGGCATCGCCTGCGGAAAGAGCCGCCAGGCAATGCCCAGGCAGACGAGCGACAGGACGACGAAGGCGACCCAGGCGAGGGGCCGGCGATCGCACGGCGTCGCGCCGTGCAGCGTCTCAGTCACCCATCGCCTTCACGGGCCGAACCGAGCGCCGCCGCGACGGTGCATCGTGGCCTCGTCGCCGCGGCCTGGCGACGTCCGCGCGAGCCGGCGCTGCGACGGTGACGCCGCGCATCAGGCCTTCAGCGCGACGAGGACCTCGTCCAGCATCTTCTTCGCATCACCGAAGAGCATGCGGTTGTTGTCCTTGTAGAAGAGCGGATTGTCGACCCCCGCGTAGCCCGACGCCATGCTGCGCTTCATGACGATCGAGTGCTTCGCCTTCCAGACCTCGAGCACCGGCATGCCGGCGATCGGGCTCGTGGGATCTTCCTGCGCGGCCGGATTCACGATGTCGTTGGCGCCGATCACCATCGCGACGTCGGCATCGGGGAAGTCCTCGTTCAACTCGTCCATCTCGAAGACGATGTCGTAGGGCACCTTGGCTTCGGCAAGAAGCACGTTCATGTGCCCCGGCATGCGACCGGCGACGGGATGGATGCCGAAGCGCACGTTGACGCCACGCTCGCGCAATGCCTGCGTGATGTCGTGTACCGTGTGCTGCGCCTGCGCCACGGCCATGCCGTACCCGGGCACGATGATCACCTCCTTCGCCTCCTTCAGCATCTCGGCGGTCTCGACCGCCGAGATCGGCGTCACCTCGCCCGCGGGCGCCGCCGCGCTGCCGCTGGCTGCTTTGGGGGCACCGCCGTCGCTGCCGAAGCCGCCGGCGATGACGCTCACGAAGTTGCGGTTCATCGCGTTGCACATGATGTACGAGAGGATCGCGCCGCTGCTGCCGACGAGCGCGCCGACGACGATGAGCAGATCGTTGGAGAGCATGAATCCGGTCGCGGCCGCCGCCCAGCCCGAGTAGCTGTTGAGCATCGACACCACGACCGGCATGTCGGCGCCACCGATCGCCATCACCATGTGCACGCCGAAGAGAAGCGCAATCACCGTCATCACGAGCATCGGCAGCATCGCCTCGGCAACGCCGTGCGCGGCGACGAAGCGATAGCCGAACCAGATGACGGCGATGAGGCCGGCGAGGTTGAGCCAGTGCCGGGCCGGCAGCAGCATGGGCTTGCCGCCGATCTTGCCCGCGAGCTTGCCGAACGCGATGAGCGAGCCGGAGAACGTGATCGCGCCGATCAGCACGCCGACGTACATCTCGATTTCGTGGATCGTGTTCTCGGCGGGAGAAAGCCCCACCGTCACCGCCGGATCGATGAAGTTGGCGTAGCCCACGAGCACCGCGGCGAGTCCGACCAGGCTGTGCATCAGCGCCACGAGCTCGGGCATCTGCGTCATCTGCACGACGCGCGCGGCGTACATGCCGATCACCGCGCCGACGAGCATCGCCCCGATGATGTAGGGCAGCCCGGCCGTCATGACCTGCGGCCCGAAGACCGTCGCCAGCACGGCGATCGTCATGCCGACGATGCCGTACAGATTGCCGCGCCGCGAGGTCTCCTGGTTGGACAGCCCGCCGAGGCAGAGGATGAAGAGGATGGTCGCGCCGAGATAGGCGACCGTCACGAAACTTGCCGTCATGATCGGTCGCTCCTCACTTGCGGAACATCTGCAGCATGCGCTGCGTCACGGCGAAGCCGCCGAACATGTTGATGGCGACCAGCGCGATCGCCGCCACCGAGAGCCAGCGGATCCACTCGTTGGGCCGGGCGAGATCGGTCGAGATCTTCGTGAGATCGGGCGCGAGTTGCACCAGCGCGCCGATCGCGATGATCGACGACACCGCGTTGGTGACGCTCATGAGCGGCGTGTGCAGCGCGGGCTTCACGTTCCACACCACCATGTAGCCCACGAAGCAGCCGAGGACGAAGACGGTGAAGTGCGCGAGGAAAGACGGCGGCGCGTAGCGGCCGATGATGAGGAAGAGCAGCGCGCCGATGCCGAAGATCACGGCGGCGCGCGTTCCCGCCATCGGACCCGATGGCGCGCCGTGCGCCTTGGGGGGTGGCGGCGGTGCAGCCGCCTTCGCGGCCGCCGGAGGCGCTGCCGACAGCTTGGGCGCGGGTGGCGGCCAGGTCACGCTCCCGCGGTCGATGACGGTGGCGCCACGCAGCACCTCGTCGTTCATGTCGATGCGCAGCACGTCGCCGTCGATGCTCTTGGTCTTGACCAGGTCCTCGACCAGGCGCAAGAGATTCGTCGCGTAGAGGGTGGACGCCTGCTTGGCGAGGCGGCTCGGCAAGTCGGTGTAGCCGATGATCGTGACGCCGTGGCGCACGACGCTCTCCCCCGGAACCGTCAGCTCGCAGTTGCCGCCCTGCTCGGCGGCCATGTCGACGATGACGCTGCCCTCCTTCATCGATTGCACCATCGCCTCGGTGATGAGTTTGGGCGCGGGCTTGCCCGGAATGAGCGCGGTCGTGATGATGATGTCGGCGCCGGCCGCTTCGCGGGCGAAGACCTCGCGTTGTGCCTTCTGGAAGCCTTCGCTCATCACCTTGGCGTAGCCGCCCACGCCGCTGCCTTCCTCGACGTAGTCGACGGGGACGAACTCGCCGCCGAGTGACTTGATCTGGTCCGCCACTTCCGGGCGCGTATCGTTGGCGCGCACCACCGCGCCCAACCCCGACGCCGCACCGATGGCGGCCAATCCCGCCACCCCGGCGCCGATGACGAACACCCGCGCCGGCGGCACCTTGCCCGCCGCCGTGATCGAGCCGGTGAAGAAGCGGCCGAACGCATGCGCCGCCTCGATGACCGCGCGGTAGCCGCCGATATTGGCCATCGACGAGAGTGCGTCGAGCTTCTGCGCGCGCGAGATGCGCGGCACGCTGTCCATCGCGATGACCGTCGCCTTGCGCGCCGCGAGCTGTTGCAGGAGCTCCGGGTTCTGCGCGGGCCAGATGAAGCTCACCAGCGCGCTACCCTCGCGCAGGAGCGCGATCTCCGTCGCATCCGGGGCACGCACCTTGAAGACGAGGTCGGCTTGCGCCCACAGGCTCGCCCGGTCGGCGACGACCTCCGCACCGGCGCTGCGGTACCCCTCGTCGCCGATCTGCGCTGCCTGCCCCGCGCCCTGCTCGACGACGACGCGAAAGCCCTGCTTGACGAGTTTCGTGACCACCTCGGGCACCGTTGCCACCCGCTTCTCGCCCGGGAAGACCTCCCGGGGCACTCCGATCACCAGCGCCATGGATTCGTGTTCTCCTTCATTTCAATGGTGCATGAAGCGTGCCGCACGGCCTCCCGGCGGCGTACGGCCGCCACCGCGGGCCAGACTCGTGTCACAGCGCGGCAGCGATCGCCTTGCCCAGGTCGGTCGTCGTCGCCTTGCCGCCCAGGTCGGGCGTGCGCGGCGAGCCACGGTCGGCGAGGATGCGCTCGATCGCCGTCACGATCGCCGCCGCGGCGTCGCGATGCCCAAGGAAATCGAGCATCAGCGCACCCGACCAGATCTGCCCGATCGGATTCGCGACACCCTTGCCCGCAATGTCCGGGGCCGAGCCGTGGACAGGCTCGAAGAGCGACGGAAACTCCCGCTCGGGATTGAGGTTCGCCGACGGCGCGATGCCGATCGTGCCGCAGACCGCGGGACCGAGATCGGAAAGGATGTCGCCGAACAGATTGGAGGCGACGACGACGTCGAAGAACTGCGGGCGCTGCACGAAGTGCGCCGCGAGGATGTCGATGTGGAACTGATCGGTGCGGATGTCCGGATACGCCGCCGCCATCGCGTGAAAGCGCTCGTCCCAGTACGGCATCGTGATCGAGATCCCGTTCGACTTCGTCGCCGACGTGACGTGCTTCGCCGCACGCGTGCGGCCGAGCTCGAACGCGAAGCGCAGGATCCGATCCACGCCCTTGCGCGAGAAGCAGGATTGCTGGAACACGATCTCGCGCTCGGTATCCGGATACATGCGCCCGCCCACCGACGAGTACTCGCCTTCGGTGTTCTCGCGCACGACGACGAAGTCGATGTCACCGGGGGCACGGCCCGCGAGCGGCGACGGGACGCCGGGCATGAGCTTGCAGGGGCGCAGGTTCACGTACTGGTCGAACTCGCGCCGGAAGCGAAACAGCGAACCCCACAGCGCGACGTGGTCGGCGACGAGGGCGGGCCAGCCGATGGCACCGAAATAGATCGCCTCGAAGGGCTGCAACAGCGTCTTCCAGTCGTCGGGCATCATCGCGCCGTGCTTCGCATAGCGGTCGCAGCTCCAGTCGAACGACGTGCACGCAAGCTCGATGCCGAACTTGCGCGCGGCGGCCTCGACCACCCGCAAACCCTCGGGAATGACTTCCTTGCCGATGCCGTCCCCCGGCATGACCGCGATCCGGTGCGCTGCCATGAATTGCCGCTCCTCTTGTCGTCGTTGGCGCCCGATAGTCTACGCAAACTCGTCCCGCCGGCAGCGCCCACGCGCATCATCCCGTGGCGCGCCGGAACGAACGCCGCGCGGCAGCATGATACCTTTGGCCGTCCCGCGCGTAGCGTAACCCCCCCGGCACGCCGGCTGCCCCGCCCGCGTTGCTTCCACCATGGATCGCCCCCCTGCCGTTGCTGCTGTCGCCACCATCGCGCGCCGCCGCGCGGTGACGATGATGGTCATCGCTGCGCTCTGCTGGTCGACGGGAGGACTCCTCGTCCGCCTGCAGTCGATCACCAATCCCTGGGAGATCGTCTTCTGGCGCTCGACGTTCATGGCGCTCTTCGTCGCCGGCGTCCTCATCGTCATCCACCGCGCGCGCGTGGTGCACGCGGTGCGCAGCGTCGGCTCGCCAGGACTCCTCGCCGGGACTTTCCTCGCCGGCACGTTCTTCCTCTTCATCGGCTCGCTCACGCGCACCACGGTGGCCAACACGTTCGTCCTCATGAGCGTGTCGCCCTTCCTCGCCGCGATCGCGGCGCGGCTCGTGCTCGGCGAGGCGGTCCGCGCGGGCACCTGGATCGCGATGACGATCGCCTTCGCGGGCATCGTTCTCATGGTCGGTGGCGGCATCGGCCGCGGCCAGCTCGTCGGCAACCTGATGGCGCTGGGCGTGTCGGTGTGCTTTGCCGCGCAGCTCACCGTCCTGCGCAAGTTCCACGCGACGGTGGACATGCTGCCGATGGTGATGCTCGCGGGTCTCATCACGCTCGTCCCTGCGTACGTTCTCGCAGGCCCCTTCACCGCGACGCCGCGCGACCTCGCGATCCTGGCCTTCATGGGCTGCATCCAGCTCGGCACGGGCTGCCTGCTCGCCACCGCCGCGTCGCGCACGCTCCCGGCGACCGAGCTCGGTCTCCTGGGATTGCTCGAGCCGATCCTAGGTCCGATCTGGGTCTGGATCCTGCTCGGCGAGCATCCGGGTCCGTACGCGCTCGCCGGCGGGGTGCTCGTCCTGTCGGCGGTGGTCGCCAACCAGGTTCTGGTCGCGTGGCGCCAGCGCGGCCCCGGCGTGGCGCTGGCGCTGGGCGACGGCGCCGCCACCGCGACGGGACCCGTCGGCGCCGCGGCAACGCCGCCGGCGCCAGCCGACGCACGCAGGCGCGCGTCATGACGCTCCCGACGTATCCGGCCGGCTTCCTCGCCGCGCTCGCGTTCGTCATCGTCGTCGGCGGGGTCGGCAAGGGAGCGTTCGGCCAGGGTACCGCGGGGCTCGCCGTGCCGCTGCTCGCGATGTTCATCGCCCCCGCCGAAGCGGCGGGGATCATGCTGCCGCTGCTTTGCCTCATGGACGTCTTTGGCGTCCACGCCTACAAGCGCACCTGGTCGCGCGCCGAGATCAAGGCGCTCCTGCCCGGCGCGATCGTCGGCATCACGCTGGGTGGCATCGCCTTCGGCACCCTCTCCCCCAACGCGGTGCGCCTTGCCATCGGCACGATCTCGGTGGTCTTCGCGCTCAATGCGTGGTTTCGCTTCACCGAGACGATCGCGCGCTACCTCGCCCGCGGCAACCGCCCGCCGGGACGGGTGGCGGCCGTGGTCTGGGGAGGGCTGTCCGGGTTCACGAGTACGCTCGCGCACGCGGGCGGACCGCCGTACGCGATCTACATGCTGGGCCGCCGCGTCGACAAGACCGTCTTCGTCGCGACGTCGTCGGTGTTCTTCTTCGCGGTGAACTACATCAAGCTCATCCCGTACTACTTCCTGGGCCAGCTCAACAGCAACAACCTCTCCACCGCCCTCGTCATGGCGCCGCTCGTCCCGCTCGCGGTATGGCTCGGCGTGTGGCTGCATCGGCGCATTTCGCAGGCGGCCTTCATGCAGATCACGTACGCACTCATCTTCGCCACCGGCGTCAAGCTCGTCTACGACGCGTTCACGCACTAGCCTGGCACCGGGACGAGTCGCGTTGCGTGCGATAGGCGCCGAGCGCGCGCCGCGCTATCATGCGCGCCACCTGCGACGCCCGCCGCGGCGCCGCCACGGGAACGACCATGAAACAGAATTTTCTCGACTTCGAGCAACCCATCGCCGAGCTGCAGCAGAAGATCGACGAACTGCGCTTCGTGCACGAGGATTCGGCGGTCGACATCTCCGACGAGATCTCGCGCCTGGCCAAGAAGAGCCAGCAGCTCACCAAGGAGATCTACGCGAAGCTCTCGTCGTGGCAGATCGCGCAGGTCGCCCGCCACCCGCAGCGGCCCTACACGCTCGACTACATCGCGGGCATGTTCGCCGACTTCCGCGAGCTGCACGGCGATCGCGCGTACGCCGACGACCCGGCCATCGTCGGTGGCCTTGCACGCTTCAACGGTGCGCCGTGCATGGTGATCGGGCACCAGAAGGGGCGCGACACGAAGGAGAAGATCCATCGCAACTTCGGCATGCCCCGCCCCGAGGGTTACCGCAAGGCGCTGCGCCTCATGCAACTCGCCGAGCGGTTCGGCTTGCCGCTTTTCACCTTCATCGACACGCCCGGCGCGTATCCGGGCATCGGCGCGGAGGAGCGCGGGCAATCCGAGGCGATCGGTCGCAACCTCTACGCGATGGCGGGACTGCGCATCCCGGTGATCGTGACGATCGTCGGCGAGGGCGGCTCGGGCGGCGCGCTCGCCATCGCCGTGGGCGACGTCACGCTCATGCTGCAGTACGCGACGTACTCGGTGATCTCGCCCGAGGGTTGCGCATCGATCCTGTGGAAGTCGGCCGAGCACGCCGCCGAGGCTGCCGAGATCCTCGGCATCACGGCGCCGCGGCTCAAGCAGCTCGGTCTCATCGACAAGGTGGTGAACGAGCCGCTGGGCGGCGCACACCGGGATCACGCGGCGATGATGGTCACCCTGAAGAAGGCGCTCACCGAAGCGTTGCGCCACCTTGCCGACCTGCCGCTCGACACCCTGCTCGAACAGCGGCAGGAACGCCTCCTGGGCTACGGCAAGTACAAGGAGATCGCGCCGGGCTAGGCCGCGGCCGCACGCGCCGCGCCAACCGGCGTGCGTTGGCACGTCGCCGCGACCCATGGCCGAGACTCCCGAGATCGAGGCCGGGCTGCCGCGCCTCGTCGCCGCCGCCCTCGCCCGCGACATCGCACCCGCAACGCCGATCGTGGTCGCCCTCTCGGGGGGACGCGACTCGGTGGCGCTGCTCGCCGCGTTGCGCGTGGTCGCACCCGCGCGCGGCCACCCGCTGAGCGCCGCGCACGTCGATCATGGGCTTTCCCCGGCCGCAGGCGCGTGGCACGCGTTCTGTGCCGACTTGTGCGCGCGCTGGGACGTACCCTTTGCCGCCGCGCAAGTCACGGTCGATCGCCGCGCCGGCACGAGTCTCGAAGCCGCCGCGCGCCGCGCACGTTACGCGGCCCTGGTCGAACTCGCGACCCGCTTGGGCGCCCGCCACGTGGCCCTCGCACACCATCGCGACGACCAGGCGGAGACGGTGCTCCTGCAACTCCTGCGCGGCGCAGGGCCGCGCGGGCTGGCGGCGATGCCGGCTTGTCGCGACGATGCGCGCGGCGTGACCTGGTGGCGGCCGCTGCTTGCGGCGGGTCGCAGCGAGATCGACGCTTTCGTTCGCGACCGCGCGCTCGCTTTCGTCGACGACGAGAGCAACGCGCGCGCGCAGCATCGGCGCAACGCGGTGCGCCACCACGTCATGCCTGTACTGCGCGCGATCGCACCACGCGCCGATACCTGCATCGCCCGCGCCGCGCAGCACCAGGCCGAGGCCGCACGACTCGCCGACGACCTCGCGCGACTCGACGCCGGCGGCGCGACCACGCTCGCGTGCGCGACGCTGGCTGCACTGGCGCCGCACCGCGCGCGCAACCTCTTGCGCTTCCAGCTCCGCCGCTGGGGGCTCCCGGCGCCGCCGACGGCGCGGCTTGCCACGATGCTCGCTCAGCTATCGACCGCCGCCGGCGACGCCCGCGTGGCGATCGGCCACGCCGGTGTCGTCATCGGCGTGCATCGCGGCGAGGTGCACGCGCACGCCCCGCCGCCGCCACCGTACGACGTCACCTGGCAGGGTGAGGGGACGCTCGTTCTTCCGCACGGCACGCTCACCTTCGCGCGAGCGCCCGGCGGCATCGACCTGTCGCGGCTGTCCGGGCCGTTGGGCGCGCGCGCCCGGCGCGGTGGCGAGCGCTTTCGCCTCGCGCCCGATCGCCCCCGCCGCGCGCTCAAGGCGATCCTGCGCGACGCGGGCTGGCCCGCATGGGAGCGTGCGAGCGTCCCACTCATCGTCGCCGGCGACACCCTCGTCGCGGTGCCCGGACTCGGTGTGGATCCGGCGTACGCGGCACCCGCCGACGTCGATGGCGTGAGCGTGCAGTGGCACCCCTACGCGTTGACGCACTGGGTCGCCACCCCGCCGTGACGCGGCGCGGGCCGGTCGCACGATACCGCAGCACTCGCGTCCGCGTGACGGCGCGACCCGCCTTGTCCGTATGCCGCGCGTCGGGGTGCGGTGCTAAAATGACGGGTTCATTTTTCTGGTCATTTTCACCCGGAGCCACGCATGGCGGTCGAACGCACGCTTTCCATCATCAAACCCGACGCGGTCGCCAAGGATGCGATCGGCGCCATCCTCGGTCGCTTCGAAGCCGCCGGCCTCAAGATCGTCGCGGCGCGCATGGCGTGGCTGTCGAAGGCCGAGGCCGAGGGGTTTTACGCCGTGCACAAGGAGCGCCCGTTCTTTCGCGATCTGGTCACGTTCATGACGTCGGGGCCGGTGATGATCCAGGTGCTCGAGGGCGAGAACGCGATTGCGCGCAACCGCGAGCTCATGGGCGCGACCGACCCCAAGAAGGCCGCCGCCGGCACGATCCGCGCGGATTTCGCGCAGTCGATCGACGCCAACGCGGTGCACGGCTCGGACGCGCCGGAGACGGCGCGCACCGAAATCGCGTACTTCTTCCCGGCGCTCGCCATCTACTCGCGCTAGGACCGGTCGCCCCGCCGCGTCGGGTGCCACGTTCGCGATGACGACGAACCTCCTGGACCTGTCTCCCGCCGCACTCGCGGACTGGCTCGCCGCGCGCGGCGAGAAGCCGTTCCGGGCGCGGCAGGTGCTGCGCTGGCTGCATCAGCGGTTCGTCACCGACATCGGCGCGATGACCGACCTGTCCAAGGCGTCGCGAACTGCGCTCGCCGTCGACGCCACCATCGTCGGGCCCACCGTCATCGGCGACACCGTCGCCGCCGACGGCACCCGCAAGTGGCTGCTCGCCGCAGGCCATGGCAACGCCGTCGAGACGGTCTACATCCCCGAGGACGATCGGGGGACGCTTTGCATCTCGTCGCAGGCGGGTTGCGCGCTCGACTGCGCGTTCTGCTCGACCGGGAGACAGGGCTTCGCCCGCAATCTCACATCGGGCGAGATCATCGGCCAGCTCTGGCACGCCAACCGCATGCTGCAGGGCGACGCGCTGCCGGGCGCTACCGAAGCGCCGGACCGTGACGCCCCCGCGCGGCGACCGTGGGTCGAGGCCGGGCGCGCGCCGATCACCAACGTCGTGCTGATGGGCATGGGCGAGCCGCTGGCCAACTTCGACGCCGTCGTCGCCGCGCTGCAGCTCATGCTCGACGACAACGCGTACGGGCTGTCGCGCCGCCGCGTCACGCTGTCGACGTCCGGCATCGTGCCGGCGATCGATCGCCTGCGCGAAGCCTGCCCGGTCGCGCTCGCAGTCTCGCTGCACGCCCCCAACGATGCGCTGCGCGATCGCCTCGTGCCGATCAATCGCAAGCACCCGCTCGCCGAACTCATGGCGGCCTGCCAGCGTTACCTGCCGGCGGCCCCGCGCGACTTCATCACGTTCGAATACGTGATGCTCGACGGGGTGAACGACCAGGACACGCACGCCGCCGAACTCGTGCACCTCGTGCGCGACGTGCCGTGCAAGCTCAACCTGATTCCGTTCAATCCATTCCCCGGCACCGAGTTTCGCACGAGCCCGCGCGCGCGCATTCAGGCCTTCCAGGCGCGCCTTGCCGCCGCCGGGATCGTCGCCACGGTCCGCAAGACGCGCGGCGACGACATCGCCGCCGCCTGCGGCCAGCTCGCGGGCCAGGTGCAAAATCGCGTCAAGCGCCGTCTCGGCACGCGAATCGTGCCGGTGCCTGCACGCCCCACGGTGGCCTCCACGTGATGCTCGCCCGCCTGCGTCCCCTGTCGGGTCGCCTCGTCGCCGCACTGCTGTGCGCCGGTGTCCTGGCGCTCGCGGGGTGCGAATCGACGTCGAGCAGCAAGTCGCAGGTCCCGCAGCCGCCACCGCCGCCGCAGCCTCCGCCGATCCAGGAAGCGCCGGCGCCGGTGCGGGCGCAACTGCACGCGGAAATCGCCGCCGGCTATTACGAGCGCGGCCAGATGGACATCGCGCTGCAGGAGCTCGACGCCGCGGTGAAGCTCGACCCCAAGAACGCGAACATCTACAACATCTACGGACTCGTCTACGCGATGCTCGGCGAGGAGGCGAAGGCGGCGGCCAACTTCCAGAGCGCGCTCGCGCTGGCGCCGAACGATTCCGAGATTCGCCAGAACTGGGGCTGGTACCTGTGCTCGCACGGCAAGCCGCGCGAATCGATCGCGGAGTTCGAGCATGCGGTGCGCAATCCGCTGTACCGCACGCCGGACGTCGCACTCGTCAACGCCGGCAAGTGCTCGGTGGAGATCGGCGAGACGCGCCGCGCCGACGAATACTTCCGGCGCGCGCTTGCGATCAACCCCGGCAGCATGCAGGCGGCGTACAACCTCGCCCTGCTCAAGTTCCGTGAAGCGCGCTACGACGAAGCGCGCGTGCTGATCCGGCGCGTCACGCAACCGACGTCGGCTCCGCCGGAGGCGCTCTACCTCGGCATGTGCATCGTGCGCAGCCTGGGCGACCGCGCTGCCGAGGCGTCGTACGTCGCGCAACTGCGCAATCGCTATCCGGATTCGCCGGAGGCCCGGGCCATCCCGCCAGGCAAATGCGAATAGGCGTGGCCGGGTGAGCGAGTCCAACGACGCATCGGTCGCCACTCCCGTTCCGGCGGATCCGCCTTCGACGGGAGCCCTCGTGCGCCATGCGCGCGAGGCCGCGGGGCTTTCCATCGACGACGTGGCACGCCAGCTGAAACTCGCTCCGCGCCAGGTCCAGGCGCTGGAGGCCGGCGACTACGCGCAGCTGCCCGGACGCACCTTCGTGCGCGGCTTCCTGCGCAACTACGCGCGCCTGCTCGGTCTCGACGGCGACGCGCTCCTGGCGACGCTGCCGGAAGGTGCGAGCGCATCGCTCGATCGTCCGACGCTGGGGCCCACCGCACGCGTGATGGGTGAACTGCCGGCCGATACGCCCGCGCGCGCCGGCGCGGCACGGTGGATCGTCGCGTTCGTCTTCATCGTCGTCGTCGCGCTCGCTGCGGTCTACCTGTGGCGACCGGCCGTTGAACAT
>WBZO01004468.1_pt1 | contig 15134 bp, 11 predicted proteins | sample 5204261 | NCBI WGS metagenome assembly WBZO01 (sample SAMN12412400, study PRJNA552823) | activated sludge metagenome | isolation source: activated sludge from anammox sidestream of wastewater treatment plant... | place: USA: North Carolina | collected 2017-09 | reverse complement strand
GTCGCTGTCGCGACCAATCAACAAGAGGTCGACCCGCGGATCCTGCAGCAGCAGATCGATGGTCCGATCGAGGATCTGCGTGACGAGGGGAGAGTGGGTGCCGAAATGGCCGACCACCACACGCCCGGCAGATGGCCGCATCGCGCGTGACCCGGCGATGCCGGCGTCTGCCCACCCACCCACGGCCGGCACCGGCAGCCAACGGGGTGCGATGCGACCGAAGAGCCAGGGGCCGATCTTCGGTCCCCACGCCGAGGTGGACATCCACACGCGCGTGGCCCCGAACGAGGCGAGCACGAACATCAGCCGGTGTATCGCCGCCGCCACGAGCTGTCGCGGCGTACCGGTGAACGCCAGGAAGGGCTCGTGCACCATGAGGTGCACGTCGTCGCGGTGCAGCCACGCGCGCCGGGCAATCCATGCGGCAAACCACACGTTGAGCGACTTGTAGCCATAGCCGTGAGGGACCCACTGGATGAACAGGCGCCGGGGCGCAGCCATGGCGTCCAGTTCGCGGCCCAGGCGTCCAAGGCCCGCGGGCGCGAATGCGCGGGGTATGCCGTGTACCACCACTCTCGACTCACCACCACGCGGCGGTGCGGCCGGGTCGGCACTGCACCAGACGTGCACGTCGCAGCCGTGGTCAGCGAGTGCCTCGGCCATGGTGCACGCGTAGTCGCTGACGCCGCCGACGTCGGGCGGAAACTCGCACGTCACCAGGTGCCAGGTCGGCGGCGTCGTCATGAGACCCGCCGCGCCGCATCCGGCGCCCAGCATGCAGCAATCTCACGCGCGAGCGCGCCCCGATGTTCCGGTGCGCTGAGGCGCTCCGCCACGCCGCGCGCGCGCTCGCCCATCTCGCGGAGCCGCACGCGGTCGTCCAGCGCGGCGCGCAGTGTGTCGGCCAGCGGGTCGAGCTCGCCGGCCGGAACGATCCAGCCCGCGTCCTCGCCAACCATCCATTCCGCGGCACCGCAGCAATCGGTGGTGATGACCGGCAGTCCGCATGCGAGCGCCTCGGCCACCGCGAGTCCGAACCCGTCATGCAGCGTGGGGAACACGAAGAGGTCCGCGCGCCGCAGCGCCTCGAGCGGGTGCCCGGGCGCATGCACCACGTGCAGTCCGTCCGCCAGGCGGGCGAACAACCGTCGGCTCCAGAGATCGCCGGTGGCACCGACCATCTCCACCACGACATGCTGGGGACCCACGCGGCGCACGGCCTCGAGCAGGTACTGGAACCCCTTCGCGAGCGAGAAACTCCCCACGAAGGCGATGCGCAACGGTCCCGAGGGGGCAGGACGTGCGGACGGCGGTGCGAAGCGCGTGATGTCCACCTGTTGCGGTGCCACGAACACCTTGCGCGGATCGATCCCGCCGTCGACCAGCGTGGCCAAGGACCAGCGGCTCGACACGCGAATCCGATCAGCGAGCTGGTACTCAGCCTCGACGCGGTTCACCATGCGCGCATTCGGATGGCCGATGTACGGCCATCCCACCCAGCGGCGCGACTCGCGTTCGAGCATCTGCTGGTAGTGACGGATGTGTCCCGTCGGGCTGTCCAGGATGCTCCTGGCGCCGCGTACCCGTGCCAGGCGCAGCGTCTCCTCGGCGACCTGCGTGAGCAGGTATCCGTGCGTGAACGGGCGGGCCGTGAGCTGCGCGCCGAGCCAGCGCCCGAACCGGCGGTCGCCGGTGAACTGGTACCGCCCCGTGTCGTACCGGTAAGGTGTGTAGCGCCGATACCATCCAGGCATGAACGTGGGGGGCGCGGTGAAGTCGACCCCCGGGAAGCGGGCACGATCCGCCGGTGCAGGTCCGAACGCCTCAACGGGATCGAGCCCTGCACCGACCAGTGCCTGGAGCACCTGTTCGCTGTGATGGCCCAGTCCTCCGTGGCCCGGGCTGGCCGGGTAGGCAACGATGGTGGACACGGGTGGTCAGGCCTGCTTCGCGCCCACGAGACGGACGATCCAGCGGTCGAGGATGGCGCTTTCGTGCCTGCGCCCGAACGATTCGAGTGCGATGCGGACGTAGGGGCCGGTCGGGCCGTGCCAGGCCAGCGGCAGCATCAGCGCCAGGTAGAGCAGCCCGACGCCAACGCCGAGGCCAACGGTGGGCAGTACGGGCGCGCCCGGCAGCAGGAGCGAGCCGGCGGCGGCGCAGCCCGCCACCAGCGCCAGCCTCAGGGTGACGGGCGTCGTCGACAGCAGGAACCGCAGCGGCGTTTGCCCGACCTCGCGCGCGACCGACGCCATGTTGTACGGCAGGCTGACGGCGAGGACGCCGATGATCGAACCCAGGGGCGCACCCATCGGGCCGAGCTGCCACACCAGCAGTGCAGCGGCTGCAGCCGTGACGAGACCGTCGAAGAGGCTGGTCAGCGAGAGCTGGCGCTCGTAGCCGAAACAGAACAGGGTGTAGGTAGTGGCCACGTTCCAGTGGCGCAGCAGCATCATGCCGGTCAGCGCGGCCGTGAGTCCCCAGCCGCCGTACTGTTCGGGGCCTACCCACCAGGTGACGAACAGGTGGTTCATGGCCAGGATCATCACCACGATGGCCCCGCTCATCATGAGCATGGCGTGGGTCAGCGCGTGAGTGACCGTGGCGAGCCGCTCGCGGTCGCCGGATCCGCGCAGCTCGCTCAGGGCCGGCTGCGCGGCATGCATCACGAGCTGCGGATGGTTGGCGAGCACGGTCACGAGCTTGCCGGTGCACGCATAGGGCACCACGGCTGCGGCCCCGAGAATGCGGCCGAGCACGAGCACGTCGGTGCCGTTCAGCAGCACCTGCGAGACCTGGCTCATGCTCACCCAGAGCGAGCGCCCGAAGTACGCCTTCACCGGCTCGCCCGGCTGTGGGTCGGCCGCACGGCTGTCCGGCCAGCGCTGGCGGGCGCGGTACACCGCAGCGGCGCCCGGCACCAGCACCGACACCACCCAGCCGAGCACCAGCGCGTAGAGCCCGAAGCCGCCAAGCACCAGCACCACGGTCGTCAGTGTGCTGAGGGCCCACCCGACCATCTGCGCGGTGGCCATGAAGGTGAGGTCCTGCGCGCCCTGCAGTGCGGCGGCCGGGACCCGCGCCGGGTAGAGCATCACGAACGCACCGAACACGATGGCGAGCGGCCACCGCAGTTCGGACCACCCGGCAGGCAGGAACCACCACACGACGAGGGCAAGCGCCGACAGTCCCACGACCTGCCACCGCACGATGCGACGCACCTGCGCAAGGAGTCCGGCAATGGATGACGCTGCCGTGCCATCGGTTCGACCCGATGCGAACGCGACCTCCCTCGGGAGGATGGCGATGACGCCGAGATCGGTCAGCGCGAGGTAGCCGAGCACCTGTCCGGCGAGCAGCCACAGCCCCAGCTTCTGCTGGCCGAGTCGATGCAGCAGGAAGGGCGTGAGCCAGAGGCCCACGACCAGGATGACCAGCTGGTGCCCGAAGGCGACGCCCGCGCCGCCGAGCATGCGCCGGGTTCGGCTCACGCGCCCGCCTCCATCTCGGCCCGGCGATCGCCTTCGGCCGCGCCGTGAACGGCGGCGGCAACCGCCCAGAACAGGATGCCGAGCTGCATGTTGAACGCGGGGCCGGCCATCGACATGCCGGCGATGAACAGCTGCAGCCCGAGCACGAGCGGCGCGCACTCGGCCAGCAGCATGTTCCGCGTGAACGACAGGCCGAGGGAGGCGAACAGCGACAGGATGATGGCGCCCCCGTACAGGAACCACATCGGAATGCCACCATCCAGCAGCCACCCTGTGGGCTGGATCTCGACGTGGATGTGCGTGGCCGCCGGGTTGGATCCGTCGGCGAAGTAGGTCTCCATCATGCCCCAGCGCCCGAGTCCGGCACCGAGCGGATACTGGTCGAGCAGTTCACCCAGCGTGGAGGCGAGGAAGTCGCCGCGGTTCTGCTGGTAGGACGCGAGTGCGCCCTGATCGCGCAGGGTCAGGAAGCGTTCCTCGACAGAGGCGCCGCCGAGGGCCGACGCCCAGAGGAACGATGCGACGATCACGGCACCCGCGGCACCGAGGCCCCAGCTCGCGCGCGCGATGCGACCCTGCCGGATCGTGATGACGCCGATCACCACCGCCGCCCCGATCGCAATCAGGGGCACGGACCGCGCCTGGGTCAGGTACACCGACGCCAGGCTGACCGCGCTCATGAGGGCGATCGCGAGGGCGTGCCAGAGGTTGCGTGTCCGCAGCGTCAGGCCGAATCCCAGCAGTGCTGCGATACCGCCCGCCACCGAGGCGCCGCCCGGGGTGTCGGTCAGTCCAGGCGGACGCGTGATGACCCGCCCGTCCGCGCCGACGTACGTCATCGACCCCAGGAAATCGTCGGCCAGCTGCGCGCTGAACTGCGGGGGCATGAACCGATCGGGATAGTAGACCTGCAGCATCCCCAACCCGGCGCTCAGGAAGTTGAGGATGAAGATGATGTAGAGCACGCGCGTCAGCTGCACCGACGACCGCACGGTCTTGTGCAGCCAGAACACGGGTGCCGCGATGCTCAACTGGAACACGCACTGGGCGACGCCGGCGGTCAGCGCCGATGTCGGGTGCATCAGGTTGAGGACCAGCAGCAGCAGCGCAGCGACGACCAGTGCGCCGCCGCGCGGCAGCCGCCCATGCGGCGCCCGCCTGAAGTACAGCAGGAGGAACAGCATGCCCGAGGCATAGGGCAGTGCCCGGACGATGAACCGGATGCCCTGGGTGTCGGGCAGGAAGAGCGGGATACCCCAGAGGAACTGGATGGCGAAGAAGATCTGCGGCCAGACGTCACGATCCAGCAGCGCCGGACGCCCGGCGTCCACGGATGCGTCATCCGTGTGAGCCTCGAGGGGCTGGATCATGGTCAGCGGGCGGACCGGCTGCCGTCGCTTCCGCGTGGCGCCGCGCGCCAGGGCCTCGTCTATCTGCGTGAGAGCCGGGTCAGTCATGATGTCCCATGAGGTCGAGAATCAGCGTTTCGTAGCGCGCAGCGCTCGTCCTGATGTCGAACGCGCGGGCCCGTTCGACGCCAAGCCCCGAGAGCCGGCGGCGCTGATCGGGGCTGCCGAGCAGCTCGATCACGGTCGACGCGAACACGCTATCGTCGACGAGCCGACCGAAGCGGCCGTCCGCAAGGACTTCGCGGCTGCCCGGGTTCGGCGTCGCCACCACGGGCGCGCCGCAGGCCATTGCTTCCAGGTACGGCAGGCCGAAGCCCTCGTAGGTGGAGGGAGACGCGTACACCCACGCACGCTGATAGAGCTGCACCAGGTCCGGAGCGCTGATCCCGGTGTGATAGTGCACCCCTGGGGCGGATGCGCCGGGCGTGGTGACCATGTGCAGTTCGGCCCCCTGGCAGGCTGGGCGGATCTCGGAGACGAAGCGATCGATCAGCCAGGCTCCACGCTTGCGTCCGCCGAGCGCACCGACGAAGAGGATCGACGGCGTCGGGGACTGCGCCGCCTGGTCTGGCGCGAACAGGGAGAGGTCGACCCCGTTCGGGATGATCTGCCGCACATAGCGGTTCGAGGCGCGGGTGTTCTCGCTGACCCCGACGGTTCCGCGGCAGGTCGCCGCCGTCGCCAGCTCCTGGAGGTACACACCCCACTGCAGCACGCGTCGGCCCAGTGAGGTCGCCGAGCGGGCCTCCTCCGACGCCGAGCCGTGCATCACCCGGACGACCGGTGTCCCCTTGAGCGGCAGCAGCAGGCTGTCACCGTGCGCGATGATCGCGTCGTATGCGGAGTAGTCGGGCCAGATGGCGATCAGGTTCCCCAGGTAGCCCATCGTCATGCGACGACCCAGCCAGCTGTGGACGAACGCCCCGAACGGGAGCGCCGCGACCTCGTAGCGTGCCGTGGCGGGGGCCGGGTCGTACGTGAAGATCGTGACCCGGTGTCCACGGTCGACGAGCGCATTCGCGAGGTCGTGCGTCACCTGCTCGACCCCACCGCGTTTCTGCCCCTGGCATGGGAGCCCGTAGCTGAACACGGCGAGCCGCAGCGTCCGCGCGGCGCGCGGCGCCTGGGCGACAGGTGTGCGAACGGGCTCAGCCGCGGCAATCATGCGGCAGACCTCAGGCGGATGGCCTTCGCGATAGCCTGTTCGAGATCGCGAATCCGGGCTGTCGCATCGCAGAGCGCGGCGGCCCGTGCCGGGCCGGCCGACCCCAGCTCGCGACGGCGCACGTCGTTCGAGAGCAGGGCCGTCAGGGCGGTGGCGAGCGCCGCGGCATCTCCCGGAGGCACGAGCGCCCCGCAGGCGTCGGTGACGATTTCCTCGGGGCCCCCGAGCCGGCTGGCCACCACCGGGAGGCCGGCATGCAGCGCCTCGACGAGCACGAGACCGAACGGCTCGACGCCGCTGTTCGGATGGCACAGCACATCGGCGGCGGCCAGCAGGTCCGCCACGTCGTTGCGGCTGCCGAGGAACCGCACGCGGTCGTCGAGGCCAGCGCTGCGCACCTGCTGTTGCAGTGCAGCGAAGTACGCCGCCTCATCGGACCGCTGTGGCCCACCCACGCACCACCAGCACCAGTCCACGCCGCCGGGCAGCCGCGCGAGCGCCTCGAGCAGGACGCGCTGCCCCTTGTAGGGCTCCATCCTGCCGATCGAGATGACGACGGGAGTGCCGGGGTTCACCTGCAGAGAGTGGCGCACCGCATCCCGCGCCTTCGCTGGTGCGTCGAACGTGAGCGGGCAGTAGACCACCGTTGTCGGCGCGCCCGGGAACACCGTGCGGGCCGCACGTTCGGTGACGTGGCTGTTGCAGACGACCTGGTCGGGCGTCGAACGCCGACTGAGGCGCTCGAGCCAGTTGTCGCCCGACAGCACGTCGTGCACCCACAGCACCACCGGCAGGCCGGCCCGTCTGGCCACCGGCGCGAAGATGGCGTGCGCCCAGGCTGACGTCATGACCACGGCGTCGGGCCGTTCGGTGGCGAGCCATGCGGCGAGGCGGCGTCGCGCGGCGAGTGCGAGGTCGGGTCGGGTCATCCGCACCGGACCGAGCAGATGCACCTGCGCACCGCGGGCACGGAGCGTGGCCGCGATGCTCCCGTCGAAACAGACGGCGAACCGGGGATCGATTGGTGCGCCGTCAGGTCCGCCCACCACGGCCAGCACGCGCTCGACGCCGCCGAACATGTTGCCCGAGTGCACGAAGAGCGTGCGCATCACGCAGCCCTGACCGCCCGGCCGAACCCCTCGTAGAGTTCCACCATCTGGCGGCACGTGCGCGCGGGGTTGAACTGGTCTGCGGCGGATCGGCGTGCGCGTTCCCCGAGAACCGTGCGGAACCCGGGATCGTCGAGCAGGCGAGCCAGCTGCGCGGTCATCTGGTCGACGTCGCCGCCGCGGTACGTGAGGGCGTTCACCTCCGGGGTCACGAGCTCTGCGACGCCGCCTGCGTCGCTCACGAGCACCGTGCGGCCGCTCGCCATCGCTTCCGCCACCACGAGCCCGAACGGTTCGGGAGATGTGGAGGCGTGAACCACGATGTCCAGGCTGCGCAGGGCCGCGGGCGAATCCTTGATGAAACCGGTCAGGCCGACCGTGTCGGCCAGCCCGAGCCGGTCGATCGCCCGGCGCAGTTCCTCGGTGGAGTACTGGCTGCCGTTCGTCTCGTAGAGCGGCCCACCCACGATGTACGCGCGGAAGCGGTGGGTCGATGACAGCCGGCGCAGGGCCTCGAGGTACAGCAGGTGCCCCTTCCACCGTGCATAGGCGGCGACCAGCCCAATCGTCGGGATTCCCGGCTCCTGTGGCGGCATCCCTGCGAGGCTGGCCAGGTCGACCTGCGGACCGTCGGGCGTGAACCGCGAGAGGTCAACCGAGTTCCAGATCGTCCGCACGTCCACCGGCGCGCCGACCTGCTCGCGGATGTCGCCGGCGACGCTGTCGGACACGGCCACCACCGCGCTGCAGCGTGAGCGAAGGCTCCTCACGAGGCGGCTGGTCACCGGGCGCGAGCTCGGGTAGTCGTGGAAGTGCCAGACGAGATCCGCCCGGGTCGGCTTCACGAGCGCACCGAGCACGTGCATCTTGATGCCGTTGGTGTGCACGATGTCGGGGTCGAACGCGCTGACATGCGACTGCAGGCGGCGTGCGTAGCGTGCGGTGGCGACGCTGCCGCCCACCGCATGCCGCACGAACCTCGCCCAGGTGCCGGGCGACTGCAGCCCGGCGTCGCCGAGCCTGGCGAAGTCGCGCGGGAACGGCAGCACCGTGGTGGCGACACCGAGCTGTCGCACGTCCGCGGCCAGCGGGCCCTCGTTACCGATCACCAGGCCCAGGCGCCAGTCGGGCCGTGCGCTCCTGACCATGGTGATGAGATCGAGCAGGACCCGCTCTGCCCCTCCCATGGCGGAGGTCGGTGTCAGGTAGAGCAGGCGCACGGACCTGCTCCTACTGCTGCTGCTTCACGTAGTACCGCGCGTACTCCTTCTTGTAGTACGTCGAGTAGTAGTGGGAGTGACGATGGACGTCGGCGCGGTTCAGCATCGAGCCGATGACGTTGGCGCTGCTCGACATCAATTGTTCGACCGCGTTGCGCGCCGCGTTGCGGGTGGTCTGGTCCGCGCCGACCACGAACACCACGCCGGTCGCCTTGTTGGCCACGACGAGGCTGTCGGCCACCACGAGCACGGGCGGCGTGTCGAGGACCACCCAGTCGAAGTGATCCTCGAGCGCGCCGAGGAAGTCCATGAAGCGTGGTGAGCTGAGCAGCTCGGCCGGGTTCGGCGGGATGTGACCGGCCGGCATCAGCCAGAGCCCCGGCACTTTCGACTTCTGGATCGCCTCGCTCGCCTTGGCATTGCCGGTGAGCAGGTTCGACAGCCCCGGTTCCTCGGGCGACTCGAAGATCTCGTGCACGCGCGGGCGGCGCATGTCGGCGTCGACCAGCAGGACGCGCAGGCCGGTCTGGGCGAGCGCGATGGCGATGTTGGCGGAGCAGATGCTCTTGCCTTCGCCGGGTCCCGCGCTCGTCACCACCAGGGTACGCAGCCCGTCTTCGGCCGACGAGAACAGCACGTTCGTGCGCACCGTCTTGAATGCCTCCGAGAAGCTCGGGGCGTCAACCTCGGTGAGGAGCGGGTTCGTGGCGCCCTTGGTGCGCGACACCGCGGGGACGAGCCCGAGGAACGGCACACCCAGGTAGTTCTTCAGGTCCTGGGGCGTCTTCAGCCGGCTGTCCAGGTAGTCGATGAAGAAGACCAGACCCAGCGACAGGGTGAGCCCGGCCACGAGCGACAGCAGCGCCGAGCGCTGCAGGTTCGGCGAGATCGGGCCGTTCGGCACCTGCGCCTCGTCCACCACGCGGATGTTCGTCGCCTTGCGCTCGCTGGAGATGTCGGTCTCCTTCGTACGCTGCATCAGGCTCTCGTACAGCTGCTTGTTGCTCTCCACCTCGCGCTGGAGGACGCCGAACTCGATGCCGGTCCGGTTCAGGCTGAGTGCCTCTGACTTCTGCGTGTTCAGTGCGCCCTGGAGGCTCTGTTCCTCGGCGAGCGCGGCCTGGTACTCGTTCCGGACCGACTCGACCACCTTGCCGAGTTCCGCCTTGAGCTTGGCCTCGGCAAGTTCGACCGAGGCCCTGATCTTGATCATCTCCGCGTGACGCTCGCCGTAGCGCTCGGAGAGCAGCGCCTGCTGCCGCTGCAGGTCGGTGAGGTCGCCCCTCAGCTTCTGGATGAACTCGTTCGCCTGGACCGACGGGAACGTGTCGAGCTTCCCTCCGGCTTCGGCCGCCTTCAGCTGGTTGTAGATGGCTTCCTTGTTGATGCGCTCGGTCTTGGCCTTGGTCAGTGCCGAGTTGAGGTCGCTCAGGCGCTGCACGACGATGTTGGAGGCGCTGTCGGTGACCGAGACGGCGCCGTTCTTCTCGCGGTAGGCCTGCAGGGCGGCCTCGCTTGCCTCGAGCGCCTTGCGCTGCTCGGCCAGCTGTTCACCGAGCCAGTCGGCGGTCTCCTTCGACTCGGAGAAGCGGAACTCCAGGCTCTGGGCGATGTACGCCTTCGCCAGGGCATTGGCCGCCTTGGCGGCGAATGCCGGATCGGTAGAGGTGTACACGATGTCCACGAGCCGGCTGTTGCGCACCGGCTCGATGCCGACGCCGCCACGGAACTGGTCGATCTGCGCCGCCTGCGATTCCGATTCGTCTGCGCCGCGCGGTTCCGCAGGCCTCGACGGCGCCGGCGCGCTCTCCATCCCCGCGAGCCGCAGCGCGCCGTGGTACGCCTTCGATGCCGCGACACGTCCGAGTGTCAGCGGGTCCAGCGGCATGCGCTCCTCGACCGGCTTGCCGAGCGGCTGGTTCCACATCTGCAGCTCGTCGATCGCCCGCTTCGACAGGCTCCGGCTCTGGAGGATGCGGTACTGCGTCTGGTAGAACGCGTCGTTGAACCAGCCATCCTGCGCCTGGAACATCTGGTCGAGTGTGGCGACGGTGGGTGTGTCCTTCTCGATCAGCAGCTGTGTCGTCGCCTGGTAGAGCGGAACCTCGCGCAGGGCGTTGACCATGCCGATGACCACGACCAGCAGGAACACCGGGATGGCGAGCCACCGGCGCTTGTACACGGTCCGGACGTAGTCGAGGATGTGCCGCTCTTCGTTCACGTGCGAATGGGCGGCCGGGCCGGTCGTCTTGCGATATGGAGTGGGCATGATGCGTTCCTAGAAAAACCGCTCGCGGACGATGATCGTGTCGCCCGGCCTGACGATGTCGGTCAACTTCGCGCTGATCTCGACCTTCTTTCCCTTGTCGGTGCGCTGGATGCGGATGCGATTGTCGGAGCCGCGGTCGGTCAGGCCGCCCGCCAGCGAGATGACCTGGAGCACGGTGGTGCCCGGGTCGACCGCGTAGGCGCCGGGCGACTTCACCTGTCCTGCGACGAACACCGACTGTGCCTTGGGGACGTTGATCGTGTCGCCGTCCTGCAGCATCACATTGAGGCTCATGTTGCCCGCCTGCAGGTCGAGCAGGTCCACCTTGATCAACTCGGTCGAGTCCTCGCCGGGCTTCGGGTTCTTGCGCGGGCGCACGATCGTCAGTTCGTGGGCGGCCGTGGGGGTGGTCGATCCGGCGCGGGCCAGTGCGGCGAGCAGGGTCATCTCGCCATTCAGCTGAAATTCGCCGGGCTGGCGGACCTCCCCGATGATCAGGATGCGCTGGCTGCGGTAGGTTTCGATGGCGACGGCCACCTGGGGATTTTTCAGGTATCCATCCGCCAGCTTGGTCTTCAGTTCCTGCTCCAGGGCGCGCAACGTCACCCCACCGGCCTTGATCCGGCCCAGCTGCGGGAAGGTGAAGGTCCCATCCTGTTCCACGGTGTACTTGCCGGAGAGTTCGGGTTCGCCGAACACGGTGACCGTCAGGACATCCTGTGCGCCCACGAGGTAGTCGGTCTGGGCCAGCAGCGGACCCGCGGAACCGAGGAGCAGCGTGAGCACTAGCAACAGCTTCTTCATTGGGGCAACCCGTAGCTGACGGACGCGCCGAGGCGCAGGCCCGTGTAGTTCCTGGTCTCGAACTGGTCCACTGTTCGTTGGTAGTAGTTGGCGTCGAACCCGAGCCTGACGGTGCCGCCGACCCGGTAGCCGATCCCGCCGCCGGCCATCCACGACCGGTCGGTGCGATCGGGCAGCGGGATAGCGGTCTCCACGTTCCTGTAGGCCATCGTCTGCCGCGAGCCACGTACGACGACGTCCCAGCCGGAGGTGATGCGCTCGGTGATCTCCACGCCTCCGTCGAGCAGGGCGTAGTAGGGCTGTTCGGCCAGGTACGAGAAGACCAGGTCGCGCGTGACGTTGAGGGCGACGCGAGTGGCTCCGGCGGTGTACTTGGTCTTCACGCTGGCAACCAGGCCGGTGAAGTCGGGTACCGAGCCGTTCAGCGTCGTGAACCGACGGACGCCGACGAAGGCCTCGCCGGAGATGAGCGCCTGTGGGCGGAGTTCGAAGCCGGGCATGACGCTGTAGCTGTCGGTGTTCCGCTCGATTGCACCGTCGAACCGGTCCTGCGCGGCCATCGCGCGCACGACGAAGGTCGTGAGCGGTGTCAGGCTGATCCGTGCCTGCATCTCCTCGGTGTCGCTGCGGCGGTTCAGGCGCGCCGCGAGGTTCACGCCGAGGAACTGCTCCGTGTCTGCGTACTTGAACCAGCTGCGCTTGCCCGTGAGCACGAGGGTGGTCTTGGCGGAGAGCCGTACGTCGCTGCCGACGCCCACGACCCGGTCGTCGCGCCTGGCCCGGGAGTCGATTTCGTAACCCGGGCGATCCTTCGTGCTGGTGCGCGTGCCGAGGACGAAGGGGGTGATTCGCGCCAGCGGGAAGCGCCAGGTGCCGTCGAGCGAGGTGTTCCAGGAGCGCTGGTTGTCGTACGTCTTGAAGTACAGGTACTGGCCCGACGAGGTGCCGACGAGGCGTGACCGCCCGGCGCGCAGGACGACCTGCGCCGCCGGACCCACAGCCGCAGTGGTGTCCTTCTTCGGCGCGCCGAACTCGTTGAACACGTTGCTGTCCGTGCCGAGGTTCGAGAGGGCGATCGAGGGCGTGATGCCGAGCGGTCCCAGGTGGAAGCGGGTCGCGTCATAGGGGTCGACCTGCTCCTGCGCCTGGAGGGCAGGAGCGGTCATGCCAAGGCACACGACGGCCAGCGCGACTAGGCGCGGACAGAAGCGCATAAAGACCAGTTGTGACGGGGGAGTGGGTACGAACGACTACGCGCCTGCGGACCGGAGTCCGCAGACGCGCAGGATGTGACGCTGGAGGAGCGAGCGGACGGGCAGAGGGCTAGCGCGAGGGGCTGGCTGGGTCGGCCGCCACGATACCGGCGGTGATCCCCGCGGCAGCCGCCGCACCGACGAGCCACCACGCTGCGGGCACCTTGCCGCAGTCGACGATGACGTCGCTCTTGATGGCCTGCTTCGAGAGGTCGAACGGCCCCTCGGTGCAGACGACCTTGCCGTCCTTGTTCACCAGTTCCACCACGTAGTTCTTGGTGGTGAGGCCCGTCAGCGAGAACGAACCCTGGTTGTCCAGCGCGATGCTGGGAGCCGCGGCGTCCCGGGGCGCATTCACGTCCCTGGCGCGAACCGTGTAATCCGTGTACGGCTTCTTGGCCTCGTCCTTGGCCGTGCCGGCCAGCGAGGTGCTCTGCTGCGCGAACAGCGCTGTCGGCGCTGCCGCACTCGCGAGGGAAAACGCCAGCGCGATCGCTACGATCCGTTCCATCTTCATTGTCAGTCGAACCCTTCTGCCGCGTTGTGTGCCGGCTTCGCTGAATGAGCTCTGGGGGAGCAGACTCGGCTCTCGGCTCCTTCATGGTCGCCGGCTGGACCGTACCGGTCAAGTGCCCCGCGGTGGGATGTGTATCGACGACGGGACGGCTGTATCGTTCTGGATACATCACGCCTCCCGCCCGCTCTTGCCCCGCATCAGATTGAGGCGGCGCATCTTGCGATACAGGTTCGTGCGCTGGATACCGAGCACCCGGGCGGCTTCGGCGATGCGACCGTGCTGGTGCTGGAGCACCGCCGCGATGTAGTCGCGTTCGAATCGCGCCCTGGCCTGCCGCAGGGTGGCATCGAAGCCCGAGGGACTGATGCTGCCTTCGAGCTGGGTGTGAGCGAGCACGTCTTCAAGCCGGATCAACCCCTGCGGTACCAGCAGGATGAGACGCTCGAGCAGGCTCCGCAGCTCGGGGGCATTCCCGCGCCAGGGCAGCGCGGCCAGCAGCGTCAGGGCCGGCCGCGTCAGCGTCTTAATCGGCTTGCCGTTGGCTTTGCACAGTTCCTTCAGGAAGTGGGTGGCCAGGACCGGGATGTCCTCACGGCGTTGGCGGAGCGCCGGCACGTCGACCCGGATGAGAGACAGCCGTTCGTAGAGATCCGGGCGGAGCCGCCCTTCTTCGAGCGCGGCCTCGATGGCTCCGTCCACCGCGGCGATCGGTCGGACATCGAGGGGCTGCTCTTCGGTGCTGTTGCCGATGAACACCTCCCGATCCCTGAGCACCCGGACCAGGCGGGCCTGCAGCCGCGCCGGCAGGTCGACCACGTTCTCGAGAAACAGGATGCCGCCATCGGCCTCGCGCAGTCGCGAGCTGTCGCCGATGCGTTCGAGACTGCGCCGCTCCGGCGGGACATTGACCGATCGCTTGGCCATCACCCCGAACAACTGCAGCTCGATGTCTTCGGGCGTGGGACCCGAGCAGTCCACCTTGACGAACGGGGCCTCGGGGTTTGGATCGTGCGAGTGGATGGCCCGCGCGATCATCTCGCGGCCCGTGCCGCGTTCGCCGCAGATCAGGATGCCGCAGCGGCCCGCCGCGGCCCGCTGCACGAGGTCCATCACCAGGCGCATGGCGGGCGACGTGCCGACGATCCCGTACGAGGCGGAGTCGATGGCCCGCGTATGCGGGATGCCCGCGAGCGACGCCTGCTCCCGCGCGTTGGCGATCAGGGCCTCGAGGTCGCGGGCAGATACCGGACGCGGGAGCACGTCGAACACGCCCGCGCGGATGGCATCGGCGGAGAATGCCGGGCGGTCCGGGTCCGCGATGCCGATCAGCATGGCGTCGGGATGCTGCCCCCGTACGACCCTGGCTGTGCGCAGCGCTTCCCCATTCTGGCGAAGATCGAGGATGCACAGGGCGACCGGACCCGGTACGGCCGGAGCCACGTCGGCACTCGGCACCGGCACAGGCAGGTACCCCATGCCTCGCAGCAGGGAATCGAGTTCCGCCTGCTCGGCAGGGCCTGCCACCACCAGTGCGGTGCGGAGGGCGGTCGCGGTTGCCGTGGTCATGGCGTGGTCCGGAACTGTCCCGAGCCCTCGGGATCCGACTCGATGCGGTCCAGGGAGCCGTCGGGCCGGTAGACCAGCCGTCGGTCCGGCGTGCCGCGCCCGGTCGTATCGAGCGCCATCACCGAGAGGCCGCCGTTTTCATAGGTTTCCCACTTGTCCACCTTGCCGTTGCCGTCGGTATCCTCTTCGGTCCGGGTCAGGAGGCCGCCGGCGAAGAACTCCCACCGCGACACCTTGCCGTCGAATCGGGTCGCCTCCTCGATGCGTTCGATCGAGGGATCGACGGCCCCGTCGGGTGCGGGCGGCGCAACGGGCGCGGGGCCATCGGCCC
>WBZO01004465.1_pt1 | contig 15137 bp, 14 predicted proteins | sample 5204261 | NCBI WGS metagenome assembly WBZO01 (sample SAMN12412400, study PRJNA552823) | activated sludge metagenome | isolation source: activated sludge from anammox sidestream of wastewater treatment plant... | place: USA: North Carolina | collected 2017-09 | reverse complement strand
GATTCAGGCAAATATCGACTTTATTATCACTCAAAATTTCTTGGGGTTGCAGAAATTGTCAAAGATAGCGGAATTTCACAGCTAAGACCAAAAAGAATGGTTCAGCAAATACCATAAATAAAAAAACAGGCATATAGCCTGTTTTTCTTTTGATTAACGGCAGCCGTTAACAACCGCAGTTGGATCGTTTTTAGCAAAATCACATTTTACGCTTTTGCCAGTAGTATCATTTTTGAATTCTACTTCATACATACCTTTGTGTTTTTTCTGATCTTTAATCAGACAGTTATCCTGCACTTCTTTTAGTGTTGTAGTATTAGTAATACTCATGTTTTTACATTTTAAAGTGCTCATGTCTAGAGAAGATGCAAAAGATAATGCTGGTAAAGCCATAAGAACGATTAGTAATTTACGCATGTTAAGTCCTTTTAAAAAACATAGCAAATTATTTTAACACAACCATAAAATAATCCGGAGATATTAACGTATTATTGAATAATAAATACTACCATCCATTTTGGACGGTATCATAATTAACCTGTTTGATGCTAGAATCATGCGTTATGCTTCATGCATAATTTGCTTTGCCTCTATAAAATAAGCCAGAATCTCTGGCTTATTTTATTCTTGCCTCCTAATAGGGGATCTCTTATACTTTAAAAAAATCAGATTATTAGCTAGCAAGATAAACCATTTATGGTAAGGACTTTACTCTTTTGGGTTACTTTTGCTAAGGTTTCATTAATGTTATTGACATTTGTAACAATTATCTGATAGAATTATGAACTGTACGGTTTAGTTTAGTTAACTGAGATAGAATGACAAAAAAACAAAAAATTCTGGAAACGGCAACCAAGCTCTTTATGCAAGAAGGGTATGGTAGGGTAAGCATGGATCAGGTAACCAGAGAGTCTGGGGTATCTAAGGCAACGGTTTATGCATATTTTAAAAATAAAAGTGAACTATTTATTGCAAGCCTTGGTTACTATCAGGAATTACACCAGATAAAAACACCTGTATTTAAGTCTAAACATGTAAATAGCTCTGATGATTTGTATCAAGATGTGAAAGATTATACCCAGCAGGCATATAATTATTATAATGCTGATGCGATTGTTGCTATGTATCGAATATTAATTGCTGAGATAAATGAATTTCCCGAATTGTTTGAGATGTTTTTTGGTAACCATGCAGGAATAACCAAGACCTTATCCGATTTTTTTACGAGTTTTGCCAGAGAAAATAATTATAGCGAAGATAATTGCTATATTTTGGCTTGTCAGATATTGGATCTAGTTCGTGGTGCAACTATCTGGACTAAGCTTGTAAAAAATCCGGATAAATTAAAACTTTTTGAAAACCAACATATCGTACCTGAAAATATTGAAAAAAGTATTGAAGGGCTAATCAAATTGCATTTATTAACAACCAATGAAGGAAAATAATATGAAAAAAGCATTAATTTTAATCGATTATATTAATGAAATCTGTCATAAAGACGGCGCTTTTGGCAACTATCCAATGCTTGCTGCCAATGATGCTTTTAATAAGTTAAATAAACTACTTGAACATGCGCGTAAATCTGACTGGTTAGTAGTATGGATTATCGTTGGATTTAGCAAGAATTATCTGGAAGCAAATGCCAAATCGCCAATTTTCTCAAAAGCGATAGAATATAAGAAACTCGAGTTAGGAACGTGGGGAACTGAGATTATAGCTGATCTTAATTATGATCTAAATGAAACAATAATCTGTAAGAACGTGGTAAATCCTTTTTATGGTACGAATCTTGATCATGTTTTACGTAATAATGGCGTAGAAGAATTATATCTAGCAGGAGTCTCCACCGAGGTGGCAATTCAATCGGCAACACGTGATGCACATGATAGAGGTTATGTCGTAAATGTGATCGGCGATTGTTGTGCCAGTAGTCATCCACATCGGCATGAAGCTTCTCTTGAAATGTTAACTTATATGGCAAATGTTATTGATAGTAAATCTGTAGTAAACGATGCAAAATAGTGTCTTTAATTTTGGCTGGAAGATAAATTATCGTTGGTTTTTGATGATGCTAACCGCGGTAATTCCCGGTATTATTGTGAGTATTGCTAGCGGTCAGCTAATGTGGCTAACTGCTTCATTTCTTGCTGTATGCGGCGTGATCCCATATACGGCAAGTCATAATAGTCCAAAATTTGTATTGCTAAATTCTCTGCTGGTTTGTTTAGTTGCTTACTTTCTACATCTTATATTACTTAGTGGCTGGATCTGGTTTTTATTCGCTACGCTGATTCTTGCATTAATTGCAGGAGTTATTGATAATATGGATAGTGAATTACGGGTACTTTCGAGCTGGGTTATAATTGGCTGTGTTTATGGTGCAGTTAAACTCGGGGAGTATCCATTAAGTTTTAATCAGGTTCTTGAAATCATGTTACTAGCTACAGCTAGTGCTGGCTTAGTATTACTTCTACCATTAAAGCATCCGGTTACTGGAATTAGCTTAAAGTTTATCCCACCAAATAATCCAAACTTTATCTTCAATTTCAAGTATGTGATACCAACATTGCTAGCTGTCATTGCTTGGCAAATATTTCATCTGCATGAACCTGAATGGGTAATCTGGTCGGCATTAAGTGTTACATATCCGGAATTTGAGAGTGCATTATTAAAGTTCAGGCAACGGGCAATCGCGGGGTTAATCGGAGTTAGTTGTGGGCTGATAGTTGGTAGCATATTGCCAATTTCCCTATGGATAACCTATAGCTGTTTTATTCTGGTTTGTCTAAGTCTAAAAATGTTTAAAGATTATTTCCCGGGATATCTGCTCCGCTCATTTTGTGCTGTCGTTTATGCTGCTAATCATTCGTTTGAGGTCGCGCTTTACCGGATTGGGGATGTAATAATCGGAGGCCTAATTGGGATCATTTCGGCATATTTTCTGATTGAAATTTGGCTTAAAATAAAAAATACAAAGACCAGATTATATAATAATTGAGTGGCTAGACAATCATGATAAAATATTACACATCTTTAAATATACTTTGATTATCTAACCTCATGATTTTATAATATTTTTGTGCCTAATCCAAGTCTTTCAGTAGCATTTATCAGTGCTATTATTGATGCAGTCACAATATCCTGATGCTTAGCTACGCCAAATTTACTTATGCCATCATCGTTATTCCTACACTCAATCATAGTAATTGCTTCGGCACTAGTTCCGCTGCTAACAGATTTTTCCTCGTAGCTAATAATTTCCAGATGATTACCAAGGGCTGCTACAGCTGCTTCAATAGTTCCATTCCCGGTACCCGTAACTGAAATTTCCTTGCCATTGATATCCAGATTAATCATTATTTCACCATTATTCGTAAATGAGTGGTTTATATAGTTTAACGATTTTTCTGGTTTATCCAGATATGTAAGATTAAATAACTTCCATATTTCATCTGGACTTATTTCCATCTCACTATTGTCAGCATGCTTTTGTACTATGCTACTAAATTCAATTTGCATTCGGCGTGGCATTGTAATCCCATAATTATTTTCCATAATGTATGAGATGCCTCCCTTACCAGACTGACTATTAACCCGAATAATGCTTTCGTAAGTTCTACCTAAATCAGCCGGGTCAATGGGGAGATAGGGAACACTCCAAAATTGTTGGTTTTGCTGATGTGTAAAACCTTTTTTGATTGCATCTTGATGTGAACCAGAAAAAGCAGTAAATACTAGGTCTCCAACGTATGGGTGGCGTGGATGTATCGGTAACTGCGTGCATTCTTCAACGATTCTTGCAATCTGATTTATATTCGAAAAATCAAGTTCTGGATCGATTCCCTGAGTATAAAGGTTTAGAGCGATTGTTGCAAGATCAAGATTCCCAGATCGCTCTCCATTACCAAAGAGACACCCTTCGATACGTTCGGCTCCGGCAAGTAGAGCTAACTCTGCTGTTGCAACCCCAGTGCCTCGGTCATTATGTGGATGTACTGAGAGAATAACATTTTCTCGGCAATCTAGGTTATCACTTATCCACTCAATTTTGTCAGCAAATACATTTGGTGTAGTATTTTCAACTGTAGATGGTAAATTTATGATAATTGGACATTTATCTGAGGTTTCCCAAGCACTTATTGCGACATTACATGCTTCCAGTGCAAATTCTGGTTCGGTTGAGGAAAATGTTTCTGGTGAGTATTGTAATATCCATTTAGTATCAGTGATATTGTCTGTAAGCGACTTAAAGTACTTGACATGAGTATCAATTAATTCTAAAACTTCGGTTTTTGTCATTCCAAAGACAACTTCTCGCCACGGTTTTGCCGTCGCATTATAGATGTGAACAATCACTTGTTTACAGCCTTTTACGGCTTCAACAGTTTTTTCAATCAAATCTTTTCTTGCTTGAGTCATTACCATTATAGTTATATTTTGAGGTATCAAATTTTCTTCAATCAACTTTCTGACAAACTTGAAATCAATATCAGAAGCTGCAGGGAAGCCAACCTCTATTTCTTTAAAGCCAACTCTTATTAGCTCATTATAAAACCTAAGTTTAGTATCAATGCTCATTGGATTAAACAGTGACTGATTCCCATCACGTAGATCTGTTGATAGCCAGATTGGAGCTTTTTGTATAGTTTTATTTGCCCATGTTCTTTGCGGGAAATAAAATGGTTCTGAGGACTGGTATTTTGTAGCTGGGTTTTTTAGCATGTTGATTTCCTTATATGATTCATAACGTTATTATATTAACTAATCTTAGTAATTTTATTGCATAAATTTTATTTTTTAGTATTTAAATGATATATAATTTTGTATGTTGATTAAATTATGAAAGATTATTGCAAATGATTCTCGATTCATACGATAAAGCAATTCTGAGGGCTATTCAGGAAGATGGCAAAATTACCAATCAGGATCTTGCTGATCAGGTTGGGTTATCGCCATCTGCTTGTTTAAGGCGAGTAAAGGTTCTTGAAGATAATGGGATAATAAGTGATTACAAGGGAATAATTGATTCTAAAAAGCTTGGATTTAGCTTAATGGCAATCGTATCAATTTCAATGGATAAGCATACCACTGAGAGATTTAATTTATTTGAAAAACAAATCGCGATAATTCCGGAAGTGGTTGAGTGCCTGTTAATTACCGGACAGTCTGCCGATTATATGCTAAAAATACTGGTGACTGATCTAGAGCATTACCATCAAATTTTACTGGGCAGAATTACCAAAATACCAGGAGTAAGCGGCGTACACTCAAGTTTTGTACTTAATCGGATTATAGAAAATCGTCAGATCCCGGTGTATTAGTAACATCAGTTATTAATTTGATGTTTCAAAAGCGTATAGGTAGATTGCGTAGTTAGCTATATTCAGTCTGAGGGATGAATTGTTAATATAGCGTCATGGGAAATAAAAAGCCCGGTAAGCAAAAAAGTAAAAAACATACGTCAAGGAGACATCAAATGAAAAAACTACTTATCGCTTTAGCTGCAATTGGTTCTGTAAATGCTTTTGCAAGTAATATCAATGTTCAGTTACAAAATAATACAGCATGTCCAGTATCAGTAAATGGAAGCACAGTAGCTCCAGGTGGTACAGGAACAGCAACTATAAATTCAGATGGTACCTATGCAGTAACAGAATATACTTCGTTTGCTGATGGTTCATCGCATTGTGAAATAGCCGCAGGTTCAGTGCTGGTATCGACATCAGGGAACCACTCAGGAGCAAAAGAGGACGACTCTTTCTTTCTAAGTGCAATTCAGAGTACCTCATTTTCGACAATCAGTAGTCCGTTTGGTGGAATGTTACAGGTTGATGGTCAAAGCCAATCATTGGGCAATGCATCAATTAAATTATCAGCAGGTCAGGCACATAATGCAGTTCTGACAGTAAATGGTGGTGGTGTTATTCCAACTAGTGAGAAACCAAAACCAGTACAACCAGATTATCAATATCCAAGTGTAATTCGTGCAACAATAACTAATAATACAACTTGTCCGATGATGGTAATGGGTGGACCAACAATTCAAGCTGGAGATACAGCAAGAAATATTACGTTGAGTGCGACCAGTGCTCTTCTAGAGAAGATGGATGGACCAACTGGGAAATGTTCGTTACAAGCAACAGCAGGTGTTTATTATGACCGTGCAACAGTAAGCCCAGCAACTAATGGTAAAGTTACACTAGAACAAAGCCAATTAGAAAACAAAGGTTCTTACTTCAAGATTAGTGCAGTATCAGGTAATCAAAGTGGGGCAACGACATCAAAATCTGCTGGGACATTCCTAAACCATGCATTTAACGATGAAGTAGAAAAAAACAATCCAGCAGTAAATATAGCTGTAAGTACACATGTTAATCCTGAGCCAACACCACAGGCAGGAGTATATCCTGAAGGTTACCCTAACTACAAGGCAGGTGATCGGATTAAAGGTACAGATGGTAAGACTTACGAGTGTAAACCATATCCTTTTACCGGATGGTGTAATCAGGCTCCATCGGTTTATGCACCGGGAACAGGAACTAGCTGGTCAGATGCTTGGACTGTGGTAGGAAGTGTATCTGTAGCAGGAAATGGGCGTAGTTTCTGGTAAAGCAGATACAAGACAAAAATAATCTAAAGATCCTTGACGGCCACCGTAGTTTACGGTGGTTGTTTTCTTTTATTGGGCTCTTAAAAATTATTAACAAGCTACTCACGAATAATTGCAAAATCCTGGTAAAGTTTTGCTGTTGCGAGGAGTTTTCCCATTTTTATTTGAGTAAGTAGAATCTCATAATAGTCAATCCGTACTAGGCATTTGGTATATTCAAGCTTGCTGCTGATTCCCGTATTAAATCTGGTGCTTTCCAGTGCACAAGATTTATTTATATAATCAAGGGCACGGGTATTATCATCTAGCTGTTTTGAAAACTGATTATGGGCAGAAATATCATTGTCAACATCGCGTAGTGCTGCTTCCACTGTTTGCAGGTAATTATAATAGACTTGTTTGTAAATGGCATTACTAGCAGCAATATCGGCGAATATTTGGGCATTTATGATTGGTACACTTAGCATCGATTGTTTCAGATCTCCCGGAACATAGCCATAACCCTCATTTTGTGATGCATCACGGTAGAAATTACTAAAATTAATCGTTGGTAATAATTCAGATTGAGCAACTCCGATTCCGGCATTGGCTGCTTCAAGGCGTGCTGTTACTTCAGCAACATCTGGGCGATTATTTAGTACTGTGAGTGGCAGATTTCCGGGAATAAGTATATTTGGTGCAAGATTATTAAATGTATTCTTATGAATTATCTTCCCTGGATTCTGGTTAGTGAGGAAGCGTAATGCATTTTGACTTAATACAATATTATGTCGGATTATTTCCAGTTTCGACCTAATTTCGGCTATTTCCGCACTACTTACAAATGGTTCTTTCTCGGAGCTGACACCAGTGGTAAATCTTTGCTGATTAAGAGCCAGCACCATTTCCATATCTGATAACAGTTTTTGATACAGAACTTCTTCTCTTTCATAGGCTAGGAGGCTAAAATAGCTGATTGCAACCTGATAAATAACTTCCAGCTGAACGCGAGTTTTTGCAAACATAATTGTATTTACTATATATTCTGCTTGCTTTTGTTGTTGGATTAGCTGAAATACATTAACCGTATAATTGGCAAAACCACCAAAAAAATAACCCAGATTACCCATTGCCGGGAACGATGAATACCCCGTCATGGCTGTGAGATTTGGTATCCACGCAAATTCAATTCTTTTTAATTGGGCGTTTGCCAGTTCAACGCTTGCCCCTGCTATCTGTAACTGATTATTCTGTTCGAATGCTGATTCCATTAGCTGGTTGAGTGTTTTGTCTCCATATTTATACCACCAGTAGCTGCCGCTTTCGCTAGTGTTGATTGTGCTATTAGTTGCTACTTCTTTACTTGATGATGACCAGTTGTTATTAACTGTAGGTTTAGCTGTCGGTCGTTCTGGAGAAACGAGGCTACAACTGCTAAGGAGAATAGTGAGGATAATAGTTAAGTGTTTCATTGTTGTTGAGCCTGCAAAATTTTTTGGGTTTGAGCAAGGATCTGTTCGCTGCCATTATTAATTTCCAAGAGGAGATTTTTTAGTTTATGTTCTGTAAATATCGGGCGAGAATCAATTGCATAACCCAAAGCGAATAACTTTAACTTATATTGTCTGATTAAGGGTGGTAAAGCCTGATAATGCTTACCAATTTTTTCCCTAAACTGATTTCCTTGTTCGAGAGTCGCACTTTTAAAACTGTTTTCAATAGCTCCGGTTAAAAGATTAAGGCTATTAAAATGCATAATCAATTCAAGTTCCTGATTTTTATTTAAAGTTGCACGGCTTATGGAGTTAAAGTGAACTTGGGCTTTGGCAACAATATTGTCAAGCCTAGTTATAGCATCATTAAATTCATATAGTCCATAATTTTTGCGATGGGTAAAAAAGAAATCACCACACCCAGCTAAGATAATCCCAATAACTATGGTCATAAAACGGGCAACAAAGTAAGCTGAGAAATGATAATTACCATATTGCATATATTCAAGAAATAATCCAAGGTTGATATTTAAAAATGCAATATTTCGCGAAAAATTATGAATCTGGAAAAAATTTGCAGCTGCCAGTGATAAAGGAATAATTAAAAAAATCAGTCCGCTATTTATGTCTAAAAGTAGCCAGATTGGAATAAAGAGTACCAAGCCATGAACACTACCCCAGAATACTCCACTAATTCGTTCTTTAATTTGCAGGCTATCCATTGGTAGCATGATGGCTAGAACTGTTGCTGAAACCCAGAATGCAAATGGGATATGACTATAAAAGCTTATGAAGAGACTAATTGTAAAAATCAGCGTATTATGAATCAGTCTTGAATATTTTAGCGATTTGATTTGCATAAATTATTCCATAATTGGCTGATTTCATAAAGAATCTGCCATAGATTCCTGATGTCGCTATTGGGGGCGGTATATTGATGTCTTACAATTTGTTCAATCAAATCCACTGGGATACTATTATGTTCTTTTAGTACTGGATAAACAGTTTTTAGCCAGTTAAAAAGATTACTTAAACAGCCATTACGGTTGTATTTTTCATAGTTACTATACGCCAGTGCTACTCCAAAATAGAATTGATTGATCTTCACGGTACAATTTTGGAAGTCTTTCTCGTGTTTTGATACTGTTGTAAAGCCGAGGCTATTATTCATTCTGATTACACAATCGCCATGAAATATTACATTTCCTGACTTATTTATAACTATTAACTCTAATTGATCTATAATTCTTTTTAATACTATATTCGCTGAATTAAACCATATTTGATGATAGTATTTAGCAGGAATTAGCTGTAGGCTTAGGTAGGCGATAATTCCGGCAGCAGCCATCGAAATCGAGCGGTTAACTGCAACATAAAATTGCCCGGCACCACCTACCAGAATTGTCAGGAAACTTAACACAAAAACTGGTGGAATCAATCCACGATATTGAGTAAACCCGGTAAATGAAGTTACGGTCATCAGAGCAAAGTATAGGGCAAAAGAAAATACCAGCAGGGCATAGGTATTATATTTTTCTGCGATGGTAAAGCCAAAAACTCCACAAGCAGTAAATACCATAAAAACTACAAAGGTGCTATTTCGTTGTTTAAATGAATTTATATTATTAAGATGTGCAGCACCAACTGCCAAAATTGCCGGGACAACAAAGAAGAAAGTCTGATTCAGGCTGAAATTCAGATTATAGATATTAAAACATGACAGGATAATATAGATATATAACGATACAAGGATAGAGATTCGCCCATTGCCATATGCATCATAGTTTTTAAACTGTTTATAACCTACATTTAGAAAGGAATTCATTGTGAAAATCCGCTATTTGAGATAGCATCAGTTGCGTGATATATATACATACATGCTTGCGCCCACATTTAACGGAAATTTCGGGTCAGGATCGAGAATCTTAATCTGTACCGGGAAACGCTGTGGTAGTAATACCCATTCATTTTCTCGGGCTACTTTCTGTAACTGGCTTCGCGGGTTAGTTTCCTGACGTTCAACCGACCAGTTGGTTGAGAGTACTACACCATGAAATACTTTTTGTCCAAGATACATCCGAGGAATAATCGTTGCTTTATCACCTGCACGTATTAGACGCAGATCAGTTTCAGTAAAATTTGCCTGAATATAAATATCACTGGTATCAACAAAGGAAAAGATTGGGTCATGAATTTTTATCGGTGTATATAGAGATAGATACATATTCTGGATTATCCCATCACTGGCAGCTCTGACAACAGTTTCATCGAGATTAACTTTAGCTACTCCAGCTAGAGCTTCAAGGCGTTTAATTTTCTGTTCCTGAACTCTCAGATTACTTTTATCTACGGCTACCTTTTGTTTAAGTGCGATAAAGTTATTATAGGCAGTTTTGGTGTCATAATTAAGATTATCTACATCAAGCTTAGCTACCGCAAAAGTCTGATAGGCAGCTTGATAGCTTTTGAGGTCATTGGCTAGTTTTTTATAGGTTTGTTCAGCAGCATTTTGACTTGCAATATCTTGTGCTAGCTGTTCACTGATAGTCGTATATTCATGCTTTGCCACTTCCACATCAGCTAGTGCTGCTTTATAAGTATATTCGTATGGCTTTTGGAACACAATAAATAACGGATCGCCTTTCTTCACTTTTTGCCCATTAACGACAAAAAGATCAGTAACATAACCTGAAACATCTGCTGCGACAGGGCGAATATTGGCAACAATAAATGCATTATCCGTGATTGGATATAAGAATGAAAATAAATAGGTAATTGCGCTGATAATACCAACGATTAAAACAAATTTGGGGAAATTTATCCATTCAAGAAATTTTTGCATGTCTATTTTTAATAAATAAATGTTGTAATTTAACTCAGGGTTTTAATTTAACTCTGCTTCATGGTTTATTAATTATTCGCCTATCATGTTGATATGTACTCATATAATTATTTAATACCTTTGGCTTGCAAATTATAGCATATATACACGTAAACCGATTGAAGTTCCTTGATATTGCTGATTTTTTTGTAATTTACAAGCCATAGTTATTTATCTTATTTTGGTTCTCTTAATTTGCTAGGGTTATCTTATGTCTCTGGATTTAGTTATTTCTCCAAGGCAGATAAAAAGACTATTGATAATTAGCGGAACCGGGATAATTATTAATGCGATTATCAGATTGTCATGGTTTATTGCCAGACTTGAATTTTCAAGAGTAATTACTGGCATTAGTTTCCCAATCAGTATGCTAATCAGGGTTGTTCCAGTTAATAAAGCGAGAATCCAGTAGCCTTTATAAACTATACAATATCCGGTGATTATAAACATGATAATTAAAGAAACCTTCATTGACTGAACTATAATTGGAATATTAGCCAACAGCAAAAAAATAATATATGGGGAACGTTGTTTCATTTTTGTTGTTTAGCCGTGATTTGTTCTAAGAACATTATGAAATACAAATCTTGTCATCATGACTAATACCCAGCTTACTACGATAGTGGCAAATGCCATTTCCGCTAGTCCGATTTGATGCCAGAATCGACCAGTAAGCGTATTCAAGCCAATAAAATGAGAGTATTTGATTAATGCAGTAGATCCAATTGCTAGAGGAAATGTAAATGATGCATAAATTGGCATGAAACGGATCCGGTAATGATTGATTCTAATCATTGAAATTATAACTAGTGATGTCATCATTAAAGATAAAGATAGTAAAACTCCAACAATAATCTCGCTTGGTTCACTAAAGGCGGTAAGATAACCTGCGAGGCATAAGCTTGCCGGAGCCCCCATGATTGCAAAAGATGGAAGTTGAGCATCTTGAATTCTATCACCAAAAATCAGGCGGTACAGCATAACTGGTAGTAATAAAATATAGCAGATAAAACCAAAATAGAATATCGTATGGGTAATAAATTCTGCTTGCATTGCTTCACCAGTTACACAGGCAACAATTATACCGACAGGTGGCACAAACCAGCTAGGTAACATATGGTTTAGGTCAAAATCTTTATAACGGTGATATATGAAGCTGATTGCAAAAAACAGATGAAAAAGAATTGCCAAATACCACATTCCTTTTCCGATTATTTGATTATGTTTGACAATAATACTGGCAATTACCATTAATGCCATATCAAAAGCCGGGATAAAGCTTCCTGCTACCGGATGGCTGATTTCATTCAAAAGTACTTTTGGGTGTGATAATTTCTTTATTGCTACCATCAATAATATCAATAAGGCAATCATCGCACAGATATAGCGTAAGCTAGAATGAACTTCGCTGGCAAGGACATTACCTAATCCCGCAGTTCCCAGTGCCAGACCAGATACTGCTACTGGTAGGTTTTTAAGTTTACTGACAAATGTTTTCACTTTTACTCTCCTTTTGATTTATAACGTTATTTTAGGTTAAAGGATAGGCTATGAACAATAGATAAATTTACTACTGGCTGAGTACTGATGTGAATATTAGATCGGTTTGGATGGCACTATATTGCAAGAAATTATTGAAACTCTTAGAGTCTAAAATTGCGCTTAGAATAGTAGCAGAAATGAGCAACCTGATTTTGTCAGATTGCTCATACGGATTATTGAATAAGTTAAATAAAATGTTACTACATTTCTTCGCTTAGAGATTTTTTCCGTGATAGAGTTCTATTTTTATCAATTTTACTTTTAACACCTTTATCATCTGCTCCGTATGGCGAATTATAAATATAGCAAATAGCTGGCTGTTTACTATCTGGATTGATAAACCCAATTGCAGTATAGACATAGTCTTTACAAGTTTGCTGATTAATGCATACTGAGCTAAACCAGATATCTGAAACTACATATTTATGTTGATTAATCATGATTTCATTTTTAGATTCGCTGTTTTTTCCGGTTATCTCGATAAAACGGTAAGGAGCCAAAAGTAATCCTTCAGTATACCGATTAGCCGAATAAATTTTCTTACCTGCCTTATTGGTCAGATAAAAATTATACGAGTTAGTATCAATTTCGGCTTTTTGGGGATTATACTTCAATGATATTTTGCTTGTAAGCGGGTCAGCTTTGATATCCTGCTCAATTTTGCTACCAAAGCCATTGATAGTACAACCATCAGTTCCAGACAGATTTGGACCAGCTTCGACTACTTTATAACTGGCATCTTTCAAGATCACCTGATTATTATTGCTAGCATAAGCAGCCGGAAAAAGCATTACAAACCCCAAAACACCTAGGGAGTATCTTAATTTAGTCTTCATTTATATATTCCTTTATTGTTTTACTTCACATTGATTTGTGTCGGTATTGATAAAAATATGCGAATAAGAGTTAAAATTGAATTTTGGACAATCTCCAGTCGGACCACCAGCGTAGGTTATCCAATGTGCTACAAGCCCATTTTTCCCCTCAATTGGACTAACGCTTGGATTAGTTGTAGGTCCATATGATTTACTGGCTTTTGGACCAAGATAATCAAGTTGACCAATACTGGATTGATTATTGGAGATGGTTGTGATCTGCACGCCATAACTACCATTATTCGTAACTTCAAGTGTATAGTTAGCACTTGGAGTTGGGGTTGGAGCAGGAGTCGGCGATGGAGTCGGACATGATCCTGCAATTATTGGGGTTGTATCTAATTTATCCCACGCCATTCCCTCATGGTCAGAACCGGGAGCAAATCCACTAAGCGTACACCAAGCCGCAGATGGCAAATCCTTACATTGATATCGATAGTAGCCACCGCCCTCACATGCATAAACTATCGTTCCAGCCTGATATGAATCAATACTATCTGGATAAATAAATTCACCTGGTTTAGGAGTTGGTTTTGGTGCCGGTGGTACTGGTTTGACTGGATCTGGGTTAGCTTTTCTGTTTGGGATGCTCTTGTTCAAAATAGTCGTGGTAAATGCTCCAGGCACTGCCCAAGTATCATACCAAGGATTATCAGCTGGATCATAATCATTGGTAGTTGCCCACATCATAACTCCTGCATATTCTACTGGAGCATATTTACTTGCTAAAGCATTAATATCTGAACTTAACTGTCCCAAGACTTTTGTTTGATCATATCTAGATCCATGTACTTCAAACATATTTGAGCTATTGCCTGCAGCACCTGCATTAGCAACTGTTCCAACCACTACTTTGGTCTTAGAAGGAATACAAATATCAACATCATCATCACACTGCAACTGATTATCCACTTTAGCTAGGGCATTTGTAACGGCGGTGTAAAACTTTAGATTATTTTCTGAAATATTGTCAATTGTAAATCCTGATGTATTATAAGTTTGAATAAATAAAGCATCAAATAACCCAGCAGTTATTGCTGCTTGATAACTATTTGCACTTCCCCCGGAAGTTAAAACCAAATTATTCGGGCTAGCTGAACTAATATTACTACCAGAGCTCAAATAGACTTGCGGTGCACCAGTAACTATATAACCTTTACCCTTAAATTTTGCGGCTAAGGCTTTGGTAGTATTACTATCAATATTCCCTTCCAAATCCAAATCAACCCCATCTATTGGTATCGAATGATTTTTATTATAGTTATCTATTTGACTGGATACATTGCTAACCACACTATCTACACTGCCTAGATTAATTGTTTTAAAGTCTTCAGTTGCCCCACCAACGCTTAGTAGATTTATAGTCCCATTTGCCGCCAGATTAGTAGCTTTCGCAATAGCTTGCTCCATTTGAGAATTCATACTTGGAACATCTATCTTGGAAAAGCCAAAAATTAACACATTCGGTGTCTGATAACCTTTATCTTCAACTTTGGCAAGAGCCTCAATCGCAGTTGCATCAATATAGGCGGCACGAATAAAATTCGAGTCAAACAGCTTGATCATTGCCCTTTTTTTATTTTTGAATCCATTAGTGCTAATAGCTTGGAATTTATTCATACTACCCTTACCCCAAGGTAATATTCCCGCAGCACCTAATTGTGGTTGGCTGGCATAAGCAATGACTATCGATGAACCACCTAATAATAAGGCAGAGATTAACTTTATTTTATTCTTTTTTAACATATCACACTTCC
>WBZO01004462.1_pt1 | contig 15141 bp, 16 predicted proteins | sample 5204261 | NCBI WGS metagenome assembly WBZO01 (sample SAMN12412400, study PRJNA552823) | activated sludge metagenome | isolation source: activated sludge from anammox sidestream of wastewater treatment plant... | place: USA: North Carolina | collected 2017-09 | reverse complement strand
TACGATCTCTCGATGAAAATGGGCGAGCGCCGGCTGTTGCCGGCGGTGCGCGCCGCCGCGCCGGAGACGCTCGTCGTCACCGCCGGGGTGAGCTGCCGCCAGCAGATCGCTGACGGCGGCGGCCGGACGGCGCTGCATCCGGCGCAGGTGTTGCGATCGGCCTTACGACCCGAATTTTATGGGATGGGTGAAGATGAGAACTAGAGCGTTTATCGTGGTGGCAAGTTGCCTGTTGGCCGTCCTCACAGCCTGCGGCGGCCGGAAATCCCCTTCTACGTACGTCTACGTCGCCTATGAGGCCGACAGCGGCCGCTCGGTGACGATGCGCGCGGGCGATGAATTGCGCGTCATCCTGGCGGAGAACCGGAGCACCGGCTATTTGTGGAGCGTCGTCACCAATGATGAGGACGTGCTGGCGCAGGACGGCGACCCATCCTATGTAGTCAAGGGCAACGCGATCGGAGCGGGCGGGGAGGCGACTTTCACCTTCCGGGCCGCCGGGCCGGGCACGAGCGCCTTGCTGATGATCAACGCGCGGCCGTCGAGCACGGAAGCCGTCACGCCCGACCGGACGTTCGCGTTGTCGGTGGATGTGATCGAGTGACATTCCGGATCATCCGCTGCACCAGCCGGCATTTCGACCGGATGGTCGACTTCGTGAGCCGCTATAACCCGCTGGCCGAGCACCACGTCGGCTATTTTGGCTTGGCTCATGAGGATATTCGCCACGCGATCCTGATGCTCAACTTCCGCTACGACCGGGGCTTTCGCCTGGCGCAAGTGGGTCAGGAGCTGGTGGGGGTGATGGGCGTCGATTTCGACCGGCACACCCGCCGCGCCTGGCTCTATGGCCCGATCGTCGTCTCCGAGCCGTGGATGGAGACGGCCGAGGCGCTCTACGAGGCCGTCATCCGGGCCATTCCCGCCGACGCCGGCATCCGCGAGTACGAGATTTTCGTCGATTCCCGCAATGTCAACTGCCGCGCCCTGGCCGAGCGACACGACTTCACGGCCTTGGGCGAGTTCGCCATCTGCACGATCACGCCGGAGCGGCTGGCTGCCTTGCCGGAAGCGACTGTCGCCCCGTGGGACGGCCGCCACGCCGGCCAGTTCGCCGCGCTCCATGCCGAACTGTTCCCGCGCTCCAACTACACACTGGATTACATCCTGGAGGAAGTGGACAAAGGGGCCGTCTTCCTGGCGGAGAGCGACGGGGATCAGCTGGCCGGCTATTTCTTCGGCCACGTCGCCGCCGGCGCCAACGAAGCCTATGTCGAGTTGGTCGGCGTCAATCCGGGCTATCGCCGGACGGGACTGGGGCGCCGCCTCATGCTGGCCGGGCTGGCCCGGTTGCGCCAAACGCCGGGATTAAGTCGCCTTAGCCTGACGGTCGGCAGCGATAACGAGCCTGCGTTGCGCCTCTACGATTCGCTTGGTTTTGTCCGGGAACAGGATATGATGGGGTTCCGCAAGAGAGTCACGCGAGACTGAGTCATGAATCCGACTAAAGTCCTTATCTTGACCGCTGATGCCGGGTTTGGCCACCGCAGTACGTCCAATGCCATACGTCAGGCGCTGAGTTTGCGCTACGGCGAGACGGTCGAGGTTACCATCGTGAACCCGCTGGACGATTCCACGGCTCTGTCGTTCCTGCGCGGCGCCGAGAACGACTACGACAAGCTCGCGCGTGAATGGACACAGTTTTACCGGCTGGGTTACAAGATGATGGATCTCCGGTTGACGGCCAATGTGACCGAGATGGCCTACGTCATGATGATGTACGAGACCATGTCCCGCCTGGTGAAGCATTACGAGCCGGACGTGGTGGTCGTCACTTTCCCGACCTATCAATACCCCATCGCCGCGCAACGTCGCCTGGGCGGGCGATATTACCCCATCGTCACCGTCGTGACCGACCTGGTTTCATTGCACAAAATGTGGTTCAGCCAGGTGGCCGACCTGTGCCTTGTGCCGACGGAGATCGCCGCGCAACGCGCATTCAATCGCGGCCTGACTCCGGATGCTGTTCATGTGACCGGGCTGCCGGTCAATCCTGAATTGGCGGCCGCCCCGGGCTCGAAAGCGGCGGCACGGCGCGCCCTGGGCTGGCCGGAGGACAAGTTCACCGTCCTGGCCGTAGGGAGCAACCGCATCGAGGGGCTGGAAGATTTCACCCATGTCCTGAACCATTCCGGCTTCGATGTGCACCTGGTCGCCGTGGCGGGCGGCAGCCAACGTCTCTACACCGCGTTGCAAACCGAGGAATGGCACATCCCGACTACGATCTATGATTTCGTGGACGATATGCCTCGCCTGATGCACGCTGCCGACTGCATCCTTAGCAAGGCCGGCGGATTGATCGTCACCGAGTCGCTGGCCTGCGGCCTGCCGCTCATCATCATGAAGATCATCCCCGGCCAGGAGATCGGCAACGCGCAATATGTGGTGGCCGAGGGGGCGGGCGATGTCGCCCTGGAGCCGCTGGCTTTTCTGGAGACGATGGCCCACTGGCTGACCAACGACCGGCAACTATATCGCGAGCGAGTCGCCAACGCTGTGCGCCTGGGCCGGCCGCAAGCTGCCTTCGACGCGGCCGAACTCATCTGGCAAGCCGCCCAGGGGGGCGTGCCCATCCGTCCCAGCCGCTTCCATATTTCCAAAGAGAAGCTTAAGACTCTGTTGCGGCAATTCGGCGGCAGTGATAAACCTATCAACGTATAATCCCATCGGTTGGCGGCCATGTTCCCCACCGGCGCAGTTATCGCTGCTGGCAAATCGGGGCGCGTGGCGGCCGGCTCATGAGCAACAGGAATTATTAGTATGAGAATGAAAGCGCTATTTATGATACTTTTGGCCGTCTTGCTGGCCGCCTGTTCGTCCGGCGGGGCCAAGACCGCCGCTACCCCTCCTCCGACCGTCGTCACGACTGACGACGGGCCGGCGCTCCTGCCCGTGGGGACGACCGGGGCTTCGGGACCATCGGCCGCTGCCGAACCGACCACCGCCGGCGCGGTTCCTGCGCTGCCAACGTCCACCCCGACCGGTCTTGACTATCCCCCCGCGCCCGAAGAGCCGGCGCTGCCGCCGGGTTATCCCGACGCGCCGTCGCTCCCGTCCGGCTATCCTGATCTGTCGGCGAGCATGACGCCCGTCGTCGCCGGCCCGATCACGCCCTCGCCCGAGCAAGAGCGTTTGATCGAAGGCGCGGCCCGTGACCTTAGCAGCAACGCCGACGTGCCGATGGACGAGATTAAGCTGGTGTCGGCCGTGTCCGTCACCTGGCCTGATGGCGCGCTGGGCTGCCCCGAGGCGGGCATGACCTATATTCAGGCGCAGATCGAGGGGCTGCTGATCACTTTGGGAGCCGGCGGCAAGGAATACACCTACCACACCGACGGCGCTAAAAACTATGTGTTCTGCCGCGACGGCGTGCCGCTCTCCAGCGGCTCGCTCCCTTAGCCGTCCCGACGAGACCGGCCGTGCTGGACATGCAGATGTGACAGGAATTGTTGCGTCCGTTCGTCTTTGGGCGCGGTAAACATCTCTTCGGGCGAAGCGATCTCGACGAAGCGACCCTCATGCATGAACATGATGCGGTCGGCAAAGCGGCGGGCAAAGCTCATCTCGTGTGTGACGGTGATCATCGTCATGCCTTCCTCGACCAGCTTCTGCATCACGGCCAGGACCTCGCCGACCAGTTCGGGGTCGAGGGCCGAGGTCGGCTCGTCGAAGAGCATCACCTGGGGCTGCATGGTCATGGCGCGGGCGATGGCGACGCGCTGCTGCTGGCCACCGGAGAGCCGTGACGGATACTGATTGGCCTTGTCCGCCAGCCCGACCTTCTCCAGATTGATCATCGCCAGCTCAATGGCCTCGGCGCGGTCCATCTTCTTGACCGTGACCGGCCCCTCGATGATGTTCTCCAGCGCGGTCATGTGGGCGAACAGGTTGAACGACTGGAAGACCATGCCCGTCTTGAGGCGCAGATCGTGCACCTGTTTGCGCCAGGCGCGCCCCTGGCCGCCGCAGTCAACCGTCAGGCCGTCGATCGTCACGGTGCCGAAGTCCGGCTGCTCCAGGAAATTCAGGCAGCGCAACAGCGTGCTCTTGCCCGACCCGCTGCGGCCGATGATACATACCACTTCTCTGGGCGCGATCTCCAGATCAAGATCGCGCAGGACGTGGAGGCTATCGAAATATTTATCGAGATGAGAGACTTGAACGATAGGCGTCATGACAGCGTGCGCTCCCCGCGGGCCAGCCGCGCCTCGATCCGGTCCTGGACGGCCGAGAAGATAATCGTGATGATCCAGTAGAACACGGCGGCGATGAGCAGCGCCTCCAGGCTGCGGAAATTGGCCCGGCCGACCTTCTGCGCCCGCCACAGGATTTCCCACACGAACCCGGTCGTCGCCACCAGCGATGTATCCTTCAGCATGGCGATGAACTGGTTGCCCATGGGCGGGATGGTCAGCTTCAACGCTTGGGGCAGGATGATACGACGCATGATCTGGCCGTCGGTCATGCCGATGGCCAGGGCTGCCTCGCGCTGGCCGATGCCGACGGACTGGATGCCCGCGCGGACGATCTCGGTGTTATACGCGCCGTAGTTGATGCCCAGCGCCAGTACGCCGGCCGTCATGCCGGTCAGCACGATGCCCAGTTGCGGCAAGGCCAGGAAGAAGAAGAAGATCTGCAACAGCAGCGGCGTGCCCCGGATGAGCGATATGTAAAAGGTCGCCAGCGCGTAGGCGGGCGGGTATTTCGACAGGCGGCCGAGCGCCCCGAGGATGGCCAGCACGATCGACATGGTGATGGCCAGAATTGAGAGCAGGATCGTCAGCCCGACGCCCCCGAAAATAAACGGCGTGTAGGTGGCGATGAACTTCCAGTCGAGCTGGATGGTGCGAATGGTGATGTCGCCTATCTGGGCGCGAAAGCCGCTGAAGAGGAACGCCAATAGCCCGAATAGCACAAGGTAGGAAATGCGAACGCCGAGGGCGAAACGACGTTTGCGGCGACGACGGCGATGCGCCAGATGCTCCGCCTGCGCTTGCAGTCGCTTGATTTCGGCGTCGTCAGGTTGGTCGGCCATGATGCTCATTGTCGCCTCCTTTTGTGCGCGCAGAGTGGCAGGACGAAACGAAGCGCGCAAGGCCTCGCTCCATCCTGCCGTTTATCAAGGCGCTATGATTTACTTGGTGGGCGCTTCGGTCAAATCAGAGCCGAACCATTTCATCGACAGCTCGCGCAGGGTGCCATCGTCGTGCATCGCCTGGATGATCTCGCCGACGCGCTTGACGGTCGAGGTGTTGTCCAGCGCGCCGCTCTTGTCGAAGGCCACGGCCAGGTTCTCGGAGAAGACCGGCGTGCCGACCCGGTGGACCTTGACGCCGCCCTCGATGGCCGCTTCAACGACTGTGTTGGAAGTGAGGAATACCTTGAAGTCCTGGCGGCCGGACTGGATCGACTGCGGGCACTCGGCGTCGGTCGGCAGGGGGATGACCGTCACATTCTTGGGCGGGTCGGTGTAGAAGCTCTCCTTGGGCAGGCCCAGCTCGTCGACGGCGCCGTTGAGCCATGTCTCGTAGGTGGTGGAGACGGCGACGCAAACGGCCTGACCATCCACGTCGGCCCACTCGTCGATACCGGAGCCATCGGCCGCGGCGAATTGGGCGGGGGTGTAGTAGTAGGCCGGGCTGGCGAAGTCGAGCGCCTTCTGGCGGGCAGTCGTCACCGTCATGGAGCCGACGCTCATGTCCCACTGGCCGCCCCAATTGCCGGCGGTGATGACGTCCCAATCGGGCGTGACAAATTCCGCCTCAACGCCCAGACGCTTGGCGATCTCGCGGGCGACGTCGACGTCGAAACCGGTGAAGTTGCCGTTGGCGTCGAGGAACGACTGTGGCTCATAGTTTGGATCAGTAGAGACACGTACCTTGCCTCGCTTCTGGATATCCGATAGCAGGTCGCTGCCTTTGCTTCCTCCCGAGGCGCAGCCGACCATCACTAACGACGCAAGCAAGATGACGAGCATGACGGATATCAATCGCTTCACGGTTTCTTTCTCCTTTTTTAATGGTGCACCATATCTAAATGGCCTGTAATGGGGCGGCAAATGCCGCGTTCGACGTTTATTGCCTGCCAAACCGGCGCGAAATCTCGACGATCTGTCAGGCCGGCTACCCTGATGGGCAACCCCGACAAAATGACGCCCTACATTATGCACAAACTATGAGGATACGCCAAAAATTAGTGAAGTTCGGGCGCCAGCGCGTTCCGGAAGTCGTGGATGTTGTCGGCGATCGAATGCGGCCCGCCGAAGATGGCGCTGCCGGCTACCAGGATGGTGGCCCCGGCGGCGACGATCTCGGCCGCGTTGTCGGGCTTGATGCCGCCGTCGACCTCCAGCTCGGCCGTGGAGCCGATGGCGTCGAGCATCGCCCGTAGCCGCCGGATCTTGTCCGTGCTGGTGGGGATGTAGGATTGGCCGCCGAAGCCCGGGTTGACCGACATCACCAGCGCCATATCGACGTAGGGCAGGATCTCCTCCAGCGCGACCAGCGGCGTCGCCGGGTTGAGCGTCACGCCCGGCCGCACGCCCAACTCGCGGATGGCCTCGACCGTGCGATGCAAATGGGGGCAGGTCTCGACGTGGACGGTCAGGATGTCGGCTCCGGCGTGGGCGAAGTCAGCCAGGTATCGCTCCGGCTGCTCGATCATGAGGTGCACGTCGATGAGGGCGTTGAACCGGCGCACGATCGGCCGTATCGCCCGGACGATGAACGGCCCGATGGTGATGTTGGGCACGAAGTGGCCGTCCATGACGTCGACGTGGATGGTGTCGGCTCCGGCGGCGAGGGCTTCCTCGACCTGGTTGCCCAATTGGGAGAAGTCGGCTGAGAGAATCGACGGCGCTAAATGGATCTGATTCGTCATGTCGAAATTAAAGACTTAAGACTCTGATACAAAGGGGGATGTCTTGCTGACAACTATCACTGCTGCTTGATTTCATCCCAGGTACGAAGGTCGTCATCGAGATCGCTTATATCGTAGTCGGGCGATATGCCTCGGGCAGCCAGCAACTGCCGAAACTCCCACAGGCTCATATCAGCTAACTCCCGAGCATGACCAATGGACAGACGGCGCTGCTGATAAAGCTGCAAAGCAAGTTCGACCCGCAACTCATCGGTCGTGGCGTGAGCGGCTTGAAGGAGGTGGCGAGGGATCTCTATGATTGTAGTTAGCTCTGTCATTCTCATGACCTCATATCAGACGGTATCATTATACCGTAAAATCATCGCGGGCGTTGTTGATCGGGCCATCCGCGATTGTCTGCGTCGATAAGTGTACGATCGACCTTATTTCCTCTACAATAGCGGCTATGTCCCTCGAAATCGATCCCACTCTCAAGCCCTTTTTCGATCCCGCCGGCGTCGTCGTCGTTGGGGCCAGCAGCGCGCCGGGCAAGCTCGGCTTCGGCGTGGCCCGCAACCTCGTGCAGAGCGGCTACACCGGCGCGATCCACTTCGTCAACCCCCGCGGCGGCCGCCTGCTGGACCGCCCGGTCTACGCCTCCATCGCCGAGGTGCCCGACCCGGCCGATCTGGCGGTGATCATCGTCGCCGCGCCGCTGGTGCCGGATGCGCTGGCCCAACTCGGCCGCCGGGGCATCCGCGCCGCCGTCGTTGCCTCGGGCGGCTTCCGCGAGACGGGGCCGGAGGGGGCGCGCCTGGAGGAAGAGAGCGTCCGCGTGGCCCGCGAATATGGCGTGCGCTTCGTTGGGCCAAACTGCATCGGCTTCATCGACACCCATCTGCCGCTGGACACGACCTTCCTCGCTCCGCCGGGGCCGACGCCGGGCGACATCGCCTTCATCTCCCACTCCGGGGCGATCTGCGCGGCGATCATCGACTGGGCGCGCGGCCAGGGGTTCGGGCTGTCGCACCTGATCAGCCTCGGCAATCAGGCCGACGTGCGCGAGACCGACACATTGGCCGCCGTGGCCGCCGACCCGGACACGAAAGCCATCACCCTCTATCTGGAAGGCGTGGGTGACGGCCGTCGCTTCGTGAGCGTAGCCCGGGAGGTGACCCGCCACAAGCCGGTCGTCGCTCTCAAGGTCGGCCGCTATGAGGCTGGGCAGCGGGCTGTGGCCAGCCATACCGGGGCGCTGGCCGGGCAGGAATCGGCCTTCGACGCCGCCTTCAAGCGGGCGGGCGTCCTGCGGGCCGACACCGGCGAGGAGATGTTCGACTGGGCGCGAGCGCTGGCCTGGTGCCCATTGCCGGCGGGACCAAACGTGGCCGTGCTGACCAACGCCGGCGGCCCGGGCGTGATGGCCGCCGACGCGCTGGAGGGGTTCGGCTTGCGGCTGGCCACGCTGTCGCTCGAGACGCAAGAGCAGTTGGGCGCTCTGCTGCCGCACGACGCCAGCGCGCGCAATCCGGTGGATATGCTGGCCTCGGCCACGGTTGGGCAGTATGCTGATTCGCTGCGCCTTCTACTCGATGATCCCGGCGTCGATAGCATCCTGATCATTATCCCGCCGCCCCCGGCGGATACGGCCGGCGGCATCGCCCGCGCGCTGATCCCCGTCATTTTCGGCGCGACCAAGCCGGTCGTTGTGGCCCTGATGGGCGAGCGTATGATCCAGGAGGCGGTCGAGTATTTCCGGGCATCGCAAGTGCCCGAGTATCGTTTCCCGGAGCGGGCGGCGTCGGCGCTGGCGGCGCTGACACGCCGGGCCGAGATGCTGCGCGCGCTCGATGACGACGACGCGCCCCCGGCAGATATCCGGCCGGACGAGGCTCGCCATGCTTTGGAGACCTGGCGCGCGACCGGCGACACGGCCGAATTCCTGCCGTTCGATGTGGTGGCCGATATGCTGGTCGCCTACGGCATCGACGTGCCGCGGGCAGCGCTGGCCACGTCGGCCGAGGAGGCGGTGGCGTTGGCCGGCCGCGCGGGCTATCCGGTCGCGCTCAAGATCGCCTCGCCCGACATCGTGCACAAGTCGGAGGCGGGCGGCGTGCTGCTCAATTTGCGTAGCGCGGAGGAGGTAGCCGCGGGTTATGCGTCGATGCTGGCCAACGTGGTCGCGGCCGCGCCGGAGGCCGTCATCGAGGGCGTCCTGGTGCAGCGCATGGTGACGGGCGGGCAGGAAGTTATCGTCGGCGCGCTGCAAGACCCGCAATTCGGGGCCATCGTCATGTTCGGCTCGGGCGGCGTGGAGGTCGAGGGGCTGAAGGACGTGGCGTTCGCGCTGGCTCCGCTGGGCGAGGGCGAGGCAATGGAGATGCTGGAGAACACCTGGGCCGGACGACGATTGAGGGGCTTCCGCAACCTGCCGCCGGGCGACCGCGCCGCCGTGCTGGGCGTCATCCGGCGCCTGGGCCAACTGGCGGCCGACTTCCCCGAGTTGATCGAACTGGAGCTGAATCCGGTGCGCGTCTTGCCCCAGGGGGCGGTCGCCGTGGACGTTCGGGCGCGTTTGGCCGCCGGGTAGTCGCGGCGCTAGAAAGAGGCCGACGAGACGATCTCGACGATCACCGCCACCCCTTTGGCGATGCCGGGCACGACGCCGGCCAATTCGCCGGCCGCGCGCCGGGCGATCCCGCCCAGGTCGGTGAGCGTGTCCTGATCGGGATGGGCGGATGTGGCTTCTTCGGCCAGCGCGTCCACCCGCCGCACCAGGGTTTCAGCCGCGGGCAGATATTCGGGCGGCACGTGGAGCAGCGCCGTCCTCAGGTCGGCCATCAACCGGGTTAGTTCCTCGCGCTGATTGGGCCGCATGGCGGGCACGGCGCTGATAGTCTGTGTCACGGCGTCGAGGCGCGACGCAAGGTTGAGCGTGGCGGCGCGAAAATCGCCGGACAGCTCGTAACGGCCGCCGGCCTCGTCGCCGTCGACGCCCTTGCGCCCCGCTTGTACGTCACCCCCGGCCTGCACATCGCCGCCGATGAACGCGCCGCCGCCCGTGTTGAGCGTTTGAATCTGGTAGATAGTGGTCCCGTCGGACTCGCTGCCGGTCGTGCCCTGGGGCAAGGCGAAGCCGGCGGGGATGGAAGGCCAGGACACGTTGGCGCGCTGCTTCCGGACTTCCTGCAACAACAAATCCAGCCGGCCGTTGCGCGCCATGTCCATGATCAATGAATTGACCTTCGTCGGCTTGGCGCCGCCGCGCAGCGAGTCATAATCGACGCCCAGGATAAAGGCCAGCGTCTCGATCTCTTCGCCGTTGAAGTAATAGGTTAGCTTGCCCTGCAGATCGGCCAGAAATTCGCGGCTTGCGTCGTTCATGCTTCCTCCGGAAGGTTCATGCCCCCGTCAGGCGGTGGAGGGCGGCCGTAATCTGGCGAGCGATGGCGGGGATGCTTGGGCGAACGTCGCCCAGCCCGTCCGCGGCCCGTTCCAGCGTCGAACCGCCGACGAGGGCCAATTCGCCGTCCCCGGCGGCCAGCGCCTTCGACACCATGCTCAGCCTCGTCGCCAGCAAGCCGGCCTCTTTGGCGCGCCCGGCCGGCAGCTGATTGATCTCCGCCTGTAACCCGGCGATGAGGCCGGTCAGGTTGGCCCGGCCGGCGGCGTCGCCCACAGGCGCATCGAGGATCGTCTGGGTGACGTTGGCCAATTGCGATTCGATATTGAGCATCGCCCCGCGAAAATCGCCGGACAGAACGTACTTGCCGCCCTTGACCTGGTCGCCATGGATCGTCGTCGCCCCCAGGTGGACATCGCCCCCGGCGGTGACGTTCCCGGCGACGTAACCGCCGCCGCCGGTGTTGATGGTCGTGCCGCCGGGCGGGACCAGCGGGTCGGGCAATGGCTGGCCTTTGCGCGCGCCCTCGCCGCCCAGCGCCATGGCCACGGGGAAATTCGCGCCGCTGAACTCGTAGACCGGCGTCTGGGGGACGTTGTACTCGTCACGAGCAGTCTGCGGCACTTTGCGTGAGACGTAGCTCATCAGGTCGCTGACCAGGATATACGGCTCGCCGTCCTGCCGAGCGTAACCAGTCAGCCCCTCGACCAGGTGGTAGGTGAAGATGCTCATCTTGCGGTCGGGGCGGACGTAGGAGCTTTCGTCGGCCGTCGACGAGCTAAGGACGGCTCGCCCCTGGCCCTGGGTCAGAGCCACGACGCTGCGAGCCTCGGCAGGAGCGGCGGCCTTGGCCAGCCCTTGCCCGGCGAACAGGTCGCCGCCCTTGACGCCCATGCCTCCGGCGTGGCAGCAGTCGAAGATGACCAGCAGCCGCCGCGGCCGCACCATCTCGATCTCGTCGGCGATCTCGGTCGCGGGCAAGAGCGAGTCGGTGATGGGGTAGCGGGTGTCGTAGGGCAAGAGATAGTAGCTCTTGTCGGCGCTGTTCAGCACGCCGTGGCCGGAATAGTAGATGACGGCCGTGGCGTTGCCGCTGCGGTCGGCGGCGATGCGTTCCTTCAACCACGACAAGCCCTGCCGGATGCCGTTGCGCGACGCGTCGCTACCCTTCAGCAAGCGGACGTTCTCTTTAGGGTAGGCGCAGCGCTCGGGATGGATGAGGACTTCCTGCAAAGCGGCGGCGTCCTTGGCCACCGTCGGCAGGGCGTAGTTGGAGACCAGGTTGTCATTGACGGCGATCAGTAGGGCGTAGCCGTTGGTGAACTGCTCCTTTGCCATAAGTTCCCTCGCAACGCCGGCCCGATGCGCGAAAGGGCGCGCCCGAGCGACGATGATGCGGGATTATACAACAAAACCATACTGGCGAAAGGCCGGGAGATGTAAAAAAATGGGCGCCGGCCGGGCCGCCGGCGCCATCATCTGTGGCCTATGATAGGGCTGTTGCCTTTTAGTCGATTATCCGCTACACTTCTTGTTAGATAAACGTCTAATAACCGCGCTTGCTCGATCGCCATCTAGCGACGGGCCGGCGTTTGGAGCCTTTATGAATCCACCCGCCAATGGCCCCCTCGACCGGATCCGTCGAGGGGGGTCTTCGTATATCGCCCACCTGCGCCTGTTTTCCCGCAACGTCTGGTTTGTGCTGCTGGCAGGCATGGGCAACGGGTTCGCCTTCGGCGTCTTCCTCTTCGTCTTCAACTTCTACGTGCTGAGCCTCGGCCCGCGCTACGACGAGGCGTTCCTGGGCACGCTGACCTCGGCCGCGTCGCTGGCGACCATCCTCATGGCGTTGCCGTCGGCCTGGCTGGCGCAGCGCTACCCGGCCAAGTGGGTGCTGGCGGCCGGCGGCCTCATCGGGCTGGTCGCCTATCTGGGTATCGTTCTCTTCCCGGTGTGGGGCGCGCTGATCTTCTTCCGTATGCTGGCCGGCGCGTCGATGAGCCTGACCATGGTGGCCGCCGCGCCGTTCCTGATGGCCAATACCGGCGAGGCCGAGCGACAGTGGGCGTTCAGCTTCCAGGCGGGTCTGTCGACGGTGGCCAGCTTCTTCGGCAACCTGCTGGCCGGCATCCTGCCCAGCTATTTCGCCGGTTTCTTCGGCGTGGCCGCCACCCACACGACGGCCTATCGGGCGTCGCTGGCGGCGATGGTGCTGATCAGCGGCCTGACCATCGTCCCGTTGCTCTTCATCAGGGGCGCCAAAAACACGCCGCCGATGGAAGAGTTGCCCTGGGTGCAGCTGCGTCGCTACCGGCGCATGTTCGCCATCATCCTGTTGCCGTCGCTGCTCATCGGCCTGGGCGCAGGCCTGATGCAACCGTTTATGAACGTCTATTTCCGCAACGTCTATCAGAAGTCCGACGCGGCCATCGGCGTCGTCTTCGCGCTCGGTGGGCTGGCCATGGCCGTGGGGCAGTTCATCGGCCCGCCTATGGCCGACCGCATGGGCAAGATTCGCACGGTGATGTTCACCCAGGCGCTGTCGATCCCGTTCCTGATGACGATGGGGATCGGGGCGTGGATGGTGACCGCCGGGCTGGCCCGGGCGGAGACGTTCTTTATTCTGGCCGGCATCTCCTATATCTTCCGGCTGGCTCTGATGAACCTGAGCAACCCCGTCTACAGCACGTTCATTCTGGAGCGCGTGCCGGTGCAAGCCCAGGCGCTATCGATTAGCCTGACCAACCTCGTCTTCCAGGTCGGCTGGTTCGTCATGCCCCAGGTCAGCGGCCGGTTGCAGGTGCAACATGGTCCGGCGGGCTTCGCCTATATTTTCGCGGGGGTCACGGGGTTCTATATCTCGGCGATTCTGGTGGAGAAGTGGTTCTTTGGCCGCGACGCCCATGCCGAGCGGCAGTTGCGCGCCGCCCGCTCCACGATCGTCTGATCGTGCCACGATCGTTTGATCGCCGGCGGCCCGGCCGAAGAAACTAAAAACGGTGGCTGCCGGTTACCCGACAACCACCGTCTGGATGAATGGTTTACGCCGTCTGACTGTCTCTAGTTCCAGCGATTGCGATCCCGATCCCGGTCGCCGCCGCGATTCTGATTATAGCCGCCGCCACCGCCACCGCGATTACGGTTGTCGGGACGACCGCCGCCGAACCCCCCGCGACCACCGCCGCCGGAGCCGGCCGGACGTTCTTCGCGCGGCTTGGCTTCATTGACCTTCAGCGGGCGACCGCCGAAGGAATATCCGTTCAGGGCTGATATAGCCGCGTCAGCCTCGGAGTTATCCATGGCCACAAAGCAGAAGCCGCGGAAGCGGCCTGTCTCCCGGTCGTTGATCATATCGACCGAGCGGACGTCGCCATAGGTGGAGAACAACTCGCGAACCTGCTCTTCGTCCGTGTCAAACGGCAAGTTACCAACGTAAAGCTTTTTCATCTTCCTTCTTGAACCCCAAGATACTAATGTGTGTGATCTGATGTATGGGCATGCCCGTGGGCGATTTCATCCGTTGTCGCCCGGCGTAAACCAACGATCTCGACTTCAAAATGCAGGGTTTCTCCGGCCAGGGGGTGATTCAGATCCAGGAGCGCGCCGTCGTCGCGCAGCTCCGAGATGTAGGCCTCCATCTGACGGCCGGTCTCGTTGTCAATCATGTGCAGTTCCATGCCTTCTTCCAGATCGATGTCGCCGGGGAAGGCATCGTAGGGCACCAGTTCATAGGCTTCCGGATCGACATCGCCATAGGCGTCTTCCGGGTTGACGCTGACTTTACGCGCGTCGCCAACTTTCAGGCCTGTCAGCGCTTGCTCCAGCCCGGGAATGATATTCTGGGCGCCGTGCAAGTAGACAAGCGGGTCATCGTTCTCGGCTGAGTCGATCTCCTCTCCATCATCCAGGCGCAGGACATACGCCAGGCTGACGACCAGGCCATCGGCGACCGCGAGGCCGCCGGCGGAGAGGCCGTCTTGCTCTTCCAAATCTTTAGCCAAACAGTTCTCCTGACCGGCGTGTTCCCAATATCGATGTTTTCTGCGGCAGACCTATAAAAAAAGCCACCCCGACTTTGCAATTCCAGTTAGCAAGTCCAGGCGGCCTCAGAGCGGTCCCAAGTAACTACGCACACCAGTCAACCTGTACTATAACGGAGTGTAAAGCGCGTGTCAATCAGCATTTTTCGTCAAATTTCATGGCTTGCGTTACCTTTCAGACATGGAATCCACGACACATTCTCATGCCGAATCGGCGACGTTGCCCTGCCGATCGTGCGGGCATATTTTTGAGAGCGAAGTCTGGGTCGTCGTCGACGTCGACGAGCGGCCGGACCTGCTGGCGCGGCTGCGCGCGGGGACGATCCACGACCTGACCTGCCCGGAGTGCGGCCGCGTGGCGACGGTCAACGCGCCGCTGCTTGTCTACCGGCCCGGCGCCGAGCCGCCGCTGCTGTTTTCGCCGGCCAAAGGCGACGACCGCCAGCGCGACGAGGAGCAGGCCGAGGCGTTGCTGGGCATCCTGGCCACCGACTTCGGCGACGACTGGCGCGACGAGTGGCTGGAGCACGGCGTGGCCGGCGCGGCCCGCGAGGCGCTGCCCATGCTGTTGGGCGACGACCCGGAGACGGCCGCCCGGCTGGCCGCGGCCACTCGTGGCGAAGTCCCGGAGATCTCGCCGTCGCTGCGGCGGGCGCTGGAGGAGATCATCAACACGCTGACGGCCGAGGGGATTCGTGTGCAGACGCCGGAGGATCTCGGCCGGGCGCTGGCGACGCGGCCGGAGCTGAAGGCGCGCGTGGCGGAACTGTTAGGAGGGGG
>WBZO01004461.1_pt1 | contig 15141 bp, 17 predicted proteins | sample 5204261 | NCBI WGS metagenome assembly WBZO01 (sample SAMN12412400, study PRJNA552823) | activated sludge metagenome | isolation source: activated sludge from anammox sidestream of wastewater treatment plant... | place: USA: North Carolina | collected 2017-09 | reverse complement strand
CTCGTCGGGTACCTCGCCGTCGTCGGCGGCGATGACGGCGTCCTCGAAGCCGAGCAGGACGCGGGGCGCGACCTCCAGGGCCAGGTAGAGGTCGAGGGGCCCGGCGCAGGCCTCCTCGGGGTGGAGGTCGACCTCCCACGTCTGGCGCAGGGAGTAGCTCTCCACGAAGTGGCGCTCGTCGTGCACGTGGAACCCGTGCTCGATGGCGTGGTCCTTGAGGTCGGCGACGAAGCCGGGGACGTCGAGAGCGGCCACCTCAGGACGACACCGCCTCGGCCGCCAGGCTGCGGCGCAGGAAACCGACGGCGTCGTCGAAGGCGACGGCGGCCGGCTCGATCAGGTCGTTCATACCGAAGAAGCCGTGGAACATCCCGCCGTACTCGTGGACCTCGGCGGGCGTGCCCTCGGCCGCGAGGCGCTCCGCGTAGGCGCGCCCCTGGTCGCGCAGCGGGTCGTACTGGGCGGTGATCACCAGCGCCGGCGGCAGGCCGGCGAGCGACGCGGCGCGGATCGGCGACGCCCGCCAGTCGTCGGCGTCGGAGGCCCGGCTCAGGTAGTGGCCGTGGAACCAGCGGATCGCGGGTACCTCCAGGAAGTACCCCGAGGCGTTCTCGATCATCGACGGGCTCTCGAACTCGTTGTCGGTCGCCGGGTAGACCAGGAGCTGAGCGGCGATCGGCGGGCCGCCGGAGTCGCGGGCGTCGAGCGCCACGACCGCGGCCAGGTTGCCGCCCGCGCTGTCGCCGGCCACGGCGAGCCGCGCCGGGTCGGCGCCCAGCTCGTCGGCGTGGTCCGAGGCCCAGCGGGTGGCGTCGATGGCGTCGTGGACGGCGGCGGGGAACGGGTGCTCGGGGGCGAGGCGGTAGTCGACCGACAGCACCGCGCACGGCGTGGCGTCGGCGATCATGCGGCAGATGTTGTCGTGGGTCTCCAGGTCGCCGATGACCCACCCGCCGCCGTGGAGGTACACGACGAGCGGCAGCAGCTCGGCCCGCCCCGGCCGGTAGGCCCGCACCGGGATGGGGCCGTCGCGCCCGTCGATGGTGAGGTCCTCGACGGTGGCCACGTCGATGCTGCTGGGCAGCGTGGCCGCCCGCAACGCCTCGCGGAGCTCGCGCGGCTCCTTGCCCTCGGGGTCCATGAGGCCGAGCTCGTTCACCAGGTCGACCACGACCTGGGCCTGGGGGTGCAGCGGCATCGTCAGCCCTCCTCGCCGGTGGTGCCCACAGCGTCGCGCAGCTTCGCGGCCAGGTCCCGCAGCGCCGCCCCCCGGTGCGAGAGCCGGTCCTTCTCCGCGGCGTCCATCTCGGCGAACGTCCGGCCGGCCGGGTCGGCGGAGGGCGCGAAGACCGGGTCGTACCCGAAGCCCGCGGCGCCCCTGGGCGCCTCGGTGATCCGGCCCTCGACCACGCCCACCCCCTCGAGCGCCTCCCCCGACGGGAACACCAGCACCACGACCGTCGTGAAGCGCGCCCCCCGGTCCGGGGGCGCGACCCCGGCCATCTCGCGCAGCAGCCGCTCCACGTTGTCGGCGTAGGTGGCGTTCTCCCCCGCGTACCGCGCCGACCGCACACCGGGTTCCCCATCGAGGGCGTCGACCTCGAGCCCGGTGTCGTCGGCGAGGGCGGGCAGGTCGGTGGCCGCGCCGAGCACCCGGGCCTTGAGCAGCGCGTTCTCGCGCAGCGTCGTCCCCGTCTCCTCCACCTCCGGCACCCCGGCCGGGCGCCCGACCAGCTCGACGGCGCGACCGGTCGCGGTGGCCGACAGCACGGCCGCCAGCTCCCGGGCCTTGTCGGGATTGGCGGTGGCCAGCACCACCCGCAGCGGGTCGCGGCGTTCAGGAGGCACGGGGCGCGGGGGGCACCTCGAGCAGCTCGCGCTGCAAGGCGACGATCTCGCCGATCCCGTGCTCGGCCAGGGCGAGGAGCGAGTCGAGCTCACCACGGCTGAACGCCGCGCCCTCGGCCGTCCCCTGGACCTCCACGAAGCGCCCGGAACCCGTCATCACGACGTTCATGTCGACCTCGGCCCGGACGTCTTCGGAGTAGTCGAGGTCGAGCGACGGCAGCGCGTCGACCACCCCCACCGACACCGCGCCGCAGGCGTCGGTGAGCGGGTGCTCGGCCATCTTCTTGGCCGCCACCAGCCGGCTGCACGCGTCGTGGAGCGCGAGGTAGCCACCGCAGATCGCGGCCGTGCGCGTCCCGCCGTCGGCCTGGAGCACGTCGCAGTCGACGGTGATCTGCACGTCGGGCATGGCCTCCAGGTCGGTGACGGCCCTCAGGCTCCGCCCGATCAGCCGCTGGATCTCCTGGGTGCGCCCCGACTGCCTACCCCTCGCCGCCTCTCGACCGACCCGCTCGGGGCTCGAGCCGGGCAGCATCGAGTACTCGGCCGTCACCCAGCCGCGGCCGGTGCCGCGCAGCCACGGCGGCACCCGCTCCTCGGGCGACGCGGTGCACAGCACGCGGGTGCGCCCCATCTCCACGAGCACGGAGCCGGCGGCCATCTCGGTGAAGTCGCGCGTGAACGCGAGCGGGCGGAGCTCGTCGGGCTCGCGCCCGTCGCGGCGGATTCCCATCGGACTGCTGCTCCTCGTCGGGTCGGGGGTGGTCGTGGCTACCGGGTCAGACCGTGGTGACCATGTGCGGCGCGGCCAGGGTGACGTGGGATCCGAACGCGCCGGCCGCCTCCTCCGCGGAGGCGAGCGGGTCGAGCGTGGGCCAGAGGTGGGTGATGAACAGCCGCCGGGCCCGGGCCTCCCGGGCCGCCTCCCCCGCCTGGCGCGCCGAGAGGTGCAGGCCGCTCGGCCGGTGCGCGTGCAGGTAGGTCGCCTCCGAGAGCACCAGGTCGGCGCCGGGATCGAACGCGGCGACGCTCCAACCCGGGCCGGTGTCGGAGGTGTACACGAGGCGACGGTCGTCGGCGCTCACCTCCACCGCCACGGTCGGCGGCGGGTGGTCGGTGCGCGAGAACGCGAGCGCCAGGCCGCCGAGCGTCGCGCGGTCGCCGTCGCCGACCTCGTGCCACGTGAACGTGTCGCCCCAGTCGCGGACGAGGCCGCCCATGGCGCCGGCCAGGCCGGCCGGCCCGTAGACGGGGATGCACGCGCGTTCGAGGCCGTAGCGGGCGAGGACGTGCAGGCCGTACAGGTCGGCGCAGTGGTCGGGGTGCAGGTGGGTCACGACGACCCCGGTCAGCTCGGCCGGGTCGAGGTGGCGCTGCAGGTTGGGGAAGGTGCCGTTGCCGCAGTCGAGCCACACCGTGGTTGATCCGGACCGCACGAGGTAGCCGCTGCACGGCCCCGACCCCGGTGCGCCGAACGACCCGGAGCGCCCGAGGACGGTCAGCTCCACGTCCAGGTCTCCACGTGCTCGACCTCGGGGCCGCAGAAGATCCCGCCGAGCCGGCGGAACGTCGCGGCGTCGCCGCTGGTGAGGAACCGGTGCACGGCCGACCCGTTCGAGGCCGGGGCGTGGTCGGCGGAGCCGTTCGTGCGGGCCCGGGCCCGCGGGCCCACCGGCGCAGGCGCGGGCGCGGGGGCGGGTGCGACCGCGATCGCGGAGCCGGCGGCCGACGCCGGCCGCGCGACCCGTCGGCCGGCGACCGCGGGATCCGGCGCGGGCGACGGTTCCTCCCCGCCCCCACCGGCGGGCCCCCCGGCGGCGGGGCGGAGCATCCGGCGCACCTCGAAGGCGGTCTCGTCGGCGCTCGACACGAGCACCACGTCGCGCCCCATGACGTCGGAGATGGTGCGGGCGAGCATCGGGTAGTGGGTGCAGCCGAGCACGAGGGTGTCGACGCCGGCCTCGCGCACGGGGGCCAGCAGGTCGCGCGCGAGAGCGTGCACCTCCGGCGAGTGGACGTCGCCGGCCTCCACGTACTCGACGAAGCCGGGGCACGCCGCCGCGGTGAGCTCGAGCCCCCGCCGGGCCGCGGCGCGCTGGTACGCGCCGGAGGCGATCGTGCCCGTGGTGCCGATGACCCCGACCCGGCCGCTGCGGGTCGCGGCGGCCGCGGCCCGCACGCCCGGTTCCACCACGCCGACGACCGGTACGTCGTAGCGGGCCTCGAGCACGTCGAGCGCGGCGCTGGTCGCGCTGTTGCAGGCGACCACGAGGAGCTTGGCCCCGGCGTCGACCAGCAGGTCGCCGATCTCGACCGAGAACTCGACGACCTCGTGCGCCGGGCGCGGCCCGTAGGGGAACCGGCCGGTGTCGCCGAAGTAGGTGACGGGCTCGGCGGGCAGCAGGTCGATCAGGGAGCGGAACACGGTCAGGCCGCCCAGCCCGGAGTCGAACATGCCGATCGGTCGCGCGCCGCGAGGGGACGCAGAGTGCGCAGGCATCCGGCCCGACGCTAGCGGCCGTCCGCCCGGGCGGCCGGACTCATCGGGGGCCGGCAGCCCTGCGGAGCCGGTCGGCGACGGTGTCGGCCAGCCCCGAACGGCCGGGCGGCGGCGCCGCCACGACCACCTCGACGCCTAGCTCGTCGGCCTCCCTGAGACGGGCGTAGAGGACCCTCGCGTAGCCCTCCGGGTCGTCGGGGACCGCCAGCTCCACCGGGCGGGCCGGTCCTAAACCCGGATCGGCACCGGGGTCGTCGCCCGGACCGTGATCTCCCCTGCCGCCGGTTCCCTCCGCGCCCTCGGTCGCTCCCGTGCCGCCCCGGCCGTCGAGGACCGCGGGCGGCGAACCACCGTTCGTGCGGCCGGGGGCGATCACGGCCACGGTGGTGCCGGCGCTGGTCAGCTCGTGGGCGCGCGCCCGCGCGGCCGGACCGTCACGCGCCACCTCGACCCGGGCCCGGGGCGCGTAGTGCGAGGCGAGGGTCCCGGGGGCGGCGGTCCGGCCGCCCACGGGGATCTCGTGCCCCACGATCTCGGCCAGGCGCTCGGCCGGGACGCCTCCGAGGCGCAGGATCCGCAGGCCGCGACCCGGCCCGCCCGGCCCATCGGCTACGCCCGCCCCATCGGCTACGCCCGCCCCATCGGCTACGCCCGACCCGTCGGGCGCCCCACGCCCGTCGGCCCCGTCGGCCCCGTCGGTCGGGAGCCCCCCGGTGCAATCTACGATCGTGGACTCCACCCCGACCGGGCAGGGTCCGCCGTCGAGCACGACGTCGACGTCGTCGCCGAGGTCGGCCAGCACGTGGGCGGCCGTCGTCGGGCTCACGGCCCCGAACCGGTTGGCCGACGGCGCCGCCACCGGACCACCGAAGGCCCGGAGCAGCGCGAGGCCGATCGGGTGACCCGGCACCCGCACCCCGACGGTGGGGAGGCCCGCGGCCACCTCGTCGGCCACGGCTCCGGGCCGGCGCCGCACGACCAGGGTCAGCGGCCCGGGCCACAGCGCCGCCGCGAGGCGGCGGGCCGCGTCGGGGACCTCGAGCGCGATCTCGTCGAGCATCCCCCCGTCGGCGACGTGGACGATCAGCGGGTGCACCGTCGGGCGGCCCTTGACGGCGAAGATCCGGGCGACGGCCTCCGGGTTCCGGGCGTCGGCCCCGAGCCCGTAGACGGTCTCGGTGGGGAACGCCACCAGGTGACCCATCCAGAGCGCGGTCGCCGCGACCTCCACCGGCGACGGTCCGTAGGGCCCCCGGGCGGCCGGCGATCCCGGCCGCCCGTCGGGGCCCGGGGCTGCGTCGTCCCCCGGAGGCGGGGCCTCCGGGGGAGTCGAACGGGGCGGGTGGTCGGAGCCGGTCACCAGTAGTTGATGCGGGTCGCCCGCTCGACGACCACGTCGAGGTCGTCGGTCCACGCGCCCGACGAGAGGTACTTCCACCCTCCGTCGGGCAGGAGGGTCACCACGGTGCCGGACTCCATCTGCTCGGCCATGCGGACCGCGCCGTACACCGCGGCGCCCGACGAGATGCCGGCGAAGATGCCGCACTCGTCGAGGAGCCGGCGCGTCCACTCGACCGACTCCCTCGGGCGGGCGATCAGCTTCCGGTCGAGGAGGGCGGGGTCGAAGACGGGCGGCACGAACCCGTCGTCGAGCGAGCGCAGGCCCTGCACCAGCTCCCCCGACGGGGGCTCCACGGCCACGATCCGCACGGCGGGGTTGCGCTCCTTGAGGTAGCGCCCCACGCCCATGAGCGTGCCGCTGGTGCCGAGTCCGGCCACGAAGCAGTCGACGTCGGGGCAATCACGCCAGATCTCGGGTCCGGTGCCCTCGTAGTGGGCGAGCGGGTTGGCCGCGTTGCCGTACTGGAAGAGCATCACGAGGGCGGGGTCGTCGGCGGCGATCGACTCGGCCAGGCGGATCGCGCCGTTGCTGCCCTCCTCGGGCGGCGAGAGGGTGACCTCGGCCCCGAAGATCTCGAGGAGCTGGCGGCGCTCCACCGACACGTTCTCGGGCATCACCACCCGCAGCCGGTAGCCCCGCATCCGGGCCACCAGCGCCAGGCCGATCCCGGTGTTGCCGGAGCTGGGCTCGAGGATCGTGTCGCCGGGCCGGAGGCGGCCGTCGTTCTCCGCGGCCTCGACCATGCGCAGGGCGATGCGGTCCTTCGACGACCCGCCCGGGTTCTGCCCCTCGAGCTTGGCGTAGATCCGCACGCCGGGGTGGGGCGAGAGCGCGTGGATGCCCACGAGCGGGGTGTCGCCGATGAGATCGAGGACCGACTCGTACCTCACCGTGCCGGCGTCCCCGCCGTTCAGCCGCCGGCGACGGCGGGGAGGATCGAGACCACGTCGCCCTCGGAGACCTTCGTGTCGAGGGCGTCGAGGTAGCGCACGTCGTCGTCGTTCACGTAGACGTTCACGAACTTGTGCAGCGTCCCGGCGGGGTCGAGGATCTGGCCCTCGAGGCCGGGGTGGCGCCGGGTGAGGTCGGCGAGGACCTCGGCCACCGACGAGCCCTCCACGCCGACCGACGTGGCGCCGTCGGCGTGCGGGCGCAGCAGCGTGGGCAGTCGGACCTCGACCATGGCACCAGGCTACAACTCCGACCTCTGCGGTCGGCATTCCCGGCATGGCGGTCGCCGGGCGCGGCGACGGGCCGGGCGCGGTGGGGCGTCGCGGTCAGCCGTCGACGACGGTCGCGACCTCGGTGATCGCCTCACCCTCGATGCGGTAGGTGCGCAGGACCGGGTCGCCCTGGGCCAGGGAGACGATCACGTAGAACCAGGTGGGGTCGACGGCCTGGCGCACGTCGGTGGGCGACGGGTACGCGTGCGTGTGGGTGTGGGAGTGCCACACGCCCACGATCTCGGCGCCGAGGGCCTGGGCCTCGCGGTCGGCGCGCAGGTAGTCGCGCCCGTCGACGGTGTAGGTGCGGGCCGACGCGTCGGAGTTGCGGGCCGGGAACACCTCGGCCACCTCGCCGGTGGGGGCGCCGCCGGCCACCGGCCCGGCGAGCAGGCCGCAGGCCTCGTCGGGCAGGCCGTCGTAGCAGTGGGCGACGATCCGGAGGTACTGGTCGCGGGTCAGGCGCAGCACCCGGCGGAATCTAGCGGCCGGGTGGTTGGGTAGCGTCGGGGCCGCGCCGCCGACGGCGGTAGGAGGACCGATGCCCGGACGGGGCGACAAGACCGTCATCACCAACCGGCGAGCCCGCCACGACTACCACCTCCTCGACACGTGGGAGTGCGGCCTGGTGCTCCACGGCGCCGAGGTCAAGTCGATCCGTGAGGGGCACGCCAACCTCCAGGACTCCTACGCGCGCGTCGACGGCGGGGAGGTCTGGCTGCACGGCATGCACGTGAAGCCCTACGAGTACTCCCGGGCCGAGATCGACCCCGTCCGCCGGCGCAAGCTGCTCCTGCACGCCCGGGAGATCGCCGAGATCGCCCGGCGGACGGGCGAGCGGGGCCTGACGCTGATACCGACCCGCGTGTACTTCCGCGACGGCCGGGCCAAGGTCGAGGTGGCGCTGGCCCGCGGGAAGAAGACCTACGACAAGCGCCACGCCCTGGCCGAGCGCGACGCCCGCCGCGAGGCCGAGCGCGCCCTCAAGGACCGCCGCGGCTGACCCGGCGTCGCTGCCGGCACGGCGCGGCGCGGCCGGTTCGTTCAGGCGGGTGGGTGGCCGTAGCCGTTGCCGTGGCCGTCGCCCGGCGAGGTCCCGCCCACGTCCCAGCCCACCCCCTGCCCGGCCGGGACCGGCGGGCGCTCGATGTCGTACGGGGTGACCATCCCCACGAGGACGCCGTCGTCGAAGACGAGGACGTGCGCCAGAGGGCCCTTGGGGGGGCGACCCATCACGTCGGCCATGCGTTCGTCGGGGTGGGCGAGGGCAACGTCCTCGAAGGGGACCCGCACGTCGCGGACGAGCACGTCGTCGCGCCGGTCGGGCGGGACCCGCTCCATGTCGGCGACGTCGACCAGGCCGCCGATGGTGCCGTCGGACTCCCCGACGGGGAACACCCGGTGGCGGGTCCAGGGCAGGTCGCGGGCCAGGAACTCGTCGACGGTGATCCAGCCCCGGGCGACGGCCGGATCGGGGTGCATCACCTGCGCGACGGTGGCCCGGCCCAACCGGGCCCGGGTGCGCGCCAGGCGCTCCTCCATGGCCGCCGCCCCCACGATGAACCAGCCGATCAGCCCCGTCCACACGCCGCCGAAGCTGTCGAGGAAGAAGAGCTGCACCCCGCCGGCGACGACGAGGATCCAGCCGAGCACCCGCCCGGCGCGCGCCGCGGTGATGTGGGCCCGGTCGCGGTCGCCGTGGCGCGCCCACAGCACGCCGCTCAGGATCCGGCCGCCGTCGAGCGGCGCCGCGGGCAGGACGTTGAACACCGCCAGCAGGCCGTTGATGATGCCCAGCCACCAGAAGCCGTCGGCGAGCATGGCCGGGCCGACCCGGCCCACCCCGAACGCCACGGCGGCGAAGAGCACGCCGAGCACCAGGCTGGTGAGCGGCCCCGCACCGGAGAGGCGGAGCTCGGCCCGCCCGCTGGGAGCGTCGCCGCCGAGCTTGGTGACGCCGCCGAGCAGCCAGAGGGTGATCCCCTCGACCTCCATCCCGTAGCGGCGGGCCACCACGGCGTGGGCCAGCTCGTGGGCGAGCACCGACGCGAAGAACATGACCGAGACGAAGATCGCCATCGCCCACATCGACAGCTCGGACGCGTGCGGGTAGATCGACGGGTAGCGGCCGACGGCGAGGTCGACGGCCAGGAGCGCGGCGATCGCGAGGATGCTCCAGTTGAGGCCTACGGGGATCCCGAAGATCCGCCCCAGACGTATCGTCTCGCGCACGTGCGCTCACCTCCTCTCCCGCTCAACGCCCCGGCTGTCCGGGACGTTCCCCTCGCCCTTCTTCACCGGCCCCGCCCCGGTGCGTCCGGTCGGTGGGCCGATCGGCGAGGCCCCTACCGTCGCCCGGCTGATCCGGCCGGGCACCCCGCCTTCCGAACCTCACCTGTGACGGTACCCGGCCACCTGCAGAGCCACCCCGGATGGTGCCCCCGGTGCGGGCGGCGCGGTCTCGGCCCCCGTGGCCGGAGCACCCCGGGGAATCGCAGTAGGACGGTGGTGGGGGCACGGCCTACGATGTACGCGCCGTGTCACGCGCACGACGCGGCACTTGACAAGGGGGTGCGTGGCTTCGATTTCGTGGATCGAGGCGGGTGAAGCGAGCCGACGTCGTCGGAACGTCGTTAAAGAGCCGACACCAACAAACAAATGCCGAGGACAACCTCGCCATCGCTGCCTGACCTGGTCAGTTAGCGCGTCCCATCCGGCCCAGCCGCTCGGTCGGGACCGGGGCGTCATCCAGAGCGGCTCACCGCCGGGACGGGCCTCGCGGCCCGGCGGGACACCCAAGCGGGGCTGGGGTCGCCGCAGGCCGCCGGTGAGCGGCGGCGACCCGAGATCTCCTCACCGGCTGCGCTCGGAGAAGCCCCGCCGACAGCACGGAAGACCCGGGTTCGACTCCCGGCACCTCCACCACCACGGCCGCTGAGATGGAACCACGGCCACCGGGGCGGCTCGAGGCCGGCCCGCACCTCGGCAATCGCCGTCGTCCTTCGAGGCCGTGTTCCAGGCGGCCCCGCTGTGGTCGACCCGATCGGCGGGCCGTCTCAGGCGGCGCGGATCGTGGCGGTGTACTCGGCGTAGGCCGCCGCGCCGGCGGTGCGCAGGAACTCGGCGAACTGGTCGGGCAGGGTGGAGAGGAACGCCTCGCGCGCCGGGGCGGGCATGTCCTCCATGAGCATCCCCATCACCGTCGGGCGGGCGTCCTCGGGCATGGCGGTGCTCGCGTACCCGACGAACGCGCCCCACTCCTCGGGGGTGAGGTGCTCGGCGATGATCGGCAGCGGCTCGCCCTCCTCGACCTCGGCGTGGCTCACCAGCGCGCCGGTGAACGCGTCGAGCGCGTCGGCGAGAGCCGCGCCCGACGCCGCGTCGGGCGAACCCTCCCACCCGTCGACCCGGTCGCGGACCGGACGCTCCAGCTCGTGCACGCCGGCGTGCTGGCGCAGCATCGTCTCGACCAGCTCACGGGACTCGGGGGCGCGTTCCGGCAGCACCGACCAGATGAACCGCTCCTCGGCGTCGTGGTGCACCTGCACCAGGTCGAGCACCAACCGCAGGTGCTTCGCCAGGAGGCCGGCCCGGTCGGCATCGCCGTCGGCGACGCCCCGGATCAGGCCGGTCGTGAGCGGCAGCTCACGCCGGAAGATCTGGTGGGTCCCGGTCATGCCCGGGGTCACCACCGCGAGCGAGAGAGTCGATCCTTCGTTCGATTCGGCCATCACAGCAGCTCCGATCCCGCCGCCGTCCTCCGGCGGCGCCGTACTCCGATTCGACTCTACGGGCGTGGAGCGCGTGCACGTCGAGTGGTGGGGCCCGCCCGGCGACGATCCCCCCGGAGGTCAGGGCGTGACCCGCTCCACGAACTCCAGCACCGCTTCGTTGAAGACGTCGTTGCGGTCGCCGGCGACCATGTGCCCGGCGCCCGCGACGTCGACCACCTCGGCGTGGGGCACCAGCGTCCGCAGCTCCTCGACCGACGCTTCGCTCACGATGTCGCTCATGCGGCCGCGCACCAACAGCGTGGGGATCTCCACCCGGGCGGCGGCCTCCGCCAGCCGGCGGTGGTTGACGGGGCCCCGCTGGCCGTCGATCCCGCTCTCACCCCCGAGGAAGCGGGGGTCCCAGTGCCAGTACCAACGGCCGTCACGGAGGCGCAGGTTCTTCCTCAGGCCCGAGAGGTCCTGGGGGCGGGGCCGGTTCGGGACGAAGGCGGCGATGGCGTCGGCGGCGTCGTCCAGCCGCTCGAAGCCGTCGGGGTTCGCGGTCATGAAGGCACGGATCCGCTCGACTCCCCGGGCTTCGATCGTGGGCGCCACGTCGACGAGCACGAGCGCGCTCGCGATCGACCGGTCGGTCTCGCCCACGGCGATGAGGGATGCGATCCCTCCCAACGACGCGCCCACGAGCACGGGCGGGCGGGCCAGCGCGCCCGCGACGGCCCGCACGTCGCCGGCGAACGCGTCGGCGGTGTAGTCACCGGTGGGCGCCCAGTCGCTGTCGCCGTGGCCGCGCAGGTCGACGCACCAGGTGTGGTAGCCGCGCCGGGCGAACACCTCGCCGGCCGTCCCCCACGCGTGACGGGTCTGCCCCCCGCCGTGCAGGAACACGACGGGCGAGCCCTCCGGCAGCCCGTAGGCAGTGGCGGCGAGTTCCAGCCCCTCGCCCCGGATCCGGACGTCGGCCACCGCCACGGCGTCCGCGGCCTCGGCGGCGGCGGCGTCGGGGGGCTCGGCAGGCTCGACCATGCCCCCGAACGTACCCGCCTCGCATCCGCCGGCACCCCACGCGCCATCCCCCGTCGACCCCGTCGGCGAGCGGGCACGCTCGGGCCCAGCCGGTCCATGTACTCCGAGGATCCCGGGTGCCGGTACCGTCGTCGGCGTGACCGGCAACCGTTGGCTGCGCAAGATCGCCGAGGACCCGCAGCACTCCCACTGGTACGTCGAACGGTTCCGGGCCAAGGCCGCGGCCGGCGAAGACCTCCACGGCGAGGCCCGCTTCGTGGACGCGATGGCGCCCCGGAGGGCGAGGATCCTCGACGCCGGATGCGGCAGCGGCCGGGTGGCGGGCCGCCTGGCCGAGCTCGGGCACCGGGTGGTGGGGGTCGACGTCGACCCCGTGCTCGTGGCGGCCGCCGAGGAGGACCACCCCGGGCCGGCGTGGGTCGTGGCCGACCTCGTCGAGCTCGACCTGGCCTCGCGCGGCTTCCCCGACCCGTTCGACTCCGTGGTCTGCGCCGGCAACGTGATGGCGTTCCTCGACCCGGCGACCCGCCGGACGGTCCTCGCGCGCCTGCGCTCGCACCTGGCGCCCGGCGGGCGGATCGCGCTGGGCTTCGCCGCCGGTCGGGGCTACGAGTTCGACGACTTCTTCGAAGACGTAACCGCCACCGGCCTGCGCGAGGAGCTCCGGCTCTCGAGCTGGGACCTCCGCCCGTTCACCCCGGGGTCCGGGTTCCTCGTCGCCGTCGTCGGCCGCTGACGCGGGTGCCGCGCCGGCCGTCAGGCCGGCGGGGTGCGGAGCTTGAACACGACGCCGGACGGGTCGGCGACCGTCGCCATGGTGCCGTAGGGGGTGTCCTGGGCCGCCGCCACCGACCCGCCGAGGGCCGTCACCCGCTCCGCCGAGGCCCGCACGTCGGCCACGGCCCAGTACACCGACCACGACGGGCTCACCCCCGGGGGCAACCAGGCGGCAGCCTCCATGATCCCGGCCCGGTCGGTGTCGCCACCCTTCTCGTGCACCGTCGTGTAGGTCATCGGGCCGTCCTCGAGGCCGTCGCCCGCCACGAGCCCGAAGACCGAGCAGTAGAAGTCGACGGCGCCCTCACCCTCGCGGGTGTGCAGCTCGAACCAGCTCGGCGCGCCCGGCTCCTCCACCGTGGTGAACCCCGGGAAGGATCCCGCCTGCCACGCCCCCACCCCGGCACCGCTCGGGTCGACCAGGAACAGGGACACGCCCAGGTCGGCCACGGGCATCGGCCCGACGGCGACCTGCGCTCCGGCCCCGGTGGCCCGGTCGGCCAGGGCGGCGGCGTCGTCGGTGGCGAGGTACACGTTCCACGCGTGGACGGCATCCTCCGCGCCCGGGTAGGGCCCCATCCCGCCGGCCACCGGCTCGCCGTCGCGTAGGAACATGAAGTAGCCGCCGAACTCCGCACTGGGCTCGTTCGCCTCCCAGCCGAACAGCCCGCCGTAGAAGCGACGCGCGGCGTCGACGTCGGGGGTGAAGAGCTCGACCCAGCAGGGAGCTCCGGCAGGAGTGCGGTCGCGCTGCGTCATGGGGGTCCTCCGATCGGTTCGGGGCCGGTACCGGCGTGCGAGCCGGCGCCGGATCCCGGCGGGTTCCTCGTTGCGACGGGCGACGGCCACGGGATTCATCGGTGCGAGCCCGCACCGGCCGCGGCCTCCGGACACCCGCCGGGGCCTCCCGACGCCCACCCCGCCGCCGCGGCGGGTGCGCAGGCCGGCAACGGCGGAACGCCTCGCCGGTCGCCGCCCGGGCTACGCGTCGAGGTGGAGCGGGAGGCCGAACGCGGGGAAGAGGCGTTCGGGGTCCATCATCGCCAGGAAGAAGCTCATCGCCGTGATCCGGCCGCCGGCGACGTCGAGGACCTGGATCGCCCAGGGAGCCCAGCCGCCCGCCGGGTCGGGCCGGTACTGGCCGAACCCGGGGCGGCCGTTGGCCCGTACGGGCACCAGGCGCGAGCCCCGGCAGCCGCTCGGGCCGGGCTGCACCATCCACTCCACGATGTGGTCCGCGCCCCGCAGCCACAGCTCGAACGGCGGCATCGACTGCACGGCGTCGGCGTGCAGCAGCTCCACCAGCGCGTCCATGTCGTAGCGCTCGAAGGCGTCGACGTAGCGGGCCAGGAGCTCGCCGTCGTCGCCGGAGAGCTCGGCCGCGACCGCCGGAGGTGAGCCCTCGGCCGCCGGGTCCGACACCCGCGCCAGGGTGGCACGCGCCCGCTGGAGCGCGCTGTTGACCGCCGGGACCGTGGTCTCCAAGAGCGCAGCCGCGTCGCGGGCGGGCCACGCCAACACCTCGCAGAGGATCAACGCCGCGCGCTGGCGGGCCGGCAGGTGGGTCAGGGCGGTCACGAACGCGAGGCGGATCGACTCCCGGTACGCGGCGATCTCGGCCGGGTCCGACGTGTCGGGGGCGACCGCGGAGTCGGCGATCGGCGTAACCCAGGTCGCCTCCGGCCGCGGGGGACGGAGCAGCGTCTCGTCGGGCGGCGAAGCCGGGCCCATCTCCATGGGCCGGGCCCGGCGCTGGGCGTGGCGCTGCATGTCGATGCAGACGTTGGTGGCTATGCGGTACAGCCACGTCCGCACCTGCGAGCGGCCCTCGAAGCGCTCGGACGCCCGCCACGCCTTGAGCATCGTCTCCTGCACGGCGTCCTCGGCCTCGAAGCCGGAGCCGAGCATCCGGTAGCAGTAGCCGGTGAGCTCCCGCCGGTAGGGCTCGAGCTCGGCGATGGCGGGCGGGGACACGACCGCCATGGGTCGACGGTACCCGCCTCGTGACGCGTTTGCATCGTGGTGTTAAGAAACAAGGATGACGATCAAGCCCGACGCCGCGTACCTCTCCGGGCTCGACTTCTTCGGCGACGTCGTCGCCCAGGTCCCGCCCGGCGCCTGGGAGCAGCCCTCGCCCTGCCGGGGCTGGACGGCGCGTGACGTGGTCGGCCACGTGGGCGGGGCGGTCCGCTTCGGCACCGGCCTGCTCGGCGGCTCCGCGCCCGAGTGGCGGCCGGCCGATCCTCCGGGGAGCGCCGTGGAGGGCGATCCCGCGGCGTGGTGGGCGGCCCTGGTTCCGCCGGCCCGGGCGGCGCTGGAGGGCGTCGACCTCGCCCGGGTCGTGGAGTCGCCCTTCGGCCGGCGGACCATCGGCGAGGGGCTCAGCTTCCCGGCCGTCGACCTGTTCGTGCACGCCTGGGACCTGGGCCGGGCCGCCGGCCTGGCCGTCGAGATCCCCGCCGAGGCGATCGACTTCGCCCGGGAGATGCTGGGCCGCCTCCCCGCCGAGCAGATCCGTGCCACGAGCGTCTTCGGCGCCGAGGTCGACGCGCCTCCCGGCGCCACCGCCTCCGAGACGTTCCTCGCCTGGACCGGTCGCGACCCCCGCGGGTAGCGCGGCGATCCCGGCCGGGT
>WBZO01004460.1_pt1 | contig 15141 bp, 10 predicted proteins | sample 5204261 | NCBI WGS metagenome assembly WBZO01 (sample SAMN12412400, study PRJNA552823) | activated sludge metagenome | isolation source: activated sludge from anammox sidestream of wastewater treatment plant... | place: USA: North Carolina | collected 2017-09 | reverse complement strand
GCGTGTCTTCTTCGGGCGATATTCAAAACCATTCTCGCCTAAGCTGCGCTGCTTCATTAATTCAATCCTTTTATCTGACTATCAATACAATCGGGATAATAGCTGAGGTTTTGCAGAGAGTCCTTAGGCTTATAGAAAGTTCTGACATTTACGTTTGCCGATACATAAAAGTTACGCAAAATAGCCTATTTTTCTCAATATTTTCATATTACTTACAGCATTTCTTCTATCTCTTCTTTATGCGGATAGTAATCTTATGCTTTGTCAGTTATAAAATGGATTCCCTAGTAGGAAAAGAGTTCACAGTAATGCAATATTTTTGTAAACAAAGGTTTACCAAAGCAAAATAATCTGAGTCGCTGGTTTTACTAATTTTGGCTCCTGATAGAAAATTCGCTCTTTATCACAATATTGATTAATTAGATGTCAAAGTTATTATTTAAATTAAGAAATGTGCCGGAGGACGAGGCGGAAGAAGTACGTGAACTGCTGAGTGAGCATCAGATTGATTTTTATGAAACGTCAGCCGGTAACTGGGGGATTTCCATGCCTGCCCTGTGGGTACGTGAGGAATCTCAATATCAACAAGCACGGGAGTTGCTGGATAGTTATCAGGCTGAACGGAGTATGCGAGTGCGTGCAGAATATAATCGTCTTAAACAGGAAGGTAAACATAAAACAATCATAGATAGTTTCCGGGAAAATCCTTTTGCTTTTATTGCCTATCTCTTTGTGGTATATGCCTTACTGTACTTGCCCTTCAAGCTTATTTCGGAGCTTGGGCGGCAATAAAGTAAGTTTTTCTGACTTGGCAAAACGGAGCATCCATAAATTGAATAGTTATTACAAACTGATTATCGCCTGTTTATTGGGCGGAATAACGGTGCTTGGTTTTGCTCCTTTTTATTTTTATTTCATACCGGTAATAACATTAACGCTGCTTGCGTTACTCTGGCGTAAGAGCCATTCTTCCATACAAGCAGCGATAGTTGGGTTTGCCTTTGGGATAGGTTTATTTGGTGCTGGAGTAACCTGGCTTTACGTCAGTTTGCACGATTTTGGACACATGGAACCTGTACTGGCAGTGTTAGCATTGATTGTTTTGTGTGCCTACTTATCCCTTTTTCCTGCATTAGTTGGTTGGATAGCAAACTTACATTGGTTTCGTATCTCCTGGGCTTGGCCAGGAACAGTGGCTGCGCTCTGGGCGTTGACGGAATGGCTGCGTGGTACTTTGTTTACTGGGTTTCCGTGGCTAACAATCGGTTATGCTCAGGTACCTGATAGCCCGTTGGCTGGTTTTGCTCCAATAGCAGGAGTCTACGGCGTATCTCTACTATTAATGCTAAGTGCTGCCTGGTTGGCTTGTTGGTTAGCAAGCAGGCGGGATCATCATTTCTTGCTATGGCTGGGAGGTGTGTGGATAGTTGGTTTAGGTTTGCAGCAAATTCATTGGACTGACCCTGAAGGAGAACCAGTTACAGTCAGCTTATTACAAGGTAATATCCCGCAAAATAAGAAGTGGGAACCAGCGTACTTGGCTGCAACTATGCGAACCTATGTGCGATTAGTGCAAGAAAGCCCAAGTCAGTTGATTGTTACCCCGGAAATATCATTCCCTTTATATTACGATCAAGCTCCTCAGGATTATCTAGCATTACTCACTGAGCATGCCCGCTTGCGCCAGGGGGATGTATTAGTTGGTTTAGTCGAACGTTTGCAGGCAGATGATAGTTATTACAACACTATGTTTAGTTTTGGTGTTTCTCCTGAACAAAGTTATCGTAAATATCATTTGGTCCCATTTGGTGAATATATTCCACTTAAGGCGGTATTTGGCTGGGTGATTGATGTGTTGCACATTCCGCTATCAGATTTTTCACGAGGCGGATTAGACCAACCACCACTGGATCTAGCTGGGCAGCGTGTAGCAGTCAATATTTGTTATGAGGATGTGTTTGGCGAAGAGATTATTACAAAATTACCACGGGCCAGTCTGTTGGTTAATGTCAGTAATGATGCCTGGTTTGGCCATTCTATTGGTCCACGCCAGCATTTACAGATTTCGCAAATGCGCGCGCTAGAAACTGGTCGGTATATGTTGCGTGCTACTAATACCGGTGTGACAGCGATTATTAACGAGCGAGGTGAGGTGCTACAGCAATTGGAAATGTTTACAACTGCCGGTTTACATAGTGTTGCGCAAGGGTTTGGTGGCGCCACGCCTTATGTACGTCTGGGTAACAGTCTTTTTCTCGGGTTAATAAGCCTACTTCTGCTCATCAGTGGGGTAACAGCCTTTTCTGGCAGATACAAAACTCTGTAGAATGAGCCAAATCATCATTAAGTCATAGTGACATGCCTACGCCTACTTTTCAGGAAATTATTCTTACACTTCAACATTATTGGGGGCAACAAGGGTGCGCCTTATTACAACCGTACGATATGGAGGTTGGTGCTGGTACCAGCCATACAGCGACCTTTTTACGAGCTCTTGGACCAGAACCATGGCGCGCTGCCTATGTACAACCTTCCCGTCGTCCTAAGGATGGTCGTTATGGGGATAATCCCAATCGTTTGCAGCATTACTATCAGTTTCAAGTGGTGTTAAAGCCAGCGCCACGTGATATTTTGGATTTGTATTTCCGTTCATTACAGATGCTGGGGTTGGATTTGCAGCAGAACGATGTGAGATTGGTTGAAGATGATTGGGAAAACCCGACGTTAGGTGCCTGGGGGCTGGGTTGGGAAGTTTGGTTGAATGGTATGGAAGTCACCCAATTTACTTATTTTCAGCAGGTAGGAGGAATTAATTGCCGCCCAATCACGGGAGAAATTACTTATGGTTTAGAACGGCTCGCCATGTATCTCCAGGGAGTGGAAAATGTGTTTGATCTGACTTGGACCAAAGGGTTGACTTATGGTGATGTTTATCACCAGAACGAGGTAGAACAATCTACCTATAACTTTGAACAGAGCGATATCGAATTCTTACTATTTTCTTTCAATAAGTTAGAAGCGCAGGCCAATCGATTGATTGATGTGCAACTAGCATTACCTGCTTACGAGCAGGTGCTGAAAGCTGCACACACTTTCAATCTATTGGATGCACGCGGTGCAATTTCAGTAACTGAACGCGCGGCTTATATTGGTCGCATACGCAATCTGTCTCGCCGGGTAGCTCAAGCCTATTACGATAGCCGTTTGCGTTTACAACCCCCATTCCCGCTGGCACCACGTGCATGGGTGGAACAGATCTTAGCTCAAGTGGAGTCGGCATAATGACTGAAAACCTGCTACTTGAGCTTTTGACTGAAGAGTTACCTCCCAAATCACTCGAGAAACTAGGTAACGCATTTGCTACCTCTATTGCTGAAAGTTTAAAGAACCAGAATTTGAGTACGACCGATACAGTATCTACTGTTTTTGCCTCGCCGCGTCGATTAGCCGTGCATTTGACTGCTATTCTTACTCAGGCACCAGATCAAATGGTAACGTTAAAGCTCATGCCAGTTGCGGTTGGGCTAGATGCGCAAGGTCAACCCACTCCAGCATTACATAAGAAACTTGCTGCATTAAAACTAGAAAATACGCCTGTTGCTGCGCTAAAACAACAGCAGGATGGAAAGACAGCAATGCTGTTTCTAGAACAACGCATCACTGGCATACTCTTGGCGGAAGGGTTGCAAATAGCGGTAGAGGAAGCAATTCGTCAATTGCCAGTTCCTCGAATGATGACCTATCAGCTTGATGATGGTTGGGAAAATGTGCACTTTATTCGCCCAGCGCATGGATTAATGGCTTTGCATGGATCACAAATCGTGCCAATTAACGCTTTAGGGTTTGCGGCAGGAAGAGTAACTCGCGGGCACCGTTTTGAAGCAAAACAGGCAAAATTAGTAATAGATCATGCAGATCATTATGAGCGGTTGTTGGAGACAGAAGGTGCTGTTATTCCAGGGTTTAGCCGTCGACGTGATCGCATTAGAGACGGGTTGGAAGCAGCTGCGAGTGCGGTGCAATTACAATATCTTGATGATGCTGCCCTGCTGGATGAAGTGACTGCACTGGTAGAACATCCCAATATCTTAATAGGAACTTTTTCAGTTGATTTTCTGGAAGTGCCTCAGGAATGTCTGATCTCAACCATGAAAATCAATCAGAAATATTTCCCTTTGCTGGATAGTAGTGGAAAACTGACCAATCGCTTCCTAATCGTCTCTAATATTACGCCGGTTGACCCAAGCCAGATTGTAGCAGGTAACGAACGTGTGATCCGCTCGAGACTGGCTGATGCAAAATTCTTCTTTGATCACGATCGTAAACAAACGCTAGCTTCGCGTTTACCTGATTTAGATAAGGTGATCTATCACCATCAATTGGGTTCTCAAGGGGAACGTACTCGTTACGTACGAGCATTGGCAAAGATTATTGGTCAATTGTTAGGCGATAGTAATTTGGCCGCACAGGCAGATCAGGCAGCAATGTTAGCTAAGACTGATTTGCTAACGGATATGGTGGGTGAGTTTCCCGAGCTGCAAGGTGTCATGGGGCGTTATTATGCGCGACAGGAAGGGATAGATGAAGCGATTGCTTTTGCTATTGAAGATCACTATAAACCACGTTTTGCTGGAGATCTGCTGCCGCGTAGCATGACGGGTGTTTGCGTAGCATTGGCAGATAAACTGGAGACATTGATTAGTCTATTCAGTATTGGTCAGCTACCAACAGGAGATAAAGATCCTTATGCTTTACGGCGACATGCCCTAGGCGTTATTCGTATCCTCATTGAAAGAGATTTGCCGGTTGGATTGGATGTGCTGATTTCACGAGCGGCGGATGTGTTAAAGAATGAAATTACTGGGGAGTCGGGAGTTCAATCTGGTTTGGGTTCTAATTCCAATCATGCACGTCCAGTGACGCCTCAACTGACGGAACAACTACAAGATTTTATTTATGACCGCCTTGCCAGTAGCTTGCGTGAACAAGGCTATACCGCTCAGGAAGTAGAATCAGTTTTATATTTGCGGCCTTCTTTGTTACGTGAGATTCCCAGGAGACTGGCTGCAGTACGAGCTTTCACTGCTTTACCTGAAGCGATTAGCCTAGCGGCAGCCAATAAGCGAGTGAGTAATATTTTGAAAAAATCGGTATTTGATGCTGCTAACGGGATTGACGAAACCTACTTACAGGCTCCTGCTGAAATTGCCTTGTATCGTGCGTTATCTGAAATAGAAACCGGTTCCCGGCACGCTTTTCAGAATGGTGATTATGTTGCGGCACTGCAAATTCTCGCAGCCTTGAAAGAACCTGTTGATAATTTCTTCGATCAGGTGATGGTGAATGACGAAAACGAGGAGTTACGGCGTAATCGCTTAGCTTTACTAGCCGCATTACAAGCAACAATGAATCGTGTGGCAGATATTTCTCGATTGGCTGCTTAAAAAAATCGGGAATAGGCAAGCGATGAAACTGATTATCCTTGATCAGACTGGCGTGATTAATCAAAAGGGTGATACGTTGATTAAAACGCCTGATGATTGGAAACCGATTCCGGGGAGTTTGCAAGCGATTGCGCGGTTGACGCACGCAGGCTATCGGGTAGTAACAGCAACCAATCAATCTGGCATTGGACGCGGATTGCTCGACATGACTTCGTTCAATGCAATCAATGACAAGATGTTTCGTGCTGTACAGCAAGCGGGTGGGCGGATAGATGCACTATTTTTTTGTCCACATACCCGTCATGATAAGTGTGCTTGTCGTAAACCTAATATTGGTATGTTCAAAGAAATTCGACAGCGTTATGGCGTTGAATTGAGTCACGTGCCCGCTGTAGGGGATTCCTTACGTGATTTGCAAGCTGCTGCCGAAGCAGGTGCTATACCAGTACTGGTACTCACTGGAAAAGGGCAAGTCACGCTGGAAAACGGTGACTTACCAGAAGGTACACAAATTTATCCTGATCTTGCAGCGGTGGTAAACAGCCTCGAAGTACAGGCATTGTAATGGCAGGTTTGCGTTCCCTGATTTATATGCTGCTGCAGGTGATAATTACCCCACCGTACGCACTATTTACCTTAATGTGTTTTCCTTTGCCGCCACATCGCCGCTATCAGGTGACTTATGGCTGGACAAGATTGATGTTGTTCATGTTACGTACCATTTGCGGCCTGCGTTATGAAGTATTAGGACGAGAAAACATCCCGGAACAGCCGTCAATTATTCTTGCCAAACATCAATCTGCCTGGGAGACGCTGGCTTTACAGCAGATTTTCCCTCCTCAGGTATGGGTGCTAAAGAAGGAATTGTTGCGTATCCCGTTTTTTGGCTGGGGGCTCGCCATGACCAATCCAATTGCGATTGACCGCAGCGCTGGTAAAGCAGCGTTGGAACAAATCGTGGAGCAAGGGCGCGAGCGATTGAAGCAGAATTTTTGGATTGTCGTTTTTCCGGAAGGCACTCGCATTCCACCAGGTAAAAAAGGCAAATACCGTATTGGTGGTGCCTGGTTAGCTGTGCATACCGGCGCTTTAGTTGTGCCTGTAGCACATAATGCCGGTGAATTCTGGGGTAGAAACTCGTTCATTAAATATCCCGGCACTATCACCTTAAGTATTGGTAAGCCAATTAATCCTAACGGAATTGAAGCTGGTGAATTGATGGCTCAAGCGGAAGCATGGATTGAAGCGGAGACTGCGCGGATTAGTACTTGTAACAACTGTACGACAAGCTAATTTGCTAAACAATAGTTTGCTGAATTTCTCTCCTTATACTGATTAAAATTAGTCTCTTGTTGTTACTGTCAGAGATACTATTCAATCAGCATTATTCGATCAAATGCGATTCGGTGACCTTAACAGATAGCTGATAGCAGATTAATTCAGACAAGGAGACAAGATCATGGCTACAGAAAAACGAGGTTCGCGTCGTTCTGGTAAAGCAGCTGATGACAAGGCGGTCAGCAGTAAGCCTGTCGGTTCTACCGATACGCTTAATCCTTTTACCGTACTTTTTCGTACCCTCACTAGCTCACCTGTTCAATTTCTATCCGCATTAAGTAAGGAAGGTAGTTCACCTGAAATTGGTACGGTGGTGTATATCCATGGGATAGGGAATAAGCCCGTAGCTTCTGTCTTGAAGTGTCAATGGGATACAGCGCTCTTTGGTTCACCGATGGGCGATCGTACCCGTATGGCATATTGGGTAGATCGTGATCGTTATCCCGAGCCGGAAAAAGGTAGTTGCGCGGATAAAGATACGTTGCCGGAAGACGTAGATGGAACTGGAGTGCAGGCGATGATGGAAAATAGTCTGGAACCAGAAACCAGGCTGAGTGCAGCCGAACGCAAGATTATGGATGCTTTGGAGCAGCGTTTGCGTGCTGGAGAGAAGCAGCCTAGCACTGTCGATATTAAGGCATTGCCCTTACCGGAAGGTATGCGGCTCTGGGTAACTCGCCGTCTGACCAAACTGTTTCTCAAGGATGTGCAGGATTTCTTTTTTGATCAAGCCAAACGTAATCGAATGGAGCAATCTTTGCGTGATCGTCTGGATGTTGGGGGAGGGCCTTTTATTGTAATTGCCCATAGCCAGGGCTCGATGATTGCCTATCATGTGCTGCGTCAATTGCAGAAGGATGATTGTGATGTACGATTATTCATTACTATTGGTTCTCCTCTGGGCATTCAGGAAGTGCAAGATGTGCTCGGCAAGATAGGTCCTGGTAAACCACTTGCCGTACCGGAATGTGTCGATCAATGGTTAAATGTGGCTGAAAGTCTTGATCCAGTTGCGCTGGATGCAAAGCTTGAAAATGATTATCAGCCTAATAGTCAGGGAGTGAAAATCAAGGATTTTACTGGCCTGATGATAAATCCAGATTGGCTATCTAATCCGCATTCTGGTACAGGCTATCTTTCAATTGATAATGTACGCCAGACTGTACGTGAAACTGCCGGACCCACTTTTAGCAATCCAGTTGGTCGCGATATTTTAATGAAAGATCTTGTAGATAACCTGGAAGATGGTCATCGTGAGCAACGGCACCCTACACTGATTCAACTGGTTTCAGATAATGAAGATACAACGCCCCTCGATGAAGTACGCGAACGTCTCAAGCAACTGATTGAAGAAGTGCTAAGTTATAACCACGCTAGCCTAGATGAAGGGCGCATTCAGCTTATGCAACGGTTTATTTCGGCAGATCTAACGCGTAGAGAAATTGAACAGTTGCGTTCACATTGTGAGACATTAAAAATTGATCGCGTGTGGCGCAATGCTGTCAAGCGTGCGCTATTGCATCAATCTGTACATACCATTCAGGTGCGTCCGGCTAACCTGGGTTATGGCGCATGTGGACAGGGGATTGCCTGGGCGGTGCTGGATACCGGTATTGCAGCCGGTCATCCACATTTTAAACAGCATAAAAATGTCATTGCCCAATGGGATTGCACGAGTAGTGGCAGTCCAAGGCAGTTGAACCCAGGTGATCAGGATTTTGATACGTTGGATGGTAACGGTCATGGTACCCATGTTGCAGCTACCATTGCTGGTACGCTGGCTTTGCCACGAGATGACAAGGATAAGTCTCTAATAACGTTACAGGGTATGGCACCTGAAGCAAAATTGTATGGCTTCAAAGTGCTCAAGAATAATGGTCATGGAGAAGATGCTTTTATCATCAAAGCGTTGGATACGATTGCCGGGCTGAATGAGCGTGCCGGCAAGCTGGTTATCCACGGTGTGAATCTCAGCTTGGGAGGGAATTTTGACCCGAGCGTGTTTGGTTGTGGGCATACGCCATTGTGTCAGGAGTTGCGTCGATTGTGGCAGCAAGGTGTGTTGGTCTGTCTGGCAGCGGGTAACGAAGGTTATGCGCTGCTTGATTCTGCTAGCGGCGTGATTGCCGCTAATATGGATCTTTCCATTGGTGATCCGGCTAATCTGGAAGATGCTATTGCCGTAGGCTCAGTGCATAAAACCAATCCCCATACCTATGGTGTTTCCTATTTTTCTTCGCGTGGTCCAACGGCAGATGGGCGCATGAAGCCAGACCTGGTTGCGCCAGGTGAGAACATTCTGTCCGCGTGTCATCGGTGGCCAAAGAACAAGCTTACCGTGCGTAATGCTTATGTAGAGATGAGTGGTACCAGCATGGCAACGCCTCATGTTTCAGGATTGCTGGCGGCCTTTCTTTCTGCGCGCAAGGAATTCATAGGCTATCCTGATCGTGTCAAAACACTACTATTGCAGCATTGTACTGATTTGAACCGAGATCCTTATATTCAAGGAAAAGGCATGCCGAATCTGGTAAAGATGATCATGAATACATAATCGGGCAGCAGCAAACAGTTCAGACGCTGCGCGATTATCGATAAATCAAAGGATGATGATGAACAAATTACGTGGAACCCCCGCTTGGAAAGCATTGCAGGCACATTACGCTACATTCCGGGAAATGCATTTACGCGAACTGTTTGCTCAGGATGCAAAACGTGCTGAACGCTACGTTGTGGAGGCGGCAAACTGGCGCTTGGATTACGCCAAGCACCGCATTAATGATGAAACACTGAAATTACTGTTTAAGCTGGCGCGTGAACGTAATCTGGAGAAACAGCGTGATGCCATGTTTGCCGGTGAAGCAGTTAATACTACTGAACAGCGCGCTGCTTTACATATTGCATTACGTGCACCTGCTACTTCAGTAATTAATACTGCAGGCGTCAATGTTGTACCCGAGGTGCATGCAGTGCTTGCACGGATGGCGGATTGTGCCAGGTTAATCCGTGCAGGCGATTGGAAAGGCTATAGTGGTCGACCTATCCGTAATGTCGTTAATATCGGTATTGGCGGATCTGACCTTGGACCGGTAATGGCATTTGAAGCCCTACATTATTACAGTGACCGTAAATTGCAATTACGCTTTGTTTCTAACGTCGATGGCACCGATTTTACTGAAGCCGTGCGTGGGTTGCGGCCAGATGAAACATTGTTCATTGTCGCTTCTAAAACCTTTACTACCCTTGAAACCATGACCAATGCGCACACCGCCCGCAATTGGTTACTGGCAGCAGGGTGTAGTGAAGAGAAGATAGCACCGCATTTTGTAGCACTTTCAACCAATGAAAAGGCAGTTAATGATTTCGGCATTCCTTCCGAACAGATGTTTGGTTTTGCGGAATGGGTAGGCGGACGCTATTCCATGGATTCTGCCATCGGCCTATCTACTATGATTGCTATCGGACCTGAAGCCTTTCATGACATGCTGACTGGCTTTCATGCCATGGATGAACATTTTCGTACCGCGCCGCTTGAACAGAATATGCCGGTTATCATGGGTTTGCTGAATATCTGGTATGCGGATTTCTTTGAGGCAAGTACCGTTGCGGTTCTGCCTTATTCGTACTATCTCAAACGGTTTTCCGCCTATTTGCAGCAACTTACGATGGAGTCCAATGGTAAATGCGTCACGTTAAATGGACGGCGCGTAGATTATCACACTGGTTCTGTGTTCTGGGGAGAGCCAGGCACCAATGGCCAGCACTCTTTTTACCAACTGATCCATCAAGGCACCCATCTGATTCCGTGTGATTTTATTGCATTTGCCGAAGCACTCAACCCCGTAGGACGACATCAGGATCTATTATTTGCCAACGTGGTAGCGCAAGCAGAAGCACTTGCCATGGGTAGAACATTGGAGGAGGTGCAGCAGGAAGGGATATCTGCTGAACTGGCACCACATAAAGTGATGGAAGGCAACCGACCTTCAAGTTTGTTGCTATCCAAACGATTGACTCCGACCACATTAGGCGCACTGGTGGCGCTTTATGAACATAGTGTATTTACGCAGGCAGCAATCTGGAACATTAATCCATTCGATCAATGGGGAGTGGAGCTGGGTAAGCAACTTGCTGCACGCATTGTGCAAGAAATTGAGTCACCTGACGCGAAACCTGCGCATGATGCTTCAACTAATGCAGCCATTGATTGGTATCGTTATGCACGTCAAGCTGCTATTACCACTGAAACTCAGTCACGGCGCGTGCTGGTGCTGGATGTAGGAGGGAGTAGCGTCAAGGCGAAGATCACAGGGATGGAATCTAGGATCAAAATTGATTCCGGGCCAGATATGACGCCAGATAGTATGCTTGAACAACTGCAGCAACACTTGCGTGGGTATCATTACGATGTAGTGAGTATAGGCTTTCCCGCGCTAGTCATGCGTGGACGTATCGCTAATGAGCCCGCTAATCTTGGTAGCGGGTGGATAGGATTTGATTTTGCCAAAGCATTTGGTTGTCCAGTTAAGATCATTAATGATGCTGCTATGCAGGCGCTTGGCAGTTATGAAGGAGGCAAGATGTTGTTCCTAGGATTAGGGACTGGCTTGGGATCTGCCATGATTGTGGATGGACATATCGAACCGATGGAACTTGCTCATTTACCATACAAAGGTCATACCTACGAATATTATGTGAGTAAGCGAGCACTTAAGCGTTTTGGAAAACATAAGTGGCGGGAAGAAGTGTGTGAGGAAATAGCAGTGTTACGCACTGCCTTAGAACCGGATTACATCGTGGTGGGTGGCGGTAATGCACAACTGTTAAAAGAGCTGCCAGCAGGCGTTCAGCTTGGTGATAATGATCATGCATTTATTGGCGGTTTTCGTTTGTGGGAAAACGAAGAGATATTCTAAAAAAGTAAGTTGCTTTGAATTTAGTGGTTTATTTTAAAAAGCTGATAAACGAAGTAATTACAATCGCATTAAAGAAATCGATAAATAATGAACCGACTATTGGAATAACGAAAAATGCCTTGAATGAAGGACCATGAATACGGGTAAACGCTTCCATATTAGCCATAGCGTTGGGAGTAGCGCCCATACCAAAGCCGCAGTGACCCGCAGCAATCACAGCTGCATCGTAATCTGCGCCCATGACGCGGAAAGTGACAAAATAGGCAAAGGCAAACATGATAAGCGTTTGCAGCAACAAAATAATAGTTAATGGACCGGCAATCGCCGCTAGCTCCCATAGCTTCATGGACATTAGCGCCAAAGTCAGAAAAAAAGCTAATGACACATTTCCCATCACGATAAATTCTCTCTCAGGAATATGCCAGTTACGCCAGTCAATGATATTGCGTATTACCGCAGCTATTATCATGGAACCTAAGTAAGCTGGTAGTGTGATATCGATAGTTTTAAGTTCGTTGTTCAGCAAGGTGCCGGCACCAACACATACTACTAGCAGCATGGTGGCAATCAGGATGGTTTCGTCGCTGCTTTGTTTTTGCGGCGTGTTCGGGATGGTAGTGAGGTTATTTCCGTTGGTAACGACATGATGCTGAGTGGGATGGCGGTAAATGAGTAAGGAACCTACTGGTCCTCCGATCATGCATCCAGCAACCAAACCGTAAGTTGCGGCAGCGATTGCTGCTGGTAAGGCGCCAATAGCACCTGCTTGTTCCAATAATGGACCAAATGCAGCGGAGGTCCCATGACCGCCAGTCAATGAGATTGATCCGGCTGCCAAGCCGATCAGAGGAGATATACCTAATCCCTTGGCGATAATAATCCCCGCGATGTTTTGGATAATTAGCAATGTGATTGCACATAGCAGAAATAGCGCAACGGCTGTACCACTTCTTTTGAGTTGTTTGAAGCTCGCTGAAAAACCGATGGTGGTAAAAAATGCCAACAACAGGTAGTCACGTATCGTGCCATCCACCTCAAGTGTGAACTGATGATGGACGTGTCCTGCCAAGGTGAGCAATGAAAAAATTATGCCGCCTATCACGGAAGTGGGGATGAAATAGCGTGACAGGATAGTCACGCGATTTTTAATGTACTCTCCCAAACCTAGCATAATGGCTGCTGCTGCCAGCGTTTGGGTAATATCCATTTGGATCATGATCATGTTGATTTTTTCTGTGAATGCTGCAAAAGCGGGTTTTTCAGGCAAATCTTAGTCATACGATGTTTATTGTCTCATTATGTATTGAACGAATACTATGATTGAGTTTGAAGTAACTTGTTTAACAAGGAGTGACCTCATTGTTCAAGCGTAATCTTGTTTTGCTACTAGGCAATATTTTCTTGGTTTTGCTGACTGCGTGCAGTACCGTTTCTGTCAATCAGCCAGTAAATACACTATCAGTAGTACATTCAACTGTAGCAACAACGGTTTATGACTGGGATAGCGATATCTTCCATCCCATAGTAGGGCAGCATGGCATGGTGGTGACTGAGCAGAAATTGGCTTCCCAAATCGGGTTAGCTATTCTCAAAAAAGGTGGGAATGCAGTAGATGCTGCCGTTGCAATTGGTTTTGGTTTGGCTGTGGCTTTACCGAGTGCAGGTAATGTTGGGGGCGGAGGTTTTATGCTGGTCTACGATGCTAAAACAAAGCTGTTTACAGCGTTGGATTTTCGTGAGACCGCACCAGCAGCTATTCGCCGCGATGAATATTTGGATGCGGCAAACAATGTCATAGCAGGTAAATCGCTTTTCAGTCATGCTGCTGTAGGTGTTCCGGGTACAGTTGCTGGCCTGGTTCACGCTTCGCAGCGGTGGGGTTCTATGCCTTTAGCAGAGGTGATGCAACCAGCAATTACTTTAGCAGAGAACGGTTATCCAGTCAGTGCAACGCTTGCTAAAAGTTTACAGTATTCAGCAGATAGCATGGGAAAGTGGTCAGCTACTCGGGCGATTTTTTGGAAGCAAGGTGCGCCATTAAAAATAGGTGATCAGCTGGTACAGCGGGATTTGGCGCGCTCTCTTAGGCTAATCGCGCGTGAGGGTGCTTCGGCATTTTATACGGGAGAGATTGCACGCAAGATTGTGGCAAATATGGCCCAAAACGGCGGCTTATTAACGCTGGAGGATTTAAAAAACTATCAGGTAGTTGAGCGACAACCAGCACGTGGTAGTTATCGTGGCTACGAGATCGTGACGATGCCTCCGCCTTCTTCGGGAGGCGTACATTTGATACAGATTCTCAATATGATGGAGTGCTGGCCACTCGGGAAGTGGGGGCATAACAGCGCACAGACCATCCATCATGTGACTGAAGCCATGAAACTAGCTTATGCGGATCGATCAAAATATCTGGGTGATCCAGATTTCGTCAAAATTCCTCTGAGCCGTCTCATCAGTAAGGGTTATGCAGCAACGCTCGCAACACAAATTGATCCCAACCACGCTCGATCAGCAGAGGATATTCAGCCTGGTCAACTTCTCCCTCATGAGAGTGATCAAACTACCCATTTTTCGGTAATAGATTCGGCAGGCAATATGGTTGCTGTGACTTATACGCTTAATACTAACTTTGGCAGCGGCATAGTTGTGCCGGGTACAGGGATTGTGTTGAACAACGAGATGGATGATTTTGCTATCAAACCTGGTGTGCCCAACGTGTATGGCGTTATTGGAGGAGATGCGAATGCAGTTGAAGCAGGTAAGCGCCCACTTTCATCTATGACTCCGGTATTCGTATTACAAGCAGGTAAACCTTGGTTAGTAACCGGTAGTCCTGGTGGACCACGCATTATTACTGCCGTGTTGCAACAGATTGTAAATGCTATTGATTTTGCCATGAACCCAGCCGAAGCTGCTTCAGCTACACGCTTTCACCATCAATGGACTCCAGATGAATTACGAGTAGAAAAAGGTATTTCACCCGATACCTTGTATCTCTTGCAGCAAAAAGGGCATCGTATTGTTATCAAACCAACTATGGGCCGTACCCAGACTATTCAACTACATGGTAATGAATTATGGGGGTATTCCGATCCACGTAATCCAGATGGAGCCGCGTTAGGGTTTTGAAGTCTGTCCTAGCCAGAAAATGAAGGACTTTCTGCAAAACTACGGTATTGCCCAGAAGTGGGGGCAAGCAGATAAAGGGATTGAATGTAAGCCTCCAACGCTACCACCTATCCATATTTTTTCAATAATGCTTTGATGGCCTCTGGTGCAAGCGGCAGCAACTCATCGATTCGGCTATTAGGCTAGGCAGGGAGTTTTTCGAGGGTGTCGGTCAGCCATTGTGCGGGGTTGATGTTGTTGAGTTTTGCAGTACCAAGCAAGGTTTGGATGACGGCGGCACGTTTGCCGGCACGCTCGGAGCCGGCAAACAG
>WBZO01000323.1_pt2 | contig 15142 bp, 10 predicted proteins | sample 5204261 | NCBI WGS metagenome assembly WBZO01 (sample SAMN12412400, study PRJNA552823) | activated sludge metagenome | isolation source: activated sludge from anammox sidestream of wastewater treatment plant... | place: USA: North Carolina | collected 2017-09 | reverse complement strand
GCCTCGTTGTAGAGCGGCAGCTGGATGGTCACCCGAGGGAGCGACTCCGGATCGGCATCGAGCGCGACCGCGGGGACGCCCTTGCGCAGCGCCTCGAGCTTGCGGCCCAGGCGAAGCACGGTGAAGACGAGATGCGACCGGTGAAGCCCGTACATCGCGAGCAGGAGGAGCACCGCGAAGTACGCGAAACACAAGGCGACGTGCATAGCGCGAGCGTGTCATTTACGCGCCGCGCCAGTGTCATCAGGTTGTAATTCCTTGTAGCTCGTTGTAGGTGCGGCCACGTAAGGGCGCCACCTACATACGCTTACATATCGAGCGGGCTCGCGTTCGGGCCGGCCGCCTTCGTCGTCGGCTTCTTGCCGAGGTCGTGGTTGTAAAAGAGGTTCAGGCCGACGAAGAACATCTGGTAGGCGCCGTTGTCGATCGTCGACGTGGCCACGGTGCCGGTCACGTTCGTGCTCGGCGCGGCGATCTTCGTGTCCGCGGGCTTGAGCGAGCCGAGGTCGAGGCCGACCTTCGGGACGATCCTCATCGGCCCGGCCGGGATCGAGACGCCGGCACCGAGCGCGAAGTACGTGCCGCTGAAAGAGGTGTCGAGCACGTTCGGCTGGGTCTGCGAGTAGTTCAGCTGTCGGTAGCCGAAGCCGAAGTCGGAGTAGAAGCCGACACGATCGGTGCTCGTGAGGAGCCCGATCAGGAGCGCGGCGCCGAACATGTTCGTCGTCGACTGGATCGTCTGTCCCGCCGCGACCTGCCGCGAGTCTGGACCGCCGAGGAAGATGCCCTCGCCGCGCGCCCCCACGAGGAACACGCGGCTGAAGCGGGCCATGAAGTCGATGCCGATGCCGCCGCCCGCCGTGCCGACCTTGTCGAAGTCGGTGTTGCGCGCGACGCTGCCAGCGGGGACGAACAGACCGCCGTGGGCGCCGAACAGGAGGCCGCTCGTCGGCTTCTCCTCCGGCGTCTTCGCCGGCGTCGGCGGCTGGTCGGCGCCCGGCGGCTTCTGCGCGTTCGGATCGGTGGTCGCCGGCGGCGTCGTTCCCGTGCCGTACGGCGGCGGCACCGGTACGACGACCGCGCCGCCGCCGCCCTGCTGGAGCACGAGCTCGACCGACTTCGTCTCCTTCTCCTTCAGCTCGATGTCGACGGGCGCCTTGGTCGTGTAGCCGTTCGCCGCCGCCGCGAGGCGGTAGGCGCCCGGGTTGACCGGTCGCGCGATCCCCACGAGCTCGACGGGCATCTGTCGATCGTTGATCGTGATCGTGAGGTTCTGCAGCGTGCTCGGCGCGGGGCTGACGGTGATCTTCAGCGTCGGGATCCGCTCTCGGAGCGCCGGGGCCTCCTGCTTCGCGATCTCCTGCGCCTGCACGAACACGTCCGGCGATCCCGCCGGCAGGGTGTCTCGCCGGATCAGCTCGTACGTCTCCGCCGCCTCGACCAGCTTGCCGAGCAGCGCCTGACACTGCGCGATGTGCAAGAGGTGCGTCGGCGCGTCGTACAGCTTCTGCGCCGCCTCGAACTTCGAGAGCGCGTCGGCGGGCTTGCCCTGATCCTGCAGCTTCACCCCTTCCTGGTAGGCGGCGCGCGCGGCGGCCTTCTTCTCGCCCTCCGACATCTGGGCGCGGGCGGGCGTGGCGATCGACGAGACGAGAAGAGAGAAGAAGAGCGCGACGACGGCGCGAGACTTCATGCGCGCGATCGTACCAGAGCTCACGCCCGCATCAGTACCCAGGGTCGGCCGGATTCGACGGCTTCTTCTTCACCGTCGCCGTCGTCGTCGGCGCCGCCGTCGCCGTCGGCGTCGCGGTCGGGGCGGCCGTGGTCGCCGGCGTCGTCGGTGTCGTCTTCGGAGCCGTCGGCGTCGTCTTCGGTGCGACCGGCGTGGTCTTGGTGCCCGGCTTCGCGGTCGCCGTCGCGGTGGCGGTCGCGGTGGGCTGCACGTTCACCGCGATGGTCCCGGTGCCCGTCGACGCCGGCGGCGGATCGGCCGGCTTGTCCGCGGTGGTCTCGACCGGCGCCGCCACGCTGCTCGCGGCAGGCGGCGTGAGCCGCGCGCCGTCGACCCCCGCCGTGTCCTTCGGCTTCATCCCGAACTTCACGCCGACGACGATACCGGCCACGACGACGACGCCGCCGACGATGCCCGCGACGAGCTTGCCCTTGCCCGAGCCGACGCCCGGGACCGGCTGCGAGGAGGTGAACGGCGCGTTCGTCATCCCGGCCGGATTCGGCGTGTGAGCGCCGTAAGACGGGCTGCTGCCGTAGCGCGGCTGCGGTGTGCCCATCATGCCCGGGCCCAGCCCCTGCGGGGTGATCGCGCCCTGATGCGGACCCGGTTGCGGGCCCGAATGGGACGGCTGCGTGACGACCGCGGCGGTGGCTGCGTAGCCGTGGTTCTGGCTGGGGACCGCCGAGCGCGGCGCGACGCCTGCCGCATGGCCCAGGCCCTCCGCGAGCTCGGTCACCGACGAGAAGCGTCGATCGGGCTCGCGCTCGAGGGCGCGCATGAACCACGCGTCGAAGGACGGCGGCAGCCCCGGCACCGCCTGCGACGGGACGGGGATCGGCGCGGTGCAGATCTTCACCAGCAGGTCGCCGACCGATTCGCCGTCGAAGGGGAGCTTGCCGACCACGCACTTGTACGCGATGACCCCGAGCGACCAGACGTCCGTGCGGTGGTCGACGTTGCGGAGCCCGCGCGCCTGCTCCGGCGACATGTAGAACGGGGTCCCGAGGACCGCGCCGGTCTTGGTGCTGGACGTGACACCGGGGTTGTGCGGGCTGTTCGACACCTTTGCGATGCCGAAGTCGAGGACCTTGGCGATCTCGTCGTCGTCGTCCGAGCTCTGGACGAGGAAGATGTTCTCGGGCTTGAGATCCCGGTGGACGATGCCGCGCTCGTGCGCGCGCGAGAGACCGCGACAGACCTGCTGGATGATGCGCGCGGTGTCCTGCAAGGACAGGCGACCGACCCGATCGAGCCGCTTGTCGAGCGGCTCGCCCTGGAGCAGCTCCATGACGATGTACGGCTTGCCGTCCTCGGTGACGCCGTGATCGTAGATCTGGATCGCGTGCTTCGACTGGATGGTCGCCGCGGCGCGCGCTTCGCGATCGAAGCGGCTGCGCGCCTCCTGGCTGTCCGAGTACTCCGCCTCGATGAACTTGATCGCGAACCGCGTCCCGAGCGACGCATGGCGCGCCTCCCAGACCGAGCCCATGCCGCCTCGCCCGATCATCGTGACGAGCTGGTACTTCCCCGCGACGAGACCGGTCGACGGGGGCGTTTCGGGTTGGTTCATCGGAGGGTCCTGAGGGGCACCGAGAAGGAGGATAAGGGGTCCGCTGCCGGAGCGCGGCAGGGATTTCGACGCACGAGGCCGCCGAACGGTTCAAAAGCCAGTGTCTGGAATCCTAGCGCGACCGTGCGCGGGGAGAAAACCCGAGGCGAAACGCCCGGCCGACCATGGAATTCCCACCGGTTACCGGCTAGGCACGGGGGCCATGTCGCAGGCCGCCGTCCTCCCGCCGCCCGGAAGCGAAGACGTCCTCTACCTGGTGGACCTCTCCGGCTACGTCTTCCGCGCGTACCACGCCCTGCCGCCGCTCTCGAGCTCGAAGGGCGAGCCGACCCACGCGGTCATGGGGACGGTCAACATGCTGCAGAAGGTGGTCAACGAGAGGCGGCCCGCGATGTTCGCCGTCGCGATGGACTGCCGCGGCCCGTCGTTCCGGAAGGAGCTCGATGCCCGCTACAAGGCGACGCGCCAGGCGGCACCGGCCGATCTCTCGCAGCAGCTCGCGCGCGTCGAGCAGATCGCCCGCGCCTACAACATCCCGGTCTACCAGGCCGACGGCATCGAGGCGGACGATCTCATCGCGGCGATCGTCGATCGTTCGATCGCGCAGGGCCTCCGCGTGGTCATCGTCAGCGCGGACAAGGACCTCATGCAGCTCGTCCACGACGCCGACGAGAAGGTCCTCCTCTGGGACTCGATGCGCGACAAGACCTACGGGCCCGCGGAGGTCGAGGCGAAGTTCGGCGTGCGTCCGAGCATGCTGCGCGATCTGCTCGCGCTGACCGGCGACACGTCCGACAACATCCCGGGCGTGCCCAGCGTCGGACCGAAGACGGCCGCCGACCTCCTGAAGGAGTTCAAGACCATCGAGGGCATCTACGCGGCCGTCGACACGATCAAGAAGCCGAAGCTCCGCGAGAACCTGAAGACCCACGAGGCCGACGCGCGCATCTCCCAGACGCTCGTGACCTTGAAGCGCGACGTGCCGGTCGACGTCGAGAAGGACCACCTGAGGTACGGCGGCGCGAACGTCGAGGAGCTTAGGAAGCTCTTCATCGATCTCGAGTTCACCCGGCTGCTCGATCAGATCGGCGCCGCGCAGCATCGGCTCCAGACCGGCCAGACCGCGCGCGTCGGCGACAAGGGCGCGGGCCGCGCGGTCGCGATGGTCAGCGCGGCGAAGGCGGCGGAGCCCGCGCCGCAGATCGCGCGCACGTACAGGCACGTGACGAGCCTAGGCGACCTCACGCCGGTCCTCGCGCAGGCGAAGGCGAGCGGCCGCCTCGCGCTCCACGTCGCGACGACCACGCCGGACGCCATGCGTGCGCAGATCCTCGGCGTCGCCCTCTCGGCAGCTCCGGGCGAGGGCATCTACGTCCCCGTCGCCCACCGCTACCTCGGCGCGCCGGCGCAGATCGCGTGGGCCGACCTGAGCGCCGCGCTCGGCCCGATCCTCGCCGACGCGGGGGTGCGCAAGGTCGGCTACGACCTCAAGCGCGCAGAGAACGTGCTCGCGCGTCACGGCGTGGCGCTCGCCGGCCGGATCAGCGATCCGATGCTCGCGTCGTACCTGCTCGATCCGGAAGCGCCGAACGACATGAAGGACCTCGTTCGGCGCGAGTTCGGCACCGAGCTGCCGATCTACGAGGAGAACACCGGCACGAGGAAGAGCGACCGCGTGGCCTTCGACCAGCTCGACGTCGAGCGCGCCACCACGTATGCCGCGCCCCAGGCCGAGCTCGCGCTCGCGCTCGCCGAGCGCCTCGACCCGCGCGTCGAGAGCGAAGGCCTCGGCAAGCTGTACGAGGAGGTCGAGCTGCCGCTCTCGCGCGTGCTCGCGGCGATGGAGCGGAAGGGCGTCCTCGTCGACGTCTCGAAGCTCGCGACGATCGCGGCGAAGGTCGAGAGCGAGTGCCAGCGCCTCGAGGCGAAGGCGCAGGAGATCGCGGGCAAGAAGTTCGCGCTGCGCTCGCGCGATCAGCTCGAGACGATCCTCTTCGACGAGCTGAAGCTGCCGGTGGTGAAGCGCACGCTGAAGGGCGGTCGCTCCACCGATGCAGCGACGCTCGAGGAGCTCACGGACAAGCACCCGCTCCCCGGCGTCATCCTCGAGTTCCGCGAGCTCGACAAGTTGAAGGGCACCTACCTCGAGGGGCTCCCGCGCGCCGTGAACCCGGAGACGGGCCGCATCCACACGCGCTTCGAGCAGGCGGTGGCCGCGACGGGGCGACTCTCGTCGACCGATCCGAACCTCCAGAACATCCCCATCCGCAAGGAGGTCGGGCGCCTCGTGCGCTCGGCGTTCGTCGCGCCGGAGGGGTTCCGCATCGTCAGCGCGGACTACTCGCAGATCGAGCTCCGCATCCTCGCTCACCTCGCGAAGGACGAGAACCTCGGGATCGCGTTCCGCGACCGTCTCGACGTCCACCAGCACACCGCGTCGCTCGTCTTCGACGTGCCGCGGGATCAGGTGACGAAGGAGATGAGGAACCGCGCGAAGGCGATCAACTTCGGCCTCATCTACGGCATGGGTGAGCCGCGGCTCGCGCGCGAGCTCGGGATCACACGGCAGGAGGCGGCGCAGTTCATCGCGGCCTACTTCGAGCGCTTCCAGGGCGTGCGGCGCTTCATGGAGCAGACGGTCGAGAAGGCGCGGAGCGGCGAGGCGGTCACGACCGTGCTCGGCCGCCGGCGGTTCTTGCCGAACCTCCACTCGGCGAACCGAGGCCTGCGCTTCGAGGCCGAGCGCGTCGCGAAGAACACACCGATCCAGGGGACGGCGGCCGACATCCTGAAGCTCGCGATGATCAAGCTCGGGACCGGCGAGGTCGTGCCCGGCGCGCGTATGATCCTCACCGTGCACGACGAGCTCGTGTTCGAGGTGCCGGAGGCCGAGGTCGCGAAGGCGCAGCCGATCATCAAGGAAGCGATGGAGAGCGCCTACACGCTCGACGTCCCGCTCGAGGTGGACGTCGGGAGCGGCGCGAGCTGGGGCGAGGCTCACTGAACGCGGGGCCCGAGCCTCCGCACGAGCATCTCCTCCGTCTGCGCGACCCGGCCTCGCACACCACGTGCGCGCCGCTCGTTCGCGAGCGCGAGGCGCGCCGCCTCGTCGAACGACTTCCTCCGAGGATGGCCGACGAGCGCCCAGTAGCGTTCGTCCTGCGGGAGGAGATCCGTCGTGAGGCCGAGCACGAGCTCCCTCGCAAGGCGGTAGTCCGCGCTGGTCACGAGCGCGAGCCACAGCGCCGAGAGACGCGCCGTGAGCACCGGCACCTGCACCGCGGGGATGCGCCGATGATCGAGCGCGGCGACGCGGAAGAGGATCTCGCGCGCAGTCAGGGTCTCCGGCCCGGGGATGTCGAACCACGCGCTCCCCTCGAGCGGCACGCGGCGGGCGGCAACGAGCGCCGCGACGGCGTCGTCGAGCGCGACGGGGCAGCTCCTGGACGCGAGCCAGCGGGGCAAGACCATGAACGGCAGCCGCCGCGCGAGGTCCCGCACGATCTGCCACGACGCGCTGCCGGCGCCGATGATCATCGACGCGCGGAGCTCGATCGCCGGCACCGGGCCCGCCCGGAGGATCTCGCCGACCTCGAGCCGGCTCGCGAGGTGCTCGGACGGTGGTCCTTGCGGCGCGACCCCGCCCAGGTAGACGATCCGCCGCAAGCCGCTCTCCGCGGCCGCGTGCGCGAAGGCTTGCGCCGCGCTTCGTTCGGCCGCGCGATAGTCGCGCTCGCCGGATCGCCCCATGCTGTGGACGAGGTAGTACGCCGTGTCGACGCCGGCGAGCGCGGCCGGCAGCGTGGCCGGGGCCATCACGTCACAGCGGACCCACTCGACGCCCGCGCGATCGCGTCCGGCGGCGGGCGCCCTCGAGGCGGCACGCACCCGCTCTCCTTCCGCGAGCAGCGCGGGCACGAGCGCACGACCGACGAAGCCCGTGGCACCGAGGACGAGGACCATCGCATCCGCGGGCGGAGCAAGCCGCGATCCAGCTCCGGTCGCGCTGTCGATCAGTTCACGCCCGAGGGCTTCCGGATCGCGCGCTCGTGCAGGGTGAGGCCCGCGGCTCCGCCGGGCGCGCCGGCTCGGATGCGGATCGTCGCCGTGGTGAAGCGGATGGAGAGATCGTCGTCGCCGAGGCGCTTCGTCATCGCGCGAGCCTCCATCCAGCTCATCGCCGTCTCGACGCGATAGGTGTACCGGAGCACCGCCGCGTCCCCCGCCGCCATCGTGAACGGCTCCGGTTTGAACAGCGTCTTTCCGCCTGCGTCCGCGACGAGATCGGTCGCGAGCAGCACCTGCCCGCGATCGCCGAGCGCCTCGACCTCGACGTCGACGTCGAGCTCCGCTCCGGCCGGGACGTCGAAGTACTGGCCCGCGTAGACGAGCTGCTCCTCCGTCGCGATCACCGGCACGAGGCGGTCGGACGCGAGGCGCAGCTCGCGATAGGGCGACACGGCATCGCCTGCGGCGCGAGCCTGCGCCGCACGGAGGTAGGCCATGTCTTCACGTGATGCAGGCGTGCTCACGCGCGAGCCGGCCACGAACGAGCCGCCCGGCAAATGGAGGTGGTCGCACGCCGTGAACAGCTCGTCGCACGTCCAGACGTTCTCCTGCCTCGAGCCCACCATCCCGACGGTGCGTGCGTTCTGGTTCGCGAAGAAGATGCGCCGCGGCTCGGCGTACCTGCGGAAGAAGCTGCGGCCGACGAACGGTCCGGAGGCGTCGGCGAGGCCGAGGACGTCGAGGACGCTGAGCGCGGTGTCGGTCTGCGCGAAGAGCTCGTCCACGAGGCGCTGCTGGCGCGTGGGCAGCAGGGCGATCAGGTACGAGAGGTTCTGGGTGAGCAGCTTCGACAGGTCGTCGCCGGCGTCCTCGAGGCCGTGCGACTCGTCGGAGGTGAGGAGCACGACGGTGTCGTCGAGCGCGCCGTCGGCCTCGAGGCCGCGGATGAAGTCGGCGATCGCCTGGTCGGTGTACCGGGCGGCCCGGCGGAAGCTGCCGTGGGGCTCGGGCGTGACGAAGTCGTCGGGCACGGGGAAGGGGTGATGCGTCCCGACCGTGAGCAGCGTCATGAACCACGGCGACTTCTTCGCGCGGAGCTCCTGGACCACGGTGCGCGTGCGCTCGAAGAACGCGCGATCGTCGACGCCCCAGTTGCTCCGCGCATAGGCCTTCGTGAAATGCTCGGTGCCGAGCGTCCGCGTGAAGCCGATCTTCGGCATGAACGTGTCCTTCAGCATGAAGGCGAGCGGCGCTGCCTGCAGGTACACGGTCTCGTAGCCGTTCTTCGCGAGCGCTGCCGGGAGGCAGTCGCGCGGCGCCCCCGCGGCGACCTCGGTCATCTTGGCCGTGGCGGTGCCGAGCTTGTCGTAGTCGCCGCAGAGCGACATGAAGAGGCCGCGGTTCGTCCCGCGCTGGTGGGTGACGAAGCTGCGGTAATAGAGGTTCTTGCGGCCGATGGCGTCGAGCTGGGTCATCGTCGCCAGCGCCGGATCGGCGTGCAGCTCGGCGATCGACGGGAGATCGGCGCCCGAGATCCCCTCCACGAGCACGAGCAGCACGTTCGGCTTGTCGCGGAGCGCCGGGACGATGTCCGCGCCGGAGAGGTCGGCGTGGAACGCGCGATCGAGAGCCTCCTGCTGCTCGGGGACGAGAGGAGGGAGCGGCTCGTCCTTCGAGCGGCGGCGCAAGAGATCGGTCGCGTTCCCCTCGACGAAGTTCGTCTGGCGCCACGCGAGGACGGAGCGATCGGCGGGCCAGCCGAGCGACGCGGCGCCCAGCACGGCGACCGCCGGGGCGAACGGGGCCGCGCTCGCGAAGAGCGGGCGAGGCGGCTCTGGCCGGCGCAGCGTCTGCGCCAGCAGCGCGAGCGGAACGAGGACGAGCGCGACGAGGAGGACCGGGTGCCCGACGACGATCGCCGATCCCGCGAGGAACGTGCGGTCGCCCAGGTAGCCGATCGACTGCCACGGCGGGACCGCGTTCATCGTGCGGGTGAACTCGTACGTCGCGTAGTGGAGCACCGCCCAGGGCACGAGCAGCACCGCCGCCGCGCGACGCTTCGCGAAGAGGGGAGCGGCGAGCACCGATGCGAGGAGCGCGACGAAGACGTCCGCGACGAAGCCGTGCACGTCGGCGATCCCCAGGGTGACCCGCTTCTCGACCAGCAGGGCGACGCGGACCGCGAGCGGCGACCAGGCGAACGCGGCCGCCAGGAGGAGGTGCCAGCGCGAGATGGAAAAGCGTGCACGCATCGTCACCACTCTAAGCACATCCGGCGACGTTTCGTCGCGCGGGCGCGATTGTGAGCCGCGCGTTGCGACATCGTGTTTGTTCGTTGCCGTCGTCGCCGAGCACGCTCCGCAACGACGACAGTCGTTCATTGCAGGACTTCTTCGCTCGCCTCGACGCGCTCGCCCTGGCGGCGCAGCGCGACGACCTCGCCCGCCTCGCACGCGAGCGCGAGCTGCGTCGACGCCGTCGCGAGCAGCCACTGCACGTTCGGCAGCGCGCGTCGCAAGAGCGGGATCATCCCGCGGAGGAAGGACGGATCCTGCTGCACCTCGATGTCGTCGATCGCGACGACGCCCTCGTGCTCGCGCGGCGAGTCGGAACGAGGATACGCGGCGAACAGCGCACGCAGCGGAAGGACACCGAACGCGAGGAGGTGGCGGGCGGCGCGAGGAAGGGCGTCGAACGGCACGAGGCGTCCCGCCGCGTCGCGGGCCTGCGGCTCGAGCGTCGTCGCGCCGATCCCCTCGTACGTGAGGCCGAACGGCTCGAGCAGCGAGGACGCCACCTCGCGGACAGCCTCGTCGAAGTGCGAGAGGTGGACCGTCTCGGCGCGTCCCCCTCCGAGGGAATGCGCGACCGCGGCGTAGACCAGCGTCTGCTTCGTCTCGCGCGTCAGATCGGCGCGCGTGGGATCGTCGAAGCTCACCGGGCTGCGGACGTCGTAGCGGAGGACCGTCCGATCGGGCGTCGTGAGCATCGCCGCCGATCGCGAGAACCACCGCGCGCCGGAGAACGCGACGAACACGAAGCCGCCCTCCTGCTGCGCACGCTTGTCGAACAGCGCCTGCTCGCGGCGCCGCACGGCTGCGGCCTCCGGCGACTCGCCCGGGAGGATCACGGTGGGGCTCGCGACGACGAGCGGGTGCGGCCTCTCCGGATCGTCCTCGCCGAGGATCCACTCCGTGGTCACGCTCGAGGGCTCCGCATCGATGCGCTCGCGCGAGGAGGGGAGTGGCGGAAGGGCATATCCGGGGCGCGTGAGCCCGATCGCGGCGAGCAGCGACGTCTTGCCCGTCCCGTCGCCGCCGAACAGGACGGTCACCGGGCGCGGCGCCGGCGCCTCGTCGTCCGGGGCGTCGTTGACGAAGCGCACGATCGTGTCGTCGAACGGACCGACGTTGCGGAGCCGCACGCTCGCGAGGCGCATCGGGCCGAGCGTACCTCAGCGGGCAGAGCGGCGGCGAGAGGCGAGGACGAGCAGCGCCAGCGCGGGCGCGAGCGCGGCCGCGCATGTCCTGCGTCCTTGGTCGGGAGCCGAGGCAGACACGCTGCAGCCGCCGGGCGTGGGCGCCGTGTCGCCGCCGAGGCCCGCGCTGCCCGCGCGCGACCTCGTCGTCATCGGCGGAGGCGCCTCCCCCTCGCCGATCGGAGCCGTGCCCGCGAGGGAGAACGCCTCCTCGAAGAGCGCGCCGAACCCGGCGGTCGTCGTGTAGATGTGCCCGAAGTCGTCGTCGCAGCCGCCGCCGCGCGAGACCACGCCGATGACCGCCCCGGTCTCCTCGCTGATCGCCGGGCCGCCGGAGTCGCCCTGGCAGATCGACCTCGCGACCTCGAACTCGTGCGCGCCGAGCGGCGTCCTGCTCGCGCTGACCGTGCGGCCCATCGCCAGCACGGGGACGTTCTCCTTGCGGAAGCGGGTGCCGATCGGCTCCTTCGCGTCGTTCTGTCCGTAGCCGACGGCGCGGATCGTCTCGTTGCTGCGTGCCCCGCGGTCGAGCCGGACCGCGAGGGGCTCGACCCCGCCGACCGGATGCTCGAGGACGACGAGGGCGATGTCCGAATCGCAGAGGTACTCGCCGGGAGGGGTGACGATCGCCTTCGCGACCGCGGGCGGACGGGAGGCGAAGCTCGGCGATGCACCGACGTAGACGGCGACGTCCGCAGGATCTTCGTCCGAGGCGACGTGCTTGCCGTTCGCCGACCTCCCATTTTCGTCACATGAGACCGACGTCGTGACGGTCTTCGAGACGCAGTGCCTCGCCGTGAGCACGACGTTGGGCGCGAGCAGCGCTCCCGAGCAGAGCTCGAAGGTTCCGCCCCGGCCGACGCGCAGCGCGACCACGCCCGGCACGGACGCGTCGTCGTCGTCGGGAGCGCCGCCGATGATCCTCTGCTCCACCGAGCCCGTCCGTGCCTCGACCAGCACGGCTTCCTCCGAGGCGTCCGTCGGGGTCGCGCACCCGGCCCCGAGGGCGAGCGCTGCGAGGGCCACCCCCGAGGCGACTCCGATCCAGCTCCCCCCCCGGGAGCTCTGGCGTACCTTGTGGGAGAAAGGCGCCTTCGGGCCGGGGATCCGGCGGGCCATCGAGGTGGCGGCGGAGGTGCGCATGACCACTGTGGACCCGCTCATTCAGGATGTATGCCTGAGTCCTACAGCTCGTCCGTGCGGGCGCGACGCATGATCCCGATGTCACACCGAGGAGGTTCCTGTGCCTGGTGGACACCCCTGGCGCTGCGGGTTAGGCTCGGCTACCGCGGGTTTTTAGCGGGTTTCGTGTCTGGGCTCCGATTTGCTAGGAGAGCCCGACCTGTCTTCGATGGCCTCTCAGCTCCAGTCGCACGATGCCGAACTCCGACGCCGTCGCCAGTGACCTGCTCGCTTCGCGCGAGCTGACTGCTGAGCGGTCGCTCGACGCGTCGGCGCCCGTCCCGACGTCCTCGGGCGTCGTCTCCCTCTCGCTTCCGAAGCTGAGCCGTACGTGGTCGTTGAGCGATCGTCAGGCGGCGCTGGCGGCCTCGGCCGTCCTGTTCGTGCTGGCGGCGTGGCCGATGGCCCTGACGGAGGTGCCCCCGTTCCAGGACCTGCCGAACCATCTCGCGGCGGTCACAGTCATCGAGCACCCGGAGCGGTATCCGGAGTTCGCGTTCAACGGCTTCCTCAAGACGAACGCGGCGCTGTTCGCGTGGCTCTACTTCCTCGGCAAGGTCACGGGCGTGAAGCTCGCGGCCAAGCTGTTCGCGCTGCTCGTCCTCGCGATCAACGCGCTCGTCCTCCCGCGCTTCGTGCTGACGCTGACCGGCAGTCGCAAGCGCATGCTCGTCTCGACCCTGTTTGCGTGGCCGATGGTCCACAACTGGTTCGTGTCGATGGGCATGCTCGACTTCGCGCTGGGCGTGCCGCTGTCGCTCGTGATGCTCCTCGCGCTCGAGAAGCAGGTGAGGAAGCCCTCCGCCGCGAACGGGCTCCTCGTCGTCGCGCTCGGGGCGATCACCTGGTACGCGCACGTCTTCCCGCTGCTCGTCGTCCACATGCTCGTCGGGATCGACATCCTGGTGCAGGGCTCGTGGAAGGAGCGCTTCGCGCGCGCGCGCGCCATGCTCGTGCCGCTCGCGCCGATCACGCTCCTCGTCGTCGTCTCGCTCGCGCAGCACCTGAGCGACACGGTCGGGCCGATGACCGGCGGCGTCGACTACAAGAAGCTCCTCCCGGCATGGGAGCTCGCCTACAACATGTGGGCCGAGTGGCTCTGGGGCTTCTCGAACCTCCAGATCTCGACGCTCGTGCCGTGCATCGGCCTTGCGCTCCTCGGCATCTGGCGACGCAAGGAGTCGACGCCGTTCTTCTCGCCTTGGGCGCTGCTCGCGCTCGCCGCCCTGTACTGCTTCTTGCCGTACATCATCACCAACTGGTTCCACGTCAACTCGCGGATCATCCCGTACATCTGGGTCGCCTTCCTGGTGCGCGTCCCCACGAAGCTGCCGAAGCCGGCGATCGCGGTGCTCGGCGTCTCGGCCGCGGCGTACACCGTCGGGCTCGGCGCCGACTACGTGCGGCTCGATCGCGATCGGCGCGAGTTCATCGCGGGCGTCGAGGCGGTGCCTCAGGGCGCGCGCCTGCTCCCGCTCCTGTTCCGTCACAAGTCGACGGGGGACAACACGCGGAACCTGCTCCACGCGTGGGGCTACTACGTCACCGAGCGTCAGACGGCGGCGCCGCTGCTCTTCGCGCACTCGCGATCGTTCCCGGTCATGTACGCGGTGCCGCCGCCCGTGCGGTTCAACCACCTCGTGCTCGAGGGCTTCGCGTCGAGCATGGCGACCCCCGAGAAGATGTGCGGGAGCATGTTCGACGGCAACATGGTCGTCGACGACTGCAACGGCGTCTTCCGCGCGACGTGGAGCCAGTTCTACCAGGACGCGCTCCCGCGCTACGACCACCTGCTGGTCTGGGACGCGACGCCCGAGGGCCGCGCGGCGATCCCGCCCGAGTACCGGCTCACGTTCGAGCAGGGGCGTCTCGCGATCTACGCACGCCACGACGTCGCCGCCTCGCGCTGAGCCGGCATCACCTCCCACGTTCGCCACGTACGCGCAGATCGATCCGGCGTCCGATCGCCAGCGCGAACCATCCGTGGCCCTCGCCGCCGGCGACGCTGCGGCCGATCGCGAACACGTCACCGCCGGTCGCGTCGTGCACGCTGTCCGTCGAGACGCTCGCGACCAGATGGAGCTTCGTCACCTTGCCCCGCGCGACGAAGGGTCTGCCGCGCACGAGGGCGAGCGTGCGCCGGATGCCGGACGCGAGCGCCGGGCTCGGCGAACCGACGATCTGTTCGCTTTCGAGGTGGCCGCTCTCGTCGAGGGTGAGCACGAGCGTCGCTTCTCCTGCCGGCCCGATCGGCGCGCTCCTCCATGCGGGATCGCCGCTCGCGCCCTGCGCGAAGCCATGGGTGATCGCGGTGAGCAGATCGCTCGCCGACCGATCGCCGACGGCGCCGTAGGCGAGGCCGGACCCCGATGCTCCGCCCTCGTCCCCGTCGGCTCGTGACGGGCGGCCTGCCGACGGGCGGCCGGCATTCGACGGGCGCGCCGCCGACCGACCGGCGCGGGGCGGGGGCGGTCGCGCCGGCGCGTCTTCGGCCTCGGCCGGGGCCGGCGCACCGACCTCGTCCGGGGAGGGCGAGGCGTTGGCGAGCGGGGCCTCCTGGGTGTCCGGGGCCGGCAGCTCGAAGGTCTCGCCGGCGAGCGCGGGCGTGGGGTCGCCGCCGGGCGGCGGGGCGTCGCCGCGCGGCATCAAGAGCGCCCCGGCGATCGCCGCGTGGGCCGCGATCGAGAGCGGGAGCGTCCACCAGACCTCGTTGCCCACGAGCGATAGTGTGCACCACCCCGGCCGAAGTTCCCGAGGCCCGGCGAACGGCGAGAGAGAGGGGTGATCCGGGTCGCACCTCATGCCTGAGTGACGGAGTTGCTTGCCAGCGGCCAGATCGTGTGCGAAGGACGCCGGGAAAGCATCCGATGAGTAGGGCCTCGGGCGTCACGATTCCGCTCTTCTCCGTGCGTACGCGCGCGGACTGGGGCATCGGTCAGATCACGGACCTTCCGGCCTGCGCCGCTTGGTTCCTCACGGCGGGACAGCGCCTCGTACAGGTGCTGCCCACGCAGGAGCTCGCCGACGGCGAGACGAGCCCGTACGGGGCTCTCTCTGCGTTCGCGATCGATCCGATCTACATCGACGTCGACAAGGTGCCCGACCTCGACTCCGCGTCCATCGCCCGGGCGCTCGGAGACGACGGCCGTGATCATTCCATTTTTAGAGCACA
>WBZO01004455.1_pt1 | contig 15145 bp, 18 predicted proteins | sample 5204261 | NCBI WGS metagenome assembly WBZO01 (sample SAMN12412400, study PRJNA552823) | activated sludge metagenome | isolation source: activated sludge from anammox sidestream of wastewater treatment plant... | place: USA: North Carolina | collected 2017-09 | reverse complement strand
TGGAGTGGCAGATGCCGGGAATGCGGGAGTTTCTCGAGTCCCTGGCCCAACACCACACGGTCATCCGCTATGACGCCCGCGGACTCGGCCTCTCGGACCGGGACCCCGCCGACCGTTCCCTCGATGCGCACCTCCTGGACATCGACGCGGTCGTGGCAAAGCTCCACCTCGACCGGTTCGCCTTGTTCGGGGCGAGCTATTCAGGGCCGCTGGCCATCCGCTACGCGGCTCGCCATCCCGACCGCGTCACCCGCCTCGTCCTCTGGTGCACGCACGCGTACCACGGCGAAGTGGTCGACCGGCTGCCGGAGATGGCCAACCAGCAACGCGTGGCCGTGAACCAGCTGGCCGCCATCGACCGCGACCTGTTCATTCGCACCTACCTCCATCGCGCCGTGGGCTGGACTGAGGGCGAATTGGCCAACCAGTTCGTCGAAGTGGCGAACAAGAGCATCGACCCCGACGCATTCTTCGAGAACCTCGCCGGCCATGCTGCCTTCGACGCCCGCGAGGACCTGCCGGAGGTCCACGTGCCGACGCTCATCCTGCACCGCCCGGCCTTCGTGGGCTCGCACCTGGATGTCGCGAAGGGGCTGGCATCGCGCATGCCCGATGCGCGGCTGGTGGTGGTCGAAGGAGAGTCGGTCGTCCCCTTCATCGGGAACACGGCGCGGGTGCTCGGGGCAATCGAGAGCTTCCTCGACGAAGACATTGCCGCGGCACAGGGCTCGCCCGCGCCCGAGCCAGCACGGGGAGACGCTTCGCTTCGCATCATTTTGTTCACCGATGTCGAAGCTCACTCGGCCATGATGCAGGCCCTGGGCGACACGCGCGGCCGGGATGTCCTCCGGGAGCAGGAACGGATCACTCGTGCGGCCTTGCGCCAGTTCGGCGGCAACGAAATGAAGTCGATGGGCGATGGGTTCATGGCATCGTTCGCGTCCGCCCAGCAGGCGCTCAACTGCGCAATTGCCCTCCAGCGGACGTTTCATGCGGCCCCACCCGTACACGGCCACCTCCTGCGAATCCGTGTGGGGCTCAACGCGGGCGAACCAATAGCGGAAGGCGACGACCTGTACGGTGAATCGGTGAACGTCGCCGAGCGGATCGCTGGCCTGGCCGCCGGAGGCGAGATCCTGGCCTCGCAGGTGGTCCGGGAGCTGGTCGCGGGCAAGGGCTTCAAATTCGTCGAACGGGCCGTCCCGGAACCGGGCCCGGGCGAATCGCCCACGCGCCTGTACGAGGTGCGCTGGCAAGAGACCTCCGAGGCGTGACCGTCAGGTGGGAGAGTCCCACGGAACGCCAACCCGGGTTTCGAGATTGGTACCCCCGGCAGGAATCGAACCTGCGCACATGGTTTAGGAAACCACTGCTCTATCCGCTGAGCTACGGGGGCCTGCGAAATCTGCTACTCTGAATCTAGATAGAGCAGAGTATTGATACGCCACGGATTTTGACCGGTCCGCACAGCGTTCATACAGCAGATAATTACTTGGGAGGAATTACCCCTGACTACCGCCGCTCCGACCCGCAAAAGCTCGCTTCGTGACACGTGGACAGTCTACCAGACGCTCTTCACGGATCACCTGGAGTCCATCAACCGTGCGCCCCGCACCATCACCACCTACGCCATCGCCGTGCAGCAGCTCGGCGATTACCGGAGGAGCAACGATCTCCCGACCGACCCCCGCAAGGTTAAACGCGAACACCTGTCGTCCTGGATGCTCTATCTGCAGCGGTCACCCGACGACGGCGGCCGCGGGCTGACGGCCCAGACGGCACTTCAGAGGTTTCAGAGCGTGCGGCAGTTCTTCAAATTCCTGGAGGAGGCGGGCGACATCAAGGAAACACCGATGTTGCGTCTCAAGCCGCCCAAGGTGCCGGAGAAGCTCGTCCCGGTCATCCCCGAGGAGAGCATGAAGAAGCTGTTCAAAACGGTCTCCGGTACCGACTTCGAGTCACGGCGCGACAGGGCTATCATGTCGCTCTTCATCGATACCGGCATGCGGGTGTCCGAGATGGCGGGGATCGACGTCGACGACTTTGACGCAGAGCGCAGAGAGGTCCTGGTTCACGGCAAGGACCGGCGGGACCGCGTACTGCGTGTGGTGAAGGAATCCCGCACCGATGTCCTGCGGTACCTGCAGCTACGCGAACGTCACCCGCACGCTGACGACCAGGCACTGTGGCTGGGAAAGCGCGGTCGGCTCACCGATAACGGCATCCGCCAGCTGGTCCGACGTCACCAGGCCGAGGCGGGCCTACCCAGAATCACACCGCACATGTTTCGGCACACCTTCTCACACGAGTACCTCAAGGCCGGTGGCTCAGAGGGCGATCTGGTGCGCATCACCGGATGGAAGGACAGGCAGATGGTCGACCGCTACGGGGCAAGCGTGGCCTCGGAGCGGGCTCGGGAGGCTCATGATCAGTTCTCCCCTAGGAAGAAGCTATGAGTCCAATTGGGTCGCCTCACGACTATTCGGGCACAAAGTCGCCGCGGATCCCACGACGAACGCGCTGCCGGAAGACCGGCTCGCGGTGCTGCTCGCAGTAGCGGAACGGCGGGTGGCGGCCCGTGGGCTGAACGACTGGTCCCCCGCACCACCGACAGCCGCGACCACCGGCCCGGTAATCCTGAATGAGACGGAGCCACATTCTGCTCCGCAGGGTGTCAGGCACAGCTTGTAGGGCGACCGATCCGTTGTCAGCTTCGATTGCGGTGATGCTGGCTTCTCTCAATGCTGGGGCGCTCTCTGCGATCACCCGCCGCCTCAATGCCGTGTAATCGCCTGGACGAAGGCCCTCGCTCCTGCTGCGAAACCACGCTTCCCCCAAGTCGTTGAGTTCGGAGTCCAGCTCAAGCAACCCAATTTCCGCCGACGGAGTGCCGACCGGCGGCTCCACCAATCCATACAGATAGCTCAGTGGTCCGAACTCGCTCAAGAAAGTCAGGAGACGGGACGCGATGACCGCAAAGTCGGGGTCGTCTGGGTCGCCGTAGAATGAACTCGGAACGTCCTTTACCTGGTTCCAGTAGCGCGCAGCGGCGTCGAGAGCCCCGTGAACCGCGGCGTCAGTGGCCAGGTAGGCTTCGAGTCCGAGCACGGCCCCATAAATTCGCCGCCAATCGGAGGGCCGTGTCCTAACCGCCCCATGCGCGCTGAGCATCCGCCAGTGTGCTCGGCGTCGAGCCCTCGCCGTGGGGCTCCACTCGGTTGTCCCGTCTACCACTACTTTGCGCGCCGGCTGGAATCCCTGTCTGACCCTTTCCTCCAGTAGTGGAAGTTCCGCGAGCACCGCGACGCCGGCATGCCGATCCGCGCGCCATTTGCCGCCCCTTACCCAAATCAACTCGGGCTGTGCGAACGTCATGTCACGTAAGTGTCACATAAAAGCGCGGCCCGGTCGAACGGATTACGTTGGAGACAAATCACACGGGAGAATCTCTTGAAACGATCCACACTTGTTCTGACCGCGCGAAATGGTCGGAACAACGTTCGCTCAGCGGCTGCCCGCGCCGCTGCCCATGCACTGCACGCGCAGCGCGATAGTCGCGAGCTTACCCTGGCTGCCAGGCGGGCATTCGAAACCCGCTGGGAGGCACTGGTCGACCCCCAACAACTGCTAGAGCCCGCGGAGCGGGCCCGCAGAGCCGCCCACGCGAAGCGTTCCTACTATGGTCGGCTTGGTGTGCTGAGCGGAAAGGCGCGTCGAAATGCCGCGTAAGTGGCCATGTGTTACCAGAGGCACGTCCCTTGATGCTCGGCCTTCCCGTCGAGCGAAGAACGCGCCCCGAACTCGCGTGTCCGGCTCAAGGTTCAACAAATGCCGACGTCACGTGGTCCAGCGGCCGCAAGGGACCGCTTCCATCCGGCGGCGACAGGTCCAACTCCGCAACGAGCGAGTTGCCAGGAGGCGCCAGCGGTGGTGCCGCGCTGCTTTCGATAGAGGTTCGAATCCGACGTTGCATGGACCCTGCACCAACCAGAGGTCCCACGCCCTGCCGGAACACCACGCCTCCAGCGGCCGAAGAAACCGCAAGAAAGCAAGACAAGAAATGAGATTCGATCCAGACATCTGTCAACATTGCGCCAGCTTCAGCGACTCGTACCACCACTTCCCCATCGAAGAACTGGACGGGTGGTGCGGACACCAGAGTCGCTTCGCGTATTGCGGCACCCTGTCCGGCGGGCTGCTATACGCCAACACCTCGCGCCGCAGACGTAATAGGGGCGGCGAGCGGAGCGCACGATGAAAAAAACATCTTCCTCCGCGGAGTCGAAGGCCCTGGAACTGCTGCGGGCCGCGGGACTCGAACACGACGCCGAAGGGCTGTCCGCAAAGGGGTTCCACGCCGTCCTCCACGCCAGCCAAGGGTTTCACGTGGTCCCGTGGCACGGTGTCACCAACGGCATGTGCTCGTGCCGGAAGTCCTCCTGCGCGAGCCCCGGCAAGCACCCCCAACTCCGGGAGTGGCAAACGGCAGCCACAACCGATATTGGTCAAATCGTGGACTGGTGGCTCGAATGGCCCGATGCAAACATCGCGGCTGTGGCAGGGCCATCGGAAGTCCTAGTCGTTGACATCGACGACCGCAATGGCGGTTGGGATTCTTGGGATGCCGTCCTCAACAACCTCGGGGTGGCGGAGCCGACCACGCTCACAACCGCCACAGGGGGCGGCGGTGCTCACTTCATCTTCAGGTACGAACAGTCGAGCTCGGCCAAAAAGCGCCAAGCGGTGCGGCCAGGTATCGATCTGCTCGCAGGAGCGTCCGCCTTCTTGTTGCCCGGCAGCGACCATTGGAGCGGCAAGCGATACGCGTGGGACGAGGGCCGCGCCCCATCTGAGGTTGCGCTGGAAAAGCCTCCGGAGTGGGTGCTGGAGTTGCTGACCGACACCGACGCGACTTCGAAAGTCACCGGTACAACCGGAAAGATCATGGAAGGCTCGAGAAACTCCACTCTCTTCGCCTACGCGCGTAGCCTCCATGAGGCCGGCTGCCGTGGCGATCGGCTCGGAGCAGCAGCGCGCGCGATGAACTCAAAGCTCTGTGATCCACCGTTGGCCGAGTCGGAGGTTCTTTCTATCGTGCGGAGCGTCACGACGCGGGAGGTGGGCAGCATCGGGCGTCCGCCCCTTGTGTTGGTCTCTCGGAAGGAGCTGGGCAAACTGCCCGCGCCCGCGCCTCTCGTAGACGATGTGCTTTTCGAGCACTCCCTCTCAATGATGTGGGGTGATTCTAATGTCGGGAAGACCTTCCTGGCCTTGGATCTTGCCGCCTCAGTTGCGGCCGGTCTGCCATGGCTCGGACACTCCACCACGCAAGGGAGCGTGCTGTACGTCCTCGCCGAGGGTCAGGGCAGCTTCAACGCACGGGTCTCTGCCTGGGAACACCTCAACGAAACCAAACTCGGCTCGGATATCTCCTTTCTCACGACGGCTGTCCAGTTGCACGAAGCCGCCTCGGTGAACGAACTGCTCACCCTCGTGCAGGGGAACCGCCGACGTTCCTCGTAATCGATACGCTGGCGCGGTGCTTCGTCGGGAAGGATGAGAATTCGAGTCGCGACGCGGGGCTCCTCGTCGCTGGGTGTCAGCGGATACAGGAGCAGCTGGGCTCGGCCGTCCTGTTGCTTCACCACTGTGGCAAAGGCGATAAGGCCAACTACCGGGGGTCGTCAGCTTTCGAAGGTGCCCTTGATACGATCATGAGCGTGGAACGGGTCCCCAAAAGCGACACCGACGTAGTGGTCCGCTGTCGCAAGCAACGCGAAGCACCCTACTTTGCGCCCATGCGGGTGGAGCGAGTTGAGGTGATGACTTCAGCGGCAGTGCGGTTGAGCGGCGAGCCGGTCGGAGGCGACGGCCGCAACGACGCGGATGAAGTGATTCTCGACGCACTCCGCGATCTGTGGGCGGACACGGACGAGCCAGTCCGATTCAACGATCTTCTCGCTAGTAGTGGGATGAAGAGGACCACGTTCGTTCGAAGACTTCGGTCGCTCCAGGACGAGGGGCTCGTCGAGAAGCTCGGCAAGGGTGGCTACGCTTTGGTGGGCGATGACGTGGTTGGGCAAGCAGCTTGAGTACTTGCCCTGCCTGCTCAGGTTTCGTTTCTTCTCTCGGTTATCCGTGGGTACCAAGGTCCCACCACCCGTAGGGTGGTACCTGGTACCAGGAACCCAGAACCATTAATCCGGACTCCACAACCCAACAACACACCTGAAGAGAGGCCTATAGTGTTTAATGATCGGAGTCCCTCCCAAATATGCTCACGGCGGGGGAACGGGCGGTACGGGCGTTACCACAACCCACCGGCTCGTCAACGGGGACGCACGCTATTTGGGCGTCGTGCCCGACGAGTCGGTACACTTGGTCGTGACCTCCCCGCCGTACCTGAACCCTGAACAGTACGTGGACGTCCCGGGACAACTCGGCCACCTGGACGACTACGAGACGTTCCTCAACCACCTCAACCAGGTGTGGGCCGAGTACCTGCGAAACCTGGAGCCAGGAGTACGCGTCTGTTGCGTCGTAGGGGACATCAGCGTTCCCCGGAAACGGTACGGCGGCACTGCGTATTGCCGTTGAGTTCCGACATCGTCGTCCAAGCGCGCAAGCTCGGTGTGACCGGAATCACGTGGGACAAGATCGGCAATCTCTCAATGCAGGCGTCGAGTTCGAAGCGGTTCCTCGGCCAGCCGAACCAGCCCAACGGCGTAAACAAGAACGACCGCGAGCACATCTTGATGTTGCGGAAGCGGGGGTATTGCAGGCCCACGCCACAGCAACGCGAACTGAGCGAGATCGCCTCGGACCTCTATGCCTGATGGTTTAGGAATCGATGGCACGACATCCCTGGCGCGCGCGGTACCGACCATCCGGCTCCCTTTCCGATACCTCTGGCCGAACGCCTGATTCGCATGTTTCATCCGCCGGTGACTTCGTCCTCGACCGGTTTGTTGGTAGCGGGACGACGATGCTCGCGGCATCGCGCACCGGGAGGCATTCCATCGACGTCGAAATCGTCACGCAGCCGATGCCCCGGATGCAAGCTGCCCGCCTCGCTCGGCCGCTGATACCTCAACTCCTGACGCTGCGGCGTGACCTAGCGCGTGTGCCACAGTCAGTTGGCGTCGTGCCCAGAGAGGCGCCGTCCAGGATTTCGAGTTTCGTGTTTAAGGGGCAAACCAAAGGCCACGAAATCGCGTCCAAGCGCCCTCGCGCTCCGATTCCAAATCGACCTGGTGGTTCAATGCCGTTACCACCAGCTCGTATGTTGAATCCCGTGTTCACGCGGTGTTGCCTCGCTGATAAATTGGCGGTGCACCCGGGGTTTCTTGTTGTTTGAAGTGTTCATTCAACATGTGCCTAGAGCCCGCTTTTCGGAGTCCCCTCGGTGATTTCTGAACCTGGCGACCGCTCTCAGGTTCGGGGGCCCAGAGCGCAACAGTCGTTAAATTTCGATGCGGCGCGTTTTCCGCCCGAGAAATAACGTATGACGCACTAAGTCCGCTAATGTCGCTATCCTGGATAGAGGACAGGGCGAATCAGCCTCCAACCAAAAGATGGAGGGCTGAATGCCACGCCTGGACATGCAGCAAGTCGCCCAGCTTTACGAAGGCGGCGCGACCATCGCGGAACTCGCAGAACGATACAGCCTGACGCCGGAAACCATGCGCCGGCGCATGGTGGAGGCCAACATCCCACGCCGGAAAAGAGGACCCGCGGTCGGCAAGTACCGGCCCGCCGACGGGCGAATACTGGACAAGGGTGGCTACCTGCTCCTGCGAGACCCAAAGCACCCCAATGCCTCGGTGACCGGTTACGTCAGGGCAGCCCGCGCCTTCGTCGCGGAGGTGCTCGGGCGGCCGCTGACGGCGCGAGAAGTTGTCGCCTGGGATGCGATCCGACGCGGTGATCCGTCGCTGGACGACTTGCGAGTGTATGCGTCTTCCAGCGAACTCATGAGCCATTTGCTGGTGGGAAACAGTCGGGCTCTGGGTGATGTCGGAAATCCACGCCGATCCGTGCGACGGACCCGGACGCCGGAGCAAATGCTCGCCGAGCTGCGGGTGCTGTCCTCCGAGTTAGGCCGGTCGGTTCGTCGCAGCGACCTGGTGCCGCCGTGGCCAAGCTACAAGTCGCTCGCCCGTCAGTTCGGGACCTGGCAACTGGCCGTTGCGACCGCCCTCGGAAGTCCCCCTCGGGCCGATCGCCCAGCATCCCCGGGTGCGCTGCTTGCGGACGGCGCCTGAGACGCCCCGACAGGCACTCCGAAAATCGATCCTGGCAGTTTGTGGGAGTTACCACGCCGTTTAAAGTGCCGCGGTAGTACCCAAGGTCATCCGCACACATACAGCAGAGTCAAAAAGGGTCAGTGATTGCCACTTTTAGCGCCGAGGCGTTACAACGTCCAGAACGGTGAGATCACAGGTCGAGTCGTACTGACAGCGGTCGTTGAGCAACTCTCCCTACTGCGTTGTTGCGTTGCAACCGGACCGTCTCTCATGCCCGCCGCAAAAGAACTCGTAACACCGCCAAACAAAGCCAGAAGTAGCCGCTTCCAAAATCGATCCTGGCAGTCTGTGGCAGTCACCAGACTGTCTAACATGCACCAGCCGTACCTCCTCATCCGCACGCGATTCGCGGGCCAAAAAACATCTTCTACGATGCCACTTCGCGGGCTCCACTTCCCCGGACGGGCAACGGAGGAACAGTCGCCCGCAGTTCGCTGGTGGCCAGGTGATCGACGTACCTTTGGGTTGTCGAGATGGACGAGTGGCCCAGGAGCCGGGCAACCGCGACCACGTTTCCGCCGGCGCGCAGACAGCGCATCGCGTACGAGTGCCGGAGGGCATGGGGCGTCACCTGCTTCGCGGCGATACCGGCCACCGAAGCAAGCTCTCCCACTATGCGCGAAATCGCCCGTGTGCTCAGGCCTGTCTTCACCCTGCTCTTCGAGCCGCGGTCATTCGCCAGGAAAAGGGGACCGTCACCACCGAGATAGCGGCCCGTGGAAGCCAGGTACGCCCGGATGAGCGCGTCCACTTCCGCTCCAATCGGCACCATCCGATCTTTACGCCCCTTGCCCTGATCCACGAACAACGCCACCCCGCCGTCCATCGCTTCGACGACATCGCGGACCGCCAGCTTCGCCACCTCTGCGACGCGCAGACCACTACCAAGGAGCACGGCCGCGAGTGCTCGCTCCCGTGGGTCACTGGCAGCAGCCAGCATGGCTGCAATCTCCTTTTCCGTGATCACGTTGAAGCGCGCAGCCACGCTGACCCGGGGAGCCCGGAGTGCAACGCTCACCAGCTGGGCCGAAAGGCTGTGCCCGCCCATGCTCCGACTCCACGTGAGAAACGAGCGCAACGCGGAGAGGGCCTGCGACTGGGACGAGGCCGCCAGCCCGCTCGACGTCACGGCCGCGCGGTAGCTCGCAAGGTCTGCGCCGGTGATGTCGTGCAGGGAGTCCACGCCCAGGGCCTCTCCCGCCCGGGTGAGGTGGCGGCTATACGCGCGCCTGGTGTTCGGGCTGTCGATGGCCGCATCCAGGTAGCCCGCGACAGCCTCACCCCAGGTGGGATGAATCGTCGTCGTTAGCTCGCGCGAGATCAGGATCGATGGTTGAACTGGAATGATAACGGCGATTGCTTGGTCGATCTCAAATGTCTGAGAGTCAAAATTATCAGATCCTATCGTACTGGATTCTTGTGACATATGTTACTCCTTGTATTCTTATGGTAGCGAACGTGAAGACGGCGATGCGGTGGTAGTTACATTTGCGATGACTCCAAACATGACGAGAGTGTGACGCGGCCCAGTGACGATCCTGCTGAAGCAGAGGACGAAGACCTGGGAGGTGAACCCGCACTTCGAGAAAGGGCACCCGTTGTGGACGCCCGAGGCGGAGGAGTTCGTCCTCATCGAGGACCTCAACATCGCGGTCCCGAAGGAGTTCGAGGAGGAGTTTCTCTCCGACGGCGTGGACGCGATGACGCGCATCATGGCGCCGCCTCCCCTCACCCAGGGCGGCTTCTTCGAGAATCCGCACACGATTACCGAGGCCGTCGACAAGGGCCTCCCCCGGGTGGTGGTGAGTGTCGGCGAGCGCCAAGAAATCATCGCGCACGCCGTCGACAACCCGATCCGGCGCTACGTGACGCTGACGCTCGATTCGCTGCCCCCGAAGGTCGAGGGCCGGCCGTACTACATTCACTGCGACCCGGGATTGAAGAAGGACGCGTTCACGCTGGCGGTCTGCCACACGACGGAAGACTACCGGACCATCGAGACTGCGAAGGGCGAAAGAGAGCAGCTGCAGCGGGTGGTCGTCGACTTCGTCATCTCGTGGGACCCGCGCTACCCGCGCGTCGTCGACTACCTCAATGTGCGGGCGGTGCTCAAGCAACTGGTCCAGTTCTATGACGTCAAGCGGGTGACGTTCGACCGCTGGAACTCGGTGGAGGGCATCCAGGAACTCGTCGCCATGGGCGTCGACGCGCACGACATGTCGTTCTCGAACGCGGAGCAGCTGGCGATGTACCGCTATCTGCGGCTTGCGTTCTACAACGACATGATCACCCTCGCGCCAGGCGACGAGAAGACGCAGCTCGAGCTCAAGTTCGTCAGGCAGAAGGGCAACGAGATCGTCCACGACCTCTACGGCAAGGACCGGGCCGACGCGGTCGCGGCAGTCGTGTGGAACGCGGCCGGGCGGGCCGAAGATCCGGCCCACAGGCATTCCCCCAGGGCCGCGGGGCGGGGGCAGGTCCGGACCAGACGCGTTCCCGCAGGGGGCTGAGCTTCGGCGGCCCGAGTGTTATCGGAAGCTTAGTTCAGCCCGTCGATAGCTTCAGCCAATGCGGAATGTCGCGAACCGTCCGGCTCTGCCGACAAATTGCCGACCAACGTCTCGGCATGGCATCGCACGCGACGCCGCGCGGAGGCAGCCACTGGGGCGAGATGCGCCGGCCCAACCTACCAGTACTTACACCGAGTTGGTCCGGCGCCGCCGCGCCAGCCCAACCGTAGCCACCACGCCGACCAGGGCAATCCCGAGAACAAGGGCTGCTGGCGCAAGATCCCAGCTCGACCCGGTGCGCGCGAACTGGATAGTCCTGGCGTCAGAGAACTGGCCGAAATCGCCCGACGCTCGCATGGCAACAGTGAGGCTGTGGCGCCCGGGCGAAAAGTCGGCCGCACGGAGCTTCCATTCCACTCGATCCGATCCCGTTGCCACCGGCTTGTCGCATCGCTGCGGCAGGCAATCGACGAACAACTGGAGATCAACTGTCTGCCATGCCTTCGTGCCGCCTGACCGCACCACCACAGTCCTGTCGCTTCCTATCGCATCCCCGGCCAGCAGGCCCTCGATCTCGACAGGGGTCACGGCACCGAGTTTGCCCGACACATAGGTGTTGGCAACCTCGCCCATCCGTTCGAGAGAGTCTCGAAGCCTCAGCTTGAACTCATGGGGCGCGCCATCGGGCAATGAGTCGGCCCGAAAGCGAACCGTCCAGACCCGGCGCATCACATCCTGAATCGCGGCAAATGGGTCAGCAGGGACCGCGCTAGCGCCAATCGGCCAGAACGCCCCATCGTTGTAGTCCGCCACATCCTGCAGGAACGCGGGCAGTTGCTCGCGGTCGACCGGGGTAGAGCCAAAAGCGAAGGTGAATGTGGCCGTTGGTATTTGACTAGCGATGGTGTCGATGCTCAGGCCTGGCTCGCCCCGAGCGCCATCAATACTGAGGAAGCTAACAACAGCCCGGCGGTCGTATCCGCTCGGAGCCGAATTAGCCACCTCGGCAGCTCGTACATAGGCAGGCACGACCAGAGAGAGTTCGCTCGTCGCCTGGAGCGTCGACACCTGGGCAGCAGCGTTGACGTCGTCCTTGCGTACCCAATTCGTGCCCAAAACATCAACCCCGTCGTTGAACTTGACCACCCTTACCACGTCACTCGGGCCGAGGCTCTCCACGAAACGGCCGACCATCTCCTTAGTCTGTTCGATGTGGGGCTGCATCGCACCCCCGGTGTCGATCAGCAGCACGTAAGCCGCTGGAATGCGCTCCGATGTTGTGGGCGCCACCTCGACGACCGCCAGCGTCCCCGAGGGGTCCTCGACGGTTGCCGGCTCCGGTGAGAGCTCGGTCACAGGCCTTCCAGTCCGCTCATCGACCAGCGACACGGTTACTTCGACGACTGGGTAACCGGCACTCTGTACATTGCCGACGATCTGGGCGCTCAGACCGGTCGATGTTTGCGCCGATGCTCCCAGGACCGTCGGTGCGGCGATCGCGGCTGCGAGGGCGATGCCAAGCCAGCTAGTCTTCCGCCCCACGGTCCACCTCGATGTATGTGAGCCTCGCCTCGCCAACGAAAATCGTGTCCCCATCCCGAAGTTCATGCGGCTCAAGGATGCGAGTCCGAGAGCCGTCGGGTTGGAGGACGAAAGAGCCATTGGAACTCGCGAGGTCCCAGAACTTGAACTTACCTTCTTCGCGCCTCACCTTCGCATGTCGTTTGCTCACGGTTTCGTCGCTTATGACGATGGCCTGGTCCGCACCTCGACCAATCGCGGTTTCTTCCGCGACCAGGTACACGCGTCCCGCGCGAATGCCGTTGCGCTGCACCAGGTAGGCCAGTGGGCCAGTGACCCCCTTCCGACCCGAGCGAATGATGACCGTAGAATCGTCGCGCGCATCCTCCGAGCCATGCGACCGTCGTTCGATGATCGTGTGGTCGTCGACGGCCCCACCGGCGCGGTCAAAGCCCCGGTCCAGGACGGTTCGCTCGACATCCGCATCTCCGAATCGAAGCGGCCGCCCACCCTCAGCGGGAGCGATGGGCTGGTAGAAGTCCTCGCCCTGCGTGAATCGCGCTCGTTCCCGCACCACGGAACGCTCCATGATCGTGGGGTCCCAGCGGTCGTCACTTACGGGCGCGTCCGGACTGTCCGCTCGCATCCCGCAGCCGGGACAAATCGCCCACTCAAAGCCGGGATCGGTTCCGCATCGTGGGCAGGGACCGGTCATCGGAGTCCTCCCTTGGCAAGTTCGAGAAACCGGAGCACCGTGTTGCCGACAACGACCTCGTCTCCGTCACGAAGAACGTGGGGTTCCCGCATCCTTCGGCGCGCACCGCCAACTACAAGGAACGAGCCGTTTGTGGCCTCGAGGTCCGTCATCGTCCACCGCCCAGCATTCTCGGCAACGTGTGCGTGGCGTTGGGAGACGCGTGGGTCCTTTAACGCCACTCCGCAGCCCGAATCGCGCCCAACCAGGACCCCCTGCTTCAACATGAACTTCGAGCCCGCATCTGGGCCTTCCACAACAAGGAAGCAGGCGCCCGGCTGAGTCAGTGCGTTCGTCGCGCTTTCGTCGAAAGCGGTCGAGGCCGCAATTCCCGCCGCGCGCTGTCCGTCATGGCCACACCGGGGACAAATCCGGGCCTCGAACCCGGGAGAGAATCCGCACTCCGAGCAGGTTGTCATTTCGAAGACCTCCGCTTCGAGTCGACGAACTCAAACACCGTGTGCCCAACTCGCACAGCATCACCGTCGACAAGCACCTGGGCCGACCGGATTGGCTCTTCGCGACCGGCAACAAGGAGAAATGAGCCGTTTGTGCTCTGCAGGTCGGTGAACACGAACTGCCCACCAGACTGCTTTACCTGCGCGTGTTCCGTTGATACACGCCGGTCGTCGAGGGTGATGTCGCAACTGGAGGACCGGCCAATAGTGGCCGCTTGCAGCAGCGGGAACTGCTTCCCCGTGTCCGGGCCGGACTTCACGAAGAGGTACGCGTCAGCCTTGACGGCCGACGCAGACTGCCTCGCCGGATTCGCCATCGTCTGGGCGACGATGGGTTCGGGGCTGGGAAACACGGGCGCGACCATAGTGCCGGACAGCGGCGCCATGGCTGACTCGGGCGAGTGGTCGGCGAGGAACCCGAACAGCGTTGCCGATGCGATCGTGGCGACGGCTGCACCGAGGCCGACCCAGCACACCACGTTGAACCACGTCCGGCTCGGCTCATCGAAAATCGACGACCCGATGACGACCGGGGCGAACGATATCGCCCACAGCACACCTGTTGCGATCATCCAGGCTACACGGGGCGATGCCGAGCCGACCGTCAGCCAGAGCTGCCACAGCACGGGAATCATGGCCACCAGGAACACCGCAGCGAAGAAGAGTATTCGCGGAGTCGTATCCCAATCGAAGAAGTCCATCGGGGCGCCCTTACACCAATTCCCGGAAGACCATCTCGGTCTCGCCGAATGTCAACCTCGCCTTGTCCTGCAGCGCGGTCCGGTAGGTTCGTGCGCTATCGACCTCCGACATGTTGGTCGAGGCGAGGTCGTAGAGGAACCAGGCACCGCCCTCCTTGCGGATGCGGGCCTGCTCCTCGGAGACGGTCGGATCGTCGATGAGCACGTCGGCCTCGCGGCCCCTGCCGACGGTGGTCCCTTCGGGATTGAGGACCGCGTGATCGCCCCGCCGGATGCCACTCACCCAGAACAGGTAGGCGAACGACGTGGGCGCCTTTCGGATGATGACGGTTTCGTCGCGCATTGGTTATTCGCTCCTCGCATCCACCGGACCCTCGCCCGGTGCGCGAACGTTAAGCCATGGGAAGGGTCGTTGTGTACCCCTGATGACGGACAGGTGCCTAACAATCGCGCTGCTCAGCGGCGAGCGCCAACGGCGGCTGACGCCAACCGGTGCGCAAAAAGGAGCACCTTACGTCGGCGGCGTCGCCTGATCGAGGCCGGTGTCCCCCCAGCAGGCGACCGTGCCGTCCGTCTTTACCCCGCAGGTGTGGTACCCACCTGCACTCCCAGAATCGAACTGCTCCACCGGTGGTGCTGCCTGACCGAATCCGTTCAAACCCCAGCAGGCGACTGTGCCGTCCGCCTTCACCCCGCAGGTGTGGTTCCCGCCTGCGCTCACAGATCTGAATTGACCGGGGGGCGGTGTGGCCTGCCCATAGGAGTTGAGACCCCAGCAGGCGACCGTGCCGTCCGTCTTCACCCCGCAGGTGTGGGACCAACCGGCGCTCACCGACCCCCATAGCGTGGCGCGCGGAGTTACGGTCGGTGCCGGTGCCCGCGTTGGCGATGGGAG
>WBZO01004453.1_pt1 | contig 15146 bp, 9 predicted proteins | sample 5204261 | NCBI WGS metagenome assembly WBZO01 (sample SAMN12412400, study PRJNA552823) | activated sludge metagenome | isolation source: activated sludge from anammox sidestream of wastewater treatment plant... | place: USA: North Carolina | collected 2017-09 | reverse complement strand
CTACGGCTATCCACATGACCCGCCCGCGCCGTGATAGCCGCGCGATCGACTTCGTCAGAAACGCCCCCCGGAGCATGTGCTCCGGGGGGTACGCATCATCCCTGTGCGGCCGAAAGCCTGGGGCTTCGCGGTAAGCGCTGATTTACGACGGGCGCGCGCGAAGCCGGACCAGAACCTCGAGCTGCTGGCCGTTGCGCCAGACGCTCAGCGAGACGGAGTCTCCGGGGAGCGTGCTGTCTTCCAGGTACATGATCAGGTCGCTCATGCTCTCGATCGGCTGGCCGTCGATGGCCGTGATGATGTCCTCGGCCTTGAGACCGGCGTCCGCGGCGGGGCTGTCGGTCACGATGGCGTCGGGGACCTCAGACCGCTCGTCACCCTGGGCCTTGTCGTCCGTGGGCGTGCCCCCGGCGGACTCGTCGACCGCGGCCACGTGGATCCAGGCGCCATCGGTCACCTTCAGGTCGTTGTCCTTGGCCACCTGGGCGTCGATGGGCTGGTAGTAGATGCCGATCCAGGGACGGGCGATGTCCTTGCCCGCCTTGACCTGCTCGATGATGGGCTTGGCCAGGTCGATGGGGATGGCGAAGCCGATGCCCTGGGCCGCTCCGGCCTGGGCCGTGTCGATGCCGATGACCTTGCCATCGCCATCGAGGAGAGGACCGCCGGAGTTGCCCGGGTTGATGGCGGCGTCGGTCTGGATGAGATGGTTGAGCCGGGTCGCACCGCCACGTGCCATGTCGGCCACGACCACGCTGCGGTCGAGGCCGCTGACGATGCCGGACGAGACGGACCCCGGGAACTCACCCAGGGGGTCGCCCATGGCGATGGCCAGCTGGCCGATCCGGATGGACGACGAATCCCCGAGCTCGGCGGTCGGCAGGGCGGTCGCCTCGATGCGCACGAAGGCGAGGTCGGTGTAGGTGTCGATGCCCGCGACCTTGCCGTCGAAGGTCCGACCGTCAGACAGCACCACCCTCACGGTGCTCGCGCCATCCACCACATGGTGGTTGGTGAGGATCAGGCCATCAGGCTCGATGATGACGCCCGAGCCGGTCCCCTGCTGCACGAAGCCCTGCGGGCCATTGCCGCCGGGGAACAGGCTCTCGCTCGCGTCGGTGGTCACGTTGATGGTCACCACCGCCGGCGCGACGCGCGCCACCACGCCGATGACCACCTCGTCGTCACCCGCCGCCTGGCTGGTGCCGGCCGGGCTGGTGGTCGCGGGCGTCTCGGTGGCGGTCACGATGCCACCGGGGATCCCCGCGGAAAGACCCACCAGGACGCCCAGGGCGCCCACGGTCGCAGTGCGGCCGATGCCCATGATGCGACGGTGTCGCGCCTGCTCTCGGGTGGGGTGGCCGGGCTGGTCGCCGGCTGGCGCTGTGGTCAGGATGTGCATCAGGAAGGCTGCCTCCGGTTGGGCTCAGGGTTGGTGTGTGGGCACTCACGATGGGGGTCCACCCTGAGAGCCGCCTGAGATCAGCCGGCCACCGGCGATGGTGAAGGGATCTACACCTGTCGGGTCGGGAGCCCGTCCACGGGCAGTTCCACCGTGAACACGGCACCGCCATCAGCGCGGGCGCCGGCACCGATCCGACCTCCCAGGCGGGTCACGATGGCCGCCGCGATGGACAGCCCCAGGCCGGTGCCATCTGCAGGGGAGCCAGGGGCACGCCAGAACCGATCGAACACATGGGGCAAGTCCGCCACGCGGATGCCCGCGCCCTGGTCCGCCACCACCAGGCGTGCCGCGGCATCCTCCCGGCGGACCCGGACGATGACCTCGCCACCTTCGGGGCTGTGCCGGATCGCGTTGTCGACCAGGATGGTCACCACCTGCCGCAGGCGCAGTGGGTCGCCCAGGACCATCACCGGCTGTGGGTCGATCGCCAGGCGCACCTTGCGGGCCCCGGCCGCGCCCATCATCACGGATGCGACATCGGTGGCCACGTCGCCCAGCTCCACGGGCTCGAGCGTCATGTCGAGGGAGCCCGAGTCGGAGCGCGCAAGGAGCAGCAGGTCCTCCACCAGGGCGGTCATGTGCGCGACCTCCGCATCGATGTCATCGAGGGCCTGGCCCACCTCGGCGACCGGCTGCTCGGGGTGCAGGCGAAGGTCCTCGATGCTGGCGCGCACGATGGCCAGGGGGGTGCGCAGCTCGTGGCTCGCATCCGCCGCGAACTCGCGCTGGCGCCGGAGGGCATCCCGCCGCGTCGTCAGGGAGGCCCGGATGGGCACCAGCGCCCTGCTCGCATACAGGGCACCCAGGGCGCTCGCCAGGACCAGCGCGAGCACGCCGCCGCCGATGAGGACGCGTAGCAGTGAGTCGAGCGTCTCCACCTCTGCCGTCCGGTCCCGCACGACCTGGACGACGCGATCGCCCGACGTCGCGCGCTGGCTGAGGATGCGCACCGGGATGTCCACCACGTGATCGTCGAAGGTGGTCGCCCGGAGTGCCGCATCGCGCACATCCCGGCCGGCGGTCATGGCGGCGCTCACGCCGGCGATGTCCGGGACGCCCTCCACGGGCTGGCTGAAGCGCGCCCCGGCCAGCACGGCGCCGTCCGTGGCATCCACGATGTACGCGAAGGTGCCCGAGTCCTCGCCCAGGAACGGGTCGAAGCGGGGTGGTCGAAGACCAGGTCGATCGAGATAGTCGAGGATGCGCTGTGCCCGCTGGGACATGCGTCCGACGCTCGTGTCGGCGAGGGAGTCGCGGACCGCGGCGTGGATGGCCACACCCAGGAGCAGGAGCACCAGGAGCGTCGCGCCGCCGCTGAACAGGACCAGTCGCCAGCGGACGTCCCGGACCAGGCGCGTGTCACGCGCGAGCTCATCGTCCTCAGCCGCGGCGGCGGCAGGCACCGGTCGACCCTGGCCCCCATGGTCGACCGAGTCGGGCACGTCAGGCATCGCTCAGACGATAGCCAACCCCCCGGATGGTCCGGATCATCGATCCCGCATCGCCCAGCTTCTCCCGCAGGTAATGGACATAGGCGTCGACCGCGTTGGGTGTCACCGCGACCCCGAACGGCCACGCGTGATCGAGCAGCTGGTCGCGGGTGAGCGCCTGGCCGGGGTGCCGCAGGAGGCACTCCAGGAGCGCGAACTCGCGTGGCGAGAGCTCGACTGGTCGGCCGCTGACCGTCACCAGCCGGCGGGTCTCATCGAGCACGATGGGACCGACCTTGAGCCTGGGCTCTGTCCGACGTGGGCCGGCGGTCGAGCGACGCCCGAGCGCACGCAGCCGCGCCGCGAGCTCCGCGAACGCGAAGGGCTTGACGAGGTAGTCGTCCGCACCGGCATCCAGGCCGGAGACCCGGTCACCCACGGTGTCACGTGCCGTGAGCATCAGGATGGCGACATCGGAACCGGACCGGCGCAGGCGTCGCGCGACCTCGAGACCGCTCAGGTCCGGCAGGCCGACATCGAGGATCAGCACGTCGATGCCACCGCCTGGGGCGCTGGCGATGTCATATCCCTCGCCACCGGTGGCAGCCGTCTCGACCACGTGGCGCTGCTCCTCGAGGAGTCGCCTGAGCACCCGTCGAAGGCGCTCGTCATCCTCCACGATGAGCAGGTGCATGCCCCGAAGGGTACGGCCTCTGGCTGAGATCGGGCTGAGAGCGCACCCACCCTGGGGGCTCGCGGCTGGGGCCGGCCAAAGGTGGACAGGGTGCGTGGTCAGCGACTGAGCGCGAGCGCGAGCGTCGCGGTCGCGGCCATGTCGATCGCGGGCTCCACGGTCTGCCACGCGCGCACATCGTCCACGAAGCGGAAGCCATGGCCCGTGAGCGCCGCGTGGGCGTCCCTCGCCTTCGCCGGACAGGCCCGCATCCCCACGAGCGGCTCCCCGAGGGCGTCGGTGAGCTGTGATACCGCGGTGGGCCCACTGACGACCGCGCCGCGGAGGGTGAGTGGCCTGCCGCTCGGATCGGTCGCGAGGTTGCCGGTCATATGATGGATGCAGCGCGGGAAGGTGTCCCCGACCCCCACGATGAATGACACGCCCCAGGCGTTGGCGCCCAGGACCCATGCGAGCTGTGACGTCTCGAGCGCCGCGAAGGTGTCGTCGTCGGCCAGGCGACGGAACAAGCTGGCCACCGCCACCAGCCCGAGCGCGTGGGGTGCGGCGTCGTACCCGGGGCCCATGGCCGCCCGGAACGGGTCGCGAGATGCTCGCGCCTGGGCGGTCTCGAGGATCGCACGCAGCCCATCGAGCAGCATCGGCACGCCGACGTCGTCCTCGCTGGCGGGCGAGGCACGGAGACCTTGGACCAGGTCCCCGAACGCCAGTGGGCTCGTGTCGGTGACAGCCAGTGTGTCGGCAGCCTCCTCGTACTCCAGGTGGCTGAGGGCGAGCAGGGCGCCCATGTCGAGCCAGCCCGCGCTTCGCGGGTCGTCCAGCGCCTGACCCGCGAGGGTCAGCTCCGCGGCCGCCCAGGCCAGGTCGTCCCGCCAGCTCGTCTCCGGATACCAGGAGCGCGGCAGGGCCGTGACCACATCGGCCTTGGTCACTCCCTCCACACGAGCGGCGGCGAACACGTCGGCGGCCAGGTCGAGCAGGCGACGTGCCTCCGCCCGGTCCGAACGGGCCAGGACCTGGGCCGCGAGCGCGAACGCCGCGGATACGCGACCGGCGAGGTTGGGTGGCACCGGTGTGCCCGGGCCGTTGGCTTGGAACACGGGCCGATGGGAGAGGTAGCGCTGCACGGGCGCGAGGCGCAGCGTGTCGGTCTCGGGGCGTCGCCAGACGTCGTGGTCGCCCACGAAACTGCCGTCGATCGCACCACCGCCGATGCCCACCTGGAGGTCCAGCACCCCCGTGTCCGGGTGCCACACGCGCTCCAGCCACGCGAGGCCGTGCCTCGCCTCCGGCAGCAGGCTGTCGGGGGCCGTGTCGCCCAGTTCCCGCAGCGCCATCCAGAGGAGGGCATCGGTGTAGGCGGCGGTGTGGGTCAGCTTGATGGTGTCGCCCGCGTCGGACCAGCCGCCGGCCACATCGGTCTCGCCCCCGAGCGGGACCAGGTCGGCCACCAGCTGCTCGGAGCCGGTCACGAACTGGGGCCATGCGTACAGCGTGGCGCGGGCATCTGCAGGGTGACGCGGGGCAGGGGACGCGGTCCTTCCCACGAGGTCCGCGCCGTCGCGCTGGTCGCCCAGGAAGGCGACCGTGGCGGCAAGGACCGGGTCGATGACCCGCGCGGCGGTGCCCACCACGAACCAGGGCGAGCGGACCTGTGGCCGGCCCTCGAGGATCACCCGGTAGCGTCCTGCCTTCGTGACCCCCGACAGGTCGATGGGGAGCACGCCCTGATGGCGCCGGTTCCATCGGCCGGTGCTCGGGCCCGTGCGCCCCCGGAGCACGGTCCGGCCACGTCGGTCGACGACCCGGAACCTGGGTCGGGGTGTGGGTCGCCGAGCCAGGACCCAGGCCGTCATGGGCCGACCCAGCACGTAGCCCGCTTGGTCCACCCGGACCACGTCGGCGCGGTCGGCGGCCGCTGCGGGCCAGGGCTCGACCACGCCTCCGACCAGCATGGACATCACGATGAGCATCGACAGGCTGGTCCCCACGCGCATCCCGCGAGCATGCAGCAGGCTGACGGTTCGCGCCACTCGGATTCCCGGACGGGCGGGCGGACGCGCGCCACCACGGTCGGGGCGGGCCCGCATCACGCGGCGATGGGGTGGGTCCGCTGCACGGCCCTCGGTGCGCGACCGCTGAGTCACAGGGCAGGGACCATGAGGACGCGCGGGTGCGTGGATCAGGCACGTCGCCCGATGTCACGTGCCTTGCGCGACGACATCGTTCGGTCCACGATGAGCCGCGACCGGTCCCGGGCGGGCATCGCCCACGTGGAGGTTGGTCATGGAGGACGCGCGCAGGCCGCTGTCCCGGATCGAGCTCATGCGCATCAGCCTGTACTGGCTCGCGCTCTCGGGGCTGTGGGCGGCCATCGGGTTCCAACTGCTGCCGTGGCTCGCCCGTCATCTCGTCTGCCCTGCCGGGGTGGACGCGGCCACGTGCGCGGCGCTGCCGGACGCGATGTTCACGCCGATCGCCCTCGACATCCGGATGGAGCCCGAGCGGGCCACCGCCTACGTGGCGCTCCTGGGGGCCGCGGTCGCGTTCATCGTCCAGCCGATCGCGGCGGCTGCCAGTGACTACACGCGCTCGCGGCTCGGGCGTCGCCGGCCATGGATCCTGGTCGGGACCGCCCTCGACGTGGTGTTCCTGGTCGCGCTCGCCAACGCCCACACCTTCCTCGCGGTGGGCGCGCTGATCGTCCTGCTCCAGCTCTCGAGCAACCTGGCGCAGGGCCCCTTCCAGGGATACGTGCCGGACCTCGTCCCGGAGCGCCAGGTGGGCACGGCATCGGGCCTCGTGGGCATGATGTCCGTGGCTGGCCAGTTGGTGGGTGCCGCGATCGGGGCGCTCGCGGTCGTGACCACGAGCGTGCCCCTGGGCTTCCTCGCCCTCGCGGCGCTCGAGGTTGGCACGATGCTGCCCGCCGTGCTCGGGGTCGCTGACCGCCCGGTGGAGATGCCCACCCGCACCGGGTCGATGCTCGCCGCGTCCCGGGCCGCCCTCCACGAGGCGTGGGCTCATCGGAGCTTCGTGTGGCTGCTCACGAGCCGGTTCTTCATCCTCATGACCACCGGCACCGTGACGGGTCAGGCCTGGTTCTTCCTGAGCTACACCCTGGGGTACAGCGATGCGGAGGCGTCGGTCGCCATCCTCATCCTGCTGACCATCACCGTGCTGTCCGCAGCGGTCGTGGCGGGGTGGGCGGGACGGGCCTCCGACCGGCTGGGCCGTCGACGGCTCATCTGGGCCGGGTGCGCCATCGGCGCGGTCGGCATGCTGGCCCTGGCCTTGGTGCCCGCGCAGCCCGAGATCGTCATCGGGGATGTACGCTTCCCCCTGGGCGGGCTCGCTGCGGTCCCGGTCGGCGTCGGGGCCGGCATGTTCGTGGCCGTCGACTGGGCGCTCATGGTGGACATCATCCCGCGCTCCACGGCCGGTCGCTACATGGGCATCAGCAACGTCGTCACCGCGACCGCGGGTGCCATCGCGGCGGTCATCGCGGGGAGCGTGATCGCCCAGGTGACCGACCTCACGCGGGACGTGACAGTGGGCCCACGCATCGCGTTCGGGCTGACGCTCGCCTGGTACGCTATCGGTGCCCTGGCACTCCGACGCGTGGACACCCGCCCATACGATGCCCAGATGGCACAGCGCGCTCGCGGGCCTGTCATGGACGAGGCCGCGACCTAGGCTCCCAGGAAGTCGCCGATGTCGGTCCGCGGCGGCTGACCGATGCCCTCATATCGCCGAGCCCGCTAAGGCCCCCGCGTCGCGAAATGAGGCTGGGCGATGGCCCGGGTCCGGCGTCCGTCCGATGCCCTTCGCCCCCCTTACGGCGAGGCTGGCCCCATCGAGCGCATCGACCACCCGAGGTCGATGACCGGGTCGCACCGCGCAGCGGCGGGACCCACGCGACGGCTGACACGACGAGCGAGGGACAGGCTGTGAGGACCGAGATGGACGTCTGGACGCACATGATGAGCAGCCGCGACCGGTCGATCGCCCGGGCGCGACGGCCCGAGGCGCTGGCCGCCTCGATGGCGACCCCACCGCTCGAGGGCCTCGACTGGCTGGGCCGAGCCCCGTCACCCAAGGCGCCCCTGCTGTATCGGGTCCTGCTGCGCCTGGGCGAGGCCTTCCTGTACCGGGTGTGCCGGATCCGCGTGACCGTCGAGGGTCGCGAGCATCTGCCGAGCGGAGGCTTCATCGTCGTGGCCGCCCTCCACCGAAGCTGGGTCGACCCGCTCGTGGTGCTGAGGGCGCTGCCCCTCGAGCCCCGCGTGTGGTTCATGGGCAGTGGGCCGACCGCGTTCGCCCAGCCGTGGAGGGAGCGTCTGCTGCGTCGCACGGGCGGCATCCTGCCGGTGTGGCGTGGCGGTGTGGGCATCGACGTCCATGTCGCGGCCGCCAAGGCCGTCCTCGAGCGTGGTGGTGTGCTGGGCCTGTTCCTGGAGGGACGCATCGGCGGGCCGCCGGATGCGCCCGCACGGGTCCGCGACGGCGCGGCCATGATCGCGCTCAGGACCGGCGAGCAGATCGTGCCGATGGCGATCAGCGGTACGGATGCGTTGTACCGCGGCAAGCGTGTGAGGGTGCGGATCCTGCCGCCCACCTCGGTCGCGGACCTCATCGGCACCGATGCGACCGACCACGTGGTGCCGGGGACGCGCGAGGAGCTCCGCGTGGCCCGCGCGCTCACCGCGGCAGTGACGGAGCGCGTCGCCGCCGCGGTCGCCGAGGACCATCCGGCCACGGTGGACCCGCCCGGGCATCCGCGTCGCTGGCCCTGGCTGGCCCGCCTGATGCGCTAGTCGTCGATGGCCACGGAGGCACGAGCATGGACGCCCCGACACCCCAGACGCTGCTGCGTGACGACCTGGCCTGGGACCGCTTCGTCGCCGGTCAGCCCAGCCCCCCGATCGCCCAACTGACGGCGTGGGCCCACGCCAATGCCCCCGAGGGCTGGGGCTCGGTGCGAGTGACGAGCGCAAGCGCGTCCGGCTGCCACGGCGCCCAGCTGCTGCTCCATCGCATGCGCCCAGGGTGCTGGCAGCGTGGGTACGCCGCCCATGGTCCGGTGGGCGCGTTCGACGATCGCGAATCGGTCGCGGCGTTCACGACCTCCATCCGGGCGGTCGGTCGCCGGTTGCGTCTGAGCCACGTGCTCATCGACCCCGAGCTGCCGCGCACGGACCGGCTCATGGCCTGGCTCGCGGCCGAGGGCTGGCTGGTCGCCAGCCCCCGCAGGCACCGCACCCGGATCATCGACCTCGACCGTGATGAGGCAGCCATCTTCGCGGGGTTCGAGTCCCGCTGCCGCCGCTCGATCAGGATCGGCGTCCGCGTCGGGGTGCGGGTGGAGGAGGGAGGTGAGGCCGACCTGCCGGCATTCCACGGGATGTATGCGGACACGATGCGCCGGGCCGGACGGGCGGCCCACCCGGAGGCCTACTTCCGGAGCCTGTGGGCCGACCTCGCGCCGTCGGGCCGCGCCCAGCTCCTGCTCGCGATGGCGGACGGCAGCACCGGGCCGCTGGCGGCCACGCTGCTGGTCGCGTGCGGCCAGCGTGTCACGGAGGTCTGCGCAGGCACCACGCTCGCGGGTGAGGCGTGCGCGGCCAACCACGTCCTCAAGTGGCAGGCGATGTGCCGCGCCCGGGCGGCAGGCTACCTCGAGTACGACATGTACGGGCTGCCGACCGATGGCGTCGCGCTGTTCAAGCGGGCGTTCGGTGGCCGCGAGGTCGAGTACGTCGGATACCAGGTGCTGGTGATCGACCCGATCGCCTACCACGCGCTCGGCATCGCCCGTTGGGTCCGCGGGTCGCTCAGGTCGCTCGTGTCGGGTGGGTCCGACTCGGGTGACATCGCGCTGTGAGGGCCCCATGCGGTCGTCATCGGGCGTCCGGCGGGTCCGGCACGTCGGCGCCCAGGCGATGCGCGATGGCGGCCGCCTCGATCCGTCGGTCCACGCCCAGCTTGCCCAGGATGTTGGACACGTGCACGCTCGCCGTCTTGCGGGTGATGAACAGGGCGTCCGCGATCTGCTGGTTCGTCCAGCCGCCCGCCACGAGACGGAGCACCTCGACCTCGCGGGTGGTCAGGCCCAGGCCATCGAGCGCCGCGCCTGGTGCTTCCGGATGATCGGAGACCTGGCTGTCGGGCGCGCCGGGCGCCGTCGGGGCGGACTCATCGAGGGCCAGTCGCGCCTGACGCGCGAACACCTCGATCTCGCGCGTCAGCGGCCCGGCTCCCAGGTGGGTCGCCACCCGGTGGGCGGCCCGCAGCGCCTCCTCCGCCGTCGTGCGGTCGCGCTGCGTCGCCATGATCGCGACGGCCTCCTGGTAGCGGGCGTGCGCGGCGAGGTACGGTCGTCCGAGGCCCTCGGACTTGGTGGCGGCCTCCGCCCACGCAGCCGGGTCCGGCGTGCCGAGCGCTCTCGTGACCTCCGCTGCGATGAGTGCCTGATGCGCGCTCACGTGCGTGACGTGCCCGGTGTCCGAAGACCCACCGATGAGCGGACGGGCCGCGAGGTCCGCAAGCCGCCCCGCGACCTCCTGGGCGCGCTCGACCGCCTCGGTCACGCCCGAGACGTCATGCCGTGCCCGCGAGCGCTCCGCTGCGTCCGCCTCGGCACGGACCGCGACAGTGGCGAGCCAGCACAGGGCCGGCTCAGGAGGGCCATCGGGGACGTCCGCGTACGCGAGCTCCGTCGCCCGCCGACAGGCCGCCACCCGCGCCTGCCAGCACGCCAGCTCTGCTTCGGCGGCGAGGATGGTGAGCCGATATCCGGTCCCACCCAGTCGCTCGTCGGCCGCGCGCGCCTGCTCGATGTCGAGGGCTGCCTGGTCGAAGCCACCGCGGCCGATCGCGAGGCGAGCACGCTGCGTGAGGAGGCCGACCGCCTGACGGCCGACAGGCTGACGCTGGAGTCCCTCCGCGATCGCCTGGGCCGCCTCGTCCCAGCGCCCGAGCGTGATCGCCGCACCCGCCTCCGCGGCCAGGAGCGAGCCGCCGTATGTCCGGACGAAGCCCATCCGGTGAGCGTGCTCCAGGCCCCGTCGCGCCACCTCGACCGCCTCCTCGTGCCGCCCGATGAGGTCAAGGAGCTGCGCCAGGCTGGAGTACCCGAGCGCGACCCCCTCCGCGCTGGCATCCTCCTCCGCGGCGGCGAGGCCGCCACGGAACAGGTCGAGGCCGGTGCCCGCATCGCCGAGCATGGCCAGCGACCAACCCAGGATGCCCATCGAGATGGCCCGCTGAGCCGGCACGTCACACGCGTCCGCGATGGCGATGGCCTCCTCGGCCAGCGCTCGGGACCGCAGGTAGTGGCCCGCGAACATCTCGATGCCGGCCTGGTGCGCCACGATCACGCAGCGCGCCCCCGACGGTGGCTCGCGGGGCACGAGTCGCTCCGCGAGGCGGAGCTCGACCTCTGCGCGCTCGCGATCGCCGTTGGTGAACAGGTACCACCGCAGGCGCTCATGCAGCCAGGCGCGACGGGCCAGGTCCGCGTCGTCCGGCAGGGCGGCGATGGCGGCCTCGCCGAGCTCCACCGCGCGCGCGTGCGCACCACTCGTGACCGCCGCCTCGGCGGCACGCTCGAGGACCGCTGCCCGGTCGACGCCCACGAGCGAGGCAGGGTCGGACGCGAGTTCCCACAGCGCGAGGGCCCGCTCGTAGCTGCGGGCGGCGTCGGCGTGGGCGTAGACACGCATCGCGGCGTCCCCGGCCTCGATGGTGGCCGGGAGCGCCCGCTGGTACTCGCCCGAGGCATCCCAGTGATACGCCAGCTCCCCCGGTGATGCCGGCGCGCTGAGGGTGCCGCCAGGCTCGGCCAGCCGTGCCGTGAGCGCGCTCGCGTAGGCGGCGTGGAGCCGCCTACGCTCCCCGGGGAACAGGCGCTGGTAGACGACCTCGCGCAGCAGGTCATGCCGGAACGCGTATCGCTGCCGCTGGTGCTGACCGCCCACCGCGACCAGGATGCCGTGCTCGATGACCTCCCGCAGATGGTCACGCAGCTCCCGAGAGGGGAGGTCGGACACCTCCGCGAGCATGTCGTCATCGATCCGGGCGCCGGCGGCGGACGCTGCCCGCAACACCTCCTGGGCACCCGGCGACAACTGGGCGAGGCGGCCCAGCAGCACGTCCCGGAGGCGGGGCGGGACCTCCGGGCCGGGCGTCTCGGGACGCGAGGCGAGGATCTGCTCGACAAAGAACGGGTTGCCGTTGGTGCGTTCCACGATCGCGTCGACCTGCTCATCGGACGGGCGGCGACCCAGGATGGCTGTGACCTGCTGGGCGACCTCCCCGCGGCCCAGGGGCAGGACCTCGATCCGGTCGACGCTCGCCAATCGCTCCAGCTCGGCCATGTACGGGAGGACCGGATGACCCACGCGCAGCTCCTCGCTGCGTGCGGTGACCACGAACAGGACGGCAGTCCGCCGCACGACGTGGACGAGGAACGACAGGAGGTCCCGCGTCGATTGGTCCGCCCACTGGAGGTCCTCGATCACGAGCACCACCGGATGGCCCCGGGCGAGTCGCTCGAGCAGGCCCTGGATGAGCTCGAACAGGCGGGTCTGCCCCCCGCGCGCTCCCGGGGGCTCCGGGCCGGAGGGCTCCTCGTGGGCATCCAGCTCCGGGATCAGTCGTCCGAGCACCGCCCTTCCGGGGCCCAGGAGCGACGGCAGCGTCGCGGCGTCCGTCGTCCGAACGAGGGTCCGGAACGCCTCCACGAACGGGGCGTAGGGGATGCCCCGCTCGCCGAGGTCCAGGCAGCCACCTGTCAGGACGAGGCAGCCTTCCGAGCGCGCCCGATCCGCCAGCGCCTCCACGAGACGGGTCTTGCCCACGCCGGCCTCACCGCCCACGATGACGGCCGTGGAGTGGCCCTCCCGAGTCCGACGCAGCGCCGCGTCCAGCCGCTCCAACTCGGCCGCCCTGCCGACGATGGCTGCGGTTCGTCGCTCGGTCTGAGACCAGTCGGTCGGCGGGTCGCGTCCGTCCGATCCGGGTCGTGCCTCCTGCGCCATGACGTGACTCCGTCCGAACAGGGCCACCCAAGATCTGCGCTCGCGGTCCGCAGTCTAGGCGCCCGCAGCGTCTGTGGCCACCGTCACGCGCGAGCTCGACCGCGCTGGCGTCCGATGGACGGCCCGCCGGGTACCCGCCCATGGCCCAGGCGGCCTGTTCGGATGGTCGGGCTGGTTGGGGGGGACAGCCCGACCATGAGCGACGATGGACGATGCCTGTGCCAGCTCGGGTGGCACGACTGCCGGGCCGGGTGCTGCGTCAGGCCTCGCTCGTGTGCCCCACGGCATTCCGGGCGATCACGTCCCGGTACCAGCCGGCGCTCCGGCGAGGCGTGCGGCGCAGCGTGTCGAAGTCGACGTGGACGATGCCGAACCGCTTGGCGTACCCCTCCGCCCACTCGAAGTTGTCGAGCAGCGACCACACGAGATAGCCCCGCACGTCCGCGCCGTCCGCGATGGCATCGCCGAGCGCGATCAGGTGCTGCTCGAGGTACGCGATGCGCCGGACGTCGTCGATGCTGCCATCCGGCCCGATCGGGTCGTCGTAGGCGGCACCGTTCTCGGTGATGAGCATGGGCGGCGCGCCGGGGTGATCGCGCCCGACAGAGACCAGGAGGTCCCGAAGCCCGCCGGGCGTGATGGGCCAACCCATGTCCGTCCGCGTCGGGCCCGCCGGGGCCTCGGCCACGCCGTGCACCCCGGGGTGCAGCGGGTCCGCGTGGGTCGCGGGCGCCAGCACCAGGTCGTTGTAGTAGTTGATGCCCAGCCAGTCGAGTGGCGTGGCGATGGTCGCGAGGTCCCCGTCCTGCACCGGGAGGCCCCCGAACCGCTCGGTGGCAAGCTCGGCGACGTCCTGTGGGTAGCGGGCCTCGAACAGCGGGCCCATCCACACCCGGTTCCGATAGCCATCGATGAGCCGCACGCCGTGCCCCACGACCGGGTCGTCCACGGGGACGGAGGGCGCGGCTCGCACCGGGACGAGGTTGAGCACGATGCCCAGGTGCGGATCGGGGTCGATGGCGCCCATGGCGGCGGTGGCGAGGCCGTGGCCGAGGAGCAGGTGGTGGACGGACCGGATGGTCTGCACAGGGTCGCGGACGCCGGGTGCGTGGATGCCCGCGGCATGGCCCAGGAAGGCCGAGCACCACGGCTCGTTGAGGGTGCCCCACCAGGGGACCCGGTCATGGAGCGCCCGGTACACGATCGCCGCGTAGTCGGCGAAGCGCAGCGCCGTCTCACGTGCCGGCCATCCGCCCAGGTCCTGGAGGGCCTGAGGCAGGTCCCAGTGATACAGCGTGAGGTTGGGCGTGATGCCGGCCTCGAGGAGTGCGTCCACGAGGCGCCGGTAGAAGTCGAGCCCGCGCTCGTTCGCAGGCCCCCGGCCCAGGGGCTGGATGCGTGGCCACGCGACCGAGAAGCGGTACATGCGGATGCCCAGTTCGCGCATGAGTCGCACGTCGTCGCGATAGCGATGGTAGTGGTCCGCCGCGACCGCGCCGGTGTCGCCGCCCACCACGGCACCGGGGGTCGCCGCGAAGGCGTCCCAGATGGACGGGCCTCGCCCATCGGCATCCACGGCGCCCTCCACCTGATAGGCGGAGGTGGCGGTCCCCCACAGGAAGCCCGATGGGAACACGCCACGGCCCCTGTCGCTCATCGGTCCTCTCGCTTCGGGGCCCACCGAGTCCCGTCGATACCATGGTACGCCCGTGACCAGCGCCCGTACCGCCACGCCCTCCTATCGTGCCCTGCTCCAGGTGCCCCAGCTCGGGCGTGTGCTGCTCTCGATGCAGCTGGCGCGCATCGCGCAGTCGATGGTCAGCGTCGCCATCGTGCTGTTCGCGCTCGCGGAGTACCGCTCCGCGGCGGTCGCGGGCGTGGTGACCTTCGCGAGTCTGTTCCCGGGCATCGTGCTCAGCCCCATCGCGGGTGCCCTGCTCGACAGACACGGCCGAGTCCGGCTCATCGCCCTCGACTACCTGGTGGCCATGGCCACGATGCTGCTCGTGGGCGGGCTCGCCATCGCGGGCCTGCTCTCGGAGGCGCTGCTGGTGATCATCGCGGCGGTGTCCTCCGTCACGGGCCCGCTCTCCCAGACCGGGCTCCGAAGCCTGTTCCCGCTCATGACGCCGAGGCACCTGTGGGAGCGGGTGAATGCGATGGACTCCTCGGGCTACGTGGTCGCGACCATCATCGGACCCCCGGTCGCCGCGGTCCTGGTGGCGGTCCTGGGGCCGCGCCTGGCGGTCATGGCCATCGGCATCCCATACCTCGTGGCCGCGATCTGCCTGGTGGGCGTCCGAGAGCCGTCCACGGCGCCATCGTCGAGCGGTCGCCTGCTACGGGATGCCTGGGATGGCCTGCGGTATGTCTGGGCCAACCGCTCCTTGCGAGGACTCGGCTTCTCCATCTCGACGCTCAACATCGCGGGTGGCATGCAGACCATCGTGGTGCCCCTCATCGTCCTCGAGCGACTCGGGGGCTCGGAGGCCGCGGTGGGACTGGTGTGCACAAGA
>WBZO01004452.1_pt1 | contig 15147 bp, 3 predicted proteins | sample 5204261 | NCBI WGS metagenome assembly WBZO01 (sample SAMN12412400, study PRJNA552823) | activated sludge metagenome | isolation source: activated sludge from anammox sidestream of wastewater treatment plant... | place: USA: North Carolina | collected 2017-09 | reverse complement strand
GTGGGTTTTGCTCGGTCCACCAGTCGTATCGGTAGAAATCGGGTATCAGCGGCGCCGGTATCTGAAGTCTGTCGGGGAGGCGCACCTTTACCAGGGGATTGGGCCAGAGGGAGCCATCTCTGTTTCGTATTGAGTCGTCAGATGTTGCAAAGAAATACTGGTGGCGTCCCACCGGTAGTGATATGTAGTTATTAGGCAATGTCCACGGGGGTGTTGCAGTACGTGCGCTTCCCCCTCCACCGATGGCAACGCGACTAAAACCGGCATTAGGCTCAAACCTCAGCAGATATCCAACACCATAATCGCCAGGATACGAAAACTGGTTTTGATTGTATGCATTATTTTTGGGGTTTTCCGGTGCCATTCCATAAACACGATAGTCACTCTTACCATCATACTTAACGTATATCTGCACTCCCGATGCCCCTGGCACGCCATCAGCGGTAGGAAGCCACCCTATTGGGCCCATATTCTGACCATTGAAATATCGAACACGAGCCGAAAAGTTAATGGAACTGTTCCCATCATCCGGAGCTGCTGGATTGAAAGGAGTAAAAAGCCTTTCATCCACGGGGGCAGCATCAATATACGCGGCGTCATCGGTAATGCGGAGCACCCTCCGAGCAGCAGCGTCAACACGTACCTTGCCATCTTTAGGATCAACACGCCAGTAAAGGTCCCGGAGCATCTGCTCGGCGTTCATTGGATCATATACTTTAGCTCGGTTGGCAAAACTATAATCCGGGTTAGCGATAAGCCAATCAGCGCCGTACGGCGCTTCCGACGGGTCTTCCGAACCTGCGCCGCCATACCTGCGTGCTAACGCGGTGTACGCATAATCCACAAGAACTATGGTTGAGGATGCGGGAAGCGCCGTGCCCAATCTGATGGTATTGCTTGCTGAGTCGAACGAACCGCCAGTGTAATAGTTCGGCGGAGAAAGGTCTGGGGTTCCATCGTTATCAGCATCGGTCGGCAGCCACACACCTCTTACAGATGTCAGCAAGCCTCCTCCCGGCGGTTGAACCTTAATGATACTCCTGGAGGCATCAATGTCTGTAGTCCTGTCTATGCGGCTGGGATAATTGAACGTAGTCACAGTATTGGAACTGACTGTAGCCGCGGACACACCAACATACGGCGGTGGCGATGGATACACTGCTGTGTCCCATCGGCCATATAATGGGCTTGTTGTGTCGGTGACAGTAAGCGGCGCACCATTAGGGTCGGCTTTTATATACCAAGTCGTCCAGTACTGCGATTCCCCAGGCGCAGTAATGGCATATAGTCCAGGAACTGACCTTGGGTCATTCAACATGTTCAAGCCCCTGGAGCCGCTGACTACAAATATTGCACCGTCTCTCGGATCGTTCAGCGGATCATTCCACCACCCTGCCGCCATAGGAACGGAGTTACCATCAGAATCAGTAAATCCCCCACCGATGTGGTCCAACCTAATTGGTCCTACCCAGTATACAATTTTTACGCTTTTTACACGGCTGGGAAGCTCTTTTGGAAGAACAATTTGACCGGTATACCTGTTTGTTACGGTTCCGGTAGTGCCCATCGGATTACCCTGGGCATCTTTTAGCTCCCAATAATCAGTTCCGTTCTCATCGAAAACACCAGACACACCAACGATTGGCGCAGCGCGTGTATAGAATGTCCTGCCATCGCCGCCGTCCTCTTTTGGCGTTACCGGAATACTGGCTTCGGCTGCACGGAAGGTTCCGACTCTCGCGCGCACGCTGAGCTGAGCTGAACTGCTGAGCTGAGTTGGAAGGGTGAGACGTATTCTCCCTGCCTTACGCCTTGATCAACCCCGGCAAAGGGAATCGTGGTAAAACCATCGCTGACAGAATAGATCTCCCAGTGATTGTCAACCCCCCACCAACGTGGGATCTTTACGTCCACATGGGTTGAGTCAACAAACGTGACCTCACCTTTATCCGTACCCGAACCCTGGAAGGTATATGTATTTGGATACCATGGATGTCGGTTTGAAGGAGATGGATAAGTCCATACAACTGTATGGTTAAATATTGAGTTTGTGGTTGCTTTGGTCGGCGTCACTGCCGCTCCACTAAGGGATTGAGCCATTGCCCGCGGGCCGGTAGGCACCAGCAGCGCCAAAGTCGCGCCAGCCATTGCAATTCCGACCCGGGAGACCCCCGACGATACGCAGAGACTCAATTTCCGCATCTTGTTCCTTCCGATTGTCTCACAATACTTCAAACTTATTCGCTCCATTGACCTAAGGCACCACAGGCGGTTGAATCAGCAAGGTGCAAGGCACAAACGCCCGCAGCCAATACCCTCTAAACGGGTTCAGAACAGTAGCCTCTCCGCCTGTTCCCCTGACCAGGAAGTATCTATTGCCAACAGGATCGTACCCCCAAGCATAATCGTGAACCCACCCATTGGACGCTGCCTGTGAGAGGTTGACCGTAGCTCCATTGTAACGCACCAAAGTAGCAGCCCAGCTCACGGGTTGGACAAATCCGGAACCTATCTGATTCCATCCAGCCTCCAGCGGAACGCTGGATTCAATGGTCTGGTCAGCCAGCGTTCCCGTAAGAGTCAATGTCTTAGTTGTGGATGGACGAATCCAGAACCCAGAACCCGCATATATCTCTGGAAAGTCTATTGAGCTTCCATAGTATTTATAGCTGGCGGTTAATGTGTCCCACCTCACAATTCCCAGCGCAATGGCGTCCGAAGTTCCGAATACTGCTCCTGGGTCTCCTGATGCCGAAGCAACCGGGCTGGAAATCATATCCACAACACCGCCCTGTACACGAAGAGTCGCGGGCTGTACCTGTAATGGAGGCGAAAGTGCAACCGAAGCACCTGGGCTCGAATCCGGTGCTATCGATGCGTTCCATGATCCCACTTCATCTGCCACGAATGTCGTTGTATATGCGCCCGAAGCACTGCTGGTTACAGATTTCGTTATCAGAGTCCCTCCGGGTCTTGTCAAGGCTAACGTAAACGTTGTTGCTGCGGCAGGGACTATGTTTCCAGATATTGTTACCACTCCACCCAATTGGGCGGGATTCGGCGCGGCATTGATTGTGAGACCGGACGCCTCTACAGTAGGCCCACTACCTAATGCGCTGGAAACAAGATCAACTCCATCGCTTGCCTGGAACAGGTAGCTGTGTGTCCCCGGGGAAAGCGTCGTAGAGTAAGTATAGGTGATTCCGGCAGCATAGTTATTGCCGGCGGTCAGCTTCGCCATCGTATACGGAGCTCCGTCTATAAGGACTTTTACGGAGTTTGCAGCGGGTGGATTGTTATCGACACTGGTATAAACCACCCTATACGTAAAGACAGTCTGTAATGAACCTGTAAGTGGCGTTACAGATCCCGATGTTAGTGTTGGCGGCGAGCTAACCGTCGGCCCATCAAAACTGCCAACTCCATCAGGCAGGCGCACAGCCTCTATCCCGTCTGAAGCTTCAAAATAGAAGGTATGCAGGCCACCAGGAAGAGTTGTGACACCAGAATACGTGACTCCGGCGCCCCAAGAAGCTTCTGAGGTGGTAAGTGTTACGGGCGTGGCAACACCCGATACGCGTACCCTTACATAACCTCCAGCCGCAGGTCCGATACCATCGGCGTCGGTGTACTTAACGGAAAAAGTAAATGGCGTTGTCGGGCGTCCAAACGACGGTGTAACAATGGCCTCGGTCAAAACGGGAGGATTGTTTACAATTGGTCCACTGGCAGGAACTGAAGGTGTCTGCGAAACCGGGTAAATTGTCTGTCCGGCCACCTTTGCCCTGATAAACCAGGTATGCCCACCTGAAGCAAGAGTGGTCTGATACTGATACTGAACGCCTGAAACGAAATTTGTATCAGAAGGATTGACCTTGCTCATATCCTTACCGATAGCTTCATCAGAACCATCAATAAAGACCTTTATCTCCGCAGGGCCTGTTCCATCGGGATTTGCGAGCGTTACCGAATAAGTGAAAATATCTGTTGACCTGCCCGTTGCAGGTGTTACAGTCGCATTACGAAGTTCCGGCGCCGCAGTGACGATTGGCCCGGATGTTTCAACGGTGCTTACCGCAGTGTCCAAACCGTCACTTGCCTCGAAATGATAAGAGTAAACACCCCCGGCAAGCTGCGTAGCAAGACTATATGTCACGCCCGCGCTCCATCCCGAGGAGGCTTGTGGGATCAGGCTTATCTTCGTTACCGTAGCTCCTTTTGTAAGAACCACACGGACATAACCGGCCGCCAAGGGACCAACGTCGTCCGCATCCTGATATTTCACGGTAAAGGTGAAAAGATCGGAGGACAGCCCGGATACGGGCGTCAGTGTTGGCAGTGAGAGCACGGGTGGCGTGTTCACCACTGGCCCACTCTTTTTCATTGTCTCGCCTGTGGCGGCTGCCAAACCATCTGTAGCGCTGAACTGGAAGTAGTATGCGCCCGGTGCTGTAAAGTGGTAGGCCGTGCTTCTATACTCGATTCCTGCCGCCGCAGAATAATCCGTATCCGTCGGGTTTACTTTTGCCATAGTAAGCGTATCGAGAACGGTGGTACCATTCGCGGCATAAACATCCACAATTACCGTATCAGGAGCAGACACCGTTCCCGGCACATCTCCATCCGGATCGCGATAAAAGACGCTATATACAAACGAATTCGAGGCAAACGCTGACGAGGCCGGCGTCACCGACCCACTATCGACTATAAGCGTGGGCGCGGTATTTGTTCCTCTTACCACAGGCCCGGATACCGGCAGCGTGGGAGATGCACTCTCCACCGGATCTGAGGCAGTGAAACGGTAGGTGTAGGTCCCGGCAGACAGAGTTGTTGTTACAAAAAACACTGCTCCGTCCGTGAAATTCGTATCTGTCGGATCTTCTTGCGCCATAGCAAGTGGAGCTTGATCAACGCCGTTCTTATTCAGTATCAGGTTAATTGAAGAAGGCGTTTGGTTATCAGCATCCGTATAGATAACCCTAAACTTAAACGCAGTTCCCGTGTTGCCCTGAACTGGCATTACGCCTCCGGCCGCGGGTAATGTCAGGATAGGCCTGCTGTTTACAATAACCGATGGATCGTTCTCGGGATTGCTGGGGAATCGTGTTAACCACCAGCCATCGGACGCTTCAAAATGGAAACGATGTCGTCCAGCGGGAAGAGGTGTCAAGGTATGATCAATCTTGAACCCAGTAAACACTGTTGAATTAATCGTTCGCCATCCAGTCAAGTTTGCTGTCGGAACAGGCCATGGGCCACCGCCGATGGGATCAACTGAAGACTTATACGTTCTTGTGATAATCTGCCCGTTGACTTCCGCATCCACTACAAGCTGTATAAAACCATTTACACCATCATGTGGGCCGGGTGGATCACCCTGGAAGTCTCTATAGTCAATGGAAAAAGTGTAATCATCCACTGTACGACCTATTGCGGGCAGCACCAAGGCATTCGCCAGCTCTGGAGCCGTATTGGCAGGCGGCGGGTCTAACGCAATCGTCGGCCCGTCAAGGTCAACGACATTCGGGTATTCAGCCTGGAAAGTAACCCTGTTTCCGTTAATGCTTGGGCTATTGCTGGCTCGCCAATGTGCCGAATGCTCTCCAAGCCCTAATCCGGGAAGGACAATGTGGTACCCTACCCCAGTGAACACTGTGTAGTCTGTTTCAGAAGGAGTATCTTTCGCCATCGTAAAGCCGCACAGACGTACCACGTCCCCGGTTACCGGGGCATCTGCGGCAACCTGTACCTTTGTTTGAGCCAGAAACAGCGTGTCGGTCGTGTTGCTTAAGATTGTATAACTCTTGCTGGCCGCCGCGCCCGTCATCATCTGGAATGCCAACCCGTTAAACTGGTCGGCCGTCCACTCCGGCGTATTCCCAAATTGCATCGAGACAACACCGCCATTGTCCAGGTTTACAGTAACCGGCCCCACCAGTATATCGTGTATGGAATATGTATCTCCGCTGAGTACGCCATCTGAGGCAACGGAAGGATCATTAGAAGCCACTGGTTTTAGTCTTGCGGAAATAGCCATCATCGTTGAAGTGTTTGCAGCAACTGTATACACTTTACCGATAGCCCCTCCGGTTACCATTTGGATTCTTTCACCGGCCAGTATGTTTACCGTATAGTTCTGTGCAGTATCAACAAAGCCGGCCGCCGTAAAGTCCAGAGCACTTACTCTATCGCCGGTGGTTCCCTCAAGAATCGAGAATTCATCACTAAGCTCCGGCCGTGTGTTGGGGTCGGTATCCAGCGCCCCGCTAACAATCAGCATGTTCTGAGTGTTATCTAAAATCAGGTCGGTAATACCAGTGCGCTTACCTGACTTCCAGTTAAGCGGCTGGTCCTTAAACTGTGAAGGAGTCCATGTCTGGGTAGTGTCGGTTATCAACGTAACCGTGTTGTAAACCTTGTCTAAAATGCCCCCATTAAAGTGCCATGCCGGACTAGCAATCCAAGTCATCGGATATCCTGGCCCTGGCGCGTCATTATCTACATCACGATAAAAAACAGAATAATTTATCGGGTCATTTCTGCGGCCGACCGTTGGTGATATAAGTCCCCCCTTCAACACCGGTGCCTCATTCAGGAAGGGGCCATTGATGTCAAACACAGGGTTTATTGGCCCAAGGCTACTTCTGCTCGGCGAAACTACCGGAGGCCCTGCCGACCCCGCATCGAAAACGGCGTTTCCAAGGCCATCGCTGGCAATGAAGTAAAAACGATGGGGAACGTTTGGTGAGAGTTTTGTTTGATATGTATACTCAACCCCGTTCCTGTATATTGGAGTGCCAGTGACAGACTGGACCATGTCCTGTGGCTCTCCACCGTCTATGACAACCTGCACAAAAGATGGCGCCGTGCCATTCAGTCCATCAGTATCTTTATATATGACCGAATAGGTAAATACCGTTGTGGACGAACCCACCTCCGGTGATACGCGCCCTTCTATTAATGTGGGAGGCGAGTTGTACTGCACTGGGGGAAGATAATCGGCAAACCAATAGCTGGCTTTTATAACATCCGTGATAGAAGCCTGGGCACCAAGCGTAATTATTCCTTGCGCGTAATCAATCTTGTACTGTGTCTTCACCGCGCCATCGCCCTTTGTAAGAACGGTAGTAGTGTCAGGGTCCGGCACAGTATTTGTCAACGTTACGTAAGGGTCTTCCAGAACATGCGGGGTATTACCTGTCCCTGCTTCCAGCGCTCCAACAACGATCGGAGCTACCGGGTCAGGCCTGGTTGACGCGGGATAGGAATTAAACGAAAGCTGATAATTACGCCTGTCCGCTGAAGCCGGAGTTTCGGCCTCGATTTGAAACGCCCCCGGTGATGGACGTGCACCCGACGTTGTATAGCGCGCTCTATCCAAGCCGTCAGACGCGGCAAACCCATAGTAGTGGAGCGGCGGCGGATCGGTTGCCGTGTTCTTTGAAGCAGGCCCCAGAAACTTAATGGGGTTTGCTGTTGGAGTGGTATAAATTATGCCCTTCGTATAATCAGTGTCGCTTGGATCAAGCTTAACCAGCGAAATTATTCCCCCACTCTCTCCGCTCGCCCAGTCTACAGGGGTAGAGTGATATGTTACATAGACTATCCCAGCCGATGGGAGCGGTGTGCCCAGTGTCACTTCTCCTGTCGCCTGGTTGAATGAACCACCCGTGTAATAGTTCGTGTCTGTTAGCGAAGGATTGTTTGTCGTCCAAACACCGACAACGTCCAAGAGTTTAGGGGCAGATACCCCAGGTGTTCCCGGGTTTGCGGGTGTCACTATAACACTGGTCGTGCTGGCTGTTATAAAGGCATCAAGGGTGTGTGCCGAGGCCTTGCCTAGCAAAAGGTTAATAAAGCCGGGAGCCTGGTTCTCTATGTCACTATACGTAACCCGAAATGTCCACTGAGTATCCGGCATAGACAAGCTATTGCTTGCGGTAGCCGCCGGGTCTTTCAAGGTGGGAGGATTGTTGGCGACAATGATAGGCCCAGCGAACCAGGTATCAACATTATTGACATCAACATTTGTCGGGAACGTAACCGTTTCGCCGACAACCATGTCGTTCGGATCAGTTACCCGCCCCCAGTCATCTGTAAATTCAAAGTAATAATGCCTGACACCCTGAGCCAGTACAGTACCTGCTGCGGCGGCCGCTGTATAAGTATAATACACGCCGCCTTTATAGTTTGTTCCACCAGACCTGGCCATATTGACTGTTGTAATCTGACCGGTGTTTGTTTCAATAATCAGCTTGGCTTTATTTGGCTTGTTACCGTCAGCATCTGTATAAAGCACCTGATAAACATAAGAACTGCTGTCCAATCCCCGTGTCGGGGTCACACTGTTCAGGGACAAAACAGGTTTTGTGTTGATGTACGGTGCATTTATGACATCGTTATTTGGTCCAAAGTCCGCAGGGAGAATCGGATCGAACCCGGTAGACCCATGTGGCTCATCTGGGCGCCTTGGGAAAATTGCCGTATGAACTCCATCGGATGCCTCAAAGCTAAAGCAGTGCGGGCCTTTTGTCAATTTTGTCTGATATTTATAAATGACACCCGTCATATAGTCGCTTGAAGTTGGCGCCGCCGGAACTTCAGGTTCCATTACTCCGATAATGGGTGTCCCAGTCCCATCCACGGTATTCCAAATTTTTATTATTATAGAAGCAGGGTCCTTTCCGACGAGCTTATTCGGTTTACCCGGGTTCTGCGCGGGATCGATTTGTACACCCTGATAGATAACCCTGAACGTCCATACCTGTTCTGACGTGCCTCCCGCCGTTTCCGACCACAATACGTTTACTGGGCTAGGGGCTGGTTGGCCTGGCCCACCCTGATTCGGAATAAGAGGATTTACAGCTCGTTTCAGCATGTTCGCGGGAATTGTCCCGAGGTATCGCGCCCCTCCGGCGGGCGTATTGGCTGAATCCGCATGAACTGAAGGGTCGCTCAGATCCGCCACCGCCCGAAGACCAACAGTAACAAAGGGATGTGTTGCAATGGAGCCCCCCGCAGAATCTCCCCCTCGAACCTCATCTTTACCCCCTGGCACTGTCAACGAATCGGCAAACGCAAGATCCTCCGTGGACGCAAAGGGGTAGCAAGTTGTTGTGCATTCTACAAGAGGATTTGAGTCTCTGTAAGTGAATGGATCTGGAGCCAGGCTAGGCCGGTCCAATAAGATCCCCAGGTCCATACGGTTTCGCGTAGGAAGAAGGCTGCCATCCGGCGCATAGTCTCCAGGTCTGATCAGCGGAGCGGCGCCATTAAAGTCATAGTCTCCATAATCACCAAACCCAAGCGGATTATCATCAGAAGCTGAGAAGAAGTAGTGATATCGGCCAACTTCCATTCCTTCATAATAGTTCGTGGAGTCCGGCTGCAGTACAAACCGATAGCGTGTTCCCGCCTCGCCGTCCGATGCGCCCGTCCCGCTCGTAGTATAATACCCAACCGGAACGCCCAATACATTTCTTATTCTTCCCGGGGCCTTGATCCCTGCGCGGGGCGGAAGCGTATAATCGTCGGTATCTAGCTTGGCAATCTGTAAATAGATACCATTGTCATCCCCTCTGGCGGCCGGGAACCATAGACGTGGAGGCAGCCCATCAAGATTTCGGTAATGAGCAGTAAAAGTATAAAGGCTTGAAGATGCTCCATCATCATCTACGGGGCGGCCATCAGTGGCGTCCGTTGTAAGTGGATCCGAAAGATCCTGTTTCTCCGGCCAATTGAAGGGATACGATACCAGGTAGTCGCGGTCGCCGGCTAAACCTCCGTATTGCCCAACATACGCATCATGAATTTTAAAATCCACAGTCCTTACAATGTAATGTGGGTTTCCAACGCCATCCGCATAAGTCAACACGAAAGTGGCGGTTATGGTCCTGGGAGTGCCGTTAGCATTTGCAGTAAGGAAGTCTACAAGAGTTGTGCCTAATACCGTGGATACCATGGGGCTGCTGGTAAGCCTGGCAACATACGCCCCATTTTCTTCCACAAGGGGAATATCTGTCCCCCCATTTACATTGATCGTACAGGTGGGCGGTAGTGTTATTGCCCCGTCTGTATAACCGTTATCGTTGAAGTTTACCGAGAAGGTAAACTGTGCATTAGCAGTAGCCTCTGATGGGGTCACCGCTGCTCCAGTAAAGGTAGGCAAAGCCTGACATACACCGACTGATATCGCCATCACGATACAAACGGTCAGGCAGCGTATCAAAATTTTGCTCATCGGCCAAGCCTCCCCCGCGCCGTGGATATAATCTGGAACAAACGCGGTTTACCTGCCTGAGCCTGGAAACTGTAAGATCTTCCAGCGCTCATTGTAATGGAATTCTTTCCTGTCTTATCGACTAATTGCAAACGCATACCTCTCGGCACCGACTCCAAATTCGCCCAATTCAAAGTAATTTTTTGATTACGGTCGGTGGCAGTCACTTCAAATGAAATAGTCTTCCTCAACCCGGCTCCCCGTATGTCGCTGGCGTATCTTCCACTATCCTTACCCCAATCGTTATTCAAAAAGGCGAGACTAATGCTGCCGCAGGGTGGTGCTTTCTCGACATCCATTCGGTCATATCCATCCTTTGCCGAGACGGATTGACCAAAGTAATTGCAAGCATCAGAACCTGTCTCACCAACTGCTGAAAGTTTAACCAACCAATCATTCGAGGCGGAAACCTGTTGTGGCGATATTCCCGATTTTATCCCGGAGAATGTAGCCATTGGCAAGGCGCTGCTGGATGAAGCTGCAAGCGAGACAGTCACATTACCCCCCACAGCATCCGGAGGCGCAATGACAAGCGATACCGGCTGAAGCGCTTTCAGCCAGTACCCTTCCCAAGGATAAAGAACCGTGGATGCCGCCGAGCTGATAACATAATCACCAGCAACTCCCAGGGTAGGGTCCCATCTATATATCGTGCCGCGTATCCAATTGCTGGCTATCGCTTCGCTAAGCGAGACACTTCCCTGCGCTGGGTCTTTCAATACCCTTATCCGACCCCAAAATACACCATACAAAAATGGGTTCCCTATCTGATTCCATCCGGTGGAAAGAGGAATCAGGCTGGGTTCGGTTATGGTGCTGGGTATTGGGGAAACACTTTGCGCAACCACATCCAGATCACTTACCGGTTTAAACCAATAGGCCTGGCCGGGGATGATTGCATTAATATCCAAATAAGCCCCTAATGAGGGGCTAAGCCTTACCGCCTTAAACACCCTAAGCGGAAACACAGGGAAGGGGTTTAACACCGGTATCTGTAGGTCCATCCCCAGTGTAGCATCCGGCGCGGGATTATCCGGCGCAAATGGCACAGACATCATCTGCCACTCATTGCCGTAAAAATACCTCTGCTCGGTTGCTGGAACATTTATTGTCCGTGTGACAGCCTTTGCGGTAAGAGGAGACCCCACCACCGATATCGTATATCCCAACGGGCCGGACTCTGTGCCGTCCGCGCGGATATTCCAAGTCACAAAACCCTCGCCACTTGGCGCTATTGAACCAATTGTTTTTGTTGCTATTTCATTCGGAGCAAATTCAAGCCCATAACCAAGCGAAAGGTTCACCTGGACATCTTTTAGGCCGATCTCCGGGTTCAAGTTATACACATAGCCATACACCGTTACGGGGTCCGGCCCTATTGTCCCCGTAGTGCTTCCGGCGGCTCTATCGTATGTAAGAGAAAACGGCCCTTGAAGAGCCAGCACGGCAGGAAAATTGAAATCTTCCGTCGCCGGACCAAGCCCAAAGTAAAATACTATTGGGTCCCTCTTTCTGCCTGCCGGAATCGACTTTTGGTCCCAATACAACAGCAGCCCGCTATCCGATAAAATAGAGTGTGATGAAACCGGTTCAAACGCCCAGAAATCCCCAAATGAATGTGCGGCGTTTGTTGTTATAACCTTATCGGGTGTAGTTATTTCGCCACCCTTGAGGATCGTTTGTGTGACAACATTATATGCGGGCAGGTTATCGAACCCGTAAATTACGTCCGGAATGTCTGTGCCCAGGAACTTCTGTTCCTTATCGATTGCTCCGGTAAGAAGCGAATAAAATGGTCCCCCAGTTATCGGAACGGCGTTTGTATCCGAGCCATATTCCGTATCTAGTGAGGTTGCAAGACCTATTTTATGCGTATTTACATCAGTGTTTTCAATCTGATACTCAATACGCACAACATCTCGAAGGATGGACATTTTACGAGAGACCACAACGGGGACGTCTTTAAGAAGATAGGAATCTGTTATCGTATCTGTATCTTGATCACCTGACGGGACAGAAACCCAACTGCCCTTGTCCTTATCTCCATACACGATGGCAGCCGTTTCATCCACCTTGATAATTGTATATGCCCCCCATGGGTCCGGTGATCCTGCGATAAGAGCAATGTTGTTGTCTTTTACCGTCGTAGGGTCTCCACCGGTGGTGCCAATTCCCCATCGTCCGTTTACGTCAACGGAGGCGTTTCGTGTTGGGCTTGCGTCATCCACGGAGCCGTCCTGCCCTGCAACCAAATAAATATATGTGTTTGCTACCTGGTCGGCGCTATAAGCCGCGCAAGAGCCAGAGCTTAGTGTAGCGACGAGAGCCGCCACTGTACATATACTTAAAGATAGCCGCAATACAATGCGAAATGAGATATTAGGAACATAAGGGAATCGTCGTTTACTAAACGTCATTTATCGGGCCCTCCGCTCGGCCATGACGCGGAACTTCCGGACAGAGGCGCCGGCAGGAGCCTCAAAGTGGTAAGATGCCTGATTGATACCCAGATTTTTTCCTGTGGACAGATCAGTGATCACTAACTTGTAGACTTGTGAAGCACGACCGAGGTTCCGCCAACTCATTGTTGTTTTACCTGCCTTATAGGTGAACACACTTACGTCCCAAGATTGCCGCAAACCGCCAAGATTACGCATATCGCTGATAAAGAATCCAGAATCCGGTCCCCAATCCGAATGCTGGACAGTAACCCACGGGTCTCCAGGCGGCGGCGGCGACTCCAGGTCAAACGTGTCCAAGGTATCTCTGGCAGCACTGGCCATGCCAATTATCAACCCTTGTGAACCTACGCCATCTTGTTTCACTGATATTTCCATTCGCCAATCAGCTCCAGGCGAATTCGCTGCTCTTCGTCGCGATAATTGATAATTCACGGCAGCATCCGATGAGAAGCCTGCCATTATCGGATTAGCAACAGGTACAAGCGGCTGTGTCGTTACCCCTGATTGCAACGGAGGAAATGTTAGGGTCAGAAGCCCGCGTGGGTCATAAATGGACGTCATCGCGCCACCGGAACGCGGCACTTTGACCTTTACCCAGTAACCAAGCCAAGGGTTCAACGTTCCATTAGGAGCCGACTCAGATATATACGCCCCATTCTCGTAGCGGTACAAAGCCGCGTTTATCCAGCCTTTCGCCGCAGCCTGCGCAACAGGAACGGTTTCACCTAAGTAAGTAACAAGCACATTTCCCCAGGCTATCGGAAACGGATATGGGCTCCCGATCTGGTTCCATCCGCTAATGATATCCATTTCGTAAGATAGACGATCATCCGTGAAATCGGTAGTCAACGGCAGCGTTATGCCACCGCGTGTATCCAACCAGTACCCGACACCCCGCGGCAGGGTATCCAGTGACCCATTCACCTCTGCCGCATATACAGTGGGTGGCTTAAGTGAAGCTTCCGGGTCATTCACCAAACCAGGATAGTTATAAAACGCATAGCTCAAACTTGTTACTCCCGCCGATGATACGTCGGTAACCGCCCGAGCCATCCGATAGGAACTGGTCCCCAAAACCGTGCCGGGGTTGCCGGAAGCTGATGCAAACGGTCTTGAGAACAGATATTTCCCTGCTGCGAGTGTAAGCGCCTTTACAGAGAATGAAACGCTGCGGGTCTTTATTTTCGATAAGTCTGACTGAGCAGCCGCCGTAACTACCATTCTATGCGTAGCCCCCGCCGCAGGCGGGTCTGCAAGCAAAAATGTAAAAACCATTTCACCGGTTATGGTGTTGTAATCGAAGTTCTCTACCCGGCCATCTACTACGGCCCCACTGTCTATAATCGCCTGCTCGTCCATTAGCACTTTTACCGACGCCGGAGCCGCGCCAGCAAGTTCAATGCGAATAAACGGACGCTTTGCTGAAAGCACATCGCCCTGCCTTGGCCGGTCTATCAAAACATTTACTGGTGAAAATGTCAGCGCCGCCGCGCAATCCAGGATTCCATATCCGTATTGATTGTTTGGAGTAGTCCCCCCGACCGCTTTTGCCGAACCCTCCAGAGCCGCACGAACATTGGAAGCCGGCATACCATTTGACAGCAAGAGCGCAGCCGCCCCTGCAACATGTGGGGAAGCCATAGAGGTACCGGATGTCGACCTGTAACCATTAGCAGGCGATGTTGCTCCACTAAAGCACCAGTACGCTGTGCTTACTATCTGGAATGGGTCCAGATCGCTCCCATCACCACCCGAGTCCCCTCCTGGGGCAGCTATATCCACTTCAGGCCCAAAGTTACTATAGCTCGCAAGCGTTCCGGCATTATTGACTGCTGAAACCGCGATGCACTGATCATAAGCCGCTGGCCATAACACCGGTCCCGAATCATTGCCCGCGGCTGCAACAAGTATGACACCCGCATTTGCCAGTGATTGCAGTTCTGCTTCAAGAGGAGCAAACGGAACCGGAGCTCCCCAGCTCATATTTATAACCTGGGCACCACGTTTTCCAGCTTCTTCAAGGCCAAGTATCCCGTCGGTCAGCGGAAACGACCCGGAATCGCTGCTGTCCGACGCTATTTTAATAGGGATTATCTTAACATTGTCCCAGCAGACACCAACAACACCAATCCCGTTGTTACCCTGCGCGCCTACCGTTCCGGCAACATGCGTCCCGTGCATTGCCCAACTCAATTTTGCACAATCACTTGGTGGGTTGGGATCTGTGTCGTTATCCGCTACATCGTACCCCGGCAGCAGACGCCCCGCCAGATCGGGATGGTCAAGTCGTACTCCGGTGTCCACAACGGCAACACGCACACTGGCAGCCCCCTTTTGGATGTCCCATGCCTGGGGCATCTTAATCATATTCAAACCCCAAAGAAGAGGCCAATATGTATCGTTCGG
>WBZO01004451.1_pt1 | contig 15147 bp, 17 predicted proteins | sample 5204261 | NCBI WGS metagenome assembly WBZO01 (sample SAMN12412400, study PRJNA552823) | activated sludge metagenome | isolation source: activated sludge from anammox sidestream of wastewater treatment plant... | place: USA: North Carolina | collected 2017-09 | reverse complement strand
CCGGTGACCATGTTGCGGGTGTATTGCTCGTGGCCGGGCGTGTCGGCGACGATGAACTTGCGCCGCGCGGTGGCGAAGAAGCGGTAGGCCACGTCGATCGTGATGCCCTGTTCGCGTTCGGCCGACAGGCCGTCGACGAGCAGGGCGAAGTCGAGCTGGTCGCCCTGGGTGCCGAAGCGGCGCGACTCGTCGGCGAGCGCGGCGAGCTGGTCGTCGGGCAGGGCGTGGGCCGCGTGCAGCAGGCGACCGATCAGGGTGCTCTTGCCGTCGTCGACGCTGCCGCAGGTGATGAAGCGCAGCAGGTCCTTGTCGTGGCTTGCGACGGGCGCGTGCATCAGAAATAGCCCTCGGTCTTCTTGCGCTCCATCGAGGCGCCGCCATCACGGTCAATGATGCGGCCCTGCCGCTCGCTGCTGTGGGACTGCTCCATCTCGGCGATGATCGCGTCGAGCGTATCGGCGTGCGATTCGATGGCGCCGGTGAGCGGATAGCAGCCGAGCGTGCGGAAGCGCACGCGGCGCAGTTGCGCCGATTCGCCCGCGCGCAGTGGCAGGCGCTCGTCGTCGACCATGATGAGCGCGCCGTCGCGCTCGACCACGGGGCGCTCGGCGGCGAAGTACAGCGGCACCACCTCGATGCGCTCGGCGCGGATGTAGTGCCACACGTCGAGCTCGGTCCAGTTCGACAGCGGGAACACGCGGATGCTTTCGCCGGGATGCTTGCGCGTGTTGTACAGCCGCCACAGCTCGGGCCGCTGCTGCTTGGGGTCCCAGTGGTGCTGGCCGTTGCGGAACGAGAACACGCGTTCCTTGGCGCGGGATTTCTCCTCATCGCGGCGTGCGCCGCCGAAGGCGAGGTCGAAGCGATGCTGGTCGAGCGCGAGCTTGAGGCCCTGGGTCTTCCACAGGTCGGTGTGCATGGCCGAGCCGTGCTCGATCGGATTGATGCCCAGCCGCTGCGCCTCGGGGTTGCGGTACACGATGAGGTCGAACTGGCCGCTGCGGGCGACGCGCTCGCGCAGCTCGTACATCGCGCGGAACTTCCAGGTGGTGTCCACGTGCAGCAGCGGAAACGGCACGCGCGCGGGGAAGAACGCCTTGCGCGCCAGGTGCAGCAGCACCGAGCTGTCCTTGCCGATCGAGTACAGCATGACCGGCCGCTCGGACTCGGCGACCGCCTCACGCAGGATGTCGATGCTCTCGGCTTCGAGTTGGCGCAGGTGGTTGGGCGCGCTCATCGCAGGGTCGCTGGATCAAAGCGCGCAGTGTACGGGCTCGGCGGCGCGCGCGGTCATGCCGGCGCAGCATGTGCAAAGAATGCGGCGCCGGCTGGCGCATGCCGCGTCACCGTCGCAGCGATCGCCGGCGGCGCGCAGGCGATCGCGGGTGCAGCGGCAAGGGCGGCGGATGCCGCCCGCACGGGCCGCGGCCGGCGCCGCGGCTGCGAGCTCGCGCAACCCCGGCCGGGCATCGCGCTGCCGCGCCGCCGGCGCTCAGCGATAGCCGGCGCAGAACGCTGGCGCGTCCTTCGTGATGAGCGCGCAGCCACGCTTGATCTCGTCGATCATGAGCGCGCAGGCGTTGGCCACGTTGCACGGCGGGTGCGTGGCGGGCGAGACCTGTTGGCACTGGTCGACATACTGCTCGGCCTTGGCCGCGCCGACTTCGGCCTTGCAGCTGCGCTCGTCGCCGGCTGCCGGCGTCGCGTCGGCATCGGCCGCGGCGCGCGCGACGCAGGCCGCGTGCGCGGGATCGCATTCCAGCTCGCGGCGCAGTTGCTCCGCGCGCAGGCCGGTCAGTTCCTCGATGCAGGACGCCTGCGCCGCGGTGGCCCTGGTGGCGTCGCGCTGGCCTTGCGCCTTGAACGCGCACTCCTTGTCGCGGAAGCTGATCCAGGCGCGCTGCGCATCGCGCAGGCGCGCCTGGTCGGCAGCATCGAGTCGGCCGATGAGCGCCTTGTAGTTGTCGTTGAGCGCACGGTCCGCATCCGAGGCCGAAGCCGGTGGCATCGACCATGGCAGCACACACCAAAGCAACACCCACCATGCCCGTTTCATTGCTCGTTCTCCCTGTCATCCAGCCAGGCACGCCCAGTCCACCTGGACGGTGCCACCGCTGCGGTCAGAAGCGCAAGCGCGCGAACAGCGACGGGCCCTCGAGGCGGATGTCGAAGTCGCCGCCATAGCGGCGCGATTCGCGATCCAGGTGGATGCGCTCGCCGCCATACTCGGCGCCGATGCCGATGTTCTGCCAGGGGAACCATTCCACGCCCACACGCGTGTCGATGATGTGGCCGCCCAGCGAGCCGCCGCTCTTGCGCACGCCCATCGCGGTGACGTACACGCGCAGCGCGTCGGAGAAGGCGTGCTTGTAGCCGAGCGAGAGCAGCGGCGCCGCGGCCGATTCACTCCAGTAGGCACTCGCGTGCACCGGCTGGCCTGCTTCGGTGGCATCGCCCGACAGTCTGAGGTCGGCCTTGTAGTACGCCGCGCCCAGACCGACTCCGAACACGTCGGTGTCACCGCCGAACCACCAGTGCCAGGCCACGCTGCCCACGCTGAAGCCGAACTTGGAGTCGAGCTCGGCGTCGCCGTCGAACACGATGTCGTCGTAGGCGAACGCGGCGTTGAGACGACGGCCGCGGCTGCGGTCGAGCGTGTAGTAGTCGAAGGTGAGGCCCTGGCTGCCCAGCGCGAGGAAGTCGACGCGGAAGCGGCCGATGGTGCTGTGGCCCGCATCGATGTCGACATGGCCGTTGGCGGTGGTGCCGGTCGCCGTGTGGGCATTGACCTCGAGCGTGGCGTCGGGATAGTAGCCGCCGATCCACACGCTGGTGCGATCCAGCGCCAGGGAGCGTTCGCTCGCGCTGGCGCCGAGGGAGCCGAGTACGAGCGCGGCAGCCACGGCCGTGCGGAGCGATGTAGCGATGTTCATGGGATGTCCTTGGGAGGGTGTCGCGTGGAAGGAATGCGACTCGATTCTATGCCAAACCCGCGATCGTGGGCTGATCCCGTGGCCCGGCAGCGCTATAGTGCGCGCGCCGGGGGCAGCGGCTTCGAAGCGGGGAGGATGTGATGGCCACATGCCGGGGTTGGATCGTTGCAGGTGGAGTCGCGTTGCTGGTGGGCGCGGGCGCTGCGCATGCCGCGCAGGTCGAGTGCCGAAGCCAGGGCTACCACTACAACTACTGCCGCGTCGATACGCAGGGCGTGGTGCGCATGCTGCAACAGCAGTCGAGCTCGCCCTGCGACCGTGGCCGCAGCTGGGGCTACGATCGCCGCGGCATCTGGGTCGATGACGGCTGCTCGGCGGTGTTCGAGTACGGCTACGGCGGTGGCTACGATGGCGCCGCGTCGCGTGGCCGCGGTGACGACGGCGCGCTCGTGGCCGGGGTGGCCGCACTGGCGATCATCGGCGCGATCGCCAGTTCGCAGCACCACGCCGACCGGCCGCATTACGAGCCCACCGGCCCGCGCGTGCCGGGCTGGGCGATCGGCAGCTTCAGCGGCAGCGACAGCGAATCGGGCGCCGACATGGGCGTGCGCATCGATCCCGATGGACAGATCGATGGCTACTACGGCCATCGCCAGCTCACGGGCCAGTTCGATGGCGACCGCGCCTACCTGGGCGGGCGCGGCTACAGCGCCTATGCCACGCGCGATGGCTTCCGCCTGGTGGCCGACGACGATGGCCGCATGGTCATCGACTTCTACCGCGACTGACGAGGAGTAGCGACATGTTGCGTACCGTCACTTGCGTTGTGCTGTGGATGCTGGCCTGGACGCTGTGCCAGGCGGCCCCGCCGGCTCCCGCAACCCCGGCCGCGCCGGCGCAGGCCGCGCCTGCCGCGGACAAGCCCGCGGCGCGGCGCGGGCCACGCCTGCCGGTCGATGGCGTTGCGGCGTTGTCACGCATCGAAGCGCAGCACACCTTGCGCGTGGGCGTGGCGCTCAACGCGCCATGGGTGATGCATGACAAGGATGGGCAGCTGTTCGGCTATTCGATCGATGTCGCGCGCAAGCTCGCCGCCGACATGGACTGGAAGCTCGAACTCGTGGAAACCTCGTGGCCCGGCCTGTTCGACGACCTGCGCACCAACCGCTTCGATGTCGCGATCGCAGGCATCAGCATCACCCCGCAGCGCGCGCGTCGCATCGCCTTCAGCCAGCCCACGGGCGAGTTCGCGGTGTCGTTGGTGGCCAATCGCGCCAAACTCGGCAGGCAGGGCGTGGCCGGGTTGAAGGCCGATCCGCAACGGCGCATTGCGGTGCACAAGGACACGCTCACCGCGGAACTGGCCAAGGCCGCGCTGCCGGCCGCGCAGTGGGTCGAGTTCGATGATGACCACCAGGCGATCGCGGACCTGCGCGACGGCAAGGTCGATGCGCTGGTGGCCGAAGCGCCCTTGCCCGAACTGCTCGCGCGTGCCTTCCCCAAGCGGCTGCAGGTGTCCGAACAGGGCGTGCTCGCGCGCACCGCGCATGGCATCGCGCTGCGTCGTGGCGAGACGGCGCTGCGCGACGTGCTCGATGCGTGGGTGGTGCAGGCGCAGGCCAGCGGTTGGCTCAAGGCGCGCGCGGCCCATTGGTTCGAGCAGTCCGCCTGGCTCGACCAGCTCTGATCCGGCGCTTGCCGAGCCGGGCACGCGGGCCGGCGCGACGCAGACCTCGCGCGGCGCCGCGGCAGGTGTCAGGGCGCGCGGCGCAAGGCGAGCACCGCATTGAGACCGCCGAACGCGAATGAATTGGACAGTGCGGCCTGCAGCGGGCGCTCGCGCGCGACGTTGGGCACGTAGTCGAGGTCGCACTCGGGGTCGGGGTCGATGAAGTTCATCGTCGGCGGCAGCACGCCCTCGCGCAGCGCGCCGATCGTGGCCAGCAGCTCGATCGCGCCGGCCGCGCCGAGCGCATGGCCATGCATCGACTTGGTCGAGGACACGGCCAGCGTGTCCGCATGCGCACCGAACACCTGGCGCAGTGCGCGGGTCTCGGTGGGGTCGTTGGCGGGCGTGGCGGTGCCGTGGGCGTTGACGTAGCCGACGTCAGCGGGGTCGAGCCGCGCGTCGGCGAGCGCGCGGCTGATCGCCTTGGCGGTCCAGGTTTGCGACGGAAACACGATGTCGCCGGCATCGGCCGACAGGCCCGCGCCCGCGAACTCGGCGAGGATCGGCGCGCCGCGCGCTTGCGCGCTGTCGAGCGTTTCCAGCACGAACATCGCCGCGCCCTCGCCGAGCACCATGCCGCTGCGCTGCTTGCAGAACGGCCGGCAGGTGTCGTCGGCCATCACCCGCATCGCTTCCCATGCGCGCACCACGCCGAGCGTGATGCAGGCCTCGCTGCCACCCGTGAGCGCGGCGCGCGCGGCGCCGCTGCGCACGAGCATGAACGCCTGCGCGAGCGCGTGGTTGGCCGAGGCGCATGCACTCGAGGTGGCGAAGGCGGCGCCGTGCAGGCCGTGCTCGATGCAGACGTGGCTTGCCGCCGCGTTGGCCATGAGGCGCACGATCGTGAGCGGATGCAGGCGCGGGTTGTTGTCGCCGTACAGGCGCTTGGAGGCTTCGTCGTGGGTGGTCTCGCCACCCACGCCGGTGCCGATGACGACCGCGGTGTCCTCGCCCAGCCCGTCGCGCGCGAAGTCGATGCCCGACTGCGCGACGGCCTCGCGCGCGGCGACCAGCGCGAACTGGCTGAAGCGGTCGTACTGGATGAGCTTCTTCTCGTCGAAGTGCCGCGCGGGATCGAAGCCGCGCACCTCGGCGGCGATGCCGTAGCGCAGCCCCTCGCGCGGAAAGTTCTCGATCGGGCCGATGGCGCCGCGACCTTCGCGCAGGGCGTTCCAGGTGGCGGTGGCGTTGTGGCCGAGCGGCGTGACGGCGCCGATGCCGGTAATGACGACGCGGTGCATGCGCTCAGGCGTCAGGCTTGGGGCGCGGCATTGGCGGCGACGAGCTTCTCGACCGCCTCGACCAGTCCGCTCACCGAGCCGGTGTCGAAGTTGGCGTCATGATCGGGCAGGCTGATCTTGAAGTGGTCCTCGATCTCGAAAATGATCTGCACCACGTCCAGCGACTGGATTTCCAGGTCCTTGAGCGTGGCCTGCGGCGTGATCTTGGCGCGATCGATGTTCGCTTCCTTGGCGATGATGTCGAACACGGTGTCCTGTACGCTGCTCATCGGGTACGTCTCCGGGAAATGGGTGTGGCTGCAGCGGGACGACCGCCCGATACCGCGCGCATGATCGCCGTGCGCAGGACGATGTTCAAGCACCATGCACGGGTGGATGCGGCCGCGCCGGCGTTCCCAGTGTCACGCAAGGCGTGCATACTGCGGCGTCACCCTGCCTCATCGCGCGCATGTCCACGCTCGTAGTCCTGCTCTGGCTGGCCAACATAGTGCTCGACACTTTCGGGCAGCTTTCCTTCAAGGCCGCCGCGACCGGTCCGGACCTGGGCGAGGGCCTCGCGCGCTGGCGCGCGATGGCGCGTCGGCCGTGGATCTGGCTCGGCGTGGCGGCCTACGTGGCCGAGTTCCTGGTGTGGCTCGCGTTCCTGTCGCTGGTGCCACTGTCGCAGGGCGTGCTGCTCGGCTCGATCAACATCGTCGCGGTGATGGTTGCCGGACGCATGCTGTTTGCCGAGCATTTCACGCCGCTGCGCACGCTCGGCATCCTGCTGGTGGCGTGCGGCGTGGCCGTGGTCGGCATCGGAGCCTGAGCATGCGCCGCTTCTACTTCATCGGCTTTCTCGTGCTGGTGTGCTTCGACACCTTCGCCCAGGTCTGCTTCAAGCTCACCGCCAACCATGCGATGCCGCCCGAGGCGAGCCTGGCGTGGGTGCTGCGCGTGATGTCCTCGCCGTGGGTGTACTGCGCGATCGGCTGCTACATCGGTGCGTTCGTGACCTGGATGGTGCTGCTGGAGCATGCACCGATCGGTCCCGCGTTCGCGGCTTCGCACCTGGAGGTGGTGAGCGTGCTGGCGCTGTCGGTGGTGCTGTTCGACGAGCACATCGGCGCGCCGCAGCTGATCGGCAGCGCGCTCATCCTCGCCGGCATCGTCTGTCTCGCGATCAGTGAAACCGAAGGTGAGCCGCCTGCCGCCGCGCCGTGAAGTACCCCCGACCGCAGGCCTGCCGCCGCGCTGGCGCGACCTGCTGTCGTGGCACGGGACGCTTGCGGAGCCGGCCGCGGCCTTCCTCGGCGTCGAGGCGCTGCAGGTCACCTGCTCGGGCACCGCCGCGCTCGTCGTCGCGCTGACCGCGCTGCACCGGATGAGCGGGCGGCGCACGGTGATCGTGCCCGGCTACACCTGCCCGCTGGTCGCGCTCGCGGTCGCGCACTGCGGCCTGCGCCTGCGGCTGTGCGACCTCGGCCCCGATTCGATCGACTTCGACCACGCCGCGCTCGCGCGCCTGTGCGATGCCGACACGCTCGCGCTGGTGCCCACCCATCTCGGTGGGCGCGTGGTCGATGTGGCCGCCTCGGTCGCCTGCGCGCGCGCGGCCGGTGCGTTCGTGATCGAGGATGCGGCGCAGGCCTTGGGCGCGCGCGAGGGCGCCGCCAGCGTCGGCCTGCGCGGCGATGCGGGCGTGTTCAGCCTTGCGGTGGGCAAGGGCCTGACCACCTTCGAAGGCGGCCTGCTCATCGCCCGCGACGCGCGGCTGCGCGCCGCGTTCGCCGAGGTCGCCCGGGAGTTGCTGCCGTGGCGGCCGGGCTGGGAGCTGTGGCGCACGCTGCAACTGCTCGGCTACCACGCGCTGTACCGCCCCGCGACGCTCGCTCTGGCCTACGGCATGCCGCTGCGCCGCGCCTTGCGCCGCGGCTCGGATCCTGGCGCCAGGGCGTGGGCGCGCGCGCCCTCGCGCGCCTGCCGCGGTTCCTTGCGCAGTGCAATGAGCGCGCGCAGCTGCGCAGGCAGCGCCTGGCCGCGATCACCGGCGTCACGCTCATCGACGAGCGTGCGGGCGTGCAGGGCGTGTGGCCGTTCTTCATGCTGCGCTTGCGCGATCGCACGCGCCGCGACGCGGTGCTCGCGCAGCTGTGGGGCGCGGGCCTGGGCGTGGGTCGCCTGTTCATCCACGCCTTGCCCGACTACGCGAGCGTGGCGCCGCTGAGCGATGCCGCGGCACTGCCCAATGCCCGCGCGCTGGCCGACACCATGTTGACCGTGAGCAACAGTCCATGGCTGGACGAGGCGGGCTTTGCGCGCATCGTCGCGGTGCTCGAACGGCTTGCGCGCTGAGCGCGCACGCGCGCCGCGTGCGCGCATCGCGAGTGGGCGATGGTGGATGCGAGCACGGAACCCGGATTGCGGGTCCCGGGCCGTGCGTGCCCTCAGCGACGCGCGGCGTCGATGCGGGCGAGCAGGCGCAGGTTGAGCGCGTGCTGCTGCGCCTGCCACTGCGCGAGCTGGGCGGGGTCGATCGCGGGTTGCGCATCGAGCGCGCTGAGCTGGCGCTTCCACCAGCTGGCGTAGCGGTAGGTCGACACCTCGCCGGTGATGTCGCTGCCGATCACGCGCCCGGCCAGCAGGTCGATGCCGCGCATGAGATTGGCTTCACTGAAGCGTCCCTGGTCCCAGTTGGTGCGCGCCACCGCGGGATCGAGCACGTCCTTGTCGATGCTCAGGTACAGCGGCGTGGTCGCGCCCTGCTGGCGCTCGGCAAAGCGCTCGAGCAGGGCCGCGGGCGAGTCGAAGGCGTGCACCGCGTGGCGCAGGCCCAGGCGCCGGGCCCAGCCGACCGCGACGCCGACCGTCCAGTACTCGAGGCGACCGCGCCACAGCGGCGCGAGGTGGTTCTCCCAGGCGTGGCCGAGGCCGACGTCGTGCGAGCTGATGCCGAGCACGTGCACGCGCGCCACGCCGCGCAGCGCGGCCACGCGCCGCACCCACGAGCCGCAGTGGATGCCCCATGGGAAGCGCATGTTGTCGGGGTGGTTGTCGAACACCACCACTTCGCAGGGACCGGCCGCGCTGGCGCGCTCGATCAGCGGCCAGCTCAGGTGGTGATAGTCGCCGCTGCCGAGCAGCACGGTGCCGTGTTGTGGTGGCAGTTGCGGCAGCAGCGCGGCCACGAAGCGCGCGAAGGTGCGCCGTGTCGCGCCGAAGCGGATGCGCTCCTGCCACGCACTCAGGTCGAGCCGGGTCGCCCCGGCCAGCGCGCCGACCGACGCATCGAAGTCAAGGACCAGCGGTGCCGGCATCGGCAGTCTCCGCGTGCCCGGCCCAGGCCCGGTCGCTTTCGAAATGGCGCGCGAGCCGGCGCAGCGCGAAACGCAGCAGGCGGCTGCGCGGGCGCACCGCATGGCGCGTGAAGGTGAAGCGCGCACCCAGGTAGGACTTGATCTGCGGGTCGGTCCAGCCCGCGACATAGCAGTCCAGCCCGCGCTCGCGCGCGTATTCGAGGTTGTGCATCCAGCTGACGAAGTACAGGTTGTTGTCGCGCGCGGCCGGATAGCGGAAGCCCACGTACTTGTCCACCAGCGCCGCGCCCTGCACGAAACACAGGTTCCAGCCGATGACCTCGCCGTCGCGGCGGTAGACGAACACGATGCCACCGCTGCCAGCGTCCTGCAGCAGCGCGTCGAAGAATTCGCGGCTGAGCTGGTCGAAGTGGATCTGGCTCTGCGCGAACACCTCAAGGTACAGCGCGTGGAACAGCTCGCGCCGGGCGGCATCGGCAAAGTACGCCGAGCCGGTCGCCACCGCCTCGACCTGCAGCTGCGCGCGCACGCGCAGCTTGCGCCGGATGTCCTTGCGCCGCGCCGGCGACAGCCGCGCGAGGTACTCGTCGGTGGAGCCGAAGTCGATCGGCACCCATGCCAGTGCCTGGCCTTCGAGCAGCACGAAGCCGGCGCGTTCGGCGGCCGTGGCGAGCGCCTGTGCCTGCGCATTGCTCGCCGCGTCCAGCAGCGGCGAGTCCTGCGGCAGGTCCTTGATGATGAGGAACGGCTGTGCCGCGTGTTCGCCCAGCCACTCCGCGACCAGTGCCGCGGCCGGCACGCCGGCCGGGACCAGTGCGTACTCCGACACCGTGGTGCCGATGAAGCAGGTGCGCGGACGCAACCAGCGGCTCCACCAGCGATACAGCGGCAGGCGCTCGATGCGGCGGCGCAGCGCCGGCTCGGCGGTGGTGAGCAGGTCGAAGCGGGCGACGAAGGCGGGCGTGCCCGAGCGCGTCACCAGTGTGTGGAACTGCGCGGGCGGATGGGCGAGGAAGCGCTCGACCAGCGCGCGCGGCTCCAGCTGGTTGCACAGCGTGGCCGCGGGCGTGCCGGCCGCGTTCACTTGGCCAGTGCGAGCGGCGCGTGCCGGCTCCAGCTCGCCTCGCGCTGGGCGACGATGTCGCGGAAGAACGCGATGGTGCCGTCGATGACCTTGCTGCGTTCGCGGTCGATGGTGACGAGGTGGTAGCTGTCGTGCAGCAGCAAGGTCTTGACCGGGCCACGCACGCCGCGCTCGATCAGGCGCACGTTGCGCAGCGAGGCGATGTCGTCGTGGGCCGAATGCGCGACGAAGCATGGCGCGCGCACGCGGCCGAGGCGACCGCGCACGCGCGTGGACAGGCTCTGGAACTGGGCCAGCGCGGGCCACGGGAATCCGGCCAGGCCGGCCTCCTCGCTGGCGCCCGCGAGCATCGCGCCGACCACGCGCTGGCGGATGCGTTCGTCCTTGATGCCATACGGCTCGGCCTCGGCGAACACGCGGTGGCGCCCGATGCCCAGCGGCGTGACCAGCGGCAGCAGGAACGCGAGGCGGCCGATCGCGGGCGTGGCCCAGCCGTCGTGGAAGAAGGTGGTGCCATACAGGCCCAGGCCATCGACCTGGGCCGGGCGGTCGATCGCGAGCTTGAGCGCGAGCAGCGCGCCCATCGACAGGCCGGCGACGAACAGGTGGTCCACGTCCTCGCGCAGGCGGTCGGCGGCCGCCGCGACACTCGCGGCCCAGTCGCGCCAGCCGGTGGCGAGCAGGTCCCCGGTGTCGCCACAGTGGCCGGCCAGCTGCACGCCGAGCACGCTGAAGCCGGCGCGCTGCAGACAGTTGCCGACATAGCGCATCTCGGTCGGCGTGCCGGTCAGGCCATGGATGAGCAGGACGCCGGCGCGCCCGCCGCGCAGGTGGAATTCGCAGGGTTTGATCATGGTGTTCGATCGGGTCGCCGCGGACCGTCGCCGCGTGCGGCCCGCGCGGCCTGCAGGTCTTGGATGCCGCGCAGCATGGTTCGCGTGCCTTTCGCAGGGCTTTCGCCGGCTTGGCGTCGCGCATGCTGGCCGGGCCGAGCGGGCGCGTGGCGTCGGGGTTGGCCGGCGAACGCGGCCGGTGCGTGTCAGTTTTGGGCAGCGCGTGTCAGCGCCGCGGCGCGATTCGGTGTCGTGGCGCTGGCATGACAATTGCTTGACTCATCGTGGGGAAACATCCAGGAGACGCCACATGAGCTACGACATCCTCAAGAATCTCGGTCTGGACCACCTGGATACGCGTTCACCGGACTTCCTGCAGGCGCTGGAGCGCATGCAGCGCGAAGCCCTGCTGCGCCTGCAGGCCGACGACTACGTGCGTACGCCCGACCTGCGCGAGGCGCAGGGATTCTGAGCCACGCCCGGCGCGGCCGGCGCCGCCGGAGGGCGGCAAGGGCGGACGCGACACGATCCCGTTATGCTGTGCGTGAATGGCGCAGCCGCGTCGCCCCGCCCACGCCCACCGGATGCAGCTGAACCTGTTTCTTGCCTCGCGCAGCCCGCGGCGCAGCGAGCTGCTGCGCCAGATCGGGCAAGCCTTCGAACTCGTTGATGTGGATGTGCCCGAGCTGCGCGCGGCGGACGAGTCTCCCAGCCAGTACGTGAGCCGAGTCGCGCGCGACAAGGCGCGGGCGGGCCTGCGCGCCTTGGGCGCGCGCGCCGCTGCGGTCGTGCTCGGCGCCGACACCGAAGTGGTGCTCGACGACGAGGTGCTGGGCAAGCCCGCCGATGCCGCGGCCGCGACCACGATGCTGGGCCGTCTCGCCGGGCGCAGCCACGAGGTCATTTCGGCGTTGTGGCTGGTCGCTGCGGGGCGCGAACTGCATGCGATCCACCGCTCGCGCGTGACCTTCGCCGCGCTCGATGCGGCGCGGATCCAGGCCTACGTGGCCAGCGGCGAGCCGTTCGGCAAGGCGGGTGGCTATGCGATCCAGGGCCGCGCGGCCGCGTTCATAACCCATCTGGAAGGCAGCCATTCGGGCGTGATGGGGCTGCCCCTGCACGAAGTGGCACGGCTGCTCGACGACTGGCAGCGGGCCGCCTGACGCCGCCCTGAAAGATCGCCATGCGAGGCTGCCACCGGCTTGGGCGGCGGCGCAGTCGACAAGCAGCCGGTGCCAAAGCTATAAATCACTCAAATTCCTGCAGCTATCTCCTTCATGTCAGAAGAAATCCTGATCAACGTGACCCCGCGCGAGACGCGTGTGGCGGTGGTCGAGAACGGCATGCTGCAGGAGGTGCAGGTCGAGCGTGCGAGCCGTCGCGGCTACGTCGGCAACATCTACAAGGGCCGCGTCAGTCGGGTGATGCCGGGGATGCAGGCCGCCTTCGTCGAGATCGGGCTGGAACGCGCCGCGTTCCTGCATGCCTCGGACGTGGTACGTGCGCAACTGCCCAGTGACGAGGGCGGCGAGGTGGCCACGCCAGGCCCCATGCCGGCGATCGGCGATCTCGTGCGCGACGGCCAGGAGGTCGTGGTGCAGGTGGTCAAGGATCCGATCGGCAGCAAGGGCGCGCGCCTGACCACGCACCTGTCGATCCCTTCGCGCTACCTCGTGCTGCTGCCCTACAGCCGCGCGTTGGGCGTGTCGGTGCGCATCGAGGACGACGCCGAGCGGCAGCGCCTCAAGGACATCCTCGCCGAATTGTCGGGCGCGTCGTTGCCCACGGTGTCGACGCCCGCGGCCGAGCCCGCGCCCGATGCCCGCCGCTATGGCTACATCGTGCGCACCAATGCCGACGGCACCGCGCGCGAGGCGCTGGCCGAGGACATCGCCTACCTGGGCAAGGTGTGGCGCGCGGTGCAGGACAACATCGCGCGCGCCAGGGTGGGCGAGCGCATCTACGAGGACCTGAGCCTGCCGCTGCGCGCACTGCGCGACCTCATGCGGCCGAGCGTGGAGAAGGTGCGCATCGACTCGCGCGAGACCTTCGAGCGCGCGCAGCGCTTCGTCGCGCAGTTCATGCCCGAGTTGGCCGAGCGGGTGGAGCATTACCCGGGCGAGCGGCCGATCTTCGACCTGTATGGGGTCGAGGACGAGATCCAGAACGCGCTCAGGAAGAACGTGCCGCTCAAGTCCGGTGGCTATCTCATCATCGACCAGACCGAGGCGATGACCACGATCGACGTCAACACCGGTGGCTTCCTCGGCACGCGCAACCTCGAGGAGACGGTGTTCCGCACCAACCTCGAAGCGGCGCAGGCGGCCGCGCGCCACCTGCGCCTGCGCAACCTCGGCGGCATCATCATCATCGACTTCATCGACATGACCGACGAGGAACACCAGCGCCAGGTGCTGCGCCAGCTGCAGAAGTCGATGGCGCGCGACCATGCCAAGGCCACGGTCTACGAGATGTCGCCGCTGGGGCTGGTCGAGATGACGCGCAAGCGCACCACCGAAAGCCTCGAACGCCAGTTGTGCGAGACGTGCCCGGCCTGCGCGGGCCGCGGCAGCATCAAGACCGCGGAGACCATCACCTACGAGATCTTTCGCGAGATCACCCGTGCGGTGCGCCAGTTCGAAGCCGCCAAGCTGCTGGTGCTGGCCGCGCCCAAGGTGGTCAATCGCATCCTCGAAGAGGACTCGGCCGCCGTGGCGGAGCTGGAAGAGTTCATCGGCAAGACCATCCGCTTCCAGCCCGAGGAGCACTATTCGCAGGAACAATACGATGTGGTGCTGCTGTAGTCCGGCGCGGGAGCAGCGCGCATCGTGAGCATGTCCTGGCGGATGCGCCTGCGCCGGCTGTATCGGGCGCTGCTGGGCACGCTCGCGATGGGCGTGATCCTGCTCGGCGTGCTGGCCGGCATCACCCACCTGGCGATGCCGTGGCTGGCGCGCAACCCGCACGGCGTCGCGCGCTGGCTCGGTGAACGGATCGAGCGCACCGTCAGCATCGGTCATCTCGACGGCGCATGGTATGGCGGCGGACCGGTCCTGACGCTGCACGATGTGCGCATCGGCGCGCGCGATCCCGCGCAGCCACCGCTGACCCTGCCCAGCGCCCAGCTCGCGTTCGACCTGTTGGCGCCGCTGCGGCGCGGGCGCGCGTTTTCCGAGTTCCGCATCGACGGCGTCGAGTTGCAGCTGAGCAACGAGCAGGGCCAGTGGCGCCTGCATGGGCTGGAAGCGGCCGCGGACGCCGGCGCCGCGCAGCAGTCGTTCTCGCTCGGCGCGCTCGGCGCGCTCGAACTCACCCACGCGCGCCTGCGCATCGTCGATGCACGCCACGGACTGCAGACGCAGCTCACGCTGCCGGTGCTGCGCGTGCTCAATCGCGGCGAGCAGCTGCGCGTGCTCGCGCGCGTGGCCCCGGGCGAGGGGGACGGTGGCGGCGAACTGTTCGATGTGGTGGCCGACATCGCGCCTGCCGCGCTGTCGGGCACGCTCTACGTGGGTGGGCGTGACGTCGACCTCGCCGCCGCACTGGCCGGCCATGCGCCCGCGGGGTTGCGCCTGTCACGCGGGCGCGGCCTGCTGCAGGCGTGGTTACAGCTGCGCGAGGGCCGGGTCGAGGCCGTGCGCACACGGGTCGATCTGCGCGAGGTGGTGGCGGGCAGCGCTGACACGCTTGCGCCGCAGCCGCGGCTCGCGGTGGAGCCACGCGCGGCATTCGACCGCCTCGCCTTCAGTGCGCGCTGGTTGCGCGCATCCGGGGGCTGGACGCTGGACCTGGCCGATCTCGTCGCCGGCGCCGGCGATGCGCCGCCCGCGCGCCTGCGCGTGCAGCGGCGGGGCGAGGCCGAAAACGCGCAATGGTCGGTGGCCGCACGCGCGCTGCCGCTGGAGCCGCTCGGAGCGGTCGCGATGCTGGGCGAGCCGGTGCCGCCGGCGCTGCGACGCTGGCTGTACCTGGCCCATCCGCGTGGTCGGCTCGATGCGCTCACGCTGCACTGGAACGGCGCCAACGACTAC
>WBZO01003750.1_pt2 | contig 15147 bp, 13 predicted proteins | sample 5204261 | NCBI WGS metagenome assembly WBZO01 (sample SAMN12412400, study PRJNA552823) | activated sludge metagenome | isolation source: activated sludge from anammox sidestream of wastewater treatment plant... | place: USA: North Carolina | collected 2017-09 | reverse complement strand
GGGGTAGCAGGCCGATCCCCCCTTCGCCCAAGCGAGCGCCGCGGCGAGGACGACGGCCGACCCGACGACGTCGCCCTGGTCCTCCACACCTCCGGCACCACCTCTCGCCCGAAGATGGTGCCGCTGACCCACGCCAACCTCTGCGCCTCGGCGATCCGGATATATCGCTGCATGAAACCGGACCCGTAGAAATCGCTGCGGCCGTCGAAGAAGACCTTCCGCCGTCCCTCGAATCGATAGATCAGATAGCCGCCAAACTTGTCGGGAGCATAGAGCCGCGCATCGGCTGGAAGCGCCGCAACGGCCGCGGCCGCCTCGACTGGAAACTCGGCAGCGGCAAAGCCCGTTCGCGCCCGCACCGCGGGCGCGGCCAGCAACGCCGCCGCAAGCGCCAACGCCGCTGGCGCGAACGCCCAGCCGCCGGCGGTTCTATCGAGCTTCCGCAGGTTCGAGGAGTAGTTGAGCAGCCCTCCCGCCGACCGCTCCACCCAGGCGCGCCAACCTTCGAGCCGTCCCAGGGACAGCGTGATGGAGCCCGCGGCGAGCGGCAGCGCCGCCATCGCCGCCAGCGGCAGGCCGCGCGCCGACGTCAGCGCCAGCCAGCCGAACAGCAGCAGCGTCAGACACCGCCCAAACTGGCGCAGTTGAAAGGCGCAGAACGCCCCGGCCGCCACCAGGCCCGGAACCACAACCACCCGCCCCGCGCCCTCCACCTGGTAGTTGAAGCTCTGGAACTCGGCCACACGGCTCAGCAGCTCCGCATCGGTCAGGTATCGCGCCACGTGGCCGTGCAGACTCCACCCGTATGGGTTGAGCAGCGTGCCGGCCAGCCCGAATGCCGCCGCCTGCGCGTACCAGGCGGCGCGGGCGCCGCTCCTGCCAAGCAGCCAGCGCTCGGCCAATTCCCCGGTCAGATACAGGCAGAGAATCGCCAGTCCAAGCGCGAAACTGCCGTGCGTATTCGCCCATGCCACGCCCAGGATCAACGCCCCCAGACGGTGCCGCCAACCGAAACGCCCACCGGCGTTCTCGGCCGCGATCAGCATTAGCAACAGCCACACCCAACCGAGCAGGTGGGGACGCGCCAACCAGTGCAGACTCGCTACGGCCATCATGACAGGCATCACAGCGCAACTCAGCAGAAAATCGCCCCCCGCGCTCCACTGCAATCGAACCCACAGCCAGACTCCAAGCCCGATCCACACCACCGCGAGCCAGACCACTCCGCTCATGCCCCAGAGAAGATGCGCCGCCCCGAACAGGACGTCCGACACCCACTCCCAGGCCATCCACGGCTTGCCGGGACGGGTGAACGAGTACGGATCCGATCGCGGGATCCCCTCCCCGTTCCATATCCTTTCCCCCGTCCGGATGTGCCACCCGCTGTCGGAGTCGCGAAAGAGCCCGGCCGGCCCGTCCAACAGCAACAGACACGCAAGCACCGCCGCTATCGCGGCTACCAGAGCGAGGTCGGGCAGCAACCACCGGCGCAGCACGAGGGGTGAAACTCAGCCGCCGGAATCAGGACCCTGTCGCTCCGATGCTTGTCAAACCCTGCGTGATGCTGGAGTACAGGCTGACAACCGCGGTGGAGAGCTGATTCACCGTTGTAATCAGGGCCAGGCCGACCGCCGCGACGATCAGCGCATATTCAACCAGGTCCTGCGCCTTGTCCTCGCGGACAAGGCGGAGCCAGATAGCGTTCATCAGACTGTTCATATCGGTCTTCTCCTACTCTGAACCTGCTAACGTGAAGCCCGTTGGTTCGGACTCTCTGTTGTCCTGCCGGACGGCGCTCTGCCGCCCAGCGCCTGCCTCCAAAAGCCGGCCAGCCGCTGCCATCGCCCCGGCCGGCGGGCGGCCGGAAGCGCCGCGGGAATGCCGTCCAACTCCGAAACCAGCCGCAGATTGCTCCACGCCGCGACATGCGTCCCCTCGATGGCGAGCGCGGCTTTCAACTCGCTCCGGGCCTGCTCGTAGTTCCGCTGCTCGATCAGCGCGGCTGCCAGATTATTGTGCGCCGATGCCGGATCGACGGCCACCGACCAATGCGCGACTGCGCCGGAGCCGTCGCGCTCGGCCGCGCGGTCCACCATCGAGCGCGCCAGATTGGATCGCGCCAGCCGGTTTTCCCGGTTATGGGCCAGCGCCGATTCCAGGATCCGGATCGCTTCTTCCGGACGGCCCTGCCGCAGCAGGTTGTAGCCGAGGTTGTTCAAAATCGTATCGTCGTCCGGCGCCAACGCCAGCGCTGCGCGATGGGCGGCTTCGCCCCCGGCCAGATCCCCGGATTCGTCCAGTGCGATCCCCAGCCACGAGTGAATCTCCGCCGGCGCCGTTCCTCCCCCCGCCAGCCGCCCCAGCATAGCCGCCGCCTCCTGGGGCAAGTCCTGTTTAAGGAGCAACCGCGCCTCCTCCGCCGCCAGCCGGACCGAACCGGGTTCATGCGCCCTGGCCAGGCGAATATGTTCAAGCGCGAGTTCCGGCAGACCTGCCTGCTCGTAATGCCGGGCCAACTCCAGGCGAACTTCGATCGACTTCGGGACCGCTGCCAGCCGCTGCCTGAGAAGCTTCACCGCCGCGTCGCCTTCCCCGGCGAGCCGCGCCTCTCGAACCTGCCTGGCGAAGGCGCTCTGGCCCGCCGGCGGCACCAGCACCGGAATCGCCGCCGACTTCCTGGCACGCCCGCATCCGAACATGCAGACCATCGCGGCGCCGATGAAGATAAGGCTTCTCATGGCAACAACTTCTCGAACTCCAACTGATCCCCCGCGCTCGTGCCGGTGGAGGCGATCCGGCCTTCCGGCAGTTCCAGCACCGAGTGCGCTCTCAGGCACGCCGCGATCCGCCAAGGCCTCACCGAAGGCTTCGCCTTCAGGACCTGCCTACTCTTGCTCAGGAACAGGATGTCGATCGTAAACTTCATGAAAAAGCAGTGGACCGCCTCACAGGGCACGATCCATAGCCCTTCGCCCGGCGCCAGGCCCCGGCGCTTCAGCAGGCCGTCGCGCCGGCTCTTGCTCGAATCGGCCACATCGGCTTCCGTCGCGATCACGGACCCTTTCGTCCGGTTTAATACACGAATCTTCATTCTCTCCCGAGGATACGTCCTTGCCCGATTCGCACAAAGAACCTTGTCTAGTCTAAACCCGGCCCGAGATGAGTTGTTGCTGACGGGGCAGCAACTCGACCCCTGTCGATGGGTTTAGACTAGCGGATTAGTCATGTCCGCGCAATTCGTCCGTCCAAACGCACTCCGCGTTGCCGGCCTGGTGCCGCTGCTGCTGATGTGCGCTACGCCCGCGCTCCGCTCCCAGACGGTCGCCGCCACCTTCGGCGAGGTCATCCGGCTGGGCATGACGCCGGCGGACATCGTATTGGACGAATCGCGCGGCAGGCTGTACCTCGTCAACCAGAACGCCAACCGCGTCGAGATCTGGGATTACATCTCCCGGCAGCGGGCGGGCAACATCCCGACCGGGCGCGGGCCGCTCGCGGCGGCAATGTCGATGGACAACGCTTATCTTTACGTCACCAATGCCGGCACGTCGGCCGCTCCCGACGCAACGCTCACGGTCGTCTCCCTCGCCGACAACTCCATCGTGACAACGGTTCCGCTTCCCGCGCGTCCCCAGGGCGTCGAAACCGGAGCCGATGGCCGCGTCCTCATCTGCACGCTCGGCACGGGACCGAACAACGCCGCCAACACACTGTTGATTTACGACCGGCTGCAATCCAGCCAGCAGGTCTTCGCCGTGCCCGTCCCGCCGGCGCCAACCTCGCCCTCTCAACTGGGGACCGTCTTCCTGTCCCGCCCCCAGACCGCCTTCGCCGGCAAACTGATCCGCACCCCCGACGGCCAGTTCATCATCGGCATCAACCCGATCAACAACGGCGCCTCGACCCTGGCCTTCGTCTATGAAGTGGCGAGCGGAACAATCCTCAAGAGCCGTACCGTGACCGGCCAATCGACCGTCTTCTCCATGTCGCCCGACGGTTCTCACTTCATGGCAGGCTCGACCAGGTTCAACACCTCGACGCTCGCCGTGACCGGACAGATGAGCACTTCGAACGCTCCGTTCCCCATGCCCGCCGGCTTCAACAACAACGTCAACCTCGGCGGAAGCGTCTTCTCCCCCGACGGCACGACGCTGTACAGCGCCTTCAACGTGGCTGCCACAACGATCCCGGCCAGCCGCGCGTCCTCCTCGATCCTGCTCGTGGCCGACGCCCGAAACCTGAGTATCCGCCTCGGTATCAGGATGCCGGAATCGCTCGTCGCCCGCGTTGTCATGACCTCCGACGGCGCCGACGCCTGGGGCGCGTCCGAATCGGGCCTGCTCCACCTGCCCATTGGCAAGCTCTACGAATCTCCGATCTTGCAGCCCGAGACGACGCAGGTTTTCCTGGCTGTAGACGACTGCAATCGCGGGATCGCTTCCGCTAAATTAAAAATCAATAATCTCGGTGGGGGCAAGCTGACCTTCGCCGTTCCGCAGACCTCCGCCGCACTCGTCGTCACCGCCGAGTCCGGCCTCGCGCCTTCTTACGTCAAGTTCACGATGGAGCCCGGACGGACCGGCATCGCCCGACAACCCGGCACGAACCTCAGCTTCAACTTCGGATTGACCGGTCTGCCCATCAGCCTGGACCTGATTTCACCCGAGGCGATCAACATCCCGCCCCGGATCAGGGTCTACATGAACTACCGCGCCAGCGACATGCGCGGCGTCATCAAACCCATACCCACGGTCCCGGACAACGCCCAGGGCCTGCGCGATCTCGTCCTGGACGAAGCCCGCGGCAAACTGTACGTCGCTAACGCCGGATTCAACCGGATCGAAGTCTACGACCTGAAGTCACAGCAGCTCGAAACGCCCATCCCGGTCTGTCAGTTCCCCCAGCAGATGGCGCTGGGCACCGATGGCTACACGATGTACGTCGCCTGCTCGGGCTCGGAGGGCGTCGGCATAGTCGATCTCGACGCCGGCCGTTATGCCGGAGAGGTTGAATTCCCGCCTATTCCGCGCCAGGGCAACGCCGCGGTCATCACGCCCCAGACGTTGGCGATGGGGCTCAGCGGGCTGCAGTTCGTGATGTCGAACGGCACGATCTGGAAGGTGATCGGCAACCAGGCGGTCCCCAGGGACCCCAGTCCGGTTACCGGCATCAATGCGGCAGGCGCACAGCAGGCCATCGCCGCTCAGCGGCGGATGGTGGCCACGCCCGACTTCACCCAGATTCTCCTGCTTGGCGGAACCGGCACCGGCTACATCTACGACGCGCTGGTCGACAGCTTCACGTCGTCGCGGCAATTGTTCTCGACTCCGATTCAGGGCATGTACTACGGACCCATGTCCATCGCCAACGGCAATTCGTTCATGCTGGCGAACGGGCTGGTGTTGAATAACTCGCTGACGCCGATCGGCGGCGCGGAACGTCCCGGGCAGGCGGTGACCACGCCCTCAACTCCGGGCCAGCCGCCGGTCACGACCATCGTGAGCGCCGGACAGCGGCATGTGGCAGCCGTCGCTCCTGTCGATGAAAATTTCTTCATCAGAATGACTCTCCCGGTGAGACAGAACCTGAACCCTGCGACCACGCGCGATGAGGTCAGAACCACTCTGGAGCAGGTCGATACGCGTACCGGCGCCGAGCAACTGATCGGCGTGATTCCCGAAAACCCGCCATTCACGCTGCTGGGAACCGGCGTGCAGCAGACGCCGCCACGCTGGATGGTGACCAACAGCGCGAAGACGGCCGCTTACGCGGTGACTCTCTCGGGACTGAGCGTCATCAATCTGACGCCGGCGACGAGCGCGACCAAGCCGGCGATCCCGCTGGGCGTGAGGGGCATCGCCAACTCGAACGACGGAACGCAAAACATCCGTCCCGGCAGTTTCATCACCGTCACGGGGACGAACCTCGCCGAGGCCGCTTCGGCCACACAGGTGCCGCTGCCGGGAGTGCTGGGCGGCTCATGCGTCGTTTTCAATGATATCCCGCTGCCGGTCATCCGGACTTCATCCACGCAGATCGCGGCGCAGATCCCGGAGGATCTGCGGCCAGGCATGTATGTCGTTCAGGTGCGCAGCCTGAGCACGGCGCAGGCGTCGGATCCGATGGTGATCACTGTCCAGCGTCTGCAGTAGGCACGGCCGGGACAGCCCCGTTTGATAGACTGGGATGGTCGCTGCTCCAACCGGGAACAATCGCTTGAAAATCGGGTTTGTCAGCTTGGGATGTCCCAAGAACCTCGTCGATTCCGAGGTGATGATGGGCGAACTCACGGCGCGCGGCCACGAACTCACGGCCGTCCCGGGAGAAGCCGACGCCATCGTGGTGAACACTTGTTCATTTATCGACCCGGCGAAACAGGAGTCTGTCGACACGATCCTCGAGATGGCGGAATTCAAGAAGCACGGGAAGGCGAGCCGGCTGATCGTGGCCGGCTGCCTGGTCGAGCGCTATCGCGAGGAGATCCGGAGACAGATCCCCGAGGTGGACGCCGTGCTGGGGACCAATGAACTGGAGTCGATCGTCTCGGTCTGCGAGGCGGGGGAGGCGGGAGAGGCGGGCGGCGGCAGGGCGGCGATCCCGTACCTGTACCACGAGGGCACGCCGCGGGTGCTGGCGACACCGCGGCATTATGCGTACCTGAAGATCAATGAGGGCTGCGACCACCCCTGCTCTTTCTGCGTGATCCCGCAGTTCCGGGGCAGGTTCAGGAGCCGGCGGTTCGAGAGCGTCGTAGTGGAGGCGAGCCGCCTGTTCGGGCAGGGCGTGCGGGAGATCAACCTGATCGGGCAGGACACGACGGCATACGGCGACGATCTCGGCCTGACGGACGGGCTGGCGCATCTGCTGGCGCGGCTGGCCGGCATCGAGACCGCTCACCGGAAGTGGATCCGGTTCCTGTACTGCTATCCGAACCGCATCACGTCGCGGCTGCTGGATACGATCGCCTCACACGAGCCGCTGGTCAAGTACATCGACATGCCGTTGCAGCACGCCTCCGCGAGGGTCCTGAAGCGGATGAAGCGGGGCGCGTCGGGCGAGATTTTCCTCCGGCTCCTGGAGAAGATCCGCCGCGCCGTGCCGGGCATCGCCATCCGGACGTCGATGATCGTGGGCTTCCCGGGCGAGACGGAGGCCGAATTCGCCGAACTGATGGAGTTCGTGCGCGCGGCGCAGTTCGACCGGCTGGGCGTTTTCGGATATTCCGACGAGGAGACTTCCGAGAGCTACCATCTCGACGGCAAGGTCGGGCGCCGCGAGATCTACAACCGCAGGAGGGCGCTGATGGCTTTACAGCGGCCTATCTCGAGGGCTGTGAACCGGCGCCTGACCGGCTGCGAACTGGAGGTTCTGCTGGAAGGGCCGACGGCCGAGAGTGAACTGGTCTGGCAGGCGCGGCTGGGCGGGCAGGCGCCCGAGATCGACGGCGTGTGCTATGTCGGCGATTTCGGCGAGGGCGCGCCGCAGGCGGGACAGTTCCGGCGGATGCGCATCACCAAGGCGCACGACTATGATCTGGTAGGGGATCTCGTGGATGCGGCTCCGGCCGGGGCCGTGGCGGCGTCCGTGAATCCTTTTCCGATCCTCGCGGCGGGAACGAGCCAGCCGCGGCAGCACCGGTAGGAAACGACGATGCAGTGTCCCATCTGCGGGAGAGAGGTGGCGCTTGACGCTCCGCAGTCTCCTTTTTGCAGCGAACGGTGCCGGCTGATCGATCTCGGCAAGTGGGCCGCCGAGGAGTATCGGATCGCCGGCGCGGAAGCGCCCCACGCGGATAGCGGCGGCGAGGAGGAGCCCGGGTGAGGACGGCGGCGAGGCTTTGGGCGACATGGTTCGGCTGCGGGCTGGCGCCGATAGCGCCCGGCACGGCCGGCTCGGCCGGCGCGATGGTTGCGGTTCCAATCTGGCTGCACATGGGATGGCCGCCGTGGACGCTGGCGGCGCTGGCGCTGGCGTTGACGCCGGTGTCGATCCTCGCGGCGACGGTCACGGCCCGGGCGGCCGGACGAAAGGATCCCGGAATCGTTGTCATCGACGAGGTGCTGGGCCAGTGGGTGACCCTGGCGGGCGCGGCGAGCCTGAATTGGATGAGTGTCCTTGCGGGCTTCCTGCTGTTCCGCGTTTTCGACATCCTCAAGCCGTGGCCGGCGCGGCAGTTCGAGGCGCTGCCCGATGGGACCGGGATCGTGGCGGACGATCTGATGGCGGGCGTTTACGGCGGAGCGGTGCTGTGGCTCGCCGGGCGCTACTTCGTCTGAGTCAGGCGGACGACATCCCCATCGGCCAGGCCTTCGGTGACGGCGACGCTGACGCCGTCGCTCGGTCCCAACTGCACCGCGCGGCGAACGAACGATTCACCGGACTTGACGTCGACGAATGCTTCCTCGCCGTTCTTTTCAACTGCTCCCTCCGGGATGACGAGCGCGTCATCGATCCGCTCCAGGACGACGTTGGCGTAGGCGGAAAGATCCGGGATGATCTGCTGGTCGGTCTCATCGATCCGCACGCGCAACGGGATGGAGCGGATGTAATACTGCTGCCGGCCGCTGGCGGTGGCGATCGCGCCGATCGAAGTCACTTCGCCGGAGTAGCGGCGTCCGGGGTAGGCGTCGAACCCGATCGTGGCCTTCTGGCCGAGCTTGAAGCGGGTCACTTCGGCCTGGTTGATCGTACCCTCGACCTGGAGGCTGTTGCGGTTGACGACCTGCAGAAAGGGCGTACCGGGGCTGATGAGATCGCCCCGATCGTAAGTCTTCCGCTCGCCCTGGTGAGAGTCGCGGGCAAGGACCACGACCATCCCGTCCATGGGCGCATAGACCTTGAGCCGGCGCTCGTCGTCCTCGTGGCGGGCCACGTGATCGATCTCCAGTTTCTCGGCGATCTGCGCGATGCGCATCTCGGCGGCCTGGGCGCCGGCTTTGAGCTGGATCTGCGTCTGCAGTTCGCGAACCAGGACGTCGGCTTCCTCGACGGCCAGCTTGTACTGCTCGCGCTGGATCGCGCTTCTGACCTCGCCGGTCCGGAGGTCGAGGCGGGCCTTCTCGCTGACCGCCCGGGCGACCTTCAGGCGCTGGCGCAGCACGACCAGTTCGAGCTCCTGTTGAACTCGAAGCTTCTCAATGACGTTCCTGCGTTCGGCCAACAAATCTCTGACATCGTCGAGGTGGTCGCGGATGTTGGTGGGGTCGAACTCGGCAACGACATCGCCCTGTTTGACCATCGTGCCGTTGCCGGCGAGTTTGATCAGGCTCATCGCGCGCCCTGAATCCGGGCTGCGCAGCCGCGGGGCGACCACGATCGCCGAGTTGCGCGCCGTGGTAGTTCCGCTCACGCGCGTCGTCACCTCGATGGTTCCGTGGCGGACCTGGGCCGTTCTGGCCGGGGGCGCCTTGCGGGCGGCGGCTTGCTCCTGCATCCGGCCGACTGCCAGCCAGATTCCACCAGAGATGAGCAGGACAGCGATGAGCGCCAGCCAGCCGGCGTAGCTGCGCGGCGGCTTCGGCTCCTCGCCCGGGACGGCTGGGGACACTGGCGAAGGCGGGGTTTCCAATAACGACGACATCGATGGACCTATCTTCATGAGTATCAGAGTTGGGCGTCCGGATGGAAGCCGGCGTCGAGCGGCGCCGGAGGTCGGGGCCGGGCGGCGGGCCGGATGGAATGGCTGGAGCGCAGGGCGGGCGGGAGGTCTATAATGGGAACAGATCTGCAAATGAGTTTCAAGAAAGGAAAGCGCCGCCCGTTGTCGGTGGCCGACCTTGGAGTCGACGAGGAGGGGATCCTCGGACGGATCGATCTGCCTGCCGATCTCGGCGGCCGCCTGATGGAGATGGGGTTCCTGCCGGGCCACCCGGTGAAGGCCGTGCGTTCGGCTCCGAGCGGGGATCCGCGGGTATACCTGGTGGAGGGGGCCGAGATCGCGCTCCGGCGGGAAACCTCGATCCATCTCTTACTTGAAAGCGAATAGCCGGGTCCGCGCATGACTTTCGCTCGCGGCGTCGAAGCCGGAAAGCCGATCATCGCGGGCGGTCCGCCGCCTGCGGGAGCGTCGACGCAGCGGCTGGTCGCAATCATCGGCGCGCCCAACTGCGGGAAGACGACGCTTTTCAACCGGCTCACCGGACTGCGCCAGACGGTGGCGAATTTTCCCGGCGTGACGGTGGAGCACCACGTAGGCAAGGCGCAGTTGCCGCGTCACCACGATGTCGAACTGGTGGATCTGCCGGGCATCTACTCGTTGAACGCGCGCTCCGAGGACGAGCGTGTTTCCGAAGCCGTGCTGATGGGGAAGATGCCGGGGTTGCGGCGTCCGGACGGCGTCATTCTGGTGCTCGATTCCACCAACCTGTCGCGGCATCTCTCACTGGCGGCGCCGATTCTGGCGCTGCACCTTCCGACGCTGATCGTGCTGAACCTGGCGGACGATCTACGGAAACGCGGGGGCAATGTGGACACGGAGGCGCTGGCGAACGAACTCGGGGCGCCGGTGGTTCTGGTGAGCGCGGCCAGCGGTGAGGGCGTGAGCCTGGTGGCGCGTTTTCTGACCGGGGGCATCGCTGTTCCAAAGCCGATTGAACTGCCGATACTCCAGGACGTGCCGGCCTGCCGCCAGTGGGCGCGGGACGTGTCTCGTGACGCGGGCTACGAACATCCCGCGCCGCCGGTGTGGACGCGGCGGCTGGACGGCGTGTTCCTGCACCCGGTGTGGGGCCCGCTGACGTTCGTGCTGGTGGTCGCCGCGGTGTTCCAGGCGATCTTCGCCGGCGCGCAGCCGATGATGGACGCAGTGGAGGCCCTGATCGCCGCAAGCGGCGGCTGGATCAAGGGCCAACTCCCGGACAACTGGGTGCGGTCGTTGTTGACGGACGGGGTATGGAGCGGCGTCGGCAGCGTGGTCGTCTTTCTGCCCCAGATCCTGATGCTGTTCCTGTTCATCGCCATCCTGGAGGATTCGGGCTATCTGGCCCGCGCCGCCCTGATCGCGGACCGTACGATGTCGAAAGTCGGGCTCCAGGGGAAGAGCTTCATTCCGCTGTTGTCGGCCTATGCATGCGCGGTACCGGCGATCATGGCGACGCGCACGATCGAAAACAAGCGCGACCGGATCGCGACCATTCTCATCGCTCCGTTCATGACGTGCTCGGCTCGTTTGCCGGTGTACACGCTCATCATCGCCGCGTTCATTCCCGACCGGCCGTTCCTGGGTCCCGTATTCCGCACGCGCGCCGCCGCGTTACTGGGTCTGTACCTGCTGGGGTTCACGGCGGCGGTGCTGACCGCGAGGCTGCTGAAATCTTCAGTCCTGAAGAGCGATCGCGCGCCGTTTATGCTCGAGTTGCCGCCGTACCGGCTGCCCGATCCGCGCTCTGTCGGCCTGCGCCTGCTGGACCGCGCGAAAGCGTTTCTGAAGCGGGCGGGCACGGTGATCCTGTGCGTTTCGGTGCTGCTGTGGATCCTGGCCAGCGTCCCGCCGGGCAAGTCGGGCGCTCCGCCGATCGAGGAGTCGCTGGCAGGCACGCTCGGACGGGCGATCGAGCCGGTGATCGAGCCGCTGGGCTTCAACTGGAAGATCGGCATCGGGCTGGTAACGTCGCTGGCCGCGCGTGAAGTGATTGTCGGAACGCTGGGAACGATCTACGGGATGGAGGGCGAAGACAACACGGCCGGATTGCAGGCGGCGCTGCAGAGGGACCTGACGCTGAGCGGCGCGGTGGCGCTGCTGGTTTTCTTTGCCTTCGCGATGCAGTGCATGTCCACGGTGGCCGTGGTGCGGAGGGAGACCGGCGGGTGGACGTGGCCGCTCATCCAGTTCACCTATATGGGGACGCTGGCCTACGTTTGCGCGTTCATTGCCAACCGCGTGCTGGGTTAGCGGAGGGTTACTTGAGGAGTTCCCGGCTCATGCTGGCTAGCGAGGCGAGCATCGACTGCAGCGCGGCGTTTTCGGTTTCGTCTTCTCCGGCGGCAAACAGGGCGGCGCTGTGCGTCACGAAGTTCGGATCCCTGACCATTTCGCAGAAGACGCGGGCGAGTTCCGGATCGCGCCAGCCCATGCCGGCTTCCTTCTCGATCATCGCTACCGCTTCCTCGGGAGAATAGGCCGACTTGTAGCTCCGGCGCGAGGTCAGCGCGTCGTAGATGTCGGCCAGTTGGAGGATGCGTGACAGCAGCGGGATGGATTCGCCGCAGAGCCCGTCGGGGTAGCCGGTGCCATCCCACCGTTCGTGGTGGTTGCGAATAATCGGCAGCACGGGCTTCAGGCTGCGCATGGGGCGGCAGATCTGCTCGCCCTTCCAGGTGTGTGAGCGCATGACGGCCCATTCGTCTTCATTGAGCAGGCCGCGCTTGAAGAGGATCGCATCCGGGATGGCGATCTTGCCGATGTCGTGCAGGTAGCCGCCGCGGTAGAGAGCGAGAAGGTCCTCGTCCGGCAGCCCGAGCGCTTTGCCGAGCGAAACGCTGAGCGCGGCGAGGCGCTGGCAGTGATTGCCGGTCTCCTTGTCGCGCTGTTCGATCGTCACGGCCAGAGCGAACAGAATCGTCTCCGCCTCTTCGAGCGAATCGACGACGCGCTTGTTGCGCAGCATCGTCTTGACCCGGGTTCTGACGATCGCGGGTTGCAGAGGCTTGATCAGGAACTCGTCGGCGCCGGAGTCGAGGTAGGCCACCTCATTGTCGAAGCCCTGCACGCTGGTAATGATGAGGATCGGGATGAGCCTCGTGCGCCGGTCCGACTTGATGCGGCGGCAGAACTCGAGGCCGTCTCCGGCGGCCGGCATCATCTCGGCGATGACCAGATCGACCGGCTCGGATTCAAGCAAGTCGAACGCGGCGCGCGTATCCGGCGCCTCGAGAATCCTGTAGGGGCCGGCTTTCAGGATGCCTTTGATCAGTTGCCGGTTGATGTCGGTTCTGTCGACCAGCAGGATGGAGGCGCGCCCGAGAGGTTCGCTGTCGTTCAATAGCGCGCGGGGCGTCGCGGCCGCGGCGAGGATCTCGCCGAACGCGGTTTCAGCGGCCGGGCAGAGTTCGGGCGAACCAACCGCGCTGATCTCCAATCCGTTGACGCCTGGGCGGTTGGTGTGGAAATGCTCCATTGCAGTCCCTAGCTCCTATCGGCGAAATCGATGCGGTCCTTTAGCGGGATACCCGGCCGGATCAGCGAGTTTGGTACTGTAACTTCATGTTCCGCTATGGCTACTGCGCGCTGATCCTGACGCTGCTTCCGGCTGCTTGTCGTGGGGCGGAGGGGATCGGCGAAGGGGACCGGAGCTATGCGCTGAGCGCGTTGCACGCCACCCGGAAGCAGGTACTCGACGCGACCGCCGGGTTGAGCCGGGCGCAGTGGAATTTCAAGCCGTCGCCGGGCGCCTGGTCGATCGCCGAAATCGCCACGCACCTGGCGCTGCTCGAAGCGCAATTCCCGCAGACGCTCGCCGCGGCGCTGAAGACCCCTGCCGCGGCGGAAAAGAGACTCAAGAACCCGCGAGCGGCGGACGCGAAACTGCTGGCAATGCTGCCCGACCGGAGCAGCAAGGCGCAGTCGCCGGAGCGCTTCCAACCCGGCGGGCAGTTCAAGGATGGCGCGGCAGCCGTGGCGGCATTCCAGGCGGCTCGGGACAAGACGCTGGAGACGATGAGGACTTCCCAGGCGCCGTTGCGGGAGCACTTTTACAACCATCCGGCGTTGGGGGATCTGGACGCCTACCAGTGGTTTCTGATGCTGGCGGGCCACACGGAGCGCCACGTGAACCAGATGCTGGAGGTCAAGGCCAGTCCGGGCTACCCGAAGCGGTAACCGGCAGACCGGCGCGGCTGAGGACGTTGCGGACGTAGGCCTGGGTTTCAGCGATTCCGGGCACGCCGCCGGCGTCGTCGACCCGGCGTGGACCGGCGTTGTAGGCTCCCAGGGCGAGGGGCAAGCTGCCGTTGTAACGGTCGAGCAGCCCCCGGAGGAAGCGGGCGCCCGCTTCCAGGTTCGCCTCGGGCTCGAAGGGGTCGAAGACGCCGAGCGCGCCGGCTGTCGCGGGCATCAACTGCATCAGGCCCATCGCCCCCTTGGGGCTGACGGCACACGGGGAACCGCCCGACTCCTGCCGCACAACGGCTTCGATCAGGGCGGGTTGGAGGCCGTGTCTGGCGGAGGTCCGCCGGATCATCGAAGCCAGGCTGGCGGGTGGAACAGGCAGGCAGTTGAGGTTTGAAGCCAGCGCCGGCGCAGGCGCCGGGGCGGGTACAGGGACCGTCAACTCGCGGTGCTTCCGGGCGGAGGCCCACTGGAGCTGGACGGAGGACTGCTGGAGTTGGACGGCGGTCCACTGTTTCTGGATAGAGGCGAGTTGAGCGGGAGACGACGGTTGGAGGACGTGGGATTGCGCCATCGCCTCGGCCGTCAACACCGCCACAAGAGCCAGATTCCTCACGTTGGGCTTATCGGCCTTCCCACGCGGACCTTGAGCAGGTTTACACTACATTTCATCCGCATCGGGGGATGTAATGGTTTGTCACGCGATGCAGGCGTCATCCGGTTCAGTTCAGAAAGGCGGGCTTATGAGATTCAGTGCGAGCTTCGTTGTGTGCGCGCTCGTGTCAATTCCGACCGTCTGTCACGGCCAGAGTTCGACCTCAGCGATCAGCGGCGTCGTCTCCGATGCTTCCGGCGCCGTGATTCCGCAGGCGAGCGTCAGGGCTACGCACGAGGCGACGGGGGTGAGCTACCGGCAGACGACCACGGGGAGCGGCTACTACGCCTTTCCAGCGCTTCCGGTCGGCTCATATACGGTGATCGTCGAGATGAAGGGCTTCAAGACGGCCAAGGCGACCGGGAACCTGCTGCAGGTCGGATCGCCGGCGGTGGTGAACCTGACGCTGGAGGTGGGCGAGACCTCGGAGACGGTCACGGTCGAGGGCAGCTACGAACCGTTGCAGACCTCGAACGCGGCGATCGGCAACGTCGTGGAGCGCAAGGCCATCGTCGAGCTGCCGCTGAACGGCCGGAACCCGCTGAATCTGCTGGTCCTCGAACCGGGCGTCGTGCAGCGGGGGCAGGGCGGCGCCGGCACGGGCGTGCACGTCAACGGGTCGCGCGACTTTGCGTTCAACACGACGATCGACGGCATCGAGGCGAAT
>WBZO01004448.1_pt1 | contig 15155 bp, 16 predicted proteins | sample 5204261 | NCBI WGS metagenome assembly WBZO01 (sample SAMN12412400, study PRJNA552823) | activated sludge metagenome | isolation source: activated sludge from anammox sidestream of wastewater treatment plant... | place: USA: North Carolina | collected 2017-09 | reverse complement strand
TCTGGGTGCGTCGGACTCGCCCACGCTCGGAACGGCGGTTCCGCCGATGTGTCCGCTTCCTTGCAAGGCGACCGACCGTGTCGAGCGGGTTCACCCCAGCACCGCTCGACGTTAAGGATAACCGTTGTTTACCGGCCGAGAACGCGGCTTGCGACCTGTTCCAGTACCGGAAACTGCTCTGGAGATGGAGAGTCTACGATGAATTCGCGGATTCCGGCTTCAGAATAGAGACCGACCATTTGCTCGAACGCATCGACCGAGCTCCACGGATCGGCGGGCATCAGCGCGGCCCAGGCATAGAGCGACCGAATGATCGAATTCGGATCACGCCCAATCGCCATACAGTGCTCGTCCAGGATCTCGTTTCGGTGGGCGATCTCTTGCGGCGTGCCATGAGAATTCCAGCGATCGGCAAACTCGGCCACGATGCGCAGCATTTGCCGGCCATGCGCGCCGAGGGTCAAGGGGGGACGAGGCCGCTGGATCGGGAGTGGACGCGCCGGGGCGTCGATGAGCTGCACATAGTCCCCGTGGAATGACGAGACTTCTTCACGGAGCATCGCATCGATGACCTGAACCGATTCCCTGAACCGTGCGACCAGCTCCGCTGGTTCAGGAAAGGCGATTCCGAAGGCCGTATGCTCGGGCTTGTACCACCCGGCGCCCAGCCCGACCTCGACGCGTCCGCCCGAAATGTGATCGATCGTGGATGCCATTTTGGCGACCAGAGCGGGATGGCGAAAGGTATTCGACGTTACCAGCACTCCGAGACGGGCCGTCGACGTTTCGGCCGCGAGCGCAGCCAGCAGGGTCCACCCCTCGAAATACGGTCCATTGGGCCGGCTCGGCTGCTGGAAATGATCGCAATCCCAAAGCGACGCGAACCCGAGCGATTCGAAGTATTTCCAGCGATCCCGATGTTCTTCCCAGGGAAGATTCTGATCGGTGCAGAGTCCGAAAGTGACGTCCCGCACGAGTGCTTCGACTCCTTCGATTAAGGGTGCCTTGTCCAAGGCTGTATTCTAGATCGAATGACGGCAGCCGAAGTCCGTCTGGTCGATTCCCTCACAGAACGGCGTGATTTCCTATGACCAACCCATTTTTGGATCGGCTCGCGCGAGGTCCGATCATCGGCGACGGCGCAATGGGCACGATGCTCTACTCGAGCGGCGCGCCACTCGATTCCGCCTTCGATGTGCTGAACCTGTCGAATCCGGATCTGGTCGCATCGATCCACCGGGCGTATATCGCTGCTGGAGCCGAGATCATCGAAACGAACTCGTACGGCGCCAACCGGTTCAAGCTCGAACAGATCGGACTGGGGAGCAAGGTGCGGCAGCTCAACCGCGTGGCCGCCAAGATCGCGCGCGAGCAACGGGAGATCTCGGGACGGTCGGTATTCATTGCGGGTTCGGTTGGACCGACGCTCCAGCGACTTCCTCCAATCGGGCATGGCAATGCCGAGAAGGTGCGGGCGGCGTTTCGGGAGCAAATCGAGGCGCTCCTGGAGGGCGGCGTCGATCTGCTGACGATCGAGACGATTCCCGATATCGCCGAAATGCGCGAGGCGATCGCGGCCGCGCGAGAATGCAGCGATCTTCCGATCATCGCGATGCTCACCTTTGCAGAGGACGGGCGGACGGTTGCCGGAAACGAGGTGGCCGCCGCGGTCGAAATGCTGCTCGAACATAGGGTCGATGTCATCGGTGCGAACTGTTCGGTCGGACCCCAGCGGCTCCTGCGCGTGATCGACACCTACACGCGGGAGCTCGACCGGCGGGGCGCCGCGCGCCCGTTGGCTTGTATTCCGAATGCAGGCTGGCCGACCCAGCAGGGCGGTCGTATGATCTATCCCAGCTCGCCCGATTATTTTGCGAAATTCGCGCTCCAGGCGGCCGACGCGGGTGTGACCGTTATCGGCGGTTGCTGCGGCACCACGCCGGCCCACATCGAAGCCATGAGCCGGGCGTTGCAGGAACGGACGACTGGAGAAGTCGAGCCGCGCAAACCTCATCTTCCCGAGCTCATTGTTACCGAATTCGAGACGTCTGCGCCGGCTAGTGGAGAAAACCAGCCTGGCGGCTTCCGTTCCGAGCTGGGCAAGAAGTTCCTGGTGGCAGTCGAAATCGACCCGCCGAAAGGACTCAATCCGGAAAAAGCGCTGGCTGGAGCCGAGTTGCTGAAACGGGCAGGGGTCGACGCGATCAATGTCGCCGATTCTCCCATGGCTCGGGTGCGGATGAGCGCACTCACGCTTTGCATGATGATCCAGCATCAGATCGACATTGAAACGATCGTGCATTTCACCACGCGGGATCGGTCGCTGATGGGAATCCAGTCGGAGCTGCTCGGCGCTCATGCCGCGGGAGTGCGGACGATTCTGGCGCTTACGGGTGATCCGCCGACGCTCGGAGGGTACCCGGGGACTACCGGCGTTTACGACACCGATTCCATCGGGTTGATCGAGCTTTTGACCAAGATGAACGAGGGGGTCGATGTGGTCGGCGCGCCGATCGGGAGCCGGGCCGATTTCCGGATTGGCTGTGCGGTCGATCCGACTCGTGACGATCTGGTATTGGAAGCCGAACGCTTGCATGCCAAGCTGAATGCGGGCGCGCACTTCGTCATGACCCAGCCGATTTTCGACGCCGAGGTCTGGACGAATTTCCTGGAGTACTTCGGCGGGCCGGTGCCGGTTCCGCTGATGATCGGAATCTTGCCGCTCCAGAGTGCCCGGCATGCAGATTTCCTGCACAACGAGGTGCCCGGCATCACGCTGACCGATGCGGCCCTGAAACGAATGCACGCTGCCGGACCGGATGGGCGCAAGGAGGGGGTGCGTATGGCGCAGGAGCTTCTGCTCGATCTGGTGCCGTTGGCGCAAGGAGTCTACCTGATGCCGTCGTTTGGCCGGTATGAAGTGGCTGCCGAGGTTCTGGAGGTGTTGGGCACGGTCCGAGACCGTGAAAGTGCATTCGTCGCGGCGGGATGATTCGATTTTTTCCGGCCGATCGTGGTAGACTCGACCGGCTTACGACCGCTTGGGTCGTTCTTTTTGTGTCTTGTTTCCGTCGTCACGGCGGTTCGATGGGGTCGTCCCCGCCCGGTTCGGGTCGATACAGTCAGGAAGTAATCAGATGACTGCGCAGCTGATTCAGGCGCTCGAGCAAGAGCAGCTCAAATCGTTTGTTCCGGAGTTCGGCGCCGGGGATACTGTTCGGGTGCATGCCAAGGTGGTCGAAGGCAACCGCGAGCGAATTCAGGTCTTCGAGGGTGTAGTCATTCGGCGGCGGTCCGGCGGGGTGAACGAGAACTTTACCGTGCGCCGTATCGCTTCGCACGGCATTGGTGTCGAGCGCACCTTCCTGATTCATTCTCCGCGTATCGACAAGATCGAGGTCGTGCGCAACGGGCTCGTCCGTCGCGCCAAGCTCTATTACCTGCGCGATCTGACCGGCAAGGCGGCTCGCATCAAGGAGCGCCGCCGCCCGAACCGCGTGATCGTTCCTCCCGCCGAGCCAGTGGAAGTGAGTGTGGCGGACAACGCGCTGATCGGCGATACCGAGCTGATCGAGTCGGCCGTGCAAGAGGGTGTCATGTCGGCAGAAAGCGCTGAGCTGGTCGATCCGGCTGTGCTCGCGGTCGAGGATGCCGAGGCGGCTGGGCAGACGGTAGCCGAATCGGACGAGACACCAGCCTGACCGCTCTGTCCAAACGACGTAGAATCGCGAGCGTGGATCGAATCCACGCTCGTTTGCTTTGTCACGGGGTTGACGTCATGCCAATCGGCCGATTCCGATGGGAGCGGGACTTCTGGGATGCTGGCTATGGATTGGTGGCCGGTGTCGACGAGGTCGGCCGCGGAGCGCTGGCCGGCCCGCTGGTTGCCGCAGCCGTGATCCTCGATCCCGTGCAAATCGGCAAGCGTTCCAGAAGGGAAAAGATGGTCGAGGCGGTGCGCGATTCGAAGCTGATGACGCGCCAGGCTCGGGAATCGGCGCTGGACATCATCGAGCAGTGCGCGTTGGGTATCGGGATTGCCCAGGTGGAATGCGGGGAAATCGACTTGTTCGGCATGACCGCTGCCAACCGGATGGCAATGGAACGTGCGGTGCTCAGTCTTGGCTGCCAGCCGTCGGTGCTGCTGCTGGACGCCTTCGTTACCGATCTCGCCATGCCGCAGGTCGGGCTGATCGACGGCGATGCGCTCTGCCTCTCGATTGCGGCCGCGTCGATCGTTGCCAAAGTCGCGCGCGACCGGCAAATGTGCGCGTTACACGAGATCGACGAGCGCTACGGGTTCGATCAGCACGTCGGGTATGGGACGCCGGCCCATTTGCGCGCGCTGGAGACCTACGGTCCGACTTTCTTTCATCGGCGCTCGTTCAAACCGGTGCGGGAATGTCCGACGCTCCCCTAGCGCGGCCTGCGCATCTGGCACTGGGAGCGCGAGCCGAGGCATTGGCCGTCGATGCGCTGGTACGGCGTGGGTATCGACTGATCGAGACGAATTGGCGTTGTTCGGCGGGCGAGCTCGATGCGGTCATGATGGACGAGCAAGAGCTCGTTTTCGTCGAAGTGAAAGCCCGCACCGGCAGCGCGCGCGGCGCTGCCGAAGAAGCGCTGACTATGGCCAAAGCCAGAAAACTGGCAGCCGCGGCCGAGTGGTACCTGGCCGAACACCCCGAAATCGGCGATCCGATCTGGCGGATCGACCTGGTCGCGATCACGGTCGACAGGTCTGGCGCGGCGGTTCGCTTCACGCATATCGCAAATGCCGCGCAATTTGGATGATCGAGTCCAAAACTCCCGTATCATGAACAGATGGCACCGAGTGAGTCAGTCCAGCAACATCGAAGCGCAGCCGCCGGATCGTTGACGTTCGGCATCATTACCGTGAGCGATACGCGCACGCTGGCCAATGACACCGGCGGCGATTTGATTGCCGGGTTGTTGCAGGGCGCGGGACACAGCGTCGCGACGCGGGTGGTTGTGACCGACGATCGGGAACGAATCGTCACAGCCGTCCTCGAGCTTGTCCGCGATCCGACCGTGGATGCCGTCATCACGACCGGGGGAACGGGAATTGCCCGGCGCGATGTTACCTACGAAGCCGTCTGCTCGATTCTCGACCGGCAAATCGCCGGTTTCGGTGAATTGTTCCGGATGCTGAGCTGGGAGGAAGTCGGTTCCGCGGCTATGTTGTCGCGAGCGACAGCCGGCGCGATCGGTTCGACCGCGATCTTTTCCTTGCCGGGATCGCGCAATGCGATTCGCCTGGCGATGGAGAAGCTAATTCTTCCCGAGATCGAACATGTCGTCTTCGAAATTCGAAAGTAAGGGCCAGGTGAGCAGCGCGACCCAGTCGATCCGAAAACCGTCGATTCTCAAAGGATTCCGCGATTACCTGCCAGAGCAGATGATCCTGCGACAGGAGATCATCGGGCGATTCCGGGACGTGTTCGAACTGCATGGCTTCGATCCGCTCGATACCCCCGCGATCGAATATCTCGAAGTTCTGACCGGCAAGGCCGGCGAGAACGAAAAGCTGATGTACGCCTTTGAAGACCATGGCGGACGCAGCGTCGGACTTCGATACGATCTCACCGTGCCGCTGGCCCGCGTGGTCGCCATGCATCAGTCGGAGATCGTTTTCCCATTCAAGCGCTATCACGTCGCTCCGGTTTGGCGGGCCGATCGGCCGCAGCGGGGTCGATTCCGGGAATTCTGGCAATGTGATGCCGATATCGCCGGGGTGGCGTCGATGGCCGCCGATGCCGAAATCATCTCGGTGCTGGTCGATGCGCTGGCTACGGTCGGACTCGATCATTCCACCGTGCATGTCAGTCATCGGCGCTTGCTGGAACGTATCGCCGTGGCCGCCGGTGTCCCAGAAATACAGGCAGCGACCGTCTATCGCTCGGTCGACAAACTCGACAAGATCGGCGCCGAGGGCGTGAAGAGCGAGATGATCGAAGGAGGCATCGACTCGCGCAGCGCCGATGCGATTTTGGAGTCGATTTCGATTCAGGGCGACAACGCCGATATCCTGTCGGAGTTGAGCCGACTGCTACAGCGCGACGCCGAAGCAGAGGGCGCGCTGGCCGAGATGTCGGAGTTGTTCCAGCTTTTGCCCCAGATCGGAGTTCCAGCGGGGAAAGCGGTGCTCGATCTCACCCTCGCGCGTGGGCTGGACTACTACACCGGACCGGTCTTCGAAGCGAAGGTCATCGAACCGAAGGTCGGTTCGGTGGCCGGAGGAGGGCGATACGAGGGATTGATCGGCACGTTCGGCAGCCGTCCGGTTTCCGCGACCGGCGTGTCGTTGGGGCTGGAACGTATCATCGAAGTCGTGCGTGACCATGGCACGATGCCGATCCCGACCGCGGTCGCGCAGGTATTCGTGCCGGTGGTCGATCGCCATCTCGAAGCTGCCGCCGATCTGACCCGCCGCCTGCGTTCGGCCGGTATCAAGACCGATCTTTCGTTGCTGGAAGGAAAGAGCCTGGGAGAACAGCTCAAATATGCTGGCCGGCGAGGGATCGGCCTGGCTGCCATTCTTGGTCCAAACGAAGCCGAACGAGGTGTGGTGGCGGTCAAGAATCTGTCGACCGGCGAACAAATCGAAATTGGACAAACGAACACGATCGAGCATATTCAGCAACTGGTCGAATTACTCGGTCATCGATAAGAACGGATTCGGACGGAATGAGCACACCGACCAAATGGGATGAGTGGGATACATACATGTGGGTGGTGGCGCACCCGGACGATGCGGAATTCTCGTCTGCCGGCACTATTGCCCGTTTGACGAATCTTGGCAAAAAAGTCGTCATCGTCCAGGTAACCTCGGGTGATAAAGGCACGCCGGATCAGTCGATTCCCTCTGACCAGCTGGCGTCCGGCCGGGAAATCGAGGAGAAAAACGCGGCCGACGTGCTCGGTGTATCCGATGTCGTGTACCTGCGTTGTACCGATGGCGAGCTCGTGCCCGACCTTGCCTTGCGAGAAAAGGTCGTCCGGCAAATTCGGCGGTTCAAACCGGATGTGGTCGTGAGCCACGATCCATACCGCCCATATGCTCTGCATCCCGATCATCGGGCGTGCGGTTTCGCGGCGATCGATTCCGTGTATCCCACCGCGCGCGATCCGCACTATTTTCCCGAACATCTGGCCGACGGTCTGGAACCGCACAAGACAGCCGAGATCTGGTTTTTCAATGCGGAACAGCCCGATCTGGTCGTCGATATCACGGACACCTTCGACACCAAGATCGCCTCGTTGAAGGAACATGCATCGCAAGTGGGCGATGGCGTCGAAATGGAAAAGCGCGTGCGTGAGCGTAACGCCGAGATCGCGGCGGGTCAGGATTTCGAATTGGCAGAAGCGTACAAAACCGTCCCGATGCGCCGCTGAAAGAAAGGACGGGAAGACGATGGGGTCATCCCACGAGCTCGACCTGCAGCGCACGGCCCGGCGAGCCCTGGCCGCGGCGCGCGCCGCCTGGGGGAGCGATTGGCGACCGTCGCGCGGTGCAGTTGCGCCGGGCCGGATCGAAATACTTGGCAACCATGTGGACTACAACGGTGGCCCGGTGTTGGCTGCCGCGGTCGATCGGGCGACGGTGGTGCTGAGTAACGATTCCGGCAGCCTGGAATTGCTCTATGCCGACATGCCGGAGCTCGCGCCATGTGTCGTGGATCTGGACGATCCCGATCGGTTGCGTTCGGCGTACGGGCGTCCGAAACCACACGATTTCGCGTTGGGCGTGCTTGCTCGGGCGCGAGAGAAAGAGCGTCGCGTTCGCTCCGGGCGTACGGTGGTTGCGACTTCGATCCCGATCGGTTCCGGCATGAGCTCCTCGGCCGCGTTGTGTGTGGCATTGACGTTGTTGCTGAACGAGGAACCACCGGGTGGGGCAGAACTGGTCTATGACGCGCAAGCGGCGGAAAACTGGACCGGGGTCCCGTGTGGCACGATGGACCAATCGGCATCAGTATTTGGGCAGGTGATCCGGTACGAAGGACCGGAGGGGAGCGCGTCGGTGGCTCCAGATCTCGATGGCTATTGTTTCGTCGTGGTCGATTCCCGGGTGGAGCGGACCCTCGGAACTTCCTCCTATCCGACCCGGGTGGCTGAATGTGCCGAGGCGGTGGCTACGCTGGAAGCAGCGTGGGGGCGACCGATCGGCAAACTGGCCGCGCTCGATCTGGATGATTTGCGGTCGATCGAAACATCGCAACCGCCCGTACTCTCGCCGGTACTCCAGGCCCGTGCGCGGCATATCATCACCGAGATCGAGCGTGTGGGTGAGGGCGAAGCCGCCATGCAGCGCCGGGATTGGGACGAGTTCGGAGCAGTAATGAACGCGTCGGGCGCATCGTCCGCCGGCGACTATGCCATCAGCCACCCACGTGTCGAAGCGCTGGTTGCAACGATGAAGAGCGTGCCGGGTGTTGCCGGCGCCCGGATGATGGGCGGCGGCGAGGGCGGCTCCGCGCTGGGGTTGCTTCGACTCGAAGCGCTCGATGATCTTCGCAGCACCCTGGCTGCCTTTTTCGACGATCCATCCCTGTGGCAGTCGGTCGTGCCGCTCTCGTTTGCTCCTGGCGCCACGCTGCTGTCTTCGGAAGAGTTGGAGCGGCTGGTTCAATAGCCCAGATCGAGATCGATCAGATTTTCCAGTGGCTCGCCTGCCAGATAATGGCGAATGTTGGCTCGCAGGATCCGTCCGCCCCGATCCCAGTAATGTGGGGTGCGACCAGCTGTATGACCTGTAATGAAAACGTTCGGCGCTGTCCAGAGTGGATGCCCCGGAGGCAATGGTTCGGGTTCGGAAACATCGATTCCCGCGCCACCGAGCTGGCCACTCCGCAGCGCATCGATCAGCGCATCGGTATCGATGGTCGGTCCGCGACCTACGTTGTAGATGACCGCCCCGCGCTTCATGCGAGCGAATCGCTCCGCATCGAAGAGCCGGTCGGTTTCGGAGGTTAGCGGCAGGCAGATCGCCACATGGTCGGCCTCGACCAGCGCCTGGTTCAGAGCGTCGATGGTGCGATAAGTGGTTCCCTCGATGAAGGTCGAGCGGGGTTTTCGTCCCAGCACCTCGACCTCCATATCCAGCGCCAGCGCTTTCCGGGCCAGCGCCGAACCGATGTGGCCCGCGCCCAGGATCAACAGGCGAGAACCTGCGAGTTCTCGCACCCGAAAATCGTTCTCGTGCAGCATCCATCGTTGTTCGTCCTGTGCATGCACGAGCTGGGGGAAATTGCGCCCGATCGCGATCATCATGCCGATGATGTGCTCAGCGATGTTGTTTGCGTGGACACCCCGGTTGTTCGTGAAGAGGATGCCCCGCGCTTTGAGCGCGGCCAGCGGGGCATGATCGACACCGGCGCCGATCCACTGGACCCAGCGGAGATTCGGCGCCGCGTCGATCTCTTCTGGCGTCAGTGCCCAGGTGACGACCGCATCGGCCTCACCGATCGGAGTTGGAGTGAGAAATGCATCGGGCGCTTGCTCGATCTCAACGTCGGGGAAATCGGTTCGCAGACCATCGAGCACGCCCGGAGGCAGGTCGAAACGAATGAGGAGCCGAGCACTCGGCTCCGTCGCGCTATCCTCCGATTTGAGACATTCCTCGCCCAATGTCGCGATCTCCCTCTGCCAATCCGTGACCCCACGGTTTGCGCCAGATACCGGCGCGCAACGTGCGGAGCATGTCCTCGTCGGACGCGCCATTGCGCATGGCATCCCGGAAATCGATCTCGTCGTTCCGCAAGAGGCAGAGGCGCAGTTTGCCGTCCGCGGTCAACCGTACACGATTGCAGAACTGGCAGAAGGGTTGCGATACGGGCGAGATGAAGCCGATGGTGCCGCGGGCGCCCGGCAGCTGCCAGAGCCGCGCCGGGTTGGACGGATGCGAGTCGATCGGGCGGAGCGGCCCATAATGCGATTCGAGTAGCGCCTTGGTTTCCTCTGTGCGCACCAGGCCCTCGTCATAGACCATACCGACACCTTCCATCGGCATGATCTCCAGGAAGCGCACCTCCCAGGGTTTTTCGATGCTGAGGGCGGCCATGTCGATGACCTCGTGCTCGTTTTGCCCGCGCACGACGACCGTGTTGAGCTTGATCGGTCCGATACCGACCCGTTCCGCCTCCGCGATACCGGCGAGGACCAGATCGAGCCGTCCGCCACGGGTCATGAATTTGAATTTGAGCGGATCCAGGGTGTCGATACTGACATTGATGCGATCGAGCCCGGCGTCCTTCAACCCCGCAGCCATCCGCGGCAGTAGCAGACCGTTCGTGGTCATCGAGATTTCCTCGATGCCATCGAATGTCTTCATTTGGCGGATCAATTCCTCGAGATGCGGGCGGACCGTCGGTTCGCCACCGGTCAGCCGCAACTTGGCGAAGCCCGAACGTGCGAACAAACCGACCAGGCGGATCAGCTCCTCGTCGGTCAACAGCTCCTCACGCGGCTGGAAGACCATCCCCTGAGCCGGCATGCAATAGACACAACGCAAATTGCAACGGTCGGTCAGCGAAATGCGGAGATAGGTCATCTGCCGCCCGTAGGCGTCGAATGCGCTACCGGTGGATGGCTTAGGCTGCACGACGACTGGCTTTGGTTGGGCCTGGGCAAGTTGCATCTCGATCGATTCTCCTGTGCGCGACTCAGCCAACGACCAACTATCCAATCGTTGACTAGGTATCTCTACAGTATCATCCACGCGTGATTCGCACAATCGATTTGGAGAGGAACGACGACGTGGGATCAGTGCTCAGCTCGGCAGAAATTCGCGCTCTGATCGAGTCCGAGACACCACTTTTCCAGGATTATGGAGATCTGGGGGAGCAAATACAGGCCAATGGGTTCGACCTGCGTCTGGGGGATGTCAAGCGGTTCTCTGGTCCGGGTACGATCGGGATCGATAACATCAGCCGGGTGCTGCCGGAGCTGGAGCCGGTGGAAGCCGGCGATGATGGCTGGCTTCATCTGGCGCCAGGCGCCTATCACATCACCTATGCCGAAACGGTCACGCTGCCGAAGAGTCTGATGGCGCTTGGGCGGCCCAGATCGAGCCTCGGGCGGAGTGGGGTGTCGATCCATACGGCGGTCTGGGATGCTGGGTACTCGGGACGATCGACTTCATTGATGGTTGTCTACAATCCGGCTGGGTTCCGCGTGCAGCTGGGTGCGCGGGTGGCGCAGTTGGTGTTCATCGAGCTGGCGACCGAGGACGAGCTCGGCTATCAGGGCGTCTATCTCGGCGAGAATGCTCGCTGAACGAACTGAAGCCGATCGAGGAGAGGATGAAAAGCCGGCCGGGTGTCCGGTCGGCTCTCGTCGGTTCGGCCGCGCCAATCACGGCATGCTCGGATAACGCTGAAATCAGCGATCCTGGGGACGGGCAAAGACCGGACGTTCCGGGATTTCGGTGCCGCCAGGAACCTGGGACCGCTTGCGAACGACCTCGGCCGTTTCGTTGCATTTGTCGACCGGGCAGAAGTAGATGTAGCGGTAGGTTTCTTCTGTCTGCCAGCGGAATCGCGTTGGTCGGCCGATGACACCGCGCAGGCGCATCTGGACATCGTGTGACGGACAGCGAGGAATGTCCAAATCCGCGGACTGCCGGCGCAGCGCCCAGTTCACATACTTCATCACCATGTTCGTCGGTCTCCACTCATGCCCAGATTGCCTCTGACGGGAAGTATACGGGCGATGGCGAGATCGCTCTGCTAGGCTACTGAAAATGTTTCGAATGGAACCAGCACCAGCACCAGGGGGACTCGATGCCGAATGTCGTTGTCGAAGGGGAAGCGCACCCGATCACCGTGGAACCGGGCCGGAGGCTCGTGCTCGCGATCGAAGACGCGGGGATCGATATCCTGCACCGCTGCGGTGGGAATGCGCGGTGCACGACCTGTCGCGTAGAAATTCTCGATGGCGATGCCGGGCCGATGACCGAACCGGAGATAGCGCGGCTGGCGCGGGTCGAGGATCGGAGTCCCAATATGCGGCTTTCCTGCCAGGTGCAGGTCCGCGACGATCTGACCGTTCGCGTGATTCGGCGTCTGCACAACTATCCCGATATGGACGATCCGGGTCCGCGCCCGATCGAATGGCCGGCGGACCACCCCTTGCCCCCAGAATAGACGGCTTCGAGCGCGTGCGAGATGGTAGAATCTCATCTGGTCGTGCTAGATGGGGAGCTAGCGGTGCCCTGTACCCGCAACCCGCTTTAGCGGGGTCGAATTCCCTCTCGAGGTCCGATCCTGTGGGACTGCCGACGCCACGTGGTGTTGAAGGCCGGGTCCCGCGCGGCGAGGCACTGTGAACCAGGTCAGGACCGGAAGGTAGCAGCCTTAAGCGGAACGCCTCGGGTGACGCGGGGAAGCCCCGCCGGAGCAAACGAGCGCCGGAAAGCCGGAGGACCGACGATCGACAGAGGGTGCACGGCCAGACTCTCATGAACGAGAAAAACGGGTCCGCGGTTTTGTCGCGGGCCCGTTGTCGTTTCGTTCGTGCTGCTCGCTATTTATGCGCGTCGTCGCTTCTTGACGGGCCGGGGCCGTGGAGCCGAGGGCGCGGTGGAAGCAGCCCGGGTGCGATCGGTTGCGCTGCTACCGGTCCCACGGGCATACGACTGCCGCAATTGCCGCTCATCGAAGCGGGCTCGCAGCTCGGCGTAGTGGGTCCGGAAATCCCAGATGGCATAGCCAACCAGCACGATCAGCGCCACAATCGTCAACCAAAGCCAATACCGGCGTCCGAATCCGAATGGGTTGATCTGCAACCACCGGATCAGGAAGAAGAACAACCCGAGCCCAAAAATGACGATGGCGATTCCGGCCCATTTTCGCGCCATGCGGTGAAACACCGGATCCCGAAACCATTGTTTTGCCCAGCCGTTGTAGACGACGGTGGCCACCACGAACCCAACCAGAAACAAAATCAGATAGGCGATGGCGAACGGCCCGAAGACTTCATTCGGGCCCGGTACGGTCCGCAGATAGTCCCAATCGAACGGGTTATCCATCTCAGTACGTCTCGGTCAGCAATGCTCGTTTGACTTCCTCGATTGCCTGGGTGACCTTGATCTCCCGCGGGCAAACGTCGGTGCAGTTGAAGATGGTGCGACAGCGCCAGACACCGGAGCGCTGATTCAGAATGCGCAGTCGCTCGCGGCCGCCCTGGTCCCGGCTATCGAAGATGAACCGATGGGCGTTGACGATGGCCGCCGGTCCCACGTACTCCTCGTTTGTCCAGGTGATCGGACAGGATGAGGTGCACGATGCGCAGAGAATGCACTTGGTGGTGTCGTCGAACCGTTCACGTTCGGCCGGAGATTGCCGGCGCTCTTCGGCCGGATCCTCGTCGTGCGTGATGAGATAGGGTTTGATCGAGCGATATCCGGCGAAGAAGTCTTCGAGATCGACGACCAGGTCCTTGATGACCGAAAAGCCGATGAGCGGTTCGATCGTTACCCGGTCGCCGACCTCACCCATGAGCACTTTGCAGGCCAGTCGGTTGCGGCCATTGATCCGCATGGCATCCGAACCGCAGATTCCATGCGCGCAGGAACGGCGATAGGTCAATGTTCCATCGGTGTGCCATTTGATCTTGTTGAGCGCGTCCAGAACGCGGTCGGTTTTTTCGACGTCGACGCGGTATTCGCGGAAAACCGGCTTGTCATCGACTTCGGGGTTGTATCGCTTGATGCGGAGCGTGACCTCCACGGCTTTACCTTTCGTTTGCACCGGTGGTGACGGTGCTAGTAGACCCGCTCTTTCGGCTCGAACGTGGTAATCGTGACCGGTTTCTTGGCAATCTCGAGTTTCTCACCCTTCTTGGTGATCACGGTATGGGCCAGCCAGTTCGCGTCGTCGCGCTTCTCGAAATCCGTTCGGAAGTGCGCGCCGCGGCTTTCTTCCCGCGCCAGACCGCCGACAACCAGCGCCTCGGCCAGATCGAGCATATAACCGCATTCGAGCGCCTCGGTGATGTCGGTATTGAAGATCTCGCCCTTGTCGCCGACAGCGACATTGGCGTACGCGCCGCGCAGGGTCTCGATCTCGGCAAGCGCCGCGTTCATGCTATCCGCGCTGCGAACGACCGACACCTTGTCCATCATCACTTCCTGCAAGCGGGAGCGGATGTCGGCAGCATTTTCACCAGATGGCCGGGCGATGATCTCAGCGATTTCCTCGCGCGCCGGTTTGTCTGGATCTTTCGGTATCGCCGGCAATGACGTCCCCTGCACGAACTCGAGCATATGGCGGCCACCCCGGCGCCCGAACACGATCAGGTCGACCAGCGAGTTGGTGCCGAGCCGGTTGGCGCCATGGACCGAAACACATGCCGACTCACCAGCGGAATAGAGACCGGGAATGACATCGCCCTGGGCGTTGGCGAGCACGCGGCCATCCAGATCGGTCGGCAGACCGCCCATGGCGTAGTGCGCGGTGGGCTGAATGGGCACTGGTTGCGTTTTGGGTTCGACCCCGAGATAGGTGCGGGCGAAGTCGGTGATATCGGGCAGCTTGGCGTCGATCACCTCGGGTGGCAGATGCGTCAGATCGAGATGGACATAATCCTTGCCGTCGATACCTCGCCCGGCCTTGACCTCATCGTAGATGAAACGGGAGACCATATCGCGCGGAGCGAGGTCTTTCATCGTCGGAGCATAACGGGCGGCGAACGCTTCGCCCTCGTTGTTCCGCAAAATACCGCCTTCGCCACGGGCTGCCTCGGAAAGCAAGATGCCCAGCTTGTACAGCCCGGTGGGATGGAACTGATAGAACTCCATGTCCATCACCGGTACGCCGCGCCGATAGGGTATGGCGATACCGTCGCCAGTGCCGGCCATGGCGTTCGACGTGATTTTGAAGATGCGCCCGAATCCGCCAGTGGCGATCATGACCGCTTTGGCGTGCAGGACGTGGTATTCGCCGGTCTTCAGCTCGCGGGTGACGACGCCGCAACATTCGCCGTTTTCGCTGAAGAGGATGTCCAGCAGGAATTCCTCATCGCGAAAAGCGACGTTGTGCTTGATGCCCTGTTGATAGAGGGTCTGAATGATCATGTGACCGGTACGGTCGGCGGCGTAGCATGCGCGGCGAACCGGACCTTCACCGAAATTT
>WBZO01004447.1_pt1 | contig 15158 bp, 12 predicted proteins | sample 5204261 | NCBI WGS metagenome assembly WBZO01 (sample SAMN12412400, study PRJNA552823) | activated sludge metagenome | isolation source: activated sludge from anammox sidestream of wastewater treatment plant... | place: USA: North Carolina | collected 2017-09 | reverse complement strand
CCGTCCAGCAGATGCGCGAATTCATCCCTGTCGCCGGGAGTAGCGTGAACAACCCTATCGATGCCATGCCCCCGGAGGACCGCGTCGACGACATGCTCCAGATCGTTGCGACTGCCGAGGGCATCGACATGGTATTCATGGGGCCCATGCTCGGCCGGCCCGGTCGCCCTCAGGCTTCGGACCAGGACGGGGCGCCGGATGCCGAGGAAGTGGCAAAGGCCATGGAGGAAAAGACGAAAAAGGCTGCCCAGCAGCTGCGCACCCTCCAGGACGAAACCGGGACGCCGGTCGTGGGAATCTTCCGCGGTGGCCGGATGGCGCGCCGCATGGGGATGGAGAGCGAAGGGTTCTTCGAGGCCGCCTATCGGGAGGGCATCGGCGTTTTCCCGAGCGTTGCGCGCGCGGCCCGAACGGTCGCCCGGGTGCTCGAATGGCGCCAGTACCGCGAAGGGATGCCCGACATCCTGTGACTCCGGGCTTCCTACCCGGCCAACCCGGTACCGGCCCGGGCTGGAGGGGATTGGCCGCTGCGCCCCCGGCCGCGTGAGTGCCTGTCGCCGAGGAGCCCGTGGGCCCTAGCGGATGACGAAGTAGCGGGCCTCCGGGTGGTGGACGACGACGGCGCTGGTTGATTGCTCAGGGTGCCACTGGAAGGTCTCGCTGAGCTCGACGCCGATGCGGCCGGGGTCGAGGAGGCTGGCGGTCTTCGTCTGCTCTTCGAGTTCCGGGCAGGCGGGATAGCCGAAGGCGTAGCGGGCCCCCTGGTACCCCTGGGCGAAGAGCTTCCGCATATCCTTCGCGTCGCTGGCGGCGACGCCGAGTTCATCGCGGATGCGCTTGTGCCACATTTCGGCGAGGGCCTCGGCGCTTTCGACCGCGAAGCCATGCCAGTGCAGGTAGTCGCGGTATTCGTTGGCCTCGAAGAGCTCCTTTGCGAAGGTGCTCGCGCGGCCGCCCATGGTGACGAGAAAGAGGCCGACAACATCGTATTGGGGGCCGGCGGGGTCGGCCTTCGCCTCATCGGTGGAGAGGAAGAAGTCGGCGATGCAGAGGCGGCGGCCGGTGGGCTGGCGGGGGAAGGTGTAGCGCACGGGCTGGCCGGCGGGCTTGCCGTTTTCGAACGCCGGCCAGGTAATGAGCTCGTTCTTGTCGGCCAGGCACGGGAAGTAGCCGTAGACCACCTGGGGGACGAGCAGCTGCTCGGCGATGGCGCGCTCCTGCCAGCGGCGGAAGATGGGCCGGACTTCGGATTCGACGAAATCGGCGTAGTCGGTTTCGGTGCGGTCGCCGCGCTGGTACTGCCACTGGCCGCGGAAGAGGGCGGTCTCGTTGATGTAGGGGTAGATGTCGCGCAGCGGGAGACCGCGGACGACGCGGCTGCCCCAGAACGGAGGCGTGGGGATGGGCACGCCGCGGGCGACGCCGGAGGGCGCGTAGTCGTGCTCGCCGGGGAGGCCTTCGGCGGGTGGGACGTTGAGGCGCACCTCGTCGTAGCCGCTCTCGCCGCCGCCTTTCACCTCCTGGCCGCCGCGGGTGAGGACGGGGAGGGGCTGGCCCTCGCGCAGTGCCGGGACGACGCGGTCGAGGGTGGCGAGGCCTTCGAAGGCATCCTGGGCGTAGTAGACGCTGCCGCGGTAGATACCCCGGAGGTCGTCCTCGACGTACTTGCGAGTGAGGGCGGCGCCGCCGAGGAGCACCGGGTAGTGGAAGAGCTCGCGGGCGTTCAGCTCTTCCAGGTCTTCACGCATGACGACCGTGCTCTTCACGAGGAGGCCGGAGAGGCCGATGGCGTCGGCATCGACCTCGTGGGCTTTGTCGATGATGTTCTGGATCGGCTGCTTGATGCCGAGGTTGTAGGTCGTGTAGCCGTTGTTGCTGAGGATGATGTCGACCAGGTTCTTGCCGATGTCGTGGACGTCGCCGCGGACAGTCGCGAGGACGATGCGGCCCTTGGTCTGGCCCTCGACGCGCTCCATGTGGGGTTCGAGGTAGGCGACGGCGGTCTTCATCGTCTCGGCGGACTGGAGGACAAAGGGGAGCTGCATCTTGCCCGAGCCGAAGAGTTCGCCCACGACGCGCATGCCATCGAGGAGGTGCTCGTTGATGATCGTGAGCGGGTCGAAGTGGCCCAGCGCCTCTTCGAGGTCATCGCCGATGCCGCGGCGATCGCCGTCGATGATGCGCTGCTTGAGGCGGGCTTCGACGGGGAGGGCGGAGCGGTCGGACTTCGCTTCCTTCGCGGCCTCGACGTTCTCGAAGAGGCTGATGAAGTGGTGCAGCGGGTCGTAACCTTCGCGGCGGCGGTCGTAGATGAGGTCGCGGGCGGTCTCGAGCTGCTCTTCGGGGATGCGGTTGAGGGGCAGGATCTGCTTCGCGTTGACGATGGCGGCATCGAGGCCGTGCTCGATGGCCTCGTAGAGGAAGACCGAGTTGAGGACGCGGCGGGCGGCGGGCTTGAGCCCGAAGGAGCAGTTCGAGACGCCGAGGACGGTGTGGACGCCGGGGAGCTCGGCCTTGAGCTGGCGGATGGCGTCGAGCGTCTCCATGGCGTCGCGGCGGAGGTCTTCCTGGCCGCCGGAGAGGGGGAAGGTGAGGCAATCGAAGAGGAGGTCACCGGGTTCCATGCCGTAACGGTTTACGGCGATGTCGTAGATGCGCTTCGCGACGCGCAGCTTCCACTCGGCCGTGCGGGCCTGGCCCTCCTCGTCGATGGTCAGGGCGATGGCGGCGGCGCCGTGGCGGCGGATGAGGGGGAGGAGGCGGGTGATCTTGCGTTCGCCGTCTTCGAGGTTGATGGAGTTCACGATGGGTTTGCCGCCGTAGAGCTTGAGGGCAGCTTCGACCACGGCGACCTCGGTGCTGTCGAAGACCAGCGGGAGGGTGGACTGGGTGCGGAAGGCGCCGACCACACGCTCGACATCGGGCACGCCGTCGCGACCGACGTAATCGACCATCACATCGATGACGTGGGCACCCTCGGCGGCCTGTTCGCGGGCGAGCGCGACCATGCCGTCGAGGTCTTCGGCAAGGAGGATGTCGCGGAAGGCGCGGGAGCCGGTCGCGTTCGTGCGCTCGCCGACGACGAGGAAGGAGGTCTCCTGCTCGATGGAGACGCTGGTGTAGATGGAGGAGACGTTCGCTTCGTAGGGGGCCGGCGGGCCACCGAAGAAGGCGCTCGCGGCCGGGCGGTGCTTCGGCGGCCGGTTGCGGCCGACCTTCGCGATCGCGGCCTCGAACATGGCGGGGGTGGTGCCGCAGCAGCCACCGACGATGTTCGTGCCGAACTCGTTCACGAAGATGTCGTGGTAGCGGGCGAACTCGTCCGGCGTGAGGGTGTAGCACGCCTGCCCGTCAACGACTTCGGGGAGGCCTGCGTTGGGCGCGATGAAAACGGGGCGGCGCGAGTGCTCGGCGAGGTAGCGGACGTGCTCGACCATCTGCTCGGGGCCGGTGGCGCAGTTTATGCCGATGATGTCGACGGTATCGAGGGGGTCGAGAGCCGTGAGGGCCGCGCTGATATCGGACCCGAGGAGCATGGTGCCTGTGGTCTCGATGGTGACGCTGGCGATGACGGGGATGCGCTTGCCCGTTGCCTCGAAGGCTTCGGCGGCGCCGGCGATGGCGGCCTTGGTCTGGAGGAGGTCCTGGCAGGTCTCGATCTTGAGAACGTCGATGCCTCCTTCGATGAGGCCGATGCACTGTTCGCGCGCGCCATGGACGAGCTCGTCCCAGGTGATGTGGCCGAGGCTGGGGAGCTTCGTGCCGGGACCGATGGTGCCGAAGGCGTATCGCGGCCACTCGGGGGTGGCGTAGCGGTCGCGGACGCGGCCGATGACTTCGGCGGCGAGGCGGTTCAGTTCGCGCGTGCGGTCGGCGAGGCCGAACTCGGCGAGGACGACCTCGTTGGCGCCGAAGGAGCAGGAATCGACCGCATCGAGGCCGGCTGCGTAGAACATGTCGTAGATGCGTTCGAGTGTCCCGGGGCTGGAGATGTTGAGCCATTCGGGGCAGCCGTCGTGCGCTTCGCCGTCAGGAGCGGTATAGGCCTCTGGGCCGAGGTTGAACGAGAGCAGCGTGGAGCCGATGGGCCCGGCCGCGTAAAGCACCTGGGCCCGAATGCGGTTGAGCAGCGGGTGATCGATTGGCCGGTACATGTGCGTGCAACCAGCGTACATGGTGGCCGCCGGTTGCAGCCATCCAAGGAGACGGTTCGCGCGTCAGGGCTGGATGGAGAGGCTTTCGATGTCTTCGCCGAGGACCGCGGTGTATTCCTCGCACCTGGCTGCGCAGGACGGCTGGACCTGGCTCCAGGCATACCAGACCGCGAAGAGGGCCGCGCCCCAGAGCACAGTGCTCGCCAGGAAGCCGGCCGCAGCCGCGCGCGAAGGCTGCAACTGGATGCGGAAGCAATAGCCAGCAAGCGCAACGATGGCGAGGGCGGCCAGCAAGAGCATGGCGAGTTCGTCCCGCATGGGGTCCTCCGGTTGTGTCCGTAAGGTAGCAGCAGCGGATTCGGGTTTCCAGCGTCCGGCGAACGCGAGGCGGGCCCGGGGAAAGGGCGGGAACAGTGTGAGCTGGTCCACACGCCCGCGTGTAAGAACGCGGGCCCGCACGGGTCTTACTCCCGAGAACGCTGGAAACGGGAGATACGCCATGAACGCAACGGTCACAAACACCACGACGCCTCGCACACGGCTTTTCGCCGCGATGTCGCTCGCGGCCGGGATTGCCGCGGTTGCGGGGATGGCGGCCTCGTTCGGCTTTGTCCCGGGCACAAAGGCCAGCGCGAGCACGGACATCCACGTCTGCGACGGCCGGGTCGCGACGATCCTCGGGACCGAGGGCGAGGACCGGATCGCGGGGACGTATGGCGACGACGTGATCGTCGCCCTTGGAGGAAACGACACGATCGACGCGCTGGGCGGCAACGACGTCGTCTGTGCCGGAGCCGGCGACGATTCGGTGCATGGCGGCCACGGGCACGACCGCCTGTTCGGCGAGGACGGCAACGATGCACTGGATGGCGGGGCGGGCGATGACTTCCTGCGCGGCGGGAACGGGCACGACCGGCTCATCGGCGAGGCCGGGGACGACGACCTGGCCGGCGGGCAGGGTGACGATGCGCTCATCGGCGCAGCCGGCGACGACACCGTGGCCGGGCACGAAGGCAACGACGGACTTTTCGGCGGCGACGGGAGCGACCATCTCTGGGGCGGGCCCGGCGACGACGACATTTCCGGCGGGGCCGGTGCCGACCAGGTCTCCGGGGACGCGGGCGAGGACCTCATCGACGCCGATGCGGCCGACGTGGTCGACGACATCGCGTGACCGGTGGCCCGGCTGGCAGAAATGGAGAAGCCCCCTCAGGAGGGGGCTCTGCTGGACCGGGCCGGTGCGGCTTAGAAGCCGATGTAGAGGCTCGGGTCGACCGGGCCGCCGAAGTAGCGGATTTCGAAGTGGAGGTGGTGGCCGGTGGTGTAGCCCGTGAGGCCGGAGAGGCCGAGGACCGTGCCGGCGCTGACGGCCTGGCCGGGGGTGACGTGGATTTCGCTCATATGGGCGTGGAGGGTCGTCCAGCCTTCACCACAATCGACCACCACGTAGTAGCCGTAGCTATAGGTGAGGTACTCGACGCGGGTGACGACGCCATCGCAGACCGAGAAGAGCGGCGAGGGGCCGTAGGCGTAGAGGTCGAGGTCGATGCCCTCGTGGATGCGGCCGGGGCCGCGGTAGGTGCCGAACGCATCGCTGACTCCGTTCCAGGCCCCGACGGGGAAGGTGGAGAAGCGGCCGCCCGAGGCGATGGGCGCGCTGCCCCCAGCCGAAGGGCCGCTGGGGCTGCTGGGTGCGGCTGGCGGCGGCGGTGGCGGTGGTGGCGGGGGCTTGGGCGTGGCGCCAACGAGGAGCAGGTATTTGCCCGATTCGAGGTTCGAGGGGTCGCTGATGCCGTTGGGCTTGTAGTCGACCACCGTGGACGAACTGATGTTGTCGTATTGGCCGACGATCGAATCGACGGTTTCGCCGTAACCGACCTTATGGAGGATGCCGTCCTTGCGCGGGATGACGAGGACGAGATCCCGCGGGAGGAGGTTGGCGTTGTCGACGGTTTTGTTGTTGTCGAGGATGGTAGCGATGCTCACGCCGAACCGTTCGGCGACGCCGGAGATGGTATCGCCGGCCTGGGTGCGGTATTCCACGATCGGGCTGCGCGGGTCGATGATCTCGGCCAGGGGCTTGAGCCCGGCGCCAACCTCACCGGAGGTAGCGGCGGCGGCGGTCACGCCGGAGGACAGGGAGGACGTGGGCGAAACGCCACCAACGGCGCGAAGGCTGGAGACATCGGAGCGGACGGAGATGGCGGCGACGGACCCGAGCGTCTGGGTGCCCGCGCCCGGGCGGAAGTAGGTAACGGCTTTGCCCTGGTTGCCCCCGGCGAGGCCGGAGAGGCTGAACGAGGGGACAGAGGAGAGGGTCGAGGCTTCGGAGGAGTTGGGGAACCGGGCCGCGCCAAAAACGGCGCCAACCGCGAGCATCACGATGAGTACGTGAACCGTGAGTCGCCCATGGCGCCCTGCATGCGCGTGGGATCGTGCGCGTGTTCCCTCGATACCCATAAAGCGTCCGGTCAGGTTACGGCGGTGGAGCGAACCATCGCCACAGGCTGAGCCTTGCCTAACCTTGCTCGCATTCTCCTTTACGTGCTATCCCCGCAGCCTCTGATTGCGGGAATGCCTGGCCCCTAGGGGATTCCTAGAGGTCCGTCCTCAAACTGGCGAGGAACTCCTCGTTGGTAGTTGTCCTCGCGATCCGTTCGAGCAGCCTTTCGGTGGCTTCGAGCTGGTTCGGCGAGTTCTGCGAAATCATAGCCGTCATCCGGCGCACGAGCCAGACACCTTTCAGTGTCTTTTCATCAAGCAATAGCTCTTCCCGGCGCGTGCTACTGCCCTGGACATCGATCGCCGGGTAGAAGCGGCGTTCGGCCAGCTTGCGGTCGAGGCGCAGTTCGAGGTTGCCGGTGCCTTTGAACTCTTCGAACACGACCTCGTCCATGCGGGAGCCCGTATCGACGAGGCAGGTGGCGAGGACCGTGAGCGAACCGCCCTCTTCGCACTTGCGGGCGGCGCCGAAGAGGCGCTTGGGCGGATAGAGGGCAACCGGGTCGACGCCACCCGAGAGGGTGCGGCCGCTGGGCGGGAGGGCAAGGTTGTAGGCCCGGGTGAGCCGGGTGATCGAGTCGAGCAGGATGACGACATCCTTGCCGGCTTCGACCAGGCGCTTGGCGCGCTCGAGGGCCATCTCGGCGACGCGGGTGTGGTCTTCGACCGGTTCATCGAATGTGCTGCTCACGACTTCGCCGCGGACGCTGCGCTGCATGTCGGTGACTTCCTCGGGGCGTTCGCCGATGAGGAGGACCATGAGGTGGACATCCGGGTAGTTGGTGGCGATGCCGTTGGCGATGTTCTTCAGGAGCATCGTCTTCCCGGCCTTGGGAGGCGAGACGATGAGGCCGCGCTGGCCGCGCCCGATCGGGGCAATCAGGTCGATGAGGCGGTGGGTGAGGTTATCGGGGGTGGTTTCGAGCTTGAGTTGCTGGTTGGGGAAGATGGCGGTGAGGTTTTCGAAGTACGGGCGGCGCTTCGCGGTCTCGGGGTCCATCCCGTTGACTGCTTCGACCTTCAGGAGGCCGTAGTACTTCTCGTTGTCCTTCGGGTGGCGCACCTGCCCGGTGACGTAGTCTCCGGGGCGGAGGGCGAAGCGGCGGAGCTGCGACTGGGAGACGTAGATGTCGTGGGGGCCCGGGAGCATGGACTCGCCGCGAAGGAAGCCGTAGTTCCCATCGTCGCTGACTTCGAGGAAGCCGCCGGAGAAGACGTTGCCGCGGGCTTCGGCCTGGGCCTGGAGGAGGCGGAAGATGAGGTCGGACTTGCGAAGCACGCCGGCGTCTTCGAGGCCCATCTGGGCGCCGATTTCGATGAGCTGTTCGCGGGTTTTCTGTTCGAGTTCGGCGATATTGAGGGGGGCCATCTGGCGCTGGCCCTCGCGTTCGGCGCGTTCCGGGCGCTCTCCGCGTTCGGCGCGTTCGGCGCGTTCGGCGCGTTCGGCGCGTTCGCCGCGGTCGCGGTCTCCCCAGCGGCGCTCGCCACGCGGTTCGCGGCCTTCGCTACCGTCGCGGGGGCGCCACTGGCGTTCTTCGCGGGGCTGGCGATCCTCGGTGGGTGTGGTTTCGTCACGCGGCCGCTCATCGCGGCGGAACTGGCGCTCCTGGGGCTGCTGCTGTTCGCCTTCTTCCTTCGGCTCGCGCGGTTCGCGGCGGAACTGGCGTTCGCGGCGGGATGCAGGGGGCTGGTCCTCCGGCCGCTCGTTGCCGGCTTCGGGCGCCGAGGCGGCGGAGTCCGCGGTAACCGCGGCGACATCCACCACCTCGGTCTCCGGCGGCGCGGCCTTCGCGGCACGCGTGCGGCGGCGAGGTGCCGGCGGTGGGGTGCCGGATTCGGGCGCGGCGGTTTCGGTGTTGGGAGTGGTCTGTTCTTGGATATCAGTTTCTTGCAATGGAGCTACCGTGTGCGTGCGTGTTGTGCCCGTGGAGGGTTGGGCAGTGTGGCCGTTGGAGGATGTAAGAAGGCCCGGGACGTAGAAGGGGACGCTGGTGAACGCCGGGTACCGGCGCCGTCCTGTCCAGCTATCCACAAGATACCGTGGGTGGTGAGCAGCGTGCAACTCACCTCATGCGGGGCCCCCGCAGCTTTGCAACTTCGGACGGGATCGCGTTGACTACGCGCGTCCGATGGAGGGAGGAGCATGCGCGTTGGCGCCGCCGCAATCGACATCACGCCGCCGGTGGGTACGGCGCTCGACGGATACGGCGGGCGGACCGACGTTTCGCTCGGCGTGCACGACCCGCTGTTCGCGCGGGCGCTCTACCTGGATGACGGGGCCACCGGGCTTGCGCTGGTGGTGTGCGACCTCATCGGCATCGGCAGCTTCCTGGCGGAGCGTGCGCGCGAGCTGATCGCGGAGCGGCCCGGGATAGCGCCCGAAAACGTGCTGATCGCGGCGACGCACACGCATGCCGGGCCGGCGGGCGTGCGCGGGCGGGGCGAACCGGTGCTGGTGGAGGAGACCGCGAGGAAGATCGCCGGGGCGGTGCGGGTCGCCCACCGGGACGCGGTGGAGGCGCGCCTGAAGTACGGCGTGACGAAGCTGACGAGCATTGCCCAGAACCGGCGCGACCCGGCGGGGCCGATCGACGCGCGGCTGGACGTGCTCGCCGCTGACACTCCCGAGGGAACGAACGTTGCGACGCTGGCGCGTTACGCCTGCCACGCGACCACGCTCGAACGCGACAACCTGGAGATCACAGCGGAGTACCCGGGCGCAGCCTGCCGGGTCATCGAACAGGTGATCGGCGGCGCGACGACGGGGCTCTTCCTCAACGGCGCCTGCGCAAACATCAACCCGGCGTGGATCCGGCAGGACTACGGCGACGTGCACCGGCTCGGGTCGATAGTGGGCGGAAAGGCGGCAGCACTCTCGCAGGAGTTGCGGCCACTGGGCATCAACCACCAGGCGCACAATATCCGCTGGGAAGAGCTGACCCACCGGCCGGTGGAGGCGGGGCGCCTGGTGGGGGGCTCGCTGAAGTCGGCGTCGCTGACGTTCGAGGCGCCCTACCGGAAGGGGCCGGTGGATGAGGATGTCGCGCGCGGGCTGCAGCAGCTCGAAGCACAGTTTGCCACCGTGAGGCGAGGCGGGCCGGACAGCGAGCGGCGGGCAGTTGCCGCCCGGGTGACGATGGCGCGGATGGAGCGCGTTGCGCTCGCGCGGACCCGGGACAGGGGGCCGTCCCGCAAGGAAGAAGTGCAGGCGATGCGGCTGGGCGACGGCCTGTACGTGGTCGGGCTCCCGGGCGAGGTGTTCTACGAGACCGGGGAGGAGATCCGGAAGCAGAGCGGCATGGCGGACCTGATCGTCATCGCCTACGCGAACGACTACCCGGGGTATTTCTGCCGGGCCGAGGCGTTCGCGGAAGGCGGGTACGAAGCGGGCGTGACGCCGTTCGCGCCGGAAGCGGACGCGCTGCTGGTGAAGGCGGCGGTCGAAGTGCTGGAGCGGGTGCGGTGAGTCGCCGGACAAACGGCTAGAATCCCGCCACGAACCCCGGGGGGCGACCCGGGGCGCGCCGGGGTCTCACACTGGAGGTTGGCTCATGCCCACGGCACTGGTCCTGACCGCGCATGGCGACGACATGGAGTTCTTCGCCGGGGGGACAATCGCGAAGCTGTGCATGCTCGGGTACGACGTACACCTGCTGATGGCGACAGACAACACGCGGGGGACGTTCGAGCTCTCCGCGGAGCAGATGTTCGGGCTGCGGCTGCGTGAAGCGGAGGCTGCGGCGAAGGTGCTGGGGTTGCGGAGCGTGAGCTGCCTGGACTACCCGGATGGGGATCTCTGCGACACGCCGCATACGACACTGCGCGGGCAGTTCATGGAGGCGATCCGGCGGCACCGGCCGGACATCGTGTTCACATTCGACCCGTGGGCGCCGTATGAGGGCCACCCGGACCACCGCGCGGTCTCGTGGGCTGCGATGGAAGCGGCGAGCTTCTCCCACTTCCCGCTGTACTACCCGGAGCAGGTGGCCGCCGGGCTGGAACCGTTCTACGTGCCGGAGACCTACTTCTTCGCAAAGAGCCCGATCGACGTGAACCGGCCGGTGGACGTCTCGGGCGAGGCGATCGAGCGGAAGATCGCGGCGCTGTACTGCTACGACAGCCAGATGGTACTGACGCTGGCGGATGTGCAATACGCGATCCACTCAGCGCCGTACGACGTGCCGGAGGTGACGGCGCTAGACCAGCACGACTACCGCGGGTTCATCGACAACCGGGTGCGCACGACGGCGCGGATCATCGGGAAGAAGTACGGGTTCGAGTACGGGGAGCACTTCCGGCGGGTGCGCTGGGGCGGGACGGAGCGGATGGCGCCAGCAGGGGGTGTGCCCGGGGAGGCGTTCTAGGGAGGAGCGAGGAGTCGCGCCTCGGACTGCCGCGGCAGTCTTGGCGCTCCGCTCTTGGACATCCCACGCACGTGGGGCCGTCGTCGTTCGGGGGAGAGGCAGCGCAGCGCGCCATTCCTGGCGCGCCTCGGAAAGCTGTTCGTGGACGGGGCGGCGGTCAGGCGGGGACGGCGACGCCGAGGAACTCGAGGATGGCCGCGTTGTACTCGTTGGGGTATTCGATGCAGCCAACGTGGGCGCCGTCGAGGACCTGGAGCTTCGACCCGGGGATGAGCTTGTTGAGCTTCTCGGAGTTGCGCGGGGGGACGAGGATGTCGTCTTTTCCGGTGAGGATGAGCGTATCAACCTTGAGGTTCCCGAGGCGGGTGGTGGCGTCGAACCCGAGGATGGCCTGGGCCTGGCGGATGAAGGCATGGTCCTGCTGGGCGTGGGGGTTGCTGACCGAGTTCTGGATGGAGCGTTCGGAGCGCTCGTCGTCGTCCAGGAGGGCGGCGGTGTAGAGGAAGGGTGCCCGGGTGCGGACCACCTGTTCGCGGCTCATGTTCGAACGCTGGATGTCGACCCAGCTGCCGAGGACGGCGCGCCCGTAGCCATCGATGCCCGGGGCCGTGGAGAGGAGGATGAGGCGGTCGACGCGGCCGGGGTACTTGAGCGCGAACTCCTGGGCGATGTAGCCGCCCATGCTGAAGCCGAGGATGTGGGCCTTCTGGATGTTGAGGGCATCCAGGAGGGCCGCAAGGTCGTCGGCCATCCCGGCGATGGAGTACGGGCGGTCGGGTGCGCTCGTGCGGCCGGCGCCGCGGTTGTCGTAGGTGATGACGCGGAAGTGCCTGGCGAGGGCCGGGGCGGTGAGGGCCCAGCCCTGAAGGTCGCCGCTGAGGCCCATGACCAGGACCAGCGGGTCGCCGGAGCCGGCCTCTTCGTAGTAGGTGGTGATGTCGCGCGTCGGCACGTACGGCATGGCGTGTTCCTTAGTTCGAGTGAGCGTAGGCCCGCGGGCGGCACGGAGGAGCGCGCGAACCGGGCCGATCCTACCGCGAACGCGCGCTTCGCGCCCGGCGTGCGTAGACTCCGGGGCATGGCTTACCTGGAACGGCCGGGGGCGCGCATCTACTACGAGGTCTCGGGCTCGGGGCCGGCGGTGGTGTTTGCCCACGGACTGGGTGGCAACCACATCTCGTGGTGGCAGCAGGTGCCGGCGTTCAACGACCGCTACACCTGCGTTGTGTTCGCCCACCGGGGCTTCGCGCCATCGACCGAGGAGCCGGGGGGACCGGGCGCGACAGCGTTCGCGGACGACCTGGAGGCACTCATCGACCACCTGGGCGTGGCGGACGTGCGGCTGGTGGCGCAATCGATGGGCGGGTGGACGTGCCTGGCGTATGCGCTGGAGCACCCGGAGCGGGTGAAGGCACTGGTGATGTGCGACACGACGGGGCCCCTGGCCCACCCGGGTTTCGAGGCGATCTATGCGGCGCGGCCGCCGGGGCGGGAGCAGGGCCTGTTCCAGCGGGGCATCCACCCGGCCGGGGGCGAACGGATGGCAAGCGAGCAACCGGCGCTGCACTACCTGTACTGGCAGATCAACAACCTGGCCTCGGGGGTGGACAAGGACGCATTGCGAAACCAGCTGATCGCGTTGCGGACAACGCCGCCGGACGCGCTGGCGGTGCTGCGGGTGCCCGTGCTTTGCATCGCTGGAGAAGAGGACGTGGTGATCGCGCCCGAGGCGGTGCGGCTGCTGGCGGAAAGCGTGCCCGACGGGCGGTACGTGCCGATCCCGCGGGCGGGGCATTCTGTCTATTTCGAACGGGCGGAACGGTTCAACCACGTCCTCGCGGCGTTCCTCGACGACGTGGAGGCAAGGGGGTAGCGATGATTGGCAACGCCGAACAGGACGCGTTCATCCGGTCGATGAAGTGGTGCACGGTGACGACACTCCGGCAGGACGGAAGCCCTTCCACCTCGGTGCTGTTCTTCGGGCTCGACGGGGACGAACTCCTGCTGAGCACGACGAAGGACCGGTTGAAGGCGAAGACGCTGCAACGGGACCCGCGCATCGCGGTGACGGTGCTGGACGAAGGTGCGCCATACCGTTACGTGAGCATCGAAGGGACCGCCCGCATCGACGAGGAGGACATCGTCCCCGGGCATGTGGTGGTGAACCGGGCGATGCGTGGCGTACCGGACTGGACGCCGCCGGCCGGCTACGAGGAGACGCTGAAGAGCCAGGGCCGTGTGCTCATCCGGGTGACGCCGAAACGGGTGAGCGGAGTGGTGAGGCGCGGCTGAGCGCGGCTACTGGACGCGGTCGGCGGTCTGGCGGTTGAACTGCTGGGCGCCCACGGCCAAACAGGCGAGCGAGAAGGCACCGAGGACTCCGAGTGAGACCAGGATGTCGCTATCCCAGCCCTCGATGATGGGCAGGCGCATGGCCTCGATGGCGTAGGTCAGGGGGTTCAAGCGCGCGACGATCTCCATCCAGCGGGGGAGGGCATCGACCGGGACGAACGCGTTGCTCATGAACACGAGAGGGAGGGTGATGAATCCGGTGATCGCGAAGAACGTCCCGTGGCCCGGGACCCAGTAGGCGAGTGCCGAGAAGGACGCTGTGACCGCCAGCGAGAGCAAGCCGGCGGTGGCGAGGATGACAACGATGGCGAGCGGCCCGAGTTCGAAGGAGACTCCGGCGAGGAGGGCGACCAGCACCAGTGCGGCGACCTGGAACGAGGCGAGAACGAACTGGTAGACGAAGCGGCTGACGATAATCGAACTGCGGGAGATGGGCATGCTCATCAGCTTGTCGAGGTAGCCGCCCTCCTTGTCCCACATGAGGGGCATGGCGGCTGCGACACCTCCGCCGACGACGGTGAAGGCCACGATGCCGGGGAGGGTGAAACCGGTGTAGTCGCTCGTCCCGATGACGCCGCGGTCGACGGCGCGGCCGATGCCGCTGCCGAAGAAGACGAGCCAGATGGCCGGCTGGGCGACGCTGAAGACGAGGTTCAGGCGTTCGCGGCCGAGCTCGATGAACCAGCGCCTGGCCAGGGCGGCGACCTCCTGGGCCCAGTCGGAGATGGCGGCGGTGGTGGAGTCGCGGGTGGCGGGTGTTTCGCGGGCAATGGCCTGTCCGGTCATGCGGTGACCTCCTCTTCGCGGAGTTCGCGGCCCGTGTGGAGGAGGAAGACATCGTCCAGGGTGGGCCGCGTGTAGGTAACGGTTTCGAGGGCAATGGAGCGCGCCGCGGCGATGCCCATGAGGGCGGGCAGGGCCGCGGCGGCATCGGTCACGTGGGCGTGGAGCTCTCCGGACTCAGAGAGGGCATGGCGCTGCAGCCACGGCTGGCTGGCAATGGCCTCAGCGAGAGGAGCTGGCTCGGCCGTGGTCACCTGGATGACGTCGGCGCCGACGGCGCGTTTGAGTTCGGAAGGGGTGCCGGTCACGACGACGCGGCCGCGATCGATGATGGTGAGGCGGTCGCAGAGGCGGTCGGCCTCATCGAGGTAGTTCGTGGCGAGAAGGATGGTGACCCCCTGGCGGCGGAGGTCGTGGATGTAGTCCCAGACGTTGTGGCGGGACTGGACGTCGAGGCCGAGGCTTGGCTCATCGAGGATGAGAAGCTGGGGCCGGTGGAGGAGACCGCAAGCGAGGTCGAGGCGCTTCTGCATGCCGCCGGAGTACTGGCTGAAGAGCCGGTCGGCGTGCGGGAGAAGCCCGACGAGTGCGAGGAGTTCTTCGGCGCGGGCGCGGACCTGGCGGCGGGGGACGTGGTAGAGGGACGCTTCCATCTCGATGCACTGGCGCCCGGTGAGCAGGTTGCGGGTGGGGGAGATCTTCTGCATGACGTAGCCGATGCGGCGGCGGATCTCCTGGGGTTGGGTCATCACATCGAAACCGCAGACGCGCGCGGTCCCGCTGGAGGGAGCGAGGAGGGTGGCGAGGATCCGGATGGTGGTGGTCTTGCCTGCGCCGTTGGGCCCGAGAAGTCCGAAGATCTCGCCGGCTTCGACCGGGAGGTCGAGGTTGTCGACGGCGCGGGTGGGGCCAAAGGCGCGTACGAGTGAGCGGGCCTCGATCATGACGGTCATTGGCGGGTCCCGGCGGCCTGAAGCAGGGCGCCCACACGTTTGGGGGCCGT